>Ga0187771_10003647_pt1 | contig 10781 bp, 11 predicted proteins | sample 0116_SJ02_MP15_1_FD_133139 | JGI IMG/M metagenome (GOLD analysis project Ga0187771, IMG submission 133139) | Tropical peat soil microbial communities from peatlands in Department of Meta, Colombia - 0116_SJ02_MP15_10_MG | ecosystem: Environmental > Terrestrial > Soil > Wetlands > Peat | place... | reverse complement strand
CGGGGCTGAATGACTTTGATATGTCGTTCGTCAAATCTCAACGGATCTCTGGTGACAAGTGGTTGCGCCTGCGAGCTGAATTTTTCAACATATGGAACCATCCGAACTTTGCCAACCCGTCAACGACTTTCGGTTCTAAGTACCCTTTGACCAGCACACCGGATTCATTTAATCCTTACTTCGGCAACGGCAGCCCCCGCAACGTGCAACTCGTCGCCGAGCTGGAGTTCTGATCCTGTAAGACACAGTTCCGAGAGGGCCCCACCGTGAGTAGAGTCGCATCGCTGCCGGGGCTCTCTCCAAGTGACGAACACTCTTTAGCGGACACCAGGGGTGTTTCCCTCAGGGCGACCAGTCGCCGTGAGCGATCAGGTATTGATCCAGTTCCGCTTTCTTCAGAATCTCGGCGATCGCGGCATGATCCAGATGGGGTGCGATGGGCTGCTGCATTTGAGAAATGACATAAGCTGTAACCGCGACCACCGCCGTGTCGGCCTTGAAGAGGATGGGATCTACCTTGTCAAACGTGTCGCTCGATTTGTGATGCACCGCGTCGTAAGGGTGTTCGTCGACCCACAAGTCCAAGGCAGGGATGCCATGAAGCATAAAGGGTCCATGGTCGGTATCGAAAGTGACCTCCATAGAAATACCGTCAGCACTCAGGGCGCGCAAGTACGTAGACCCAATCGGCGTCAACGCTTCCTTCAGGTCTTTGCGGCCCTCAACTTTCCAGCCCTTGGGGTGACCGGCGCCGTTGTCGGTGTTGACGACCGCGACGCACTTATCGAGTTCCTTGGCGTGCTGCTTGACGTAGGTTCTTGAACCCAGCAAACCGGGTTCCTCGCCCGTCCACAGAACAAAGCTAATCGAGCGCCGGGGCGGGCGGGGCAGAGCGGCAAATGCGCGGGTTCAGAATTGATTTTACTGGCATATCGTATTCCTACTCTCGCGATTGATCGCGGCGACTCCTTTTCGGAGAGTTGTCAACGTTTTCAGCGCGAGCTTACTCTCTTACGGCTACAAGGGCAGAAACTGCGATCACAAACAGATTTTCGTGTTTTGTTCGCTTTGTAGACTGCGCGTGCGGGCCCAGTTTGCCCTCCAACTAACCGCTGCTACTTCCCGCTATACGCTGTTCCGGAAGCTTGATACGGAGGAAAACAGACCAGCCGGATATATGAGATCACCGCCTGGATCTCCGCCTTGTTAAGAGTAAGGCCGTACGGCGGCATGAGCGCCGACTTGTTGAGCGCCGGTCCACCATGACTGATGATGGCCGTCAGATCGGCGTCGCTGATTTTGTTCAACGTGTCGCCTTCATCGAATGGGTGTGGCTTCACCTCAAGATTGTCGTAGTTCGAAACCCGTTCCGGTGTCGACTCTGGATCGTGGCAACGCGCACAGTACTTCTCGTTGAGTTGCTGTCCTAACTGCTGCTGGTACCCAAGCGCAGTCTCTACCAGCTTCAGATCGACCCTCTTCTGACCTTTGGTGAACATCGTGGCCGTCAGTTCATACCTTCCAGCCATGCCGCCAAGCGCGACGTTGGTTGTAACCTGGCCGCTCGAATCACTGATAGCTCTTGCGGGGTCAAAGCTGATGCCCGCTGGGCCGGTGAATTCAACCAAAGCGCCGGGGACGGCTGATCCCTGATCGTCGTTAACTTGAACCACAAGCGGCTGTGCGAGCGTGGCACCCACTGCGCCAACCTGCTTGCCGCCACTCGATTCCACCAGTGCGCTGCCAAACGCGGTGGCCTTTAACTCAGTGCCAGCCGATTTCCGAGCGCAACCAGAGGTGGCCATCGCAGCAGTAATTGCCAGAAGTGTCAGCAGCGATTTCTTCATTTCTTCACCTGCTTGCCTGTGCCCTTCTGCATCATTAGGAAGGCAGTCAGAGCGCGCGTATCTTCATCGCTCATGCCTCGGTTTGGCTCAATCGTTCCGGGATGCAACGCCTGGGGGTTCTTCAGCCAGTTGTAGATCCACGCTGCATTCAACCGCGAGCCCACGTGTGCAAGCGTGGGGCCGACGTAACCCTTGTCAGCCTTGCTGTCCACAATGTGGCAAGATTGACAGCCATACTTGGAATAGAACAATTGCTTGCCCTGATCGACCAGCGTCGGCGGATAGCCTCCTAGCGGCATCGAATCGCGGTCAAACGCGGGGGTTTGATAAACCATCATGATGTAGTCGGACAGCTGCTTGATCTCGCTATCGGCAAGGTTGAATCTCGGCATGCGGCGGATCAGCGCCGGACGCAGAGTGTTGGGGTTCTTCAGAAAGTCCTCTAGCCATTGCCTTTGCACTGAGCTGCCTTCCCAGGTCAGGTCGGGTGCCATGTCGCCGCCGCGCCCGTTGATGGCATGGCAACTGAAACAGGCCAGGTCAGCCATAAGTTGGCCAGCTTTTCCTGCAGGCCGGTAATTCGAAGGCGGGGGCGCCGGAACAGTCAGCGCCACCGGAAGAGTCTGGGCTCGATCGGTGAGTGAAAGTAGTGCCGTAGTGAGTGCATCCACCTGCCCCGGAGTGAAGGCGAACTGCGGCATTTTCAGCGCCGCCCCAAACGAACGCGGATTGCGGATTTTGGCCGCGATATAGTCCGGCAGCGTGCGTGCCATTCCCGGTAGGAAAATGAGCTGGTTAATCGGCTTGCTGCCGACGTGCGTCAACTCCGGCGCAAAATTCTCCGGCTTCTTGATGCCATTGATCTCGTGGCAAGCGGCGCAGCCGTACTCCGTGACTAGTTTCTTGCCATCAGCGATCTGCCCCGGTGTCGCTGGCTCCAGATGAACGTTGGCCAGCAAATCGGAGTCGGTCTCGTTCTCGAGAAAGCCAGTCAGCACCGACACCTGGCGATCATCAAAGCGGTAATGAGGCATCGCCGTGCCCGCGTCGTAGATGCGAGGGTTCCGCAGCCACACTTGCAGCCACTGTGGCTTCACCTTGTTGCCAACACGCGTGAGCTCCGGTCCGACGTCGCCGCCAACGATGTTCCCGGCTGCATTTTGCACCGCGTGGCAGGAAGCGCAGAACGATTCGCCATACAAACTGGCCCCAGCGGTTGGATCGGGCGGCGTCTTGGCAGTCGGTAGGGGTGCGGTGTCTCCCGAAAGCACAGTGCTTTCAGCGATCAGAAATGCCGAGATGTCGCTTGCATCCGCGTCGCTCAACTTGAAATTCGGCATGGTGGCCGTGACTGCGTATGCCTGCGGATCTTTCAGCCAAACGTAGATCCACTCTCGCGTGGTCTTGTCCGCGATGTGCTCCAGCGAAGGCGGGTCGTCCGTCGGTTGCATGACAGTGCCGTTGGGCAGCTTGACGGTATGGCAATGCACGCACCCGTAACGAGCCAGCATGTGACGGCCCAGGTTCAGTTGAGGAGTGCCCTTGAGATCACCGCGATGACATTGTCCGCAAGAAGACTCGATGTACTTGGCAGGCAAAATGGGCTGCTCCCACGCCAGGGTGCTGCGGTGAGCTTCTTCCACTGTGGTCGCCGGTCCTTGCCCGCGATGGCACATCACGCACCCGTATTGATCCAGCCGATGTGGGATCACGGGATGCCTGCGGAAAGGCTGGGTTGTCACATCCGCGAGACTCGCTTCCTTTTGTCCAACATGGCAGGTCGTGCAGCGGTCCACCACTCCAAGCTCTGGGAGCCAAATCTGTTGAATGCCGCCCTGAAAATGACGTTGCAGTGTGACCGCCTCGCCGCGGCCGCGGATCATCTGCAAATACTGATTCTGATAGTGACGCCATTCGCTGAAGTAGTTCTTCGAAGGAGCGATCGCCAGCGAGACAAGTAGCAAAAGGCTGACCACGCCGAACGCGCGAATGGGATCGCCGAACCACCATTGCCATGCCGATGAAAACGAGTTCTTGCGTGTTTCCACTTAGCTTCTCCAGGGCCACACCCAGGACCAGCCTGGGCCACGGAAAAAGGTGCCAACCACGGTAAGCACGACCAGCTCAAACAGAAACCACGTCATGATCCAGTAGGAAAGCGGCTTGGATGCCAGGTAGCGGCCGAAGGCCGATTGCGTCCCCGCGGCGCTGCGCGCCGCCCAAAGCATGAACCCTGCCACGATCAGCGTGGGCACGAGCGCGACATACACCTGAAATAAAAGCAGGAACAGGGAAAGCGCCAGTGCAGCCGCATAGAAGAGTCTCAGCCGACGCTTGCGGTCCTTCACAAACAAACCTTCTGCTTCAATGTTGATGCTGAAATACGGAATCACTACCAGTGCGATCACCACCAGCGTCGGCACCAGCACTCCAGCTACCACAGGTGGGAAGTAGTGCAGCATCTCCTGCAAGCCCAAGAAATACCATGGCGCTTTTGCCGGGTTCGGCGTGTGCGACGGATCGGCCAAACCCTCCAGTGGCGCGTTGAACAGCAGCGCGGCCAGCACTAATGCGATCGCCAAGATTTCGATAGCCACGGCAGCGCGAAACAGTACTTCCGGATAGGTTGGTACCTGCTCCTCGTCAGCAACCTTTACCTGCGCTGACGTTCGCCGCGTGACGAAAACGATCCGCTTCGGCGATCTCTTGGCATTGGAGTCCATTCCGGCAATGAAATCTTTGTCGCTCATTGTGCCTTCTTCGCCGGCGCGGCTTCTGCCCGCAGCGTCGCAGGTTCACTCTGGTGGGCGTACAATCCGCCGTCTTTGCGAATGCGCCAGAAATGAACCGCGATAAACAGAATCGCGGTCAGCGGCAGAATCATGCAGTGCAGAACGTAAAAGCGGAGCAGCGCGTTGGCATTTACCAGGTTCCCGCCCAACATGAGGAAGTGGATCTTGTTCCCCAGCACCGGTACGGCCGAAGCAATGTTGGAACCGACGGTAATCGCCCAGAACGCCAGTTGATCCCACGGAAGGAGGTAGCCCGTGTAACTGAGAAGCAGCGTGATCAGAAGTAGGATGACTCCAATCACCCAATTGAACTCGCGCGGTGGACGATACGCTCCGCGATAGAAGACCTTGAACAGGTGCGCGAACACCAGAAAGACCATGGCATGCGCCGCCCAGCGATGCAGATTGCGCAAGAACAAGCCCGAGGAAACCACAAATTGCAAATCTTTCATGTCGGCGTAGGCTTGCGGCACCGACGGATGGTAGTAGAGCATTAACAGAATGCCGGTGATCACCAGGATCAGAAACGTTCCAAAAGTCAGCGTGCCCAGGTACCAGGTGGCGCTGAAGCCGAGCATGCGCCGCCGCACTTTCGTCGAAAAAAGATGCAGAAAAACATTCTGCTGAATGGCGAGCGCGCGATGCAGCGTGCTGGAACCGGAGCCGCTGCGGAACACCGAGCGCCAGATCCGCGTGCCGCGCAGGTTGTCAAAGTAGTTTCCGAGAGTCTTAACCATGCTTACACCCTCACGAACTGCATGGGACTGACGGTTGTGGAGCGGTCCACCATCAGGTCCCCGTCGTCACTCAGCCACGTCCGCAGCCAAGGCAGCGGCTTCGGCGCAGGACCTTCAATTTTGCCGCCTGGTTTGTGATCGCCCTCAGCTTGTACAAAAAACTTGCTGCCGTGGCACGGGCAAGCGATGATGCCCAGTTCCGGCTTCCACGCAGTGAGGCAACCCAGATGCGTACACACTGCGCTCAGGGCAAGGAATCCTTCCTTGGCGTGGATCAAGTAAATTCCAGAGTTCACGTCGAGCGTTACCGAACCCAGCGCGTAGCTCTCCGGCTTGCCGGCATTCACGATCGGTGAGGGTTCAAACAAAACGTTCGGTGAAAGGAACTGGTAGGCAAACGCCACCGTGCCAGCGGCCGCGATGCTCAGCGATCCCAGGCCCAGCTTGGTGAAGAGTGTGCGGCGGTCGAACTGGTCGGCCTCTATTGGCTTGACTTGTTTCTCTTCGGGCATATCAGCTACCTCATGCTCGCAACGGGCCGTCGATGGCTTCAATTGAGATCAGGCCGGTCGGCTCTGCCGGAAGCAAGTTATAAGACTCCATCGTAATCGTGCCTACGGGACAGCGGGCTGCACACAGCCCGCAACGGATGCAGCGGGTCTCATCTTTCAGCATGGCAGAGCCAGTCACCACTCCCAGTTCATCGGCTGTCACTTCGTCCACTTCCACGCCAAACAACTCTTGCTCTTCGCGGATCTGTTGCACAGTTTCCGGATCGAAGTGAATGCGATCGAGCGAGACAAGTTCGAGGCATTTTTCTGGACACACGTCCACGCAGCCGCCGCACAGGATGCACATGCTGCCGTCTTCCGGGGAGCCCTCGAAGATGGTGTTGACCCAGCAGTGCAGGCAGCGCCGCGCTTCCTGCGTGGCTTCCTGCGCGTCGAATCCGAGTTCCACTTCCGTGACTCCAGTGCGGCGCTCCAGCGGCAACATCGGGATTGGTGGGCGGACAAGGTCCAGCAATTCCAGCGGCATGCTGTGACGCTTGAAAATTTCCACCTCCACAATCGGGTCGGGATGCATCTGCCCGCGAAGATACTCGTCGATGCCGATTGCAGCACGCTTCCCGTCGGCCACGCTGTCGATAATCAGACGCGGGCCAAACACGCAATCGCCACCCGCAAAGATGCCGGGGGCCGAGGTCATCAGCGTCTGCGGGTTGACCGCGATTAAGCCGCGCGGCGAGATTTCAACTTTGTCCTCGGGCGTCAGAAAATCCAGGCGGGGCGCCTGGCCAATTGCCATGATGATGGTGTCGCACGGCAATTGAGTCTCGCTGCCCTCATAAAATGCCGGATTGAAGCGCCTGCTCTCGTCGAAAACCCACTTCGTTCGCAGCGCTTCCAGGGCAACCACCTTGCCGTCTCGACCGATCATCCGCTTGGGGCCCAACCCGGGATGCATGATGATGCCCTCGGCTTCGGCTTCTTCGATTTCTTCCAGCGCTGCCGGCATTTCCTCCCGCTTCTCCAGGCAGACCAAATTCACCTCGTGCGCACCCATGCGCAACGCTGAAAGTGAGATATCGACCATCTCACGCGTCGCTACCGCGGCCACATTTTCCGCGGAAGGTTCCAGGTCTTCCACCCCGGCAACGTGCTGGCGCACGACTTCGCGGGCAGCTGAACGTGCCACATCCATTGCAACATTGCCGCCGCCAATCACAATGACTTTCTTCCCGATGGTGAACTTATAGCCAAGATTCACGTTGAGCAGAAAGTCGACGCCTTTGTGAACCCCATCTAAATCCACGCCGGGAATGCCGAGATCGCGGCTGCGATGCGCGCCCACCGCGATCAGAACAGCATCGAACCCTTGCCGGCGCAGATCAGAAATCATGAAGTCACGACCGGCAGCGTGATTGAGTTTGAGCGTGATATCACCGGTGGCGAGAATTTCTCGCACTTGCGATTCCACGACGTCGCGCGGCAGGCGGTACTCGGGAATGCCGAGGTAAAGCATTCCGCCGGCGACCGGTGTCGCTTCAAAAATGCTGACGGAGTAACCCATCAAAGCCAAATCGTGAGCTGCAGCCAGCCCGACCGGGCCACCTCCTACCACTGCAACCTTGAAACCCAGCTTCTTCTGGCCGCGCCCGGCGTTGATGTCGAGCGGACGCTTCGATTCCGGACCATGGCGCTCGGTCAGAAAACGCTTGAGCGCCCGAATGGCGATGGGCCGGTCGATCTCGCCGCGCCGGCAAGCGGTCTCGCAGGGATGCGCGCACACGCGACCGCAGATGCTGGCCAGCGGATTAGGGTCGCGGGCAAACTTGTAAGCCTCTTCAAAACGCCCTTCCGCAATCAGCGACACGTAGCGTCCAGCGTTGGTGTGCGCCGGGCACGCCATCATGCAAGGGAAATTGGTGTTTAGCCAATCCCTGTTTACTTTCTTGTCTCGGTAGCGTTTGAGCATACGGGCGTATAGTGCGTTTCCAACCGGCATTTACATGAAGACTCGGGAGCGGGAAGATCTTCTCGCTCCCATTGGCTATTTACTGACTGTGAAGTCTGCTTTGGTATCGCCTGCGACCGTAACGGCTTTGGATTGGTTCTTTGCCCCTTCGTGCCACACAACAAGGGTGTAGCTTCCGTCAGGAACGTCTTTGATCTTGTAATTGCCGCTGTCGTCGGTCTGAGCAAAGTAGGGGGTCGGGCTGACGATAATATATCCCGCCATTTCCGGGTGCACATTACAGAGCAGGGCCACCGCGCCCGGCTTATCGAACGCGAAAGGACGTTTTTCGCCCTTGGGCCAAGTCCCTAGATTGTGCCCCGCTTTCTTGTCATTGCCGATCGCCGACCAGAACACGTTATGCTGCACGTTGTCGCTATTGAGAAAGTCCACCGTGGTGCCTTGTTGGATTGCCATGATGTGCGGCGCAAAGAGCAATCCTTTTTGATCCATGACCGGGTGTTCTTTGGGAGCCGGGAACGTCTTGCCTGCGATGGCGTCGACGTAAACTACCGACTGGCCTTTCATCCCGGTCACTTTCCCCTCAATTTTGCCGGCCCATGCTCCGATGCAGAGTGCAGCGATGACCACCAACAGCAGGAATGCATTCCACTTCATTGTGTTTTTCTCCTTTGAATTCATAATCCGCAATTATCGATCTTGCGCCTTTAGAAAATCACCTTCATATCCAGGTAGAGCGTGTTGTTCCCGCTTGCGTTGCGGCCAGAACCGTCATAATTGGTTCCTCCCCCGTTGAACCGCGTATACCCGGTGTATTGCGCGGCTAGCAGCAGGTTCTGCCACGGCCAAAACGTGACGTTTGCGAGGTACCCGGCGCTCTTCGGGCTACCATTGGCGCTTCCGCTAACGGAAGCCGGAGCATACAGCAACGGATCGCCCTGACCCCAGGTGTCGAACCAGCCAAAGGTTCCAGTCAGCCTGTTGCCGTAATGGTATTCTCCGTTGGCCAGAAAGGTATTCAGGTCGTTGGACCGCAATGAGGCCCCGCCCGCAGCGAAAGTTGCCAGCAAATCGGTGGTCTGGCGAATGTAAGTACTGCGGAATGAGAGTACGTCCTTTCGAAATATCGTCCGGTCGATCTGTGTGTCCAAGGCCCAGTCGGTGTACGAGTCCTTCAGACCGGCGATCGTGTTTGGGCTGGATTGCATATGCATTCCGTAGGTGCCGATCTCAAACTGCGTCAGCGCCGATCCTTGCTGCCAAGCTGCGCGCCAGTATGGCGCAACCCCGCGGATGTTGAAAGCGGAGCCTGTGCCGGCATTCGGCTGAGAACTGCCCTTGTGTTCCGAGCGATAAATCGCGGTGTCCAGGTAGAGATGGCTGTTCCACATCGTATAGCCCCCGAAGCCTGCAACATCCTGCGCCAATGGCCCATTGATGATGGGATTTGCGCTTGGGGTTGGCGCAGAATCGGCAGCGATCCATGGGAAACCCCACGCTGGCGTGCTGTTCCATAGATCTTCTAGGGTCGGGTTGTTATTCAGATCGATGCCGTAAACCAGCTCCTTGCCGCTTAACTTCGTCTTGTTCGCGTAGCGGATGTCGGTATTGTCCATACCGAAATGATCTTGCTGGGTGTCGTAGGTCACCTGCAGAAAGCTTCCGACATGGGTGGTCCACGCCCCAGAGAGGAAAAGTGATATGTCTTGGGGGAATTCGAAACTACCGTTCTGGGTTCCCGGCTGGCTTGCATTGGTGTTTGTAAACGAAATATCTGCCATCACGGAAAGAGGCAGCGACGCCAGAAGATCCAAGGCAGCGTGTGCTTTGGCGCCTTCCGACTTTATGGTCTTTGTGTCATCTCCCTTGTCGACATAGCCGAGCAGCTTGAACCTGCGTCCGGCAGGGTTGAGTTCCGGAGGCGCGTAGTGGCAGCCGCTGCACGCCAAGCCCGTCTGCCGCGCATAGCTTGGGACCGCCGAAGCTCGGGGCGGATTCAATACTCCCAAAGACGCCAAAACCACGGCAACAACTGCCGAAGCCAGGAAAACAGCCGCTTTCTTCATATCACCTTTTCTCCTGTGGGGCACGCGTGTCGAAGACGGCTTCGTCTCCCCAGGCCACGGCCGTCCCGACGTAACTGCGTGTCACCTACTTCTTTGGTCTTAAGTCCCTTGCTTGGACCCACTGTCCATTGGACGGAGATTCTCTTGGACGGATGAACATCCATGCTGTGATATAGATCACATATAAGAGTGATGATAGAACCGAATGAGGGTTGCCAGGCACTTTTCGAGCACTGTGCCTAACGAAAATCTCAAAGCGTGCGCAGATGACACGGAACTGGTGTTGCTCCACCAAGATGCCTTTCCTTTTGGGAGTCGCGGGTCGGACAGGTCTCGTCCTAACTCGACCCCTACCATTGCCCCTCTCCCCCGCACATCCGCAATGCCGGGGCAAGTTGTCTTGAGCTTGACCAACTCTTGGAGCAAATACCGACCGCGAATAGGAGCCACCGTCCCCTCTCCCTTCCCCAGTCCTCCCCGCGCTACATCCGCAACGGGTTCGTGCCTAGCGAGGCGCATTGCATGTGCTTCTTCAAGGCAGCGAATCTCGATGTGGTCGAGGAATTGAACGACACGGTCAAGATTCCCATTGCCCCGACTTCCGCAACGCCATTGACAGCTTTTCAAAAGGATGCGATTGTATCTATCTAAAGATCGGATCGGCAATCTTAGGGCCTGAGAATGACAGACTGTGCCAAAGCCGTGCAGCGGATTATGCGGTCGGGGGGGGAGCTGTTTGTCGTACTCATTCTGCTGGTGCTTATTATCCGGGTATTCCTAGTACCCGGAGCCAGCGGATGATGTAGCCCGAAGAGATTCAACAAAAAGGCCATCATCCAGAAAAGATGATGGCCTTAAGTT
>Ga0187771_10003646_pt1 | contig 10782 bp, 9 predicted proteins | sample 0116_SJ02_MP15_1_FD_133139 | JGI IMG/M metagenome (GOLD analysis project Ga0187771, IMG submission 133139) | Tropical peat soil microbial communities from peatlands in Department of Meta, Colombia - 0116_SJ02_MP15_10_MG | ecosystem: Environmental > Terrestrial > Soil > Wetlands > Peat | place... | reverse complement strand
CGCCATGCTTCACGCTCGCCGTATAGCGCCCCCAGGAGCTGCGGCAGCAGAAGAAGCGAGGTGAAGGTCAGGTCCACGATGAATAACAAATCCCAGGCCGGCCGGGACCACTTCAACGGCGACCAAATCATCGTGCCGTAGTTGGTGATCAAATCGAGAAGGATGTGACTCGCAATTCCCACTGCGTACAAGCCCACAAGATGCCACAACCCCGGCGCCGCGTACCTCAGGCGCCCGGCAGCCCATCGTGTCAGCCACGTCAGGATCAGCGCGAACAACGGCAGGAACACAAACGAATGCGTGATTCCCCGATGCCAGGTGATGATCCGCATCGGGTCGCGAGACACCACGTCCAGCAAAGCGTCTGAGTCGGGGAACACTGCCCCAAGCGTCACTGCAAACGTCACCAAGCGTTCTTGCGAATACGGCCGAAAGGTGAAAAGGTCGTCCCCCCTGAAGAATGCCTTGCCCAGAAGCGCCCCCGCAATGCCGTGCGTGATCGTATCCATAGATTCAGTCTAGCCCTTTCGACACGTCCACGCCTGAAAAACGCCACTTGCCGGAAGCACTTAAATGGTGATCTTATGGCTTGGTGCCCCGGGACTTTGCTGTCGTTTTCTTCGTGCTCGGCGTGATTCTGCCTTGGCACGGACGATCCCGGACTCCGCGTCGCAGGGCCCGACCGCGCCTATAACGGCGGTGATTACTATTATGGTATTGCGCTACAGTTATCTATGCGCCCGCGAACCAACAGCCTGCTGAGCAACGACGCCATCGCCCGGGGGCTTGCCGACTACGGCTTCGAGGCGACCAACAACCAAGTTGCGCAGATCAGCAGGTACGTCGCTTTACTGCTGCTGTGGAATGAGAAGGTCAACATCACGGCTATCCGGGATCCCCATGAGATTTTGTTCCGCCATTTCGGCGAGAGCATTTGGGCCGCGTTCTTGGCAAATGTGAAGAGCGGTCGGCTTGCCGACGTTGGTTCTGGGGGAGGGTTCCCCGGACTACCCATCAAGATCGCTGTGCCAGACCTGGAACTCGTCCTGATTGAGCCGAATGCCAAGAGAGCGACGTTTCTTGCCGAGGTTATTCGTGAGCTTGGACTGAGTCGCGTCCAGGTGTTGGTGAGACCGTATCAAGAACTGGGAGAGGAGATCGCCCCAATTGAGTACGTTTGCGCCCGGGCGTTGGGCGATTATGAAAGCCTTCTGACCTGGGCGGCCTTGCCGACAACCTCCGCCAATACGGCACTGCTATGGCTTGGTCGCGCTGACGTAGAAGGCGTCACCCGCGTGGCCGGGTGGGACTGGCAAGAGCCCGTAGCAATCCCGCATTCGCTGAGGAGGTTCTTGCTGATCGGTCGCAGGAGAAGGTGAACTCGGCTGGTCGTGGGGGGATGCCGGAGCCGATTGCGGCTTCATGGATGGAGGCGACCCTCGCGTTGCTCGCCAGCGCGTATTGAGTGTTCCACGTGGAACAAGTCCACTTCATTCGCCTGTCCAGAGGCGATTTGTTCCACGTGAAACATCTTGCTCCCAGAGGCCCTCTTTGCTAATTTCCGTTCAGAGGCCAACTACCCAAGTGGCGCGCACCATCGCTATAGCAAACCAGAAAGGTGGTGTCGGCAAGACCACAACCGCAATCAACCTCGCTGCTTGCCTTGCCGCTACGGAGCAGCCCACTCTCCTAGTGGATTGTGATTCACAAGCTAACGCGACGGCAGGAATCGGGCTGAAAAAGGATCCTGCGCGCAGGTCCCTTTACCACGCGCTGATCTTCGGCGAGGGACTCGACAAGATCCTTGTAAAGACTATTGTTGAAGGGCTTGACGTCATTCCCTCTGACAAGAACCTGGCGGGAGCCGCCGTGGAGCTTGTAAGCTCCGACGACAGGGAATTCAGGCTAAAATCCTTGCTTGCCTCGATTCATGACCGTTATCGCTTCGTCATTCTGGATTGCCCACCTGCGCTCGATCTGCTGACTCTTAATGCCCTGGTAGCGGCAGACGCGGTGATCGTGCCAATCCAGTGCGAATACCTGGCGCTTGAAGGTGTGTCCGAACTGCTCGATACCCTAATGAGAATTCGTCGAAATCTCAACCCTGCGCTTGAGGTAGAAGGAATCGTGCTGACCATGTACGACGAGAGAACAACCCTCTCGAAGCAGGTGGCAAGCGACCTGAGGAGTTTCTTTGGCGAGCAAGTATTCGAAGCCGTGATCCCCAGAAATGTGCGCTTGGCGGAAGCACCGAGTTTTGGAAAACCTATTATTTTCTATGATATACATAGCAAAGGGGCCGAGAGCTATACGCAACTGGCCAAGGAGGTTATCGCCAATGCCGAGGAACGCGCTAGGGCGGGGGCTCGGAGCGCTCATACGGGAGGGTGAACTCGCGCCCGTCCGTTCTGTGCCAACCGGCCCAACCGCAGCCGGTGCGGTGCCCGTGCGCGAGAGCGCGCCTGCCGGCTCGATACAGATTGACATTGACCTAATTGAACCGAACCCGTTTCAACCGCGCACGCGCTTTCGGGATGAACCGATGAACGAACTGGCCCGCTCAATCGCCGCGAGCGGCATCATTCAGCCCCTCGTAGTCAGGCGCGTAGACAACCGATTCCAACTGATCGCTGGGGAAAGGCGCTGGCGCGCGGCGCAGCGCGCAGGCTTGGCAAGACTCCCAGCCATTGTCAAAGACGTGCCCGACGAGCTGGCCTTGGAGATGACGCTCGTCGAAAACATCCAGCGCGAAGACCTCAACCCGATCGAACAGGCCCGTGCGTTCGATCAACTAATGACGGTCTTCCACCTCACGCAGGAAGCGGTGGCAGAAAGAACCGGAAAAGACAGAGCCACGGTGGCGAACACCCTGCGGCTCCTAAAGCTAGAAGCCCCTCTGCAGGCAATGATCGAGGATGGCAGGATCAGCGCAGGGCACGGCCGTGCGCTCCTGGCCGTTGGCGACCCCGCTGTGCGGCTTAGACTGGCGCAGCGGGCCGCGCGCGGCAGGCTCACCGTCAGACAGATAGAAAGGCTCGCATCGCGCCGAGACCGCCAGGCACCGCCAAGGCCGCCAGAGACCGACGTCAACGTCCGCACCGCCCTTGAAGATCTTCAGCGACATCTCGGCACCCGGGTGACCCTGCGCTTACGAACGAAATTTAACCCTGGTCAATTAATCCTGGAGTACTACGACGACGCGCAGCTCATGTCCCTTTACGACCGCCTAATGAAGTGATCTCTCTAGCTCGGCTGATTCCGCCGAAGGACCGCATTGATTGGACATCACCCGACAGATCCACTCTTGACTTCTCTGTGCCACGGACTAAAGTGATTGCCCGGCGATCAACAACACCCTAGGTGCCTCTCATGGCTTGGAAGTGGTCATCCGGTGACAAGAAGCACGCGACTGATGAGTGGACCGGCTTCATTGACCAAGGCGTCGCTCTAGAAGGAACTCTGCGCTTCAGCGGAACTTTCCGTATTGATGGTCAAGTGAAGGGCAACATCATCTCCGAACAAACGTTGATCCTAGGAGACGCTGCCAAGGTGGAGGGTCAGATCCAAGGCAATCACGTGGTCCTCGCCGGCCGCTTCGACGGTGTAATCTTCGCCAAAGGAAGAGTCGACATCCAAGCCAAGGGCGTCATCACTGGCGAGATTCATACTCCATGCCTAGTGATCGAGCCTGGCGGTATCTTCGACGGTCGTTGCCACATGCTCGGCGCTTCGGAGGCCGCGCCCGCTGTTACCATCCCGATTCGCGCCCCGGCGGAAGCCTGACGCTCACTGACTTCTCCCCCCACCAACGCCATAACCTCTATGTGGACACATATAGGTTAGCTGATCCCCAGGTGGGCCACTCCTTGTTCCCGACCCGCTATTGCTCCACCGGCTTTGGGGAGGAGTATCCCATTCCCAGGGCTGACTGAGCAGCACTGATCCCCGCCTGAATGTTCGATTGCCACTCGACGTGCTTGACAGGGGAAGCCTCCGCACACTGGTAAAAGCGCAGCGCGTCGGCGGGACGCTGAAGTTTCTTCAAACAAAGGCGACCGGCTGAGAGCAAGGCCAAGAGGCACTGCTTTTCGTTCGGGTAACTGCTGGCTAGAAGCTCGTATTGCGTCACGGCTAGGTCGGGGTGGTCTTGGTTCTCAAGGTAGCGGCACATCTCCAGCCAGAGGGCCGCGGGCGGACGCTCTCCACCGCAATTCAGGAACTCCTGAAAGTGTTGCCAGGCAGCTTCCGGATTGTGAAGCTTCAGGTGTATTTGGCAGAGTTTGAGCAGAGCCAGGCGATGCCCTGCGACGTCCCCTTTCCGCCAGTAGACCTGAGCGAGGAGGTTAGCTGCATCCAGGGAATCCGGTTGCTCTGCCTGGAACTGGTTCAGCGAAGCAATCGCGGCATCGCACTGGTTCTGCTCCATGAGTTCCGTTGCCTTCACGATACGCTGATCGGCCGTCCAACTAACCTTGGCTTCGATGGCCTGGTCAGCCTTCCGTTCCAGACCGGAGTACCGCAGCGCGAGAGCGGCCAGAGCGCCAAACACGAATCCCCCAACATGGGCCCAGTGTGCAACGCCTGAAATCTGCCCGAAGAGGGTGCCGTAGAGGATCTCTACCAGCAACCAAATGGGCAGGAGCCAGATGGCCCGAGCCTTGAAGCGGTAGAGACGCACACGGAATAGGAGGAAAAGAACCCACACCATTCGGATGCGGACGTTAGGATACCGGACTAGGAAAGCGCCCATCAGCGCAGCCACGGCACCCGACGCACCCAAAGCTGGGGCCATGCTGCCTGGGTACATCCAGGCGTGCATCTGTAAGGCCGCCGCGCCGGCGAGCAGATAGAAGGCCGGGAAAATGACGCGGCCCCACGCCTCTTCGATGACCATGCCGGCTAGCCAGAGAAACCACATGTTGCCGATCAGGTGAAGCCAGCCGCCATGCAGGAAATTCGCGGTGATATAGGTGATTGGCCGAGGCGCGCCCGGAATGAAGGCGTAGCGCTCGAGGATGGAGCTTTCCCGGGCCTGCTCGTACTCCTGGACGAGCGAGTCCATCTCCGATTGAAATTGCTCGGGATCTTCCAGCAAGCGCATACGGGCATCCCAAACGTCTTCCACATCGCGGTTGGGGTTTTCCATTTGCTTCCACAGGCCAGGGTTGTGTTCCTCGAAGCTGCGCACGTACCTCTCGACATCCGGAGGCATCTTCACCTCCGGATGCATGGCGGCAAGCATGAGGATGTGGACCCTGGCCTCCGCGGACTTAGGCGCTTGCTCTTCGATGGCCCAGTGCGTACCCAGGAACACGACGACATTGAGGGCGATCAGACCGATGGTGACGACCGGCCATCGCCGCCCGCGCATATTCTCGTGCCCCGTGGGAAAGAACATGGATGCCCTCGCTTAGAAAAACGCCCAGAGCCGATCCCACTATCCTAGGGCCCTCACGCTCTCTAGAGGGCAGAAACGCTCTGCGGAGTAGCGAAAGCATAAATCCTGTACTGGAAGACAGGAAACGAGCCAGGTTGATCCTAGGGCGGCGTCGTTGACACGCCGGGATGACCCGACTATCGTTGCGCGGAGTTTTGGGGGACATGGGAGATGACCGTCTTGGTGGTTGGTGGAGGGGGCCGCGAGCACGCCCTCATCTGGAAGCTGCTCGACGGCGAGCACACAGTTTGGTGCGCGCCTGGAAATGCCGGGATCGCCGCGGACGCGGAGTGTCTGACTGCAGATCCCGGGGACGTGCCGGGACTCGTGGCGCTGGCGGAGCGCCTGAAACCGGGCTTGACAGTAGTCGGACCCGAGCTGCCCTTGGTAAACGGCTTGGCCGACGGGTTTGGCAAGCGCGGCTGGGCCATTGTGGGCCCCAAGAAGCGCGCTGCCCAGCTCGAGGGAAGCAAGATCTTCGCCAAGGACTTTCTGCGCCGCCACGGAATTCCCACCGCGAGAACATACGGGGCATACGACTCGGCTAGCGCCGCTTACGCGGCGCTGCGGTCCGTGGAATGGCCCCTGGTGATCAAGGCTGACGGGCTATGTGCAGGGAAAGGCGTGTTGGTGACGCAAGATGCAGAGGAAGCGCACGAGTTCATCGAGCGACTAATGGAAGGGGGCGCGGTGGGGCCTGCGGGACGGCGCGTCTTGCTCGAAGAGGCCTTACCCGGGGAAGAACTATCGTTCATCGTTCTCACGGACGGCGTACAAATCGCCCCCATGCCGCCGACGCGCGATCACAAGCGCGTCTTCGACGGCAACCAGGGACCGAACACCGGTGGAATGGGAGCCTATTCTTCCGACACCCTGCTGCCTGAAGGACTGCGCCGGATCATCATGGAAACCATCGTTGAGCCGACGATCCGCGGGCTAGCGCAGGAAGCTATCCCCTATCAGGGCTTCCTTTACTTTGGGCTCATGTTGACGGACAAGGGACCCAAGGTACTCGAGTACAACTGCCGAATGGGCGACCCCGAGGCGCAGCCCATCGCGGCGAAGGTGGACTTCGACTTGGCCGAGGTGTTGGCCGACGTGGCTGCCGGGAGACTTGCGCCAAAGAAGCTGCGGTGGAAAGAAGGCGCGAGCGTATGCGTGGTGATGGCCTCGGGCGGCTACCCGGGGCGTTTCGAAACGGGCAAGCGCATCGAAGGCCTGGAGGAGGCCGCGAAAGTACCCGGAGTGAAGGTCCTGCACGCAGGAACGAAGCGCGTTGCCGGCGGGCTGGTCACGAGCGGCGGACGCGTGCTCGGGGTGACGGCGCTGGGCCGTACACTCGAGGTCGCGCTCGCCGCGGCGTACCAAGCAGCAGGGAAGATCGGGTTTGAAGGAGCACACTACCGGAAGGACATCGGGGCCAGCACGGGCCGCGCTACCGCGGGGCACAACCAAGGATAGGCTTCCGAGTCTCCCTTGGCCTGCGGCCAAGATGAACTACCTCTGCCGAACACCTCTAATACGGCCTGTGGCGCAGGCTGGGCGCCTCTGGCGGCTGGTTCGGCTTCTCTTCGGTCTTCTCCGCTGGCTCTGCAGGTCGAACGATCCAATCGAACCCGTGCTCCTCTGTGAGGACACCCAGGCCCATACTCCTATCTCCGGCAAGAATAGTCAGCGCAACATGCATGAAGTCTTCCGCGTCGGCAAGGTGGGAGTCCTGGCTCTTGCCACTCTTTATCTGTTCGACGACGTGCACGAATTTTGCATTGTTCGAGCCCGCCCGAACAAACCGAGAGTCCTGGCCACGAAGAAGGTCCAACAGGGACTCTTCTTTCTCGCCCGCCGTTGCGCTTGGGTTGGATGAATCGCTCTCAGGATACCGGACTTCGACGAGCGTGCGCGGGGCATGCTTCTCCGGAGGATAAAGCTGAGTGTAACTGGGGCGGAGTACGGTCGTCTGGTAGTAATATTCCCGGACTGCCACTTGGCGGACACGATACCTAAGCAGCCAAACCTCAGGCACGCCGTCGGGAGCGTAATCGGCAAGCACCACTTCGAAGATGGGCTCATCCGGACCGAGGGAGAGTTTGTCGTGCAGCCGGGCGGCAAGAGGACGAATGTGTTCGAGAAACTCCACGCCGATGGCCTCAATGTCGCTCGCGGCGTAGGGGTGCGCCTTCCGATCAAGGTTGTCGTTTCCAGATAGCGGTTGAAAGCCTCGCTCCACGCGCGCCGGCTTCGCCTCAGCGCCGGGGCGCGTCCACTCGACAGCACCCAGCATCACCGCAACGCGCGGTCCGCCCACGTCCACGAAGCGTGGCGGAAGCGAACCGGGCTCCAGGGGCTCCGTGATCGTCCCGATGACCATGCCGTCGTGGGTGACGTCAACGATGACGCGGCCTGCGGCAAGGTTGGCCACGACTTCCCCGTCTCGCGTCTGTGCGCCTGACACAATCGGAAACAGTAAGCAAGCAAGGATGGAGAGACGTTGGCGCATCTTTGTGTCGCCTGGGAAGATTCTACGCGAATTCAACAGTCCTGGCGCGAGAGGAGCGGGCGGTACAAGCGGCGAGCCTCTGGAAACGCGCCCTAGAGCATTCTGATAGAATCGTTTGGGGGGAAGAGAAAACGATGTTCGGAAGAAGGCTCAGAAGTGTCCGCGGAATGAAACATAAGGGCAAGCAGCTGGCAGAGATTTTGGAGCAACACGAGAGATTCCGTCGAAACCTTCCTGAGGGCCAACAGGCTGACCTGGCAGGAGCAGATCTTTCGCGAACCGACCTCTCCGAATTGAATCTATCAGGAGCGATCCTGACCGGGGCTCAACTGGAAGGTTGCAGCCTACACAGGGCCAGACTGACCTTTGCTGATTTGCGCGCGTGTAGTCTGAAAAGAGCGGATCTGCGAAATTGCGACCTGACCGAGGCAAACCTCCAGCGTGCGGATTTGATCGAGGCAGATTTAAGCGGGGCGGAATTGTTCCGGGCCGACCTGCGCAACGCGAAAATGCGCAAGTGCAACTTGCGGGGCGCCGTCTTGCGGCAAGCCAATTTGCGGGGTGCGGACCTCTCTGATTCGGACTTGACGCTGGCAAGCGTCCGCGAACTGGGGTTGGATGGAGTAAAGCTGGAAGGAACGAACATCGCCGCTGCCGTGGTTAGAGACATTCTTCGAGAAGATAGTAACGTACAGATTCAGAATGACTTACAGCGTGAGGGAAAGTCCGCAAGGGCTGGCGGGTGATTCTTTCTCCACCTGTAATCCACTGAAAATGCGGGTTTTCGTTGACACCTCATTTCCTCATTGATATAGACTGCCGATTAGATGCTTCATTGCCCTGGAAGGAACCCCGTGGGCTGCCGGGGCCGTGCTTGCACAGGGGCGCGATTGCCGCAGGGGGTTGAGGAGACAATCTTCCGCCTGTTGCGCTTCCGGGCAGCGCTGTTCACCGATTGCAAGAAGAGGGACCAGGACCGGGCGTCACGCCAGCGCGCGGCGCCTTTTTCCTGAAGAATGAATGGAGGAATCCACACATATGGCCACTCTTGCGAAAACCGTTGCTCCTCCCATCATGCCGCGCATCGCGCCGCGGGAAGATCTGAACCCGTTCCGCATCGCGCAAATCCAGTTCGACATGGCCGCGGAATACCTGAAACTCGATCCGGGGTTGCGCCAAGAACTGCGCACGCCGAAACGCGTCCTGGAAGTTTCCATTCCCACCAGGATGGACAACGGCCAGCTTAAGGTCTTCACCGGTTTTCGCGTGCAGCACAACATCGCGCTGGGACCGGCGAAAGGGGGCGTCCGCTTCCACCCAAACGTGACCCTTGACGAAGTCAGGGCGCTGGCTGCTTGGATGACTTGGAAGACCGCGACCGTGAACGTCCCGTTCGGCGGGGCCAAAGGCGGAGTGATCTGCGACCCCAAGCGAATGTCCAAGGGCGAACTTGAGCGCATGACGCGGCGCTACGCCAGCGAAATCCTGCCGGTCATCGGGCCGGACAAGGACATTCCCGCGCCGGATGTGTACACGGATTCGCAGACCATGGCCTGGATCATGGATACCTACTCGATGACCGTGGGCTACACGGCGCATGGCGTGGTGACGGGCAAGCCCATCTCCTTGGGCGGATCGCCCGGCCGGGCGGAAGCGACGGCGCGGGGGCTGCTGTACGTCACGGAAGAAGCTTGCAGGCTCAAGAAAATCCAGCTGCGCGGCGCAAGCGTGGCCATCCAGGGATTCGGCAACGCGGGCGCCATTGCGGCGCGGTTGTTTGCGGAGAAGAAAGCCAAGATTGTGGCCATCAGCGATTCTCGCGGCGGCGTCACGAATCCTCGGGGGATTGATCCCTGGAAAGCCATTCGCTACAAGGAGCGCTCTGGGAGCGTCGTGGGCATGCCGGGAGCTTCGCGCCTCAGCAACGACGACTTGTTGACCATGAAGTGCGACATCTTGGTCCCCGCCGCTCTGGAAAATGTGATCACTTTGCATAACGCGGACCAGATCAAAGCCAAGATCGTGGCCGAGGCCGCCAACGGTCCGACTACACCTCATGCCGATGAAGTCCTGGCCCGCCGCGGCATCACCGTGCTGCCCGACATTCTAGCCAACGCGGGCGGCGTCACGGTGAGCTACTTCGAGTGGGCGCAAAACTTGCAGGGGCTCATGTGGGACGAGTCGGAAGTGAACGCGCGCCTGCACAAGGTGATCACGCGGGCTTTTTCCGAGGTCGTGGAGACGACGCGCAAATACCACACGCATTCGCGCGCGGGAGCTATGATCCTGGCCGTGGGCCGCGTGGCCGAAGCCACGCTTACGCGCGGCTTGTTTCCGTGAGCCTTCTCTTGTTGTGGCCACGTCGCCGTTGATTGTCGGGGGACGGAAAGCTCTGGGTTGAGGGTTTCACCAGAAACATTCCTCGAGCAGGTTCTGCCTCGCCTCATCTGCAAACCTGCATGCGAAATTTCCTCTTGCGTTGCGGAAAACATTGCGCGTACATTCGCGTGTGCCGGTGCGCTGCGGCACCGCCTGGGGTTTTTGCATGGCGTTGGCTAAGTGCCGGAGAACGCGCAGAATGAAGCGATGAACAATCACACGAATTCGACGCCGCCGATTTTGCTCGCCATCGCTGGCTTTGACCCCTCGTGCGGCGCGGGCGCGGGCGCAGATTTGAAAACGTTTGCTGCGCATGGTTGTTACGGGATGGCGGCGATCACGGCGCTGACGGTGCAGACTACCGCGGGCGTGGAAGGCGTGCACGTCACTCCGGCAGCGACGCTGCGGGCGCAGCTCGAAGCTCTGGCGAAAGACGCGGAGATCGCGGCCGTGAAGATCGGCATGCTCG
>Ga0187771_10003645_pt1 | contig 10784 bp, 9 predicted proteins | sample 0116_SJ02_MP15_1_FD_133139 | JGI IMG/M metagenome (GOLD analysis project Ga0187771, IMG submission 133139) | Tropical peat soil microbial communities from peatlands in Department of Meta, Colombia - 0116_SJ02_MP15_10_MG | ecosystem: Environmental > Terrestrial > Soil > Wetlands > Peat | place... | reverse complement strand
GGTAAACTGCGCGAGGGATCTCGCCCTGAGTGCTCAGGGTAAACTGCGCGAGGGATCTCGCCCTGAGTGCTCAGGGTAAACTGCGCGAGGGATCTCGCCCTGAGTGCTCAGGGTAAACTGCGCGAGGGATCTCGCCCTGAGTGCTCAGGGTAAACTCCGCGAAGGATCTCGCCCTGAACGCTCAGAGTGAAACCCGCGAAGCATCTGCCTGCTTGTGAGGAAGGGCGCCCGGAGCTACTTGCCCAGAATCAGCTTGGCAATGGTCTGGAGCTGCATGAAGGAAGTGCCTTCGTAGATCTTCCCGATTTTCGAATCGCGGAAGTATTTCTCGACGGGATAGTCTTTGGTGAAGCCGTAGCCGCCATAAACCTCCAGGCACTCAGAGGCGACGCGCTCGGCGACGTCGGAGCAGAAGTATTTGGCCATCGCCGCCTCCTTGAGGAAGGGCTGCCGGGCGTCTTTGAGGCGGGCGGCGTTGTAGGTCATGAGCCGTGCGGCCTCGACTTCGGTGGCCAGCCGGGCAAGCTGGAACTGGATGGCCTGGAACTCAGCAATGGGCTTGCCAAACTGCCTGCGTTCCTGCGCGTAGCGGACGGCGTGGTTCAGGGCGCCCCGCGCCACGCCCACCATCTGCGCCCCGATCCCGATCCGCCCTTCGTTCAAGGTCTCAATCGCCACCTTGTAGCCCTTGCCGACCTCGCCCAGCACGTTGGCTTTCGGCACGCGGCAGTCTTCCAGGATGAGCTCGCAGGTGGAGGACGCGCGGATGCCCAGCTTGTCCTCTTTCCTTCCCACGGTGAAGCCGGGTGTGTCGCGCTCAATCAGAAACGCCGTGATGCCCTTGTAACCCAGGTCCGGGTTGAGGTTGGCAAACACGATACTGAGGCCGGCTTCCTTGGCGTTGGTGATCCAGAGCTTGCGGCCGTTCAGAACGAAGTGGTCGCCCTCTTCGCGGGCGCGCGCGGCAAGCGCGAAGGCGTCGCTGCCGGAGCCCGCTTCCGAAAGCGCGTAGGCCCCCACGGTGTCGCGGCTGAGGCGGGGCAGGAATTTCTTCTTCTGTTCTTCCGAGCCCCAACGCTGCAGGGCGTTATTGACCAGCGTGTTTTGGACGTCGATCACCACTGCCGCCGAGGCGTCGACGCGCGAAAACTCCTCAATGGCCAGGATGGCCATGAAGAACGTGCCGCCGCTGCCGCCGTACGCCTCCGCGACCTCGATGGCCATGAACCCTTGCTCAAAAAACTTGGCAATTAAATCGTGATTGAAGACGCCCTCGCGGTCCATCTCTTCGACGTGCGGGCGGATTTCCTTCTCCGCAAATTCGCGCGCCGCTGCCTGGAACATCCTCTCTTCTTCGCTCAGCGCCGTGAGCGGCGCCAGGGTCGGCGGACTTCCAGTTGTGAGTTCAGCCATAAATGCCCCCGAGTTCGTGGCTCTTGCAGCGTCCTGCCTTCCTGCAAGGTTCAAGAAATGGTCTGGGATATCAGACCAAGCGGACCGGCGGACCCGCGTTTACGCTTTGACGCCCTGCGGCGCCATCGGCAGAGATCTCAAACGGACGCCTACGGCATCGTAGATGGCGTTGCCGACGGCCGGAGCAACACCCACAATCGGCGTTTCTCCCGCGCCCGCGGAAGGCAAGTCCTTCCGATCTACCAGGACGACCTCAATCGCCGGAGCGTCGCTGAAGCGCGGCACTCGATACCGCGAAAAGCGCCCGTTCAGGATGCGGCCGTCCTCGAATTCGATGGCCTCGAACAGCGCCCCGCCCAACCCCATCACCGCGGCGCCCTCGATTTGATTGCGCAGATGGTCGGGATTGACGACGGCGCCGCACTCGAACGCGCTCACAAGCCGCAGGACGCGCACCCGGCCGCTGGCGCGGTCAACAAAAACTTCCGCGCAGCAAGCCACGTAGCCGCCCTTCTCGACGCCGCCCGCGATGCCGAAACCTTGACCCGGTGAGCCCTTCTTCGCCTTGCCCCAGCCGAACGCCTGCGCGGCGGCCTCGAAAACCGCCCTCAGCCGCTCGTTCTTGAGGTTCTTCAGGCGGAACTCGAGCGAGTCCATATTGACCAGCCGCGCGAGCTCGTCCATGTGCGTCTCGCGCGCGAAGTGGTTGGCGGTGGCGGCGAGGGCTCGATACGACCCTTGGCGCAGCGGCGACGTCACGGGATGAAATTCGATGCGCTGGTTCGGGATGTCGTAGGGCGTGCCGATGGCCGCGCCCCCCGAATTGTAATTGTGAAATTCCCAAGCCGTGATCGCGCCGTCCGCGCGCACCCCGCTCCTGATCTCGATGACGCCCGCGGGGCGGAAGTAAGCCCAGGTGAACTCCTCCTCGCGCGTCCAGACAAGTTTCACGGGACGCCCCGCCGCCCGCGCCAGCCGCGCCGCCTCCACGGCGGCTTCGCCCGTATGCTTGCCGCCGAAGCCCGCGCCGGTATCCGGCATCTGAACTCGAATCTGGTCTTCGGAAATATGAAAGGCCTGCGCGAGTTCGGTGCGCACGCCGAAGGGGCGTTGCGTTCCCGTCCACACCGCCAGGTTCCCGTTCTCCCACTGGGCGACGGCGGCGCGTGGCTCGAGCGGCGCGTGCGCGATGTAGGCGACCGTATAGGTCTCGCTCAGTCTTGAATCCGCCGCGGCCAAGGCCTGGTCCACCGAGCCAGCGGCGTGAAGGGAGTTTCCCTCCCAGCCGCTGGCTTTTTCCGGATGGCTCTTCAGATACTCGAACAAATCGCGGCCGGCGGGTTGCGGCGTGGTCTTCCACTCCGCGCGGATGGCGGCCACCGCGCGCGCCGCTGCGTCCACGCTGGGCGCCGCGACGCCCACGAAGTCCCCGTCGTGCACCACCACGACGCCCGGCATCCCCTCCGCTTCATGCGCGTCGAGCGAAGCGAGGGTGGCGCCAAAAGCCGAGGGCCGCAGGATCTTCCCGTACAGTATGCCCGGCAGCTTGACGTCGCTCGCGTAGCGGTGCTTGCCCGTGACGAAGTCTCGCCCGTTGACTTTGGCGAGCGACTTCCCCATGACTTTCCAGTCCGTGGAGGGCGTGAGAGGGTCTTCGGCGGGAATCGCGCGCGCCAGCTTCCGCCCCTTGGCCAGCTCCGCGTACGTCATGGAGCGCCCGGAGCCCGGGTCGGTGACCTTGCCGTCGGCCGCGAGCAGCTTTGCGCGATCGGCTTTCCAGGCGTCGGCGGCCAGGTCAACCAGGAAGTCGCGCGCGGCGGATGCGGCGCGGCGGAGTTGCGGACTCATGGTGGGCGTCGTGCGGCTGCCGAACGTCCCCATGTCGAAAGGCGTCAGGGCGGTGTCGCCCATCACGAGCCAGATAGAGCCCGGTTCAACGCGCAGCTCCTCCGCCACGGCTTGGGTGAGCGAGGTGCGAATGTTCTGGCCCACTTCCACCTTGCCGGTGTACACGGTGACGCCCCCGTCTTCGCCGACGTGCAGCCAGGCGGAGATATCCTGCGGCAAGCGGTCGCCAGAACGGTGCTGCCCTCCGCCGGACTCCTGTAGTGCCAGGGCGTCGTTCAGGACACAGATCGCGATGCCGCCGCCCACCAGCTTGAAGAAATCGCGGCGGCCGAAATCGAAATGGTAGGGGCGCGGCGATGTGAGCTCGTATCGCTCGGGCTCGATGCCGGCATGGACAAGTCTCTCGTCGCTCACGGGCGCTCCTCCCTCCGCGCGCCCGCGGCGCGGCGAACCGCCGCCAGGATGCGCTGATAAACGCCGCAGCGGCAGATGTTGCCCTCCATGAAGCGGACGATCTCCTCGTCCGAAGGATTCGGCTTGGATTTCAAAAGCCCCGCGGCGCTCATGAGCATGCCCGGCGTGCAGTAGCCGCACTGCATCGCGTTCGCTTCGAGAAACGCTTCCTGGAGCGGGTGCAGGTTGTCGCCGCTTGCCAGGCCCTCGACGGTCGTAATGGCTTTTCCCGCCGCCGAACCCACCGGGGTGATGCACGAGCGGCGGGGAATGCCGTCAAGGAGCACGGTGCAGGCGCCGCACTGGCCCTCCCCGCAGCCGTACTTGGTGCCCGTGAGGTCGAGTTGGTCGCGTAAGACCGAGAGCAGGCTCGCGGCCGCATCGGCGTCCAGGCGATACTTCTTCCCGTTCACTTCGAGCTCAGTCACCCGAGGCATATGACCTTCTGTGAATTGCGCGGCGGTGGAAGCCCATTACCTTCCCGCCGCGCGCCAAATCATCTTATTCCCCGCCCAATGCGCAGTCAACGCAAAGGGGGGATAGGGGATAGAGCGACCTGAAACCGGCCTCCCCTCCCCGGCCCCGTTTTGCACAATTTTGGTGCAATTTCGCAGGGGACTGTGCGGGGGCAGAGCCTAGCTAGAACCTTTCCGCGGTTTTTCCTAGCCCTGGCAAGTTTCCGAACAGGGACATTGGTGCTTTGCGGCTTGTGCCCGCGTCGTCTTTGCTGCGACGATGCGCGTCGATTCAACGCGTTCGCAAGTGCCGCGAAGTGTTACATCGTAAGGGGGCGTTACCTAGTGGCTTGAAGAGGCCGGTAGGGTGGGGAGTCCCGGGGGGGTGACATTTTGGGACAGCGCCGCCCGGTTATCTGCCGCGTCCCGTAAATGTAAGGACATGATCCTCTCTCGTCGTACGGGACGGCGGTGAACCAGGTATAGAATGAGGCCCACTATTAATCCGGTGGGAAAAGACCAGGCAAAAAACTCGTGGGGCAGTGGCAAGGAAAGCAGAATCATCGCTATTGCGGCTATTGCGCCAACAGTGAAGACGAGGCCCATTTTGCCGCCCGGCGAAATCTGTTCAATACGGATTTCAGATGCCAGGGGAGTCCTGGGGTGAATAACCTTGTGCGGCAGGACTGCCCGGTTGTCTGGCACATCCCGTAGATGTAACGATATGATCCGTTCTCGTCGTGGGGGGCGGCGATGGATCAGGTATCGAATGAGGCCCACGATGATTCCGGCGGGAACCGACAAGGCAAAGAACACGCGGGCTGATGACAAGGAAATTAGAATCATTGCCATAACGCCGATGGTGAACACCAGGCCCATTTCTTCGCCTTCCGGCGAAATCTTGTCAATGCGGATTCCGGGGTGACGGCTGGGTAATGGCGGCATACTTCACCCTCTTACCCACTAAACTACACCTCACGAGCGACGAAGACAAGCTATGCTCAACAGCATGACAGCATCCTGCCATTGTCCCGCGCACCCGACGATCTGCCGCAGAAGCAGCGGGTGGGATCGGCGTTGCAGACCGTCCTGCGATCTCTCATCAACGCAACTAATCAGCCGCTACCAACCAGCTTCTTCAGCCCAGGAGCCTCCTTGACCGGGCAAGCGGGGAACCGCTTCTCTTTTCTCACGCGTCCTGGTGTTCAGGTTGGGCGAGGCGTAGATTTCGGTTTGGTCATTACGAAACCACGATCCCACGGCACGAAAGCCGTGCCGTGGCTACCAATGCAGGCTGCAGATGGTCGATGACGCTCGCCATTTTTCGTGCATCCAATCTCGAAAGGAGGTTCAAAGCCATGCTACATACGTCAGCCAATCGAAGTCGATTATCAAGGAGCGTCAGGCTCACGGTGGCTGTTGTGGCGTTGAGTCTACTTCTTCCCATCGCTGCCATTCAGGCGCCTGCACAAGATCAAGCACGCGGGTCCAGTGGTGCGCCTCGGGGATGGTATCTTGCAGGCTCCAAGCCCGCAGACTATTCGACTGGTGTGGATCCGAACTCGACGTACCAGGGTCATCGGAGTGCTTACCTGAGAGCCAAACCGTCAGCGACGGAGGGATTTGGCACCCTGATGCAGAATTTCAGTGCCGCCCAATACACTGGCAAGCGAGTTCGGTTCAGCGCATGGGTGAAGTCGGAAGGAGTCACCAATTGGGCGGGATTGTGGATGCGCGTCGATAAAGGGTCAGAAATGGTCGCCTTCGACAATATGCAGAATAGGCCAATCAAAGGCACCACCGACTGGCGGCACTTTCAAGTTGTTCTCGACGTACCGGCGGACGCCACGGGTGTATTTTTCGGCATCCTGCTAGAGAGGTCAGGGACCGTTTGGCTCAGCGACGTCAAATTCGAAATCGTCGGAACGGACGTTCCCATCACAGGTACATTACCGAGCACGCCAGCGCCGTTAGGTCCGGCAAACTTGAGTTTTGAGAACTAAGTTGAATTGCAGTGAGGCTGGAGGCGGATGGCCACGGCATGCCCCACTTGCCGTGGGCCTTTTCGGTGTGGTCACTACGAACCCACGATCCGGCGGCACGAAAGCCGCGCCGCGGCAACTCACTTGGCCTTATCGAGTGGTCGGCGATAACGGGAATACTCGGACCCTTTCAAACGGCGAGCGAGAGCCCTTCATACGCGACCGCGCAGGCGATCCGAGTATTGTGGCCGTTGAGCCACCCTCGCGCGTTTTCCTGTATGGCATCCAATTCTGCGTCCGTGCGATCGGGGTCGTGGTGGTAGAGGATGAGTTGTCTGACTTCCGCCTTTAAAGCCAGCTTGCACGCTTGCGATACCAGGCTGTGCCCCCACCCGTGTTTGTGCGGTAGATCGCGCTCCAGATATTGAGCGTCGTGGATAAGCACGTCGGCATTCCTGCAGAACTCAACGAAACCATCGAACTCGGTCGCTTTCCGGTAGGGTGGATCCAGCTCATTATCGGTGAGGTAGACTAAAGACTTGCCCGCATTTTCAATCCTGTAGCCGAAGCTGCCTCCGGGGTGATTCGCCGCGATGGTCGAGATTTGAACGCCCCGGGAACGCAGAAAACTCATCTCCCCATCCGTCACGCATCTCGGTTGCGATGGCACATCCTTCGAATGCACCGGGAAATGCGCGCCATCCATCTGTTCGAGGAGAGGACAGAAGATAGCCGGGTCGCCTTGCGCTTTTACCCTGAGACACAACCCGCAAATGGAAGTGGGCCCCAGACGAGTGGGGAACATGTAAATCCTGCGGTTCGGCTGGTAAACCGGCAAGAAAAAGGGAAATCCCTGGATATGATCCCAATGGGGATGTGACAAAAGAATGTATATTTCCTCGCGGCCCGCCGCGATCGCCTTCCCCAATTCACGAATCCCTGTCCCCGCGTCGAGGACCAAAACCTTTCCCTCGGGCAGGTGGACGCTGACACAGGGAGTGTTCCCGCCGTAGCGGACCGTCTGCACCCCCGGGCTCGGAATGGAGCCGCGAACTCCCCAGAATCTTGCCGTCATCGATGTGTCCATCGCGGTCCTCCTGACAATGCACTGACGTTCACAGTCTCACATCGAGCGTGTCCCCACCGGTTCCCTTCGGAGAGTCTTCCATCGATAGCCCGATTACATCATCGGCTCGTTACGTCCAGTAGCTGCGGTCCAGCGAGCGGTACTGGATGGCTTCGGAAACGTGCGCGGTGCCGATGTCTTCGGCGCCTTCCAAATCGGCGATGGTGCGAGAGACTTTTAGGATGCGGTCGTGGGCGCGCGCGGAGAGCCCCAGGCGGGCCATGGCGCTCTCTAGCAGGCGCTCGCATTCGGCGGAGATATTGCAGTACTTGCGGATTTGTCGCGAGCTCATCTGGGCGTTGCAATAGATTTTCTCGCCCTGGAAGCGGCGCAACTGGCGCTCCCGCGCCTTCACCACGCGCTCGCGGATTGCCTCGGAGCCTTCCCCGCCCGATTCCTGGCGCAATTCCTGGAAGCGCACGGCGGGCATATCGATGTGAATGTCGATTCGGTCGAGCAGCGGCCCGGAAATCTTGGAGACGTAGCGCTGGATGATGGGCGGCGTGCAGGTGCACTCGCGCGAGGGATCGTTGAAGCAGCCGCAGGGGCATGGGTTCATGGCGGCGGCCAGCATGAAGCGAGAGGGGAAGGTCAGCGACATGGCGGCGCGGGCGATGGTCACCGTGCCGTCCTCGACCGGCTGGCGGAGCACCTCCAGCACGTTGCGCTGGAATTCCGGCAGCTCGTCGAGGAACAACACGCCGTTGTGGGCCAGGCTGACTTCGCCCGGACGCGGCACGGCGCCGCCGCCGATCAGCCCCGCGTCGGAGATGGTGTGATGCGGCGCGCGGAAGGGCCGCGTGCCCACCAACCCCGTCCCCGGCTCGAGCAGCCCGGCGACGCTGTGAATCTTGGTGGTCTGGATTGCCTCCTCGAAGGTGAGCGGGGGCAGAATGGTGGGGACGCGCTTGGCCAGCATGGTCTTGCCCGCGCCCGGCGGGCCGATCATGAGGATGTTGTGGCCGCCCGCAGTGGCCACCTCGATGGCGCGCTTGGCGTGGAGCTGGCCCTTCACGTCGCGAAAATCCACGTTGTAGAGGCTCGCGGCAGCGAGCATCTGGGTGGTGTTCACGCGGGCGGGAGGGAACTCCCGCGTTTCGTTGATCAGGTCGAGCACTTCCGGCAGGGAGCGCAAGCCGTAAACCTGCACGCCCTGCACCACGGCCGCCTCGCTGGCGTTTTCCTTCGGCAACACCATGCGCTTCAGGCCCTTGTGCCTCGCCATGGCGGCGATGGAAAGGGCGCCCTTGATGGGGCGCAGCCCGCCATCAAGCGAAAGCTCGCCCAGGAAGAGAATGTCCTTGAGGTCGTTTTTGAGCAGGACGCCCGTGGTGCCCAGAATCCCCAGGGCGATGGGCAGGTCGAAGCCCGAGCCTTCCTTTTTCACGTCCGCGGGCGCCAAGTTCACCGTGATGTTTTGAAACGGGAAGTCGAGGCCGCAATTCTTGATGGCGGACTTGATGCGCTCGCGGCTTTCGCGCACCGCCGCGTCCGGGAGGCCCACGGTGGTGAAGATCCCGTTGCCCGCCGTGATGTCCACCTCGACTTCGACCTGATAAGCGTCGATGCCAAAGACGGCGGCGCTGAAGGCCTTGAACAGCACGAACTGACTCTCTGCGGGAATTGCGAGGTCGTTCGAATTGCCGGGCGCGGTGTCCCGTGCGCGCCCGTGGGGAGCGGATCCTACAGACCGCGCCATTATACCAAAAAGTCGACAGTCAACAGGTAACACTTGAGGCCCAGCACCGTTACAGGGGCCCGCGAGGTGGCGATGGCGCATTGAGAACCGTCCAGCGAGGGGGTATAGTTAGGGGAGGTCAAGCCGCGATGGCGAGCAACCCCTCAGCCGGAGCCTCTCTTGAAAAACCATTGCAGGACGCTGACCGCAGTATGTGGCTCAGCTACCTGGGCAGATTAAACGACAGGGACCTACAACACACTCGGGCCTCGGGGGTGACCACCTGGGCGTTACTAGCCGTGGCAGCAGCAGCGGTGTATAAGTGCCTCCTGCACGTTCCCGATTTCCTGGCCAAGCCGGCAGCGCTCGAGCAAAGCGTCGTTGTTTTCCTGCTTGAGGCGGACGCCCTCGTGCTCCTGGGGGGAGTCTTTCTTTTTCTCCTAGCATACTGCGAGCCTCCATCAGAAAGGCGGCTGGTCCCGGCACTACACAAACGCGCACGGTCGCTTCTGCAGGCGGCGGCTTTTGTCTTCGCGATCATAATCACGGCGGTCCACGTAGATGCCGGGTCAAAGTTCCGTGGTCCCAGAGTGATAGGGCTTACGGTCCTGGCCCTTGGAATATGGTGGGGTTTCAATATTGCGGTCGGCATCATAAGGGCCGTGAGAACGGCCTCCCGGGCACGAAAGCACAAGGTTCCGATCATTCAGCTTGAGGGCTTCTTCGCCCCAGGGGACTGGCGGCATCTCGTGGGAGCCTGCTTCGCGCTTTTACTTGGTGTTGTGGCCTCCTGGGCTTTCGTGAAAGACTTTGGTGTGGCTGGCAAGGGACTCCTCTGGATGGCTCGACCTTCTCAGCGCCGCATCGTACCTTTTGCTCTTGGGGGCGATCGTTTTCGTGCTTTTAGGCCGCGCAGTGCGTTCCGCCGTGAGGGGCGTTTACGCCGAGCTAGAGAGGGACATTCTTCTGCAGGGACTTGATCCCGCTGAGATAAGGTCGAGATTCATTAAACAGGCACTTGGCGAGAGCCTTTCGGACTGGCTCAAGAGTCTGGACGCCAAAGCTCGTGAGCTTTACCACACGCTTGGGCAGGTCGTGGATTCCGCTCAGGAGAGTCTAAATGAGATCGAACGAATCGACAATCGATACACAATAGAACGTAGTGGACGGGCCCGCAGGGCGCTCGACCAAGTGCGAGCCACGATGGAGCAGCAATTGGAGGCGGAAGGGGCGATGATCGCGCAAGTCGAAGCGTTCGTCGAATTGAACCCAAGCGCCGGCGAGGCAGGTCTGCTGAATGAGGTTTTCGACGATTGGCGAACCCGGCTGAAGGGCGTGCGCGAGAAAGCAAGTTCAGCAGCCGAGATAATGGAGAAGTTGGACAAGCTGGCCAAGGAGGGCCAGTCAAGCTCCTCAGGGGCCCCGTGACCCACGTCGGGCCCGCCCTGCAGCGTCTCGCCAAGACCGCGCCGGGGCTCATCCGGCGCTCGATCGCAGGGCGTCCAAAGGGACAGAGCGCCGAAATCGCCCGCATGCAACCGAAACGTTGCTTCGCTAACTGATGTCTGGCCGTTCGGGATCGCTCCAACTCGAGTAGACGTCCGGGAATTCGCAGCGGCGGGGCTTGCGCTAATCCGTATACGGTCGGACATCCGCCGAATGATGGACGGGCGGAAACCCGCCAAAACGAAAACGGGAAGCCATGCGGCTTCCCGTTTTCCCACTTTTATTGATGCCGTGGCGGTTTCACGTCCGCCAAGGTAACGCACCGCAAGAGCGGTGTGATTATCCAAGCATCATATGCGTGCCCGGTGGAGTCATACCTCCTC
>Ga0187771_10003644_pt1 | contig 10785 bp, 10 predicted proteins | sample 0116_SJ02_MP15_1_FD_133139 | JGI IMG/M metagenome (GOLD analysis project Ga0187771, IMG submission 133139) | Tropical peat soil microbial communities from peatlands in Department of Meta, Colombia - 0116_SJ02_MP15_10_MG | ecosystem: Environmental > Terrestrial > Soil > Wetlands > Peat | place... | reverse complement strand
GGAAATCCCTGTCGTTCTAACGAATCGTAAAAAGGGAAGATCAAAATTTAAGTTTAGAAAGACTGCCACCTCTCATCTTGTTTTCTCTGCGTTCGAAAAGCCGATGGTTTTATTTGGCGTCATTGGTCTTTTGACGCTCTTTATCGGGTTCTTGATCGGCCTGTATATTGTTTATTTAAGATTTTTGGGAGACCTTACCCCTGGAAGACCTTTGATCACCTTCGCCATACTACTGATTTTGGGAGGAATTCAAATACTTTCCTTTGGATTCATAGCGATTCAGATTGTTTCACTCCGACGAGAGATCCTTCGCATTCAAAAGGAGAACCTCGAACTGAAAAAGGAAATAACGGGTAAGAGTAAAGGTTAAGATGCTAATAACCCTTCACCTTGACCAAGGATTCCCGGTTTCATTATGAATATTTTATTCCTTACAAATGCTTATCCTGATTTCGACTCTTCTTACCGGGGGATTTTTGTAAAACAAATGGCCACCCTGTTGAAAGATGGAGGCTGTTCTATTGCAGTGGTGACCCCTAAGGTTTACAAGAAGAGCTATTATTTTGAAGAGCAGGGGCGGATCAAGGTTTATCGCTTCCCATTCCTTGCAAGAGATAAGCTCTTGATTGAATATGGAAAAATCCCCTACTTCAGAATGGTTCTTTACTACATTTCCGGATTTTTTGTAACCCTTTATACGGTTCTTAAGAACCGTTGCGATCTCATCCACGTCCACTGGGCAATCCCAACAGGGTTGATCGCCGTTTGGGTGGGGAGGCTCTTAAAAAAACCTATTGTCGTGACTATTCATGGATCTGATTTCAGAATGGCTACGGAAAGGTTAAGTTTTCTTACGAAGATTTTCTTGTACGTCTGTCAGAGAGCGAACCAAATCATGTGCGTCTCAGAACTTCAGAGGAACGAAATCGAAAAGATGGGAGTAAAGCCTGAAAAGATATCGGCCATCCCGATGGGGATTGATGAAACATTCTTGGAAGTAGGCAGAAAACGAAGGGAAAAATCGAATGGCGAATCCCACATGGTTCTGAGCAATCGGAATCTTTTACCGCTCTACAATGTGTCTTTGTTGATCCGGGCTATCCCAAAGGTGATCAAAGAACAACCATATACAAAATTTATCATCGCGGGAGATGGATCGGATCGAAGGGATTTGGAAAGGGAAGCCAGCAGTCTGAATGTGGGTTCCTCTGTACAATTCTTGGGTCGCCTTCCACTGGAAAGGATGGCAGAACTTTTTTCGGAAGCGGATATTTACGTTTCAACATCTTTGTCTGATGGAACTTCTGTCTCCTTGCTCGAGGCCATGGGATCTGGGGCCTTTCCGATTGTTACGGATATTCCGGCAAACAGGGAATGGGTTGTCGACGGGAAAAACGGATTTTTGGTTCCAGTGGATCAAGCTGAAATATTGGCAAAGAGGATCCTGAATGCCATTCATAATCGGGATTTATTAGAAAAAAGCCGGGCAGAGAATCTGGTTATCGCAGAAAGAAAGGCTTTTTGGCCGACGAATATCAAGAAGCTCGAGGGAATATACTCAAGTCTTTTGTCTAATGTGGCACAATGATTGCAGATTGAAACACCAATAGCATATGTTCAAGAAGGAACGAGTCTTTAAACATAATCGTAAGTGTTTGTAAGTAAAAAGGAAATATATTTTTTTCTCTTGACTGTTCATGCCGTGAACGGTGTGCAAAAAAGTTCTTAGGATTTACATAAGTTGCCGTTGAAATATGAAAATCAATAATCCCAATTTATTCAAGCCATCTGAAGAATTGAGAGACCTGAGACTTCTGGAGGAGTTGGAGAAGAATCCGATCATCTCCCAGCGTGAACTGAGCCATAAATTCGGGATTGCCTTAGGGGTGACGAACGCGTGTCTCAAGAGAATGATTCGAAAGGGATGGGTGCGGATTAAAGGGTTCGACCATCGAAGGATTGGATACCACTTAACGCCCAAAGGATTTGTTGAAAAATCCAGGCTGACGTTTGGTCTTATTTCGGGAATTGTTCAGCATTATTCTGAGTTGAAGCAGGTGATAGCTGAGAGACTTCTGGAGATGGAGCACGACGGCAAGAAGAGGATCGTGTTTTATGGAGTCAGCGACGAGATGGAGGTGGCCTATGTGACTCTACAGGGAGTCAATCTCAAATTGATCGGGATTGTGGAAGATGACGAGAAACTTGTACCTCAGATTATCTTCGGTTATGAACTTGAGCCGGTGAGTCGTATCCAGGAACTCCAGCCCGATTGTGTATTGATCACTTCTCTAATCGAGAGTGAAAAGAAGAAGGAGACGCTGAGACAGATTTTAGGTCTGAACTCAGTTTATATAAAGGATATTTGCTTCCCTTAAGGAAGCCAGGAAATCATGAAAATGAAGTTTCGATTATGGAAACTATTCTAAGGTTGCGGACACGAGGCACGCCTGCCCGCCGGTAGGCAGGGACACGGTCAGGATATTTTCTGAAATAATGAAATGAAGATGATGACAGCCATGTACACGATGAAAAGAGGGGGTGCATACGATCGATTCATCATGATGGTTGAGGCGTTTTTGGAGAGAAGGTGGGAAGTGCACTGTCTTTCTTTGACCCCGATTCAGGTTCAGAATCGTTGGTTTTATAATCATATCTTATTTTATCCATTTAGAAATAAAGAAAGCTGGATGGCAAAATTGACGGTTCTTTTCTTTTTCCCACTTTGGTCGTTATGGATAGGCCGGAGATATAAAATTGATCTTATTATTGCTTTTGGATCACTCTATGCATTTTTGTTAGGCTTTTCTGAATGGTTACTACGGAGACCAATGGTAACTTTTATCCGTGGAAACTATTCGTTTGGTTTAAGAATGCAAAATTCCTCCCGCGGTTCACTTCTCCTGAATAAAGTCATCGAATACTACGGGTTACTTTTTTCGGATAAAATCATTGCTAACAATTCTTCCATTCGAGATGAAATATTAAAAAGATTGGGGAAGGGAAGAAACATCGATGTTCAGGTCCTCCATAACAACGTTCCTCTAATGACCAATCTGGAAAAGCAAGATGTTCTTCAGACGAGAGACAAGTATGGCATTCCTGGAAATGGAAAGGTTTTGGTGACGGCAGGTATTCTGAACCGTGGCAAGAACATTGAGATCCTTATTGAGTGCCTACCCCAAATAGGGATAGAAAATCTTTATCTTTTAGTGGCGGGAGATGGGTCAACAGAAGCCGATTTCCGTTACAGAGACGCGTTGCAAGGATTGGCAAAAAAATCGGGGGTTGAGAAGAAAGTTATTTTTACGGGTTGGCTTGAGAAAGGAGAGTTATGCAAAATATATGGTGCCTCTGATCTTTTTGTTCTACCTTCATTAAATGAAGGCATGCCCAACGCAATGCTGGAAGCCCTGGGCCTAAATCTACCGTGTTTGGGGAGCAATATCCCAGGTACCCGGGATATTCTCAACCACGGGGAATTAATGTTCAATCCCTCTGATATAAGGATGCTTATACAAAAGATCGAGGCATTTTTCACAGACGTAAATTTTTCAAATCGGGTCACCTCACTTTGTCAAGAGAGAAAATTCGTTTTCTTTTTTGATTGGAAGGAAAAGGCTTACGAGATGATAACGGAAACGTTTTCACATTGTCCAGGTGATGTGTCGATCTAAGGATAGGAGATTCGGCGATGTCCAATGAGGTTTTCAAGAATCAACAAGAGAAAAATCGACTCCAAGATACGGGTAATTTCCCAAGAGTCATTCTGATTGATACGGTAAGCTACTGTAACCTGAGATGCTCGATGTGCGTTCATAAGCAGATGACAAGAAAAAAAGGAATCATGACCTGGGAGCTTTTCAGGAAGATCATCGACGAAATAGCAGAAAATGATAAAGATGTGAGAGTTTGGATGGTATTCTTCGGTGAGGCCCTTATCCTCAGTCGGAGGAAACCCTCCATCTTCGATATGATCGCCTACGCCAAGAGCATGGATTTAAGAGATGTAGTTTTGAATTCCAATGGAAATCTTTTGGATGAAGCGGCTGCGAGAGGTATCATTGGATCGGGTCTTGATGCCATCTATTTCGGACTGGATGCCTTCCGCCAGGAGACCTATGAAAAGGTCCGAGTTGGGGGGGATTACGGAAAAACGGTGCAGAACATCCTGAATTTGATTAGCCTGAAAAAATCAATGAATTCGAAAAAGCCAGAGATCTTTATACAGTTTGTTGAAATGGAGATCAACCAAGCTGAGAGAGAAGATTTCATCCAATTTTGGAAAGAACAAGGAACTACAGTCAAGATTCGACCCAAGGTGAGTTGGGCTGGAATGATCAATGCACCCAACTTGGCTCTTAACAATAAAGATCGATGGCCATGCCATTGGGCGATGCAAACCATGTCGATTACGGACAGTGGAAAGGTCGTTACCTGTGCGGTGGACCTCGATGCCAAATTTGTGGCTGGGGACGTGAATCACCAGTCACTCACGGAGATCTGGAACGGAAAACTGAAAGAGTTGAGGAAATGCCATCTTCTTGGACGGTTTCATGCCCTGCCAGAAAATTGCAGGGATTGTAAGGACTGGCAGGCAGCGAAAGCAGATTATTATTCGGTGAACACTTAATATGTGTGGCATTTGCGGTTTTTCGGGTCCCCCAGGCGAAACTATATTGAACAAGATGATGGACTCAATTGTCCACCGAGGGCCCGATGAAGAAGGATTCTGTTCTGACGGAAGGATGAACCTGGGGATCCGAAGGTTAAGCATTATTGATCTCGAGACTGGGCGCCAACCGGTACACAACGAGGACCGGAGCCTTTGGACGGTTTTTAACGGAGAGATCTATAATTCCCAGGAATTGAGAAAGGATCTGATCGATGCAGGGCACAAATTCTATACAGACCACTCAGATACCGAGGTGATTGTCCACCTTTATGAAAGATACGGAGATGACTTCGTCGCCAAAATGAATGGGATGTTTGCTATTGCCCTATGGGATTCAAGAGAGAATAAATTATTACTGGTCAGGGATCGAATGGGTGTGAAGCCTCTTTTCTACACCCTTATCAACGGTCATCTCATTTTTGGTTCTGAGATTAAAGCGATTCTGGCTCACCCAGAATATCATCGAGCCCCCAATTATGAGGCAATTTATCATTATTTCACACTCAAGAATATTCCTTCCCCCTCCACTGCGTTTAAGGGAATTTATTCTCTCGCCCCCGGGCAGGTGTTGATGTTTTCGAAGTTCGGCATCTCAACGAAGAAATGGTGGAAGATTCGATTTGCTGAAGATGAGGATCAGGATGAGCGAGATATCAAAGAGAAGATACTTGCCCTCCTAGAAGATGCCACCCGAATTCGAATGGTCAGCGACGTCCCGCTGGGAGCTTATTTGAGTGGCGGCGTAGACTCAAGCTCCATTGTGGCTCTCATGACAAGGTTTACGGGTAAACCTGTGAAAACATTTTGCCTGGGGTATGAAGATGAATTGAAAAATAAGGAAGCGGATCTCTACTATGCGCGTGAGGTTTCTAAAGCATGCGGGACAGATCATTCAGAATATATCATGTCCTATAAAGAGCTTATAGATGAGATCGAAAACGTTACCACTGCCTTTGATCAGCCTTTTTCAGGGACCGTCTCCACTTACTTTCTGACCAAACTGATCAGGAAGTATGTGAAGGTTGCGCTTTCCGGGGACGCGGCCGATGAATTGTTCGGTAGTTACCTTTCGCATCGAGTGGCTCAACCGATGCGCAATTTCAAAAGATTGTATCTCAAGGTAAAGAATGGAACGCTGACGGAAGAAGAGAAGAATCTCTTCAGACCCTGTGACCTCGATTTTCTCTCGCAACTCTACAGCAAATCAGGTGGGGATGACATTCGGTGGCGATATCATCTCAGCGTATTTACCGATGAAGAAAAAGATCTTCTTTTGACAGATGATTTTATGGCAAATTGTGACCACTTAAGTTCTTATTCTCTTTTTGTAGAAAACTTTAGCGCAGCGACCTCGAAAGACCCTTTGAATCGAATACTCGAAATGGAATGGAACACCCAGCTACCTGATCAGGTTCTCGCGTTTGTTGATTTTCTATCTATGGCCCATTCAGTGGAAATCCGGTCACCTTTTCTCGATTACAGGCTTGCTGAGTTTATCGCCACTCTTCCAGGGGCGATCAAGATAAGGGATGGGATCGTCAAGGATATATTAAAAAAGACTGTATCTCATTTGCTACCTGCGGGAATTGCGGAGAGGCCTAAAGAAGGTTTCGTTCTTCCAATTTTTGATTGGATGGCTGATAAGCTAAGGGACTATAGCTTCGACGTCCTTGCTCGAGAGAGGACGGATTCTCATCGTTTCTTCAATCGCGGCGCTGTTGAACAAATTTTAAAGGATTTTTATGCTGGAAAGAAAACTAATGCAGCCAAAGTATGGAACTTGATAATGTTCCAGGTGTGGTGGGAGAAGTATTTTGGATAAGTCTGAAAGAATAATAGATTTGAAAAGTGAAGAAGGATTTCTGAAAGAATATGTCGCCTTAAGGAACCGTTACACCTCTTTGCTTCTGACGAAACCCGTTAGTGTCGTGGAAACAAAGAGGTGGCTGGAGCGTTCGGAAATTGAAGTCAGAGGCATTGTACAGGGGTCGGGATTAACTGGGGTGACCATTCTATATCTCAAGCGGAAGGGAGAGATAGCCTTTTTTGCTAAAGAGCTGAATCAGGGGATCGGCACAAAACTTTTGAGAATCATCGAGCGCGTCGCAAAAGAAAAACATTTAAGTAGCGTTTGGGCATGGGTATTGGATAACAATTTGCCTGCTAAGAGGGCCTTTGAGAAAAGTGGATATAAGCCGGATTGCAAGTCGCGAAGGTGCCACGAAGGTGAGAATAGATTGGGTGTTATTTTTAGAAAACAATTTCGGAGAACACGCACATCATGAAGAATGAAAATGGAACACTCCACAAGCAAGAAATATATGGCATCAGGCCGGGGGCACAAGAATTTCCGATGATGTGTGTTCTCTCATTCGTCTATTTCTGCAATGCAAAGTGCCCGAACTGTCCCTATACCAACTCTCAAATCAGAGCAGATTACAGGGACCGCCCATTTATGGAAGAAACGACTTTCAAGATCATAGCCGATCAATGTGGAAAATACGGAGCTTGGGTGAGAGTCTCGGGAGGAGGCGAGCCGATGCTGCACCCTAAGGCAGTCGAATTAATGGTCTATGCAAAGAAAGTCGGAGCCAGGGTGGGTTTGATCACCAATGGTTCATTATTCTCAACTGAGAACAGCACCCAACTGCTCGAAGCGCAGATTGACATGATCGAATTCAGTGTTGATGCGGCGGATCCTGAGACATATGGCAAAGTTAGAAATGGGCTGAAGTGGGATGTGCTATTAACAAACGTTAAACGGGTGATGGAGTTAAGAAATAAGTTAAAAAGCCCGACAAAAATTATTGCCAGTGGAGTTGATCAAGTAGATGTGGATATCGATACAGTAGCGAAATATTGGGAACCCCTTGTGGATAGTTTTCAAAAAAGAAAGTATCTGACCTGGGCAATAAATGACCCTTCCAAATCGGCAGATCCTACGCCTTATTTACCGCCGAAAGAAATGATCCCATGTCCTTTCATCTTTGAAAGATTAAACATTGACTCAAGGGGTAAAGTGATGGTTTGCGGATTTGATATTGCTGGCAAAACGGATATGGGGAACATTCATGAAAGAGGCATCAAAGAAATCTGGCACGGGAAGGAATTCCAATACTATCGCCAAATGCATCTTTCTCGGAAAGGTCAAGAGATAGAACTGTGCCGGAACTGTCCGGATTGGCAATATCGCTCCTGGAAACACAATTATTGGAAGATTGTGAAGAATGCTGAGAAGAAGAGGAAATCACAAGTCGAACCATTAGATTTTCAGGAATCAGAGGGATGCGTCAAGGATGTCTAAGATTAAGTCGGAAACTTTATCCGCATAGAATGTCGCATGGACAAGGTGATTGAAAGAGCTATCATCCCTGCGGCAGGTTTTGGAAAGAGGATGGGCCGATTGACGGCTTTCTTCCCGAAAGAGATGTTTCCGTTGGGACGGATTCCCATGATTGAGCATACGATCATCGAACTCCAACGTTCGGGCATAAAGGGGATATGTATAGTTATCCGAAAAGGGAAAGAAGTGATTGAAGAATATCTTAAACGGCAGAGATACAAAGGGATCGAAATCAACTTTGTTTACCAGAGGAAGCCTCTCGGGATTGGAGATGCACTTAGACGGGCAAAGGATTTCGTGGGAGGGGCACCTTTTGTCATGGCCGTTCCTGACCAAATACTTCTATCGAAAAAACCGGCAACACGGCAATTACTGGAGCAGAGCAAGAAAGCAAGAGGGGTGTGGAATTCGATGGTTAGGATCCCGAAAAAGGAATTATATTTTTTTGAGGGAGCTCGTTCCTTCCGATTTCAAAGAGGTGTTGGGAATGTCTATGTTCTGAAGGGGTTTTCACATGGTAAAAGTTCATTGATTCGGGGATTTGGAAGAACTGTCTTTTTATCGGAGACCTTGGATTATATGACGGAAGAATATCTGAACAATAAAACTGGAGAAGTTGATTTTCTTAGGACTTACGAAGCGATTCAGGAGAGACTTCCTCTTTACGGGACAATTCTAGACGGGGTCCCTTGTGATTTGGGAACATGGGAGGGATATTCTTATTATTTGCCTACCATCTTTCGATTTATGAAATGGAGGAAAGGTTCATGATCATCGGGATCCTCCAGCCGGGTTATCTTCCTTGGCTTGGCTTTTTTGAGCAAATGTATCGGAGCGATGTTTTTGTCCTTTACGATGACGTCCAATATGACAAGGAAGGTTGGAGGAACCGGAATAGGATTAAGACAGCGAATGGGGTTCAGTGGCTAACCGTTCCGGTTCTCATGAAATTCTCTGATCACCCTCTCATTACCGATATCCGGATCAATAACGAGGTGAACTGGCGGAAAAAGCATCTTGCTTCCATTAGACAGAATTATGGGAAGGCGCCGTTTTTTAGAGATTATGAAGGACTCTTCGAAGAAGCGCTTTCCAAAGGTTGGAATCTCCTGATTGATCTTGATGTATATTTCGTCACGAAACTGGCTGAATGCCTGGGTATGAGGGAAAAAAGGATTCTTCGATCCTCCGACCTACCTGTCAAAGGAGAGCGGATTGAAAGGCTTATCCATCTCTGTAAACACTTTGGGGCAGATACGTTTTACGAAGGGGCTGCAGGAAGAAATTATATTGATGAAGAAGCGTTTCTAAAAGAGGGGGTTCGGGTTGAATTTCAGGATTACGAGCATCCTATCTACTCCCAGCTCCACGGAGGGTTTATTTCCCACCTCTCAGTGATTGATCTTCTCTTCAATCACGGCAGGGAAAGCCTATCGATTCTGACGAGCCAAAATAAAAGGAGGCTATCTAGCCCATGAAAAAGACGGTCCTGGTCACGGGCGGTGCAGGTTTCATAGGAAGTAATTTTGTTCGATACCTCTATCATAAGTATCCTGAATATCGAGTGATCATCCTGGATGCACTCACCTATGCTGGCAATGTCGAAAACCTTCCTGTGAACATCAATGAATACAATGGAGAGAGATTGGCCTTCTGGTACGGTAATGTGAGGAATGGCGAGTTGGTCGATACAGTGGTAAGTCAATCAGATATTGTGATCCATTTTGCTGCAGAAACGCACGTGACTCGGTCTATCTATGACAATTATATCTTCTTCGAAACAGATGTCTTGGGCACCCAAATGGTAGCCAATGCCGTTTTGAAATATAAAGATCGGATCGAGAGGATGATCCACATTTCCACCTCCGAAGTCTACGGCACGGCTCTTAAAGAAAAGATGGATGAAAACCATCCTCTGATGCCGATGAGTCCTTATGCCGCGGCCAAGGCGGGTGCAGACAGATTGGTTTATTCCTATTGGACAACTTACGAGCTACCCGTGGTTATCATTAGACCTTTTAACAGTTATGGACCCTATCAGCATCTCGAGAAGGCCGTTCCGCGATTCATTACGAGCTGCATCCTCGACGAGCCTCTCCGCATTCACGGGGATGGAAGTGCCTCCAGGGATTATCTCTTTGTTGAAGACCTGTGCCGAGCGATCGACCTCTTGATGCACAGTGACCTCCGGAAGGTAAAAGGGGAAGTCTTTAATGTAGCGTCTGGCATGCACCGCTCCATCCTTTCCATCGCCAAAGATATCGTAAAGATGATGGGAACGGATGAATCACACATTCAGTTCACGGGAGACCGCCCCGGTCAGGTGTTCCGACACACTGGGGATATTGAGAAAATGAGGCGGGTTTTCCATTGGCAGCCGCAGGTTTCTTGGGAGGGCGGGCTTGAGAAAACAATCGCTTGGTACCAGGAAGGCCGGTCTTGGTGGGAAAAGCAACTCTGGATGAGAACCGTGCCGATTATTGCCAAGAGCGGAAAAAGAGAATTGCACTAAGCCTGTTGAAAAAAGGATTTTTTCATTGGAACTAAGACGTAATTTCATTTGGATGATAGGAAGTAAGACAGTGGCTGCGGCTGTGGGCATTCTCACCGCTGCTCTGATCAACCGTTCTCTAGGACCCTCCCTTCGGGGAGTCTATGCAGAAATGCAAACCTGGGTGGGGTTATTCGCTGTCCTGTTTGGGGTCAGCATGGATACCGCGATTTATCATATTGCCAATCGATCCATCTACGGTGAGGACGATCGATC
>Ga0187771_10003643_pt1 | contig 10786 bp, 7 predicted proteins | sample 0116_SJ02_MP15_1_FD_133139 | JGI IMG/M metagenome (GOLD analysis project Ga0187771, IMG submission 133139) | Tropical peat soil microbial communities from peatlands in Department of Meta, Colombia - 0116_SJ02_MP15_10_MG | ecosystem: Environmental > Terrestrial > Soil > Wetlands > Peat | place... | reverse complement strand
GACCGAGGCTGGGATGATCGGCGTAATTTACGCTATAATCCTCGGAATGCTTGTCTATCGCGAGATTCATCTGCGTGACCTGGTGCCCATTCTGGTAAATACTGCGTCATTGACCGGTATGGTACTGCTCCTGGTGGGAACAGCGTCGCTCCTTTCGTGGATCTTCGCCGCGGAAAACGTTCCCAATATACTTGCCGGCTGGATCATGAAGCTATCGAACAATCCGGCGCCATTTCTGTTGATTACGATCGCCGTGTTCGTGGTGTTCGGCGCATTTCTTGAAGGACTCCCGGCCCTGATCATTTTTACTCCGATCCTGTTCCCCATCATGAGCCGTTTCGGAATCGTCCCGCTGCACTATGGGATCGTTATGATCGCGGCTTTGGGGATAGGCTTATTTCAACCCCCCTTCGGGATCGGTTTCTTTATCGCCTGCGCGATAGGTCAAGTCAACGTGGGGGACGCTACGCGTGCCTATATGCCTTACCTGATCGTACTGTTGATCGGGGTGCTGGTCGTAGCGTTTGTCCCCTGGTTTACCCTCGTGATTCCACGCCTCATGAACCTCTAAGGGTCGAGTGGGTGCGGCCCTCCCCTGACCAGGCAGGGCACCCGATTCAGGGCGGGTGAAATCTGCTCCCACCGACGGGCTTTTCTTTCCCGCTTTTGTCGGAGCCCGGAGGCCAGGACAGTTCGCGCCGGCAGCATCGGCCGATCGGGACTGGATAGTCGGAGTTATTTTTCATCCGCCGGAGGGAGCGGGCAAGGAAAGAATGTCCTGTGATGATCCTTCAGAATCGGCGCTCATGGGATGAGCGAAAAAGGTTAGACGTTGAGGTATTAGCCCCGGGGAGGATTGGAAGCCGACCGGATTAGATTCTCAAGCTCTTTTTGCTCAGCGGAAGAGACCTCGACAAATTCCAAACCCAGGTTGAAATGGAATGTTCCTTCGGGAACGATCCGGTTATACCAAAGGACTTGGGCTTTAATAGTAAAGGGCACACCTTCCGGAGACGCCGGCAAGTCCAGGATAAGCGGAGTGCCTCCATCGATGTCCTTATCGCGCATGAGATGATAGCCATCAATCAGAGGGTGGCTGGTTTGCAGGCAAGCTCCCCTGGGCGAAATATTGGTGAGCCTTCCCTTGACCTTCCGGGTGAGAGGCCTCTTTTCAACTGCATCCCACACATGGAATTCCACGTCAATAGCCGCTGCGTCGCGGCTGACGCTGCGGCGATCGGGGTCAGAATCCTTTTTCATTCCCTCATCCGTTAAGGCCCAAAAATTCTTCGTTAATATAAATTAGCCTTTCCAGGATAAAGCTGTCAAGCAAAAGCTGAACGATGTAAGGAAAAGAAATCCCCGCTTACCTGGGCAAAGCCCTCCGCCCGACCACTTCCTGCCTGATGTACCACTTCTGGACCGCTTCGACCACTTCCTCGGGGTGGTCCGAGACCCGGAGAAGGTGAAAGTCGTCTTCCGAAATGAACCCCCGGGTCAGGACAGTATTCTTAAGCCAATTTAAGAACCCTTCCCAGTATTGGCTGCTGAACAAGACCACCGGGAACGGTTTTATTTTGTGGGTCTGCATCAGGGTGAGGACCTCAGTCAGTTCGTCCAGAGTGCCCAGACCTCCGGGTATGATAACAAAAGCGATGGCATATTTTACCAGCATCACTTTGCGGATGAAGAAATGATTGAAGGTAATGGATTTGGTGGCATAAGGGTTGGGGCATTGTTCTTGGGGAAGTTCGATGTTTAGGCCCACGGAGGTCACTCCCGCCTCTTTCGCTCCTTTGTTCGCCGCCTCCATGACGCCGGGTCCGCCGCCCGTGACGATGGAGAATCCAAGCTCTCCGAGGCGCCGGGCGATATTGGCGGTCTGTTCGTACAGCTCGTCGCTCGGTTTAATTCTCGCTGACCCGTATATGGTTACCGCGGGTCCGATTCCGGAAAGTCTGTCAAACCCTTCGACCAGCTCTCCAATTAAACGAAAGATGCGCCAGGATTCCTCCTTTGCCAAATCATTAATCTCATACCCATTGGGCATTTGAACCTCCTGGAATTTTCGATGTTAATTCGAGGAACGAACCTGTCTCGGGTTACATTTAGAGACCTGGGATGACTCTCCAGATGGACAACGATCGGACCAAAGCAGTAGCGTTAGAAGTGTATTAAATCGGGGGTAAGAAGTCAATTGGAAATAGGGCCTCTAATAGGGCCTCTGCCCCCCAGTCTTTCATCGGCGTTTGCTAACCTAGGCCCGGAGGCCAGAGACTTTTTTCCTGCGGAAGCCTGAACGGAAGCCGAATTCGCCTGCAAAGTAGAGGCTAGCCTGCGGTAGGGTCACTGAAAGCCGATTGCCGAAGGCAGAAGGCTTATTTCCCTGTCTTTTTTGCTTGATATAAATCCGTTTGTTGATTATACTTGCATTTATTCAGTCAGTTTATTACTACTTCACGAGGAGGAACGGAATGGCAAAAAAAACTATGACCAAGGCGCAGATTGTCGGCTATTTTGCAAAGAAATTTGAGATCTCCAAGAAGGTGGCCGCAGAAATGATCGACGAGGTGGCCGCGTTAGCCATCTCCGAGACCAAAAAAACGGGAGCTTTCGTCATCCCCGGAATCGGAAAGTCGGTCATCTCCAAGCGGAAAGCCCGCATGGGGCGCAATCCGGCCACGGGTGAGGCCATTAAGATACCCGCCAAGACCGTAGTTAAGATCCGCATAGCCAAAGCCTTTAAGGAAGCCATTGTTCCCCCCAAGGGAAAGTAGAACTCCCTTTGCACGGGTAAAACCCGTTTAGGGGATCTAGGAAGGACTAGAGGGTCGAATCAGGAAAGAGGACTGTTTGCCAGGGTCACCAAAGGCGTTCGGTCCCTCTGAAGTTTTTTGTTTGGAAGGGGTTACGAAGAATGCGTAACCCCTTCTTCTTTGGCCAATAGGAAAAGATTTCCCTTGCTTTTTTCCTCTCCAGAAGGAATAAGAGATGACCCCGACTCTCTTTACCGATAAGGATATCTACCTCTTCCGGGAGGGAAATCATTTTCAGCTGTACGAAAAATTGGGCGCCCACCCGATGACCGCCGGTCAACAGGAGGGAAGCTATTTTGCCGTCTGGGCTCCGAATGCCGAAAAGGTTTCAGTGGTAGGAGATTTCAACGGGTGGAATCCTCACTCGAATCCCTTGGGCCCGCGATGGGACAGCTCGGGAATCTGGGAGGGATTTATCCCCGGCGTAGCAAAAGGGGCTCTTTATAAATACCACATTGTCTCCAGATACTCCGGCTTCAAGGTGGACAAAGGAGATCCTTTCGCTTTTTACTGGGAGATCGCTCCCAACACTGCTTCCCGGGTATGGGATTTGAATTATACCTGGGGCGATCAAGAGTGGATGAAAGGCCGCCACAGGGCGAATGGGCTCAAATCTCCCTTGTCCATTTACGAAGTCCATTTAGGTTCCTGGCGGAGAGTCCCGCAGGAGAACCACCGTTTTTTGACTTACCGCGAAATGGCTCCGGCCCTTGGCCAATACCTAAAGGATATGGGTTTTACCCACGTAGAGTTCTTGCCGGTCATGGAGCATCCTTTTTACGGCTCCTGGGGTTACCAGACGATTGGCCACTTTGCCCCCACCAGCCGGTACGGGACCCCCCAGGACTTCATGTTCTTGGTTGATTATCTTCATCAGAACAACATTGGAGTGATTCTGGATTGGGTTCCCTCTCACTTCCCCACCGACGAACACGGTTTGGGCTATTTTGACGGGACTCATCTGTACGAGCACGCCGACTCCCGCAAAGGCTTCCATCCGGACTGGCAAAGCCTGATTTACAATTTTGGCCGGAATGAAGTCCGCAACTTTCTGATCAGCGGTGCCCTTTTTTGGTTGGATCGATACCATGCGGACGGGCTCCGGGTTGACGCGGTGGCTTCGATGCTTTACCTGGATTATTCCCGGAATGAAGGAGAATGGGTCCCCAACGTTTACGGGGGACGGGAGAATCTGGAAGCCATCAGCTTTATCCAGCGTTTTAATGAAGTGACTTACGGGAAATTTCCGGATGTGCAAACCGTCGCGGAAGAATCCACGGCCTGGCCCATGGTCTCCAGGCCCGTACATCTGGGGGGTTTGGGCTTTGGCCTGAAATGGAATATGGGCTGGATGCACGACACCCTGGAATATTTCTCCAAGGATCCCATCCACCGGAAATATCACCATGATCAATTGACCTTCAACCTCTGGTATGCCTTCTTTGAGAATTTTATCCTTCCCCTTTCTCATGATGAGGTGGTGCACACGAAAGGGTCTCTCCTGGGAAGGATGCCGGGAGATGACTGGCAGAGATTTGCCAATCTCCGTCTCCTCCTGGGGTATCAGTTTACCCACCCGGGGAAAAAGCTTCTCTTCATGGGAGGAGAGTTAGGACAGTGGGAAGAGTGGCACCATGATCATAGCCTGGATTGGCATCTGCTGGAATTTCCACCCCATCAGGGCGTGCAAAGATGGGTACGGGAGCTGAACGCTCTCTATCGAAGCCACCCCGCTTTGCACGAAATCGATTTTACACCCGACGGTTTTGAATGGATCGATTTTAAAGACGCCGATGACAGCGTCATATCTTTCCTCCGCAAAGGAAGCTCCCCTCACGATCAGGTTCTGGTGGTTTGTAACTTTACCCCTGTTCCCCGCCAGAATTACCGGGTCGGCGTGCCCGCCGGCGGCTTCTGGAAAGAAATATTGAACAGCGACGCCCGGGAATACGGGGGAAGCGGCTGGGGAAATCTTGGTGGGCTCCAGGCCGCTCCCATCTCCGCCCATGGAAAATCTTCTTCTTTATCCTTAACCATCCCTCCTCTAGCCATTATCATCTTCGAAGCAGAATGAACGGGTCCGCCGGCCGGGCACAGAATAAAAATAAGGAGTTTGTTTCCTTTTTTTTACTTCGTTTTCTCTGGATTTGTCTGGTAAAATACAAGAAAGAGATTGCTGGGCAACCTGGGAAGTAAACAGGTTTTCAAGGAGGAGGTTAGAATGTTTCAGGTTTCCGAAAAGGCCACAGAAATGCTGAAGGAATATTTCAAGGGTCGAGAGACCGTTCCCTCGATCCGGATTTATCTTGCTCCCGGGGGCTGATCGGGGCCCTCTTTGGGCATGGTTCTGGATGAACCATCAGCAGACGACGAAATCTTCAAGGAAGGCGGTATTACCTACGCTATCAGCAAAGAGCTGTACAACCAGGTGAAACCCATCCAACTGGATTTTGTCCAAAGTGACAAGGGTTCCGGATATCGGATCACCTCGAATATGCAGAAATCCTGCGGCTCCTGTAGCTGCTAAGAGATTGGTCCTGCCATGATGGATCCCGCCGCGGCGGGATCCATCGTCGAGAAAGCAATCCTTCTCATTTCTCCAGGATATGCTTATTGAGGCTCAGGCAGAGAAATTCACCTTCGAAGACTTTTGTCTCGTCCTGTTTGAACACCTCGCACCAGACCTTATTCCTCTTCCCTTCGGTTTCTGTGATCCGGGCATGAGCAGTGAGCCGGTCTCCGACCACAACCGGTTTCAAGAACCTCACCCGGGAGGAAAGCAGGACGACAAAGGGATCATTTACGGCCACCATGGCTGCATAGTCTGCCAGGCCAAACGTAAACCCACCATGAGCCAACCCTTTCTCATCAACTCCCATCCGTTGATCAACCATCAAAGTGACTCTGGAGAGCCTTCCGCTTTCGATCATCTCTACCTTTCCCACTAGCCCCTCGGATGCGGATAAGTGAGTTTCCTGAATCTGTTTATCTTGATGAACCATACAATTTCCCTCCCTGCATTCAAATGTTGTTTTTCTTTTTAAATTCATCATCTTAGGAATTTACCTTCTCATCATTTTGGCCCTATTGGCGGTGAACAGGGCTGAATTCGGACATGAAAAACCTGCTTTCCCATTGGAAATTCTCCATTGGGGATTTTTCTCTTCCCTGGATCTTAAGTTTTTATCAATTTTGCCGATAACTTAATAGATTTCTTGGGAGGTTAATACCTATGTTTTCGGCCATGGATTCTGCCCTTTCTGCCCTTAGTGCTTTTGGGACCAAAATGGATGTAACCGCCAATAATATTGCCAATTTAAACTCGGATGGATTCAAGAAAAGCAGGGCCGTTTTACAGGAAGCCAATCCTGGCGTTACGGTTACCATCAGCCAAGTCAATACCCCGGGGGACCCCGTGCCTGCTGGGGATGGGACAGGAAGAATGACCGAATCCTCGAATGTTGATGTGGCCGAGGAGATGGTTAACCTCAAAACGAACAAGAACGGCTTTGAGGCCAACCTCAAAACCATCAAGACTGAAGACCAGATGCTCGGCTCGCTCTTCGACATTGTCGCTTGAGGACCGTCTAGGAGGTAACATATCAGGGGTTCTCATGGCCTCTGGGCCGGAATTGATCATCGGCCAAAACCACAATATTCTGTCACCTAGAGTTCATTATCCATCCTGGTTATCCCTGCAGGATTCTTTTTGATCTTTTCCCTGTCCCTAAACTCCCAATGAAAAATTATACCGGCTTTATGGATAATCTCTCCTTCCAAGTTTGCGCATTGGGGGTTGTCAATTCCGTACTCCGCAATCCGAAATCCGCAATTGGCTGTTGAGCAAAGGGCGGGTTTATTATATCATGTGGTTAATGTGCCCGCTGGTTTATCCCGCGGGTCGATTTTTTTTGAGACCAGGTTCAGCGCATGAAATGGATCCGCTGAGAAGACGCGGGGGCTTATGGCTTCCATCGTTCCCTTCGAAGGGAAGAGCAGATAAAGCTATTAAAAATTCTCTTTTCCCAGGATTCTTCGGGGGACAAAATTTATTCCCAAATGCCAACCCCGGGTAAATCTAAAAGCTCATAAGAAAAATGGCCCAAAAGCAATACCCAATGAGAGAATTTGATCCTCGCTCGATCTCCGGGCTTTCCCAGGCTGAAGCGGCTGACCGGCTGAGAAAGGAAGGGTACAATGAACTCCCCATAACAGGGCAGCGGGGCATCCTGGGAATCGTACTGGAGGTGATCCGTGAACCCATGTTCCTCCTGCTAGTGGCCTGCGGAGTTATCTATCTCGCCGTGGGCGACGTCCAGGAGGCCTTAATGCTGCTGGGGTTCGTTTTTGTGATCATGGGGATCACCATTTATCAGGACCGTAAAACCGAACGGGCCATAGAAGCCCTCCGAGACTTGACCAGCCCGCGGGCCAGGGTGATCCGGGACGGCCTGCAGAAAAGAATTCCGGGCCGGGAAGTCGCCCGGGGCGATATTGTCGTCTTGGCTCAAGGGGATCGAATCCCGGCGGACGCGGCCATTCTGTGGGAGGAAAACCTCCTGGTCGATGAATCTCTGTTAACCGGCGAATCTTTACCCGTACGTAAGGTGAATTGGGACGGGGTCTCCAAAATGACCCGTCCCGGCGGGGAAAACCAGTCCTTTGTCTTTTCCGGGACCTTGGCGGTGCAGGGCCAGGGAATCGCCCGGGTGATGGTCACCGGCCTTTCCTCGGAAATCGGTAAGGTGGGCAAAGCCCTGCATGCCGTCGAAGTGGAAGAAACCTTCCTGCAAAGGGAAACTCGAGGCCTTGTCCGCATGGTGGCTTTTCTGGGTTTATCATTTTGTATCCTGGTCATGGCCGTGTATGGAATCAACATGGGGGATTGGCTCCACGGGCTCTTGGCGGGACTTACCCTGGCCATGGCTATGCTGCCAGAAGAATTTCCCGTTGTGCTGACCATCTTCCTGGCCCTGGGAGCCTGGCGCATTTCGAAAAATCAGGTTCTAACCCGCCGCGTGCCAGCCGTAGAGACCCTGGGTTCTGCGACGGTGTTATGTGTGGATAAAACAGGGACCTTGACCCAGAACCGCATGTCGGTCAGCAGGATTTTTGCCCGCGGCGAATTCTGTGATATCCGCCATCCTTCCCCTAAGCCCTTGCCGGAGTCCTGCCATGAAGTGGTGGAATTCAGCATCCTGGCCAGCGAGAGGGACCCCTTCGACCCCATGGAGAAGGCTTTGAGGCAACTGGGTGACCGTGCTCTCGTCCACCCGGAGCATCTCCATGACGATTGGACCATAATCCATGAATACCCCCTTTCTAAAGATTTGCTGGCCCTCTCGCATGTTCATCGAGTGCCTCAAGAAGAAAGATATGTGATTGCGGCCAAAGGAGCCCCGGAAGCAGTTGCCGATTTGTGCCACCTGGGAGAGGCGGAAATCGAGGAGATTTCCCGGGTGGTCCGCTCCATGGCCGATGCGGGACTGCGCGTCCTCGGCGTAGCCAAGGCTTACTTCAAGAAAGCTCCTCTCCCCGGCGAACAACATGACTTTAAGTTCGAATTTTTGGGCCTGATGGGCCTAGCCGACCCTATCCGTCCCACGGTTCCCCAGGCTGTCCAGCATTGTTATGCCGCGGGAATTCGAGTGGTGATGATTACCGGCGATTATCCCGGCACGGCGCAGAACATCGCCCGCCAGATCGGGCTGACCCCCGCAGACTCAATCATCACCGGCCCGGAACTTGAGCAGATGGATGATGCTGAACTCCAGCAACGGATCCGATCCGTGAACATCTTTGCCCGGGTCATGCCCGAGCAAAAACTGCGCATCGTGAATGCTCTCAAGGCGAATGGAGAGATCGTAGCCATGACCGGAGACGGGGTGAACGATGCGCCGGCCCTGAAATCGGCCCATATTGGCATTGCCATGGGTGAGAGGGGAACCGATGTAGCCCGCGAAGCCTCAGCCCTGGTGCTTTTGGACGATGACTTTTCTTCCATTGTTCAGGCCGTCAAATTAGGCCGGCGAATCTTCGATAATCTCCAAAAGGCCATGGCTTATATATTGGCTGTTCACGTCCCCATTGCCGGGATGTCGCTGCTGCCGGTCTTGCTAAAGTGGCCGTTGGTCTTATTTCCCGTTCACATCGTTTTTTTGGAACTGATTATCGACCCGGCCTGTTCCTTTGTCTTTGAGGCCGAGCCGGAGGAAAAGGACATTATGAATCATCCGCCGCGCAACCCGAAAAAGCCGCTATTCAACACCCGCATGCTGGCCTTAAGCCTCCTTCAAGGGGTTAGTGTTTTGGGCATTCTGGTGGCCGTTTTCTATATCGCCTTGTATCGCAACGGGGAGCCATGGAAGCGCGCACCCTTACTTTTACCACCCTCATCGTCGCCAACCTCGGCTTGATCCTGACCAACCGGTCATGGTCGCGGACCATCCTAGCCACTTTTCGATCCTCCAATGGCGCCTTGGGTTGGGTCATTGGGGGCGCCGTTATTTTCCTGGGGCTGGTTCTTTACCTTCCGTTTTTTCGCAAACTCTTCCATTTTAACATCCTCCACCCCGACGATCTCCTCATCTGCCTCTTCGCCGGTCTATTCAGCATCCTCTGGTTCGAAGGCCTCAAGGTATTCCGGGTGCGGCCTGGGTTGAACTCCCGCTAATCAACTTCGGAATTTGGAGAGCGGAATATGGAATTTTGTTATGCCAATGCGCCAAATTCCAACTTCCAATAATCAAGAGATAGATCATCCCCGAATGAGTTGATCAAATATCCCATGAAAGTCCGGCCCGGAAGGAAAGTCAGGTTGCGCAGCAAGCACCGGCAGGACATAGGTTCCAATATATGCCTTGCCGGCCTTCCGCAAAGCGCGGCGGGGCCGGGAAAGGAAAGGTACTGAGGAGAGAGAAACAGCCCCGCCACGGCTAAGGAGAGATGGGTACCTCGTGTTTGGAAGCAACTTGACTTTCATTCCGGGCCCCTGAAATAGGCGAACATTTTACTTATACCAGTCATTTGACCGTCGACTGATTTGGAGATGATCCCGAAAAATAAGCCCCTTTCAACAAACAGATTTGGAGTTTGACTTTCGATCATTGAAATTTTCTGGAATTTGGCCCTTGTCATTTGGCGCTTGTTCTTCATTTTTCAATCCGCATACCGTAATTCACGGGCCATGCCTGGGTGTTCTCCCTCTCTGTTATTTTCCAATGAAAAAAGCTTGACATTTAATTAAAGATATAATTAAATAATAAGAAACGTGCTCCCTGATTCTCTTTGCCTGGGAGCTTGATTGCCCGGTAGCAAAGGAGAATGAATGATGAAAATTCTGGAGGGAATAAGGATTTTGGATTTTTCGAGCCTCATTGCCGGGCCCTACTGCGCCATGCTACTCGCAGCCATGGGGGCAGAGGTCATACGTGTGGAGCCACCGGGCGGTGGACTGGATAGGGATGTGGGACCCTATGCGCCCAATGGGGAGGGTATGTGGCCCTGGCACTACTGCTGCAACAAGAAGGGAATTACCCTTAACCTCCAAACCGGCAGGGGCCGACTCCTGTTGCAGGAGCTCCTGGCCAAGACGGACATAGTGATAGAGGCATTCACTCCTTCGGTCAAAAAAGAACTGGGCATGGATTTTGATTCACTTCAAGCCGTTAAGCAGGGTATAATTCTCGTCTCCATCTCCGGCTACGGGCAATACGGCCCTTATGCCGATAGACGCGGGCTGGACACCATTGCTCAGGGTATGGCCGGCCTGATGGCTATCACGGGAATGCCCGAGGGTCCTCCATTGCGATCAGGGGCGGCAATCGTGGATTACGGTGCGGCCCTAAATGGGGCTTTGGGTGCGGTGCTTGCCCTTTACCAGCGCCAGAAGTCGGGACGGGGGCAGGCAATCGATGTATCGCTGCTCGACACCGCCGTCTCTTTCATGGAAACAGTTTTTTCGGAGTACG
>Ga0187771_10003642_pt1 | contig 10788 bp, 9 predicted proteins | sample 0116_SJ02_MP15_1_FD_133139 | JGI IMG/M metagenome (GOLD analysis project Ga0187771, IMG submission 133139) | Tropical peat soil microbial communities from peatlands in Department of Meta, Colombia - 0116_SJ02_MP15_10_MG | ecosystem: Environmental > Terrestrial > Soil > Wetlands > Peat | place... | reverse complement strand
GACCAATAATAGGGGTCCACCGTGCGCGGCACTTCCCCCCTTCGAATCTGCGGCCATACCCACTCGTCCAGCTTCTGTTTCCCTTCGCGCTCGGCGGCGTGGAAGTCTTCCACCGTGGCCGGATAACCCTGCGCGGTCAAGTCCTGCGCGAGTTGGTCCAGGCGGGGAAATATCAGCGTGTTGCCCGCGTCAAAGAAAACAGCGCGAATGCGCGAGGCTTTCATGTGACTCCTGGGGCGGCAGACCTGCCCCCGACGACAGGCAAGATTCGGGTTCCCGAATGCGCAGGAACGCCATCGTAGCGCAAAACTGAAGACTCGAAGAAGAGCCCTTAGGAATTATACTGAGGAACCACGAATCTCCCTAGGGTTTGAACGCCGGGGCCACGTCAAAATCGACCTGCGAACCAACTGACCCCTCACCCGGCCTCCTTCGTCGGCCACCCTCTCCCCCCGGAGAGGGCTGCTATTTCGAGCCTATCCCTCTCCCCTGGGGAGAGGGTGCACCGCGACCAGCGATTTCGCCAGCGGGCGCGGGGCGGGTGAGGGGATCTTAATCCACCGCGGCAGCCTTTGACGCCACCTCGACCTGAACGCAAGCAGCCAGGGCCGCCGCCCGCGGAAGCTCAAAACGTCTCGGTCAAAGTGATTTCGTTCAGCGTCTGGTCCAGAGCTTCCTGGGCCTGCTGATGCTTCTCGCGCAACGCGGCGATTTGGCTGCGCAGCGCGGCAAGCCGGTCTTCCTGCGCGTTCAGTTGGCCGGTATAGCGCTGCACCAGGGTTTTCTCCTCTGCGCTGCCCTTGAGGGCCTTCATGTTCTCGCGGATGCGCGCCTGGTCGCTCGAGATCTCTTCAATCTCGTGCTGGCGCGCGTTCAATTGCGCCTCGAGGCTGGCGATGACGTTTTTCTGATCCAGGATTCGGTGGAAGACCCGCTCCATGGCTGGGGTGACGCGCTTCTGTTTTGTGAGCACCGCGACGAAATCACTGGTCAGGTTGGTGAGGGCGACCTGGGCGTATTCGGGGTGAAACTCCTCAACAGCCAGCTCAGCGCTCTGCTTGGGGCCCACTTGGACCTTGAAGCGGTGGAAGGACGGCGTGGACTCCTCCGGCTTCAAGTTGTCGGCCAGCTTCCAGCCTGAACGCGCCGGGTGCTCGATGACCACCTGGCGCTCCGCCACATCCGAGTTGGAAATCTTGTAGGTCTTCTTTTCGCGCTGCTCGTGAGTGGTCGTTATCATGCCCTTGTTGATAACCACCTTGCTGACGGGCTTTTCGGAGGAGTCTTCTTCCACTTTGATCCGAACGGCGGGGTCCGCGGCATAGGAGATGAGCCGCCGCTCGCCCTGATGCACGGCCTCGAGCAAGCCCTCGCCGGCGAAGGTTTCGCTCTCGAGCACGTTGAACGTACCCCCGTCCAGGGTCTCGCCGCTCGAGTTGGTCAGCCAGAGAGCGCGCCGGGCCGCCTCGGAATCGTCATTCCAAACCGTAACTTTTTCCGCCTCGACGTGCGCTTGAAGAATAGGCACCAGCGCGGACTGGTTCTTGTCAATCGTGACGTTCTGCTTGATGTCGTATTCGAAGAGGTCGCCAATGCCTTTTGCTTCCGCTTCCGGCTGCAGCCTTTCCATTACCTGGGTGAGGCCGGCAATCGGCCTGTTTAGGTTCGGGGGAGGTGGGGGAGCAGCAGCCTGCACCTCAACCATCTGACTGGCAGCGGGAACAGCTCCAGCCATGCCTCCGGCCTCTCCCGGCGGGGGCGGAGGTGGTGCTGGAACCGGCTTCATCATGGCGGCTTCATGGGTCTGCGGCGTCAGCGTCAAGGCTTGAGGCATGGGCACCACCGGCCGGTGCGCATAGTAAGGTTGTGAGATTTCCTGGATAAACGATTGGGGCGCGCCCGCCACGAGCGAGAGGCGCACGTCGTTCCAGTCTTCGCTCGTGGTGTTATCGACGATCGCCCAACCCTGCATCAGCGCCTTGTCGCCGGCCTTTTCGGGCAGAAGTATGCGGTAGGTGCTCTTCCACACCGGCGCTTCGCTGATGTAGCTGAGGAAAATATCGCGCTCGCCCTCCCCGGCCGCGGAGATGGTCATGCGGCGCAAATCCTGGGCGCGGGCGGACGCGATCAGGTTCAGATAGCGGCTGACCTCCTCACTGAGATCGCGGTCCGCGATGTGGACGGTCATCCCCGGCTGTACCTCGAAGCTGTGAAGCTCGCCGTTGTCGGTCACCAGCGACAGCACCAGGACCTGCGTCTCCGACCCGCGCGGGTCGGTGATTTTCTTCTGGGTCTCCACACTCAGCAGCCGGCCCGCGGCCGGCGTGCCCTCGCCGCTCACCTCCACGCGCGTGCCGCGCAGGGCGTTGAGGAAGTCAGCGCGCGAGGTGTCCTCGCCGAGCGGCAGGCGCAAGGCGCGCAGCCGTTCCTCGAGCGGCGCGATGGAATTGAACCGCACGCCGGAGATGCGTCCCTTTCCCAAGTCCACCACGGTGAGGGAATTGAGCACATCGTTGAGCTGGGCGGTGGTGAAATCGATGTTGAGCTCCTGGGTGCCCCGCACGCGCGCGGAGTGCTCGAAGTAGCCGACGCCGTTCTTGTAGAGCACGACGCGCTTCACGGGGACTCGGCCCGCCTCCCCCGAGCCTTCGGCTGCTGACTTCGTATCGGCTGGCGGTTGCGCGCCGGCGATGATGGCGAGCAAAACTATGAGGACGAACGTCCTGGTTAGCCTGCACATCGAGGCCTCCTGGCGAGGGACAGGCCGCGGATTTCCTTTGTGGTAACCCGCGGCCTCGGCATGAGGCATTATACGCCACGTGAGCATGTTAAGACTTTGGGGATCCCTCAGGGGGGACAGGCCGTTGCAATTTTGTGCATCCTGAGAGGCAGTTTCTGCGTTGAACATGTTAGGGGATTCTCTGCTATGTTGCGTCTCCTTGCAGTCCTGATGTTGGCGCCGCTTGGCGCGCTGGCCTCAGGCGACCAAGCTGCTCTGTCCGCCGAGGAGATCATGGCGCGCGTGGCGGCCAATCAGGACCGCGCCCAGAAAGTCCGCGCCGAATACATCTATCAACAGCACATCCGCGTCACCTCCCGCCGGACCAGTGGCAAGCTGGCCCGCGAAGAGGTCGCAGACTACTTGGTTGCGCCCACGCCGACGGGAACCCAAAGGGAGCTGAAGCAGATTGCGGGCCGCTACTGGCACAAAGGCCAGTACTTGGACTTTCGCGGTAAGCCCGTCCCGGACGCCGGCAGCCTGGATGCTGACTTTGTGGAGAGCTTTCGCGATGACTTGGTCAACGACGACTCCAAGGACGGGATCGGCCGCGACCTCTTCCCGCTGACTTCCGAGGAGCAGAAGAAGTACAGCTTTGTCCTGGCGGGGGATGAAACCTTCCGGGGGAGGAAGGCGTATCGCGTCAAGTTCCGGCCTACTGACAAGGACTTTTGCTGCGCGGGAGAAGCGATGATTGATGCGGAAGAATTTCAGCCGGTGTCCGTCTTCACGCGCTTATCGCGCAGGATTCCCTTTGCCGTCCGGACTCTGCTGGGCACCGACCTCCCGGGATTCGGATTCAACGTGGAATACCGGCGATTCGACGAGGGCGTCTGGTTCCCGGTGAGCTTCGGGACCGAGTTCCGAATGCACCTTCTGTTCTTCATCAACCGCGACATTACCGTGTCGCTCGAAAACTCCGCCTTCGAGCGAGCGAACGTGCAAAGCAGAATCCTGGGGTACAAACCCGCGGAATAAATCGCAGGCTGCAGATCGCCCCTCCGGCGCGCCGCGTGCGCGCGCGATACGTTCACCCCGCCGTTGAATTCCCGTCGCCCGCCTGATACGGTAATCCACGAGAAGAGGGAATATGGACTACACCTACGAAGACATTGTCAAGATGATCGACCATTCGCTGCTCAGCCCGGCCCTGAGCGACCGGGAGCTCGAAAGCGGCTGCCGGCTGGCCGTGGACTACAAGGTGGCCAGCGTCTGCATTCTGCCGTACTTTCTGAAACGTTGCGCGGAACTGCTGCGCGGCAGCGGCGTCAAGGCCAGCACCACCATCGGCTTCCCGCACGGCGGCCACGCGACGGCGGTCAAAGCCGCTGAAGCGCGCCAGGCGCTCGATGACGGGGGCGAAGAACTGGACATGGTGGTGAACATCAGCAAGGTAGTGAGCGGGGACTGGGCCTACGTCCAGGCCGACGTCCGAGCGGTTCTCGAGGCCGCACACGCGCGCGGGGCCAAACTTAAGGTGATCTTCGAGAACTGCTATTTGAACGAGGTGCAGAAGATCAAGCTGTGCGAGGTCTGCGGGGAGTTGGGCGCCGACTGGGTCAAGACCTCGACGGGCTTTGGCTCGGGCGGGGCCACGGATTCCGACGTCCGCCTGATGCGCCGGCACTCGCCCCCTCACGTGCAGGTCAAGGCCGCCGGCGGCATTCGCGACCTGGAGCGGTTTCTGCTCTTCCGCGCGCTGGGCGCGACGCGCATCGGCGCCAGCCGCACGGCGGAAATCCTGGAGGAATGCAAGCGCCGCCTCGCCTCGTAGCGCTGGCCGTCGCCTATGAATTCAGCCGTCGTGAAAGGCATCCAATTCGCGACCTTAGTTTTCGTGGCTTGTCTGCCCGCCCGGGCGCAGGGCAACTACGAGATTCAGGTTTATGGGTACGATACGGTCGCGCCGGGGCGCACCATGGTGGAACTGCACAGCAACTTCACCTTTGAAGGGTTCAAGACCCCTCAGCAGGGCGTGCTTCCGGATGAACATCAAACGCACGAGACGGTCGAGATTACGCAAGGCTGGACGGACTGGTTTGAAACAGGACTCTACATTTTCACCAGCTATGGCCCTCATCAGGGCTACAAATGGGTCGGCGATCACATCCGTCCCCGGGTGCGTGTCCCGGAGAAATGGCATTGGCCCGTCGGGGTCAGCCTTTCGACGGAATTTGGCTACCAGAGGCCCATCTTTTCCGCAGATACCTGGACCTGGGAAATTCGCCCCATTGTCGACAAGCAGTGGAAGTCCTGGTACCTGTCCTTCAATCCCGCCCTCGAGCGTTCGTTTCACGGGCCGAGTGTCTCAGAAGGCGTCGGCTTCTCTCCCAACTTCAAGGTCGCCTATTCGGTGACGCGAAAACTCAGCGCCGGGCTGGAATACTATGGGTCGCTGGGGCCGATTACAGGGTTTAGCCCTTTTTATATGCAGCAAGAACAGTTTTATCCTACGGTCGACTATGATTTTGGCCCCAACTGGGAATTCAACCTCGGCATGGGCGTGGGCGTGACGCGCAGTACGGACCATCTGCTCCTTAAGATGATCATCGGGCGGCGGTTTCGCTTCATCACCCCGCATGTGCCTCGCATCTTGAAGACGAATCCCGCCGGCGGGGAGGGGTGATTGCCCTGGTCCTTGGCTTACGCGCGCGTGACCGTGCTCGTGCTGCTGAGCCTCTGGCCAGTCTCCGTGCGCCCCGAAAAGCTTCAACCCCGCCCAGGGGATTTCCCGACCCCCGCGGGCCTCCCTCCTTTGCCTTGGCCGAAGGATAATCCTTACTCGCCGGCGCGCGCGGAGCTTGGCAAAATCCTCTTCTTCGATGGCCGCCTCTCCGCCAATGGCGTCGTTTCGTGCGCCTTCTGCCATGAGCCGGGCCGCGCCTTTGCGGCCAGCACGCCGCTGTCAAAAGGGGTAAACGGTAAGCCGGGTATCCGTCACGCGCAAACCCTCATCAACCGCGCCTGGGGCAAATCGCAATTCTGGGACGGCCGGGCACCCACGCTGGAGGCGCAGGTCATCGTCCCGGTGACCAACCCGGACGAGATGGGTATGACCGCGGACTCAGTGGTGCAAAGGATCCGCGGCATTCCAGGTTACGCGCCGCTTTTTGCCGCAGCTTTTGGGGACCGCACGATCAATTTTGAGCGAATCGCCAAAGCCCTCGCGACCTTCGAGCGCACGATCGTGTCCGGGAACTCCCCCTACGACCGCTACTTGGCCGGAGATAAGTCCGCTCTGACCAAACAGCAGAAGGACGGCCTGGACTTCTTCAACAAGAAGGGCGATTGCGCGGAATGCCACTCCGGCCCGAACTTCACGAACGAAAAGTTCGCCAACCTCGGAATTGGCATGGACCGAACCCACCCCGATCCCGGGCGCGAAGCCATCACCCACAAGCACGGCGATTTTGGGAAGTTCAAAGTGCCGACTTTGCGCGATCTCGCCCAGCGAGCTCCCTACATGCATGACGGCAGCATCAAGACCCTCGGCGAGGTTCTGGACATTTACGCGAAGGGAGGGCTGCCAAACCCGCACTTGGACACTCGCCTCACACCCTTCTACTTGGACGAGCAAACCAAACAGGATTTACTGGCGTTTCTCGATTCACTCAACGGGGAGGGCTGGCAGCAGATCACCCCGCCTCAGAGCTTCCCGCAATAGCGGAGAAGCTGCCGCAGCGTTCGGTTCTTTACTCCCGGACGGCAATTGGCTGTAAGCGGCCTTTGCGCCTCTACGCCTTGGCGAGGGGTCGCTTCGCTTTTGAGACAAGGATAGACAACCTCATGCAAAGGCGCCAAGACGCAAAGGACCGCCATGCTTGATTTGACTGGCAGGGCTTGATAACTTACGCGCGCTCGTCCACTTAGAAAGGACATGATATGAATAAGACAAGCGTCATTGTCTTCCTGCTGACCCTTTTCGCGGTCCATACATGTTTCGCCCAGGAAGCCGCACCGAAACCCACCGCCAAGAAACCCGCGCCCAAAGCCGGCACAGCCCAAATGGTTACCACGGCCTCCGGGTTGAAGTACCAGGACGTGGTGGTGGGCAAGGGCCCGCAACCTCAAACGGGGCAAACCGTGGTGGTGAATTACACCGGACGGTTCACCAATGGGAAAGTGTTTGATAGTTCGGTCGGCAAGGCGCCGTTCGAATTCGCATTGGGGCGCGGACAGGTGATCAAGGGCTGGGATGAAGGGGTCGCCTCGATGCACGTGGGCGGGAAGCGCAAGCTGATTATTCCCCCCGACCTCGCCTACGGCGCACAAGGCTATCCGGGCGCGATCCCTCCCAACGCCACGCTGACCTTCGACGTGGAACTGCTGAAGATCAAGTAGAAGAGATTCTTCGCGGAGCCCGCCCTGAGCGACTAGAGCGCGAGCCTTCCCGGAGTTTGCCCCGGGCACTCCAGGCGAGATCCTTCGCTTTCCCCAATTGGCTTGACCGCATTTTCGCTTGCCTCTAGACTAAATGGATTGGAGAAACGGCAAGCGATGGATGTGCACACGGCCCGAGCCCTGAGGCGATTCTTGTGGCTGGCCATTCTTTTGTGCCTCTTGATCTTGGTATGTCCGCGGCGCGTGGGCGCGGCACCGCAGTCGGCGGCTCCTGCTGCTCCGGCTCCCAGCCCTCAGAACGCGGATAAAGCTTCGCTGGACGCCGATGAAGACCGCGCCTTGCACGATGCTTTCCGCTCCGCCGAGGGCAATCCCCAAACTCTGATTCGGCAATTGGAAGAATTCCTGGTCCGCTTCCCGAAGAGCCCGCGGCGCGAGCAAGTCCTGGGCACCATCTTCGAACAGGCGGTCACAACCAACGATCCCGAGCAGGCAATTGGCGCCGGGGAGCAATTGCTGGAGATCAGCCCCGACGATCCCAACCTACTATTGACCACCACGGACCTCCTGGCGCGGCATCCGTCCGCGGACGGACACAACCAGGAACGGGCGCTTCAGTACGCCACCCGGCTCGTGGCGTGGGCGGAAAAAGCAAGAAACGCACCTCCGCCGCCCGGAGTCCCGGAACAGAAATGGGCCGAGACGCAATCGTTGATGTCCGCCCGTGCCTATGTGGCGAGGGGAAAGCTTTACGCTGACACCGGCAAGAACGCCGCCGCCCGCGCCGACTTCGAGAAGAGCTACGAGGCTTACCCTTCCCCCGGAACTGCGGAACATCTCGGTGACGTGCTGGCCCGACTCGGCGAGACCGAGCGCGCCATTGACTCCTACGCCACGGCTTTTGCTTTTCCCGAAAAGGAGGCCGATCCGGCCCGGCGTGAGCAACTCCGGCGCAAGCTCGGCAGCCTGTACCTCGCGCAACACCCTTCGGAAGCCGGGCTGGGCGACCTGATCCTGAAGCGCTACGACGAGTTGACCAGGACACTGGCCCCGCGGCTGAAATCGCAGGCCGACTCCAACGCTAACCTGCAAGACCCCTTCGAGTTCGTGCTGGAGCGCCTCGATGGCTCGGCGATAAAGATGGCCGACTACCGTGGCAAGGTCTTGGTGATGGAGTTTTGGGCGACTTGGTGCCTGCCGTGCCGCCTGGAAGGGAAGTTGCTGGAGCGAACGTGGCAGGAGTTTCGCCAGGAGCCCCGGGCCGTGTTCCTGGCGCTCAACGTGGACGATGACCGGAGTTCCGTGGCTTCTTTCTTGCAAGAGGAAGGGTGGACTCTGCCGGTCGCCTACGCTCGGGGGATTGACCGCTTGCTGCGAGTGCACGCCATCCCCACGCTGCTCATCTTCGACCCCACCGGCCGGGTGATGTACCGCCAGGAGGGCCTGGACGCCGGGACGTTCGTCGAGACCGTCGAGAAGAAAGTGCGGGAAGCCCTCGCGCCCACCTCGGCCAGCGCGTTAAGCGGAAGACACTGAAGGAGCGGCGTCCGCTCAGTTCGCGGTGACCCCAGCAATCTCCGCAAGCAGGCCTTGCTTCGCTTCCTCAGGCAAGAACGTCGAATTCGCCGCGTTCTTGCAGAGCTGTGCGAGCGTGGCGCGGGAGAGGCTGAACAAGCTCGCGGCTTGCTCGAATTCCCGTTCCAAGGACGTTCCAAACATCGCCGGATCGTCAGAGTTGAGAGTGACAACCAAGCCGGCATCCAGAAATTTGGGGAGTGGGTGGTCCTCCAGGCGAGCCAGCACGCCGGTCGCCACGTTGCTGGTCAGGCAGACTTCGAGCGGGATTTGCCGCTCTCGCAGCAGCGCCAGCACGGCGGGGTCGCGCACGGCGCTCAGCCCGTGGCCAATCCGCTCCGCGAACAGCAGTTCAACCGCCTTGCGAACGCTTTCCGGCCCGCAGACTTCGCCGGCGTGAGCCACCGCGTGCAGTCCCTGGTCGCGCGCCTCGCGAAAGACATCCGGGAAGAGTTCAGCGGGGCCGCGCTCCTCGTCCCCGCCGATGCCCAGCGCCACCACGCCTTGCGAGCGCAGCCGGGCGGCCCAGCTTAGGACCTCCCGCGCGTGCTCGACGCCGAAGTGGCGGATGGCGTCGAAGATCCAATTCACCCGCACGCCGCAGCGTGGGCGCTCTTCTTCAGCCGCCGCGGCGATAGCCTCGAAGATGGCGTCCAGCGGCTGCTTCTTCCAGAGCACGACGCCCGCGGCGAAGATGACCTCCGCATACTTCACGTTCTGCTTTGCCAGCCCCTCAACCAGCCGGCGGGTGGCCAGCGCGTAGTCGCCCGGAGTTTCCAGCAAGAGCGTCACCAGCTTGAACGCCTCGAGAAACTCCCGGAAATTGCCATAGTGGTAGCCCTGCCGGTGGCGGGCGCTGATCCAATCTTCCGTCTCCCGCATCTGCCGACCCTTGGCAGCCGCCAGCTCGCGCAGAGTTTCGGGCTGGACGCTGCCCTCCAGGTGAACGTGCAATTCGATCTTGGGCAGGCGAGAGACGAATGACATGAGGGGAGAATCCGTTGCGGGCATGGAGAAGGTTTTAGGTGTCAGGTACGAGAATTCAGCCTTCAGCTATCTGGAGGAGCAGAATCAGAAAGTCGGCCTTCCCTATTTGCTACCTCCGGCTTCCTACTTCCGCCAATCGCCTGTTGCCTGTGCCCTGTACCCTATTCCCTACGTCACCGCGGCGGCAATTGCGGGCGCCCGGCATTCAGCCAGGCAGTGTACCAATAGGACCCCGCGTCATGGGCCGCCTCGTTGATCTCCCGCACCACGGTCTGACCGACCTGGGAGTAAAACCGGTCAAAGTACTCGTCGGTGTAGTCCGCCAAGCCTTCCCGGGCCCGCAGGTCTCCCAGAATCACCGAATCTACCCAGGTGTGCGCTTCCAGACAGCTTTGGAAAGCGTATTCCGTGGGATCATCGATCTTCGCAGCGCCCTCGGGGTGCATGATGAAAAACCGCGAGTATCGGTCCACCATACGAATTTCGTACCGGTCCGCCAATCCGGTTTGGTGGGTCAACTGCCCGTCATAGTTCTGAGTGATGTGGAGGGGATCGTGGGTGTCGGCAACATAGTGGGCCAGGACGGCGGCATCCAGCTTGGCTTCCTCCCAGTTGCCGGCCCGCAGGGCGTCGGTCAGCCGCTTGCTGTACTCGCCGACCTGCCAGGGCAGCACGCCATCGCGGTTGATGCGTCCGGAGCCGAATTTCTCCACCGCGCGTTGAAAGTTGTGCGGGAGGTCCAGGAAAGGAAAGAGGCCGTACCTGTCCAGATAAATGTAGTGCCGCTTACGCTCGTAACGATCCTTCCTCATCCATTGATCGGGGTCGTTGGCGTGTGTGACCAGAAATGGGCCATTGGCACCAAAGTAGCTCCGGATTTCCGGCGGCAGCGTCTGGATCGCCCAGGTGTTGACAATGTCATGGGCCGTCGGACCCCAACCGTAAGCCGCGCCCGCGTGGAGAATCGCGGCGAGCGCCAGCGACGAATACACGATGCGAGCGGATCTCATCTGGATGAGCTCAACACACCTCAAAACGGCTCGCCTGCCTGCCGCACGTAGGGCTGATTCTACTCCATTTCGACTCGCCCGTCGTCAGGGCCTTTT
>Ga0187771_10003641_pt1 | contig 10788 bp, 7 predicted proteins | sample 0116_SJ02_MP15_1_FD_133139 | JGI IMG/M metagenome (GOLD analysis project Ga0187771, IMG submission 133139) | Tropical peat soil microbial communities from peatlands in Department of Meta, Colombia - 0116_SJ02_MP15_10_MG | ecosystem: Environmental > Terrestrial > Soil > Wetlands > Peat | place... | reverse complement strand
GTCGTCGGCTCGTCCGCGATTAGCAGGGACGGCTTCGCCGCGAGCGCCATTGCTATCATAACCCTCTGTTTCATCCCTCCCGAGAACTCGTGCGGGTAACGGTCGAGGGCGTCTTCCGGGTCCGATATGCGGACGTCTCGCAGGATCTCTAGGACCTCTTCCTTCACCCTGCTCTCGTCAATCCCTTTCACTCCCCTCAACGATTCGAGCAGCGATATGGAACGCGCCTGCTTCAGCTCCTTCCTCAGGATTCTAAGCTCGACCGCCTCTGCGATCTGCTCGCCAACCTTGAAGACCGGGTTGAGAGACGACATCGGCTCCTGAAAGATCATGGATATGCCGGTTCCTCTCACCAGTTCGAGCTCCTTTTCGCTGCTCCTTAGCAGGTCCTTCCCTTCGAAGATGATGCTGCTCCTTTCTCCGTATCTGCCGGGTGGGCGCGGGACGAGGCCCAGGGTCGAGAGCGCAAGAACGCTCTTCCCAGAACCTGACTCGCCCACAACGCCGAGTATCCTTCCCTTGGGGATGTCGAGGCTCACGCCGCTCAGTGCTTTCACGGGCCCTTCCTCGGTCTCGAAGGTCAGCGCTACCTCCTTGAAGGTCAGGACTGTCTCGGTCAAGCGCCCTCTTGCCCCGCCGAGCTCTGGGCGGCTATGATTCTGCTGGACCTCGGATCGAGAGCGTCCCTCAGCCCGTCGCCGAGGAGATTGAACCCGAGGACGATTAGAAGTATTGCTATTCCAGGCACCAGGACGAGCCAGGGCTGCAGGAAGAGCTGGGACTGGAAGTCAAAGACCATCCTCCCCAGCTCAGGCGTCGGGTACTGGGCCCCGAGTCCGAGGTAAGCGAGCACCGACGTATTGAGTATCACGTTGCCTATGTCGAGCGTTGCATAGATTATGATGGGAGAGATTATGTTAGGCATGATGTGCCTCAGCATTATACCCGAGGAGGAGCGGCCGGCCGCTTCCGCCGCCTCGACGTATGGCCTGTTCTTCACTGTGAGCGCTTCGCCCCTCGCGAGCCTGGTGTACTTTGGCCACCAGACCACGATTAGCGCCTCCATGGAGTGAAGCAGGCTGGGACCGAGGGTCGCCGCTATTGCCAGGGCGAGTATTATCCCCGGGAATGCGATGAAGACGTCAGTCACCCTCATGATGAGCTGGTCGAGCTTCCCGCCCCTGTAGCCCGCCATCGTCCCTAGCGACATCCCTATCAGGACGGCGGAGATGATTACGACAAAGGCTACCTCGGCGTCCAGCGGAAGGGCGGCGATTACCTGACTGAACAGGTCCCTCCCCAGCGGGTCGGTCCCAAAGATGTGAGAGAATTTGGGGGGCCACTGGAGAATGGAGGGTGGGAGGTTAGGCACCCCCCTGGAGGTGATCGGATTGTAGGGTAGAATTGCGGAGCCGAAGACTCCCTCGACCACCGACAGGGCGACGAACACCAAAGCGACGACCGCGCCGAAGTAGGAAAGTCTCTGCCTCTGGACGAGCTTCATAGTCGAATACCACTGTTTTACGAAGGGGGGGATCAGTTCACTCTTGTCAAACACTGGTTGTCACTCCAGCTGGACCCTCGGGTCCAGCATCGCGTAGAGTATGTCCGCCACCGCGTTCGCGACGACCACGAATATGGCGAAGATCAGCGTCGTCGCCATGATGGCCGGGTAGTCCAGGTTCTCCAACGCCTGGACGGTGAACCTGCCGATTCCGGGCCAGTTGAAGATGTCCTCGATGACGACGATGCCGCCCAGAAGGGTCGCGAAGTTCAGAGCGATTATCGTCGTCGCAGGTATGAGGGCGTTTCGCAGCGCGTGCTTGAAGATTACAACTGACCGGCCCAGGCCCTTCGCCTTCGCCGTCCTGACGTAGTCCTCCCCAAGGACACGCAGCATGTCAGACCTAACCAGCCGTGTGGTCACGCCTATGCCGTAGAAGCTGATGGCGAGGGCGAGGGCGGGGAGGATGATGTGGCTGATTGAGCTTTCCAGGTCGACTAGGTTTCCGGACAGGACGCTGTCGAGAATGTAAAGGCCTGTCACTATGTGGACTTGGAACCCGCCGACGGCAAAGTTGAGGCCAGCGGGAGGGGTGAGTGTGGGGTCGAGACGGCTCCCGTTGGGGAACCAGTGCAGAAGGTAGAAGAAGACGAAGAGAACGGCGAGAGCTGACAAAAAGGGAGGCGCCGACGCGCCCGTGAGCGCGGTTACCCGGGAGAGCTGGTCCTGCCACCTGTCCTTGTTGATCGCCGCAATCACGCCAAGGGTTATGCCCACGAGGATGATGATTACCATGGCCACCACCGTAAGCTCGATTGTCGCCGGGAGGTACGCAGCGACCAACGACAGGACGGGCTGATGGGTGTCTGGGGTAACGCCCCAGTTTCCGGACAGCAGATCGACCAGGTAATAGTAGAAGGCTACGGGAAGAGGGTCGTTGATGTGATACTGGGCCGCCAGCTGGTTCACGTAGCTCTGGGACGCCTTGATCCCCGCCCAGGCCCTCGCCGGGTCGGGAGAGACGACCCTCGCCACCACGAAGGTCAGCAGGACGACCCCGAACAGGACGGGGATGCAGAGGAGAGTCCTCTTGATGGCGAATCTTACCAGTGTGCCTCTCTTCATCCTACAGGTACTCTTTCGGAGGGCCTCCTAAAAGAGGCTGCGGGCTAGAGTTTCGACTGATTGGCGGCTACTGGCGTTCGGGGCTCACGAGGGGCTCAGCCAGACGGAGGCCCAGTCGAAGCCGTACCCGTCGAGAAGCGGGCTGTAGACTAGACCGTGCACATTCGTGGTGTAGACCGCGTATCCGACATACTGGTAGTTCCATATGATGGGGCAGGCCTGCTGGGTGAGGACCATTATCTGGCTGTAGAGCTCTGCCCTCAACGTCTGGTTGAAGGTGGAGAGTGCTTCAGATCCGAGCTTCTCGATCTGCGGGTTCGCGTACCCGTCGTTCCAGTTGTAAGCCGCGCTGGGAGTGGCGTAGTCCGCCGGGTCCTGGAAGTCAGGAGTCCAGAAGTAGGCGAGCATCTGTGGTCGCGCGGTGCTGTTGAAGGGCAGGCCGACGTAGTCCCCGTAGCTCACGTCGGTAGCTCCCACTATGTTCACCTGCAGCCCGATTACCGAAAGGTCGCTCTGAATGGCGGAGGCCACCAGAGCTCCGGAGGGCCAGTCAAGCGGGTAGACGAAGGTGATCGGCGGAAGAGCCGTGCCGTTCTTGAAGTTCCCATTCGCATATCCTGCTTGGGCCAGCTCCTGCTCCGCTAGGTTGACGTTGTACTGGTAGGGCGCGATGCTGTCGTTGTACCCGAACATCCCCTCGGGCATCGGTCCTGCGAACGATATCCCGAATCCGTTGAGTATGTTGTTGTCGATGAACGAATAGTTGATCGCGTGGGCCATCGCGAGCCTTACCAGAGTCGAGTTGGTCGGAAACAGCTGGACGTCAAGCCCTATTGGGGCGATGTTATCGGAGAGGCCAATGATCTGCACTTTGACGTTGGGCGAGCCGGCCAAAGACGGGATGAGGTTCGGATCGATGGAAGCGACTTGGACCGCCCCTCCCTTTATGTCGAGAAGCCTCGTGCTTGCGTCGTTCCTATAGTCTATGACTATCCTGTCGAGGTAGGGTTTCGGCCCCCAGTAGTACGGGTTCCGCATCAGGGTTATGTGGTCTCCCTTGACCCACTGTGTCATCATGTAAGGCCCGGTCCCAATAAGGTTCGACTCCATGAAGGAGTTGACCGTGCCGTTCACGGTCCCTCCGTGAGCGAGGTCAACGCTCTTGTCGATGATCGCGTTGTAGGGATCAGCTAGTGTGGAGATGAAAGCGGCGAAAGGTGCGTTCAGCGAGACCGAGAAGTGGAACGGGTCGTATATGTGGAACGTGCTCATGTTGAGCCCGGCAGTCGCGAAGACGTACCCATTCAACTGTCCGAGAACCCTGTTGAAGGTGTACTGAACGTCTGTCGCGTTGAACTCGTCAATCGTCCTGTTGGTCGCAGGGTCCACGAAATAGACGCCCTGTCTTAGGGTGAAGTTGTAAGTCAGTCCGTTGGGGCTCACGGTCCAGGAGGTGGCGAGCCGCGGGATGATTGTCTGGCTGGTCCAGTTGTAGCCTACGAGCCCATCGGCGACGTTGTCCACTATCGCGAGTCCTGCGACTGTGTCCGAGGTAGCTGGGTCCACGGTCGCTGGCTCAAACTCCTCGTCGGCAATCAGGGTCCCACCATAGACGGGCTGCGACGGTGCAGTGGAGGACGTGGTGGTCGTAGTGGTCGTGGAAGGCGAAGTGACTGTGGCAGTTGACGTAACGGTGGCGGTCGAAGTGGCGGTTGTCGTCGTCACAGACGGAGGCAGGGTTGCAACGTAGGCAACGCCGGCCGCGACTATGAGAATCAAAATCACTGCGACGATAATGACGAATCTCGAAACGGCTCGTCTGTGATAAATATTCAATTACGAGACTCGAATTTGCCCGCCAGCGGTTACTTAAGGGTTGTTTTCTCACACGGACCTGTTTTGATCTCCTTCCAGAGTGAGCACGGAACTCAAACCGATTCGAGGGCGCGATGCAATGGAGCCAGGAGAAGATGATTTCGGTGAAGAATCGTTTCGGCGTCCCCCGGAGCCTTGGAAGTTCCTGAGCCAAACTTCGGGGCGCGTAGGCAGGGACAGGAACGAACCAGACTCTCACGGGGGCAGCGCCCCACCTAGATCTATCGGTACTACCTGACAACGGAGCTTTCGCCCGAAGTTGGAGGATCCGTCGATATACAGAAGCTACCGGGAGAAGGTACGCGTCGGGATCCTTCAGGACCAGTCTCAGGACTCTGGGGTATTCCTTATTGGCGATGTCAGACCCTCTGGATAGGGTGAACTTCTCGCTGGGCGCAGGCACCTAGAGATACATTATCGCGTTCGTATACGACGCCCAATCTTGGTTCGGTTAATGCTTTAAGACCGAACCGAGTCGGCTCCAGTCGCATGGGCGACCTCTCGGGATACAAGGGAGATGCCCTTCGGATCCTTCAGGGATCAGGCGCCTCCGTGGGGGACATCCTCGAGGTACAGACAAAGTGGGGCATGGTGACCGGGACCCTTGTGCCGAGATACCTCTACGGGGACGGGGAGCATCTGGTCCTCAAGTTGAAGTCTGGTTACAACGTCGGGCTGAGTCTTTCCGGGCTCAAGGAAGCCCGAGTGAAGGCAAAGGGAGAGAAGCCCTCCTTTACCGCCCCGCCTCCTCCGAGTGCGGAGAAGGGACTCCCTCGCGTGCTCATTTTAGGCACAGGGGGGACAATCGCAAGTCGGATTGACTATAGAACAGGTGCTGTGCACCCCGCTGTGTCATCGGCCGAGCTGCACTCCCTCGTCCCCGAGCTGTCGACGGTCGCCCGGGTCGAGCCGGAATTCATGTTCGACGTCTTCAGCGAGAACATGACACCGAAGCACTGGACAAGACTGGCGCAGCGCATTCGGAGAGCGGTTTACGACGGGGTCGATGGCGTGGTGATAACTCATGGCACGGACACTCTAGGGTACACCGCAGCGGCGCTGAGCTTCGCGCTTATCGGGGTTCCCGTCCCCGTGGTGCTCGTGGGTGCTCAGCGCTCCCCTGACAGGCCGTCTTCCGACGGACCCTTGAACATGGTGGCCGCTGTGTCTGCGGCAGGGCGCGCCGAGTTCGCAGGGGTTTACGTGGCAATGCACCTGGGGGAGAGCGACGACGAGGTTGCCTTCCATGGCGGGACCAGGGTAAGGAAGAATCACACCAGCCGGCGGGACGCCTTCGTATCGGTGGGGGTGCCCCTGGCTGCTGTCTGGGGGAGGGCGGGAATCGAGTACGCAGCCGAAGGGCTCCCTCGCAGAGGGGGCGCATTCAAGCCGAAGACAAGGTTCGACGACAGGGTGGCACTGCTGAAGTTCTATCCTTCCATGAAAGCATCCCTGGTTGCAGCGGCCCAAAGAGGAGGGATGAGGGGGCTTGTTATCGAAGGGACGGGGTTGGGGCACGTGAGCAAGGAGGTGGCTGCCGAGGTCCAGACCTTCATAAAGAGAGGGGGCTTGGCTTGCATGACGTCGCAGTGCATCAATGGACGGGTGGACATGAACGTCTACGACACCGGCAGGGACCTCCTCCATGCCGGCGTCCTCCCCCTCGAGGACATGCTGGCTGAGACGGCGCTCGTGAAGGCGATGTGGGCCCTCGGCAACTCTAAGACAGTGGCGGGAGCGAAGAAATTCATGGTCGCGAATCTTGCGGGGGAGATGACCACTCGCACCTTTCCAGGGTAGGAAACTTGGCAGGAGCAGATCATTCCGGAGGCCTCTTGGTCGGGCTGGAGATCCATCAGCAGCTGGCCTGCAGCACCAAGCTGTTCTGTCACTGCCCTCCGATTAAGTCAGAGGTCCTCCCTTACCACTTTGAAAGAAGGCTCCGACCAGCGCAGAGCGAAACGGGTGGCCTAGACCCGGCCGCCGTCTTCGAGTTCTCGAAGGGGAAATCAAACAAGTACTTTTGGAGCCCGGAGTCGTCCTGCCTGGTAGAGGCAGACGAGGAACCCCCCCATCCGTTGAGTGAAGAGGGGCTGGACTCGGCCCTGCTTGTGGCCAAAACACTTGGATCGAACGTCTTCGACGAAGTCCACGTGATGCGAAAGATAGTCATCGACGGCTCGAACACGGGGGGGTTCCAGAGGACCGCCGTGGTTGGGCTCGGGGGTTCTATAGACGTCGGAGGCGAGAGGGTGGGCGTGCAGTCTGTGACGCTGGAAGAGGACGCCGCCAGGATCATGGGTGAAGACTCGACATCGAGGCATTTCGCGCTCGATAGGCTAGGCGTCGCCCTTGTCGAGGTGGCCCTGGACCCGGTGAAGGGGGACCCGGAGTTGGTCGGCAGGGTCGCCCTTTACCTCGGAAGGGTCCTGAGGTCCACGGGGAGGGTGGCCAGAGGCCTCGGGACCATCCGCCAGGACCTCAATGTGTCACTGTCGGGAGGGAAGGTCGTGGAGGTGAAGGGGGTGCAGAAGCTCAACCTCCTCCCGCGAGTAGTGGAGTACGAGCGGGCACGCCAGTCGGCGCTCGTCAGTGTCGCAGCCAGGCTCAAGGAGAAAGGGGTGAAAGCCGTCATCTGCGGCACCACCGACGTCACCGAGGAGGCCCGCGACTCAGGCTCGAGAGTCCTGCGCGAGAAGGCGGCGGAAGGGGGGAAGGTCGTAGCGGTATCAGCTCGCGGATTGAAGGGACTTATGGGGTGGGAACCCGCTCCGGGGTTCAGGCTCGGGAAGGAGGTCGCAGAGGTTGCTAGGGCAAACTCCCTGGGGGGCGTGATCCACTCGGACGAATTCGATCACCAAGGGATCCAGAAGCAGGAGGAGGCCCGCCTAGAGGCACTGACGGGTGCGGAGGAAGACGACGCGATAGTCCTCTTGGCTGGCATGGCCGAACAGGTAGACGCCTGCGTCCCCCGAGTCGTGGAGAGGCTCAGGGGTGCCGTCGCGGGGGTCCCGGCCGAAACGAGGGCTGCGACAGATACTGGCGAGACGAGGTACATGAGGCCGAGGCCGGGGTCGCAGCGCATGTATCCCGAGACGGACATCCCCAACATAGGGGTTACGAAGAAAATACTCGCAGATCTCGGCAAGAAGGTCCCACAGAACTGGGAAGAGCGGGTCTCGAAGCTCGCACACACCTATGGTTTGAGCGAGGACATGGCGCTGAAGCTATACGACTCCGAGCTTGATGGTGAGTTCGAGGTACTGGCTCGGGGACTCAAGCTTGAACCGTCTGTTATCGCGTCGACGTTGGTTGATCTCCCTCCCCGGCTGGCGAGGGAAGGCGTGCCCGAGGCAGCCCTCGGTTTGGAAATTCTTACCGGGGTGTTGCGTTCGGTGGCCCATGGGAACATCGCCAAGGAGGCCATCCCCGATGTCTTGAAAGCTGTGGGTGCTGGGAATAGGGACATCGATGACGCCATACGGTCTCTCGGACTGGAGCGGGTCGACGAGTCGAAGATTCGCGCCGTTATCGAGTCGGTTCTGCTCAGGAATGCTGAATTGGTGCGTGAGAAGGGGGAGGCCGCCTTTGCCCAGCTGATGGGTGACGCTATGAAAGAGCTCAGAGGGCGCGCTGATGGGGCTGTTGTGGCAAGAGTCCTGAAGGCGAAGCTGGGCCAGACGGGACGAAGGTGGCAGTGAATCGAGGGGCTAGGCTCCCTTGAGGATTATGGCGCCGGTTGAACCAGATTTGTGCTCCATCTAATTCTTTTTCTGGAGAAAGAGAGGAGTATTCATGCGCGAAGGGATTTGGTTTGACCCGAAAGCTGGCAGATATTGCTCATGCCTTTTTATCTCCCATCAGCGGAGGGGTAAGACGGGTTAGGGCTAGAGGCAACTATGGGTCCTTCTTTCGCTGGTAACCTGCACTTCGGCCTGATAGTCGGGTTCGTGGCAACCCTCGGCATAGCTCTAGTGCTCAACGAGTTCGGTGATATCATGTTCAGAAAGGGGGTGGCCAGACCCTTCTTCTTTGGGAAATACAGGCTTCACCACAGGAGGTTCCTCTTCGTGTTCCTCCCGTTTGGCTATGCCCTCCTCTCGTCCCTCATAGTCCTCGGTTACGTGCAGATAGTCTGGAGCGACTTCTGGACGGGAATAGTTACCACTTTTGTGATCGCCGCCGCCTGCCTCCTCCTCGACCTCACCGTTGATTATCTGCAGGACAGCTGGGGGTGGGGACTCATCCACCACGAACTCATCTATCTGGCCGTCCCTGCGTTCGCCTTCACCGATTTCCTGCATCTGGCGTTCTGAAGCTGCTCCCCATCTGCGCCGCGACTACTTACAGGTCGAAGTAAAGATAGAATTCGTACGGGTGGGGCCTTGCGGCGACCGCCCTGTATGCCTCCATCTCCAGGTCAATCATCACCCCGACGAGGTCTCTGGGGAATATGCCGTCCAAGAACGCGGAGTCGCTCAGTAGACATTCGACGGCTTCTTTGAGGCTCCCTGGCAACTCCCCAATCTTGAGATCCCGACGCCTTTCGGCCGTCAGCTTGTAGATGTCTTCGTCCACCGGGTCTCCTGGGTCGTCCTTCTTCTTGATTCCATCCAGGCCCGCAGCCGTTATCGCCGCGAACGCAAGATAGGGGTTGCAGGATGGGTCGGGGGTCCTGAATTCCACCCTCTTGGCCCCTTCCGACCCCTTTTCATAGGCGGGGATTCTAACGTTCGCAGACCTGTTCATCTTGCTCCATGCTATGTAGACCGGGGCTTCGTACCCGGGGACTAGCCTGTGGTACGAGTTCGTCGTTGGGTCCACGATGGCCGTCAGGGCGCGGCTGTGGCTCATTATCCCCCCAATGTAATAGCGGGCAGCTTGGCTGAGCTCGGCGTACGGGTCTGAAGGGTCGAAGAATGCATTCTTGCCTCCTTTCCACAGGCTTGAATGGACATGCATCCCAACCGCGTTGTCTCCGAAGATAGGCTTCGGCATAGTCGTCGCGATGAGCCCCATCTTTGCGGCCACGTTCTTCGTCACGAACTTGTAGGTCATGGTGCTGTCAGCCATGGTCACCAGTTCGTCCCTGTAGACGTCGATCTCGCATTGGCCAGCCGTGGCCACCTCGTGGTGGTGCGCGTTCGAGAGCACCCCGAACCCGTCTCTCAGGTAGTTCACGCACACACTCCTGTAGTCGCTCAGGGTGTCAACCGGCTGGGCGGGGTAATAGCCGTCCTTGAACCGGATGGGGAAGTTCGTTCCACTAGCCTCGTTTGCGGACTCCTTCGAAGTTATCCTGAACCCGGAGGAGAATGGGTTATTCGCCTCCCAGGTCGCGCTATCAAAGACGAAGAACTCGACCTCGGGTCCCCACAGCGAACTCGTGAACCCCGCTTCTTTGATTCTCTGCTCTGCTGTCTGCGCAACGAATCGAGGGTCACGGCTAAACCTGCCCCTTCCGTAACCGGCCCTGACATCGCAGATGAGCCGGGCGGTCTTGACGTCGCCCTCGATCCATGGAATCACGCCGTAGGTCGTCGAATCGGGGACGAGGAGCATGTCCGATTCGTGAATCTCCACATATCCCTTAACCGAAGATCCGTCAAGCTTCGCCACCCCTTCTGAGAACATTTCTTCATTCATCATCTCCGTAGGGAGCGTAACGTGCCTGAGCCTCCCGGGGACGTCCGTGAACTGCAGGTCGACGAACTTCACCTTGTCCGCCCCCAGGAGATCCAGGACCTCATCTGGCGTGAATGTCCTTTGAACGAACTCCCCCTTCTCGTTGATCTTGAAGGTCAACTCCAGCACCTCAGCCCGCAACGTATATAAGATGAATCAGAGGAATATCGTAAGTTCGTAGCATTGACGGCCACTAGACCCGACATTCGTAGTACGGACCCTCACGAGGACCCAGCGGTGGTTGGACGTTCGGCCGACGCCCTCGACATAAGGATACTCAATCTTCTCTTGGAAAACGCTAGGTACTCCGCAAGAGAGATTGGAGCAAGGCTCGGCATCTCAACGTCCACAGTCATTTCGAGAATGGAGGCCCTCAAGGAGGGTGGGATATTGAGAGGATTCGCCGCCGAGATCGACTACGAAAAGCTCGGCTACGGTTTGACTGTGGTTACGGAAATCCTGGTATCGAGGGGGAAACTACTCGAACTTGAAGGGGAGATATCGAAGATCCACGGCGTGTGCGCGGTCTATGATGTCACAGGGGAGACGGATGCCATCGTCATATCGAAGTTTAGGAACAGGGAGGAGCTAAGCAGGTT
>Ga0187771_10003640_pt1 | contig 10788 bp, 11 predicted proteins | sample 0116_SJ02_MP15_1_FD_133139 | JGI IMG/M metagenome (GOLD analysis project Ga0187771, IMG submission 133139) | Tropical peat soil microbial communities from peatlands in Department of Meta, Colombia - 0116_SJ02_MP15_10_MG | ecosystem: Environmental > Terrestrial > Soil > Wetlands > Peat | place... | reverse complement strand
CGCCGGGCGCATGGCGAAAGTGCGGCTCGCCCAGATGTCGCCGGCATCGAACGTGGCATTGGCCTCGAGCAAAGTGACGCCCCACGTCTTGTGACCTTCGAGAATGGCCCAGTCGAGCGCGGCGGGCCCGCGGTCGCCGACCGGCCCGGGATGCACGATCAGGCAGCGCACCGTGCGCCACACCGCCTCGGGGATGGCACAGCGCAGGAACGGTGCCAGCACCAGATCGGGCCGGAACAGGCGCACCGCTTCGCTCATGGCGTGGTTGTTGACGGCAAGCTCGACCGACAGCTCGTGGCCGCGCTCGGCAAGCTCGACATGGACGCGTTGCGTCAGGGCGTTGAAACTGGTCGCCAGCAGCAGAATGCGCATTGCGCCCTCAGCAGATGCGCGGCAGCTGCTCGCCGGCCAGCCAGTCGACGATACGCTCGCCGCCGATGCGCGTCGCCATGCGCACGAAACGCGCCGGGTCGGCGACGACCTCGCCGATCCGCATAGCGTCGCGGCCGAGTGGATGGGCACGCAACGCGGCGAGCAGGCGCTCGGCGTCGGCTGCGGGCACGATGGCGACGAGCTTGCCTTCGTTGGCGACGTTCAACGGATCGAGGCCGAGCAACTCGCAGGCGCCGAGCACTTCCGGCTTGACCGGGATCGCCGCTTCGTCGAGCCGCATGCCGACGTTCGACTGATGGCAAATCTCGTTGAGCGTGGCGGCAAGCCCGCCGCGGGTCGGATCGCGCAGCACGCGGATGCTCGGCACGGCGGCCACCATGTCGGCGACCAGGCCGTTGAGCGCGGCGGAATCCGAGACGATGGTGGTCTCGAATTCGAGCCCGGCGCGGTGCGCCATGATGGCGACGCCGTGATCGCCCATGCTGCCGGAGAGCAGGATCGCGTCGCCCGGCCGCGCGCGGTCGCCGGAGATCTCGATGCCGGCCGGCACCACGCCAATGCCGGCGGTGTTGATGAACAAGCGGTCGGCCTTGCCGCGCTCGACCACCTTGGTGTCGCCGGTGACCACGGCAACGCCGGCGGCGCGCGCCGCCTCGCCCATCGAGCGGGCGATCTGCGCGAGTTCGGCGAGCGGGAAGCCCTCCTCGATGACGAATCCGGCCGACAAATAGAGCGCACGCGCGCCGCTCATGGCGACGTCGTTGACAGTGCCGTGCACCGCGAGCGAGCCGATGTCGCCACCGGGAAAGAACAGCGGCGACACCACGAAGGAATCGGTCGACATCACCATGCGGCCGGAGGAAACGTCGAAGGCAGCCTGGTCGTCTCCGCGCGCGAGCGGTGCGTTGTCGAAGGCCGGGCGGAAAATCTCCTCGATCAGTTGCTGCATGGCGCGGCCGCCCGCGCCATGCGTGAGATCAACTCGACCTTCGGCGAGATCGAGCCGGCGCGAGGCGGGACGCGCGTTGCGCGAGGCGACATTCATTGCGCGGCCTCCCGCATGCGGCCGTAGGTGTAATAGGCGGCGCAGGCGCCTTCCGAGGAGACCATGCAGGAGCCGAGCGGCGTCTCCGGCGTGCAGGCGCGGCCGAACAGGCGGCAATCGGTCGGCTTCTTGGCGCCGCGCAGGATGGCCGGGCACTCGCAGGCCTTGATGCCTTCGGTCGGAATATAGCACTCGTCGAAGCGGCGCTCGGCGTCGAACGCCGCGAACTCATCTTTAAGCCGCAGCGCCGAATAGGGGATGTGGCCGAGGCCGCGCCATTCGAAGTCGCGCCGCAATTCGAACACGCGCGACACCGCCTCCTTGGCGCGCAGATTGCCGTCGCGAGTGACCGCGCGGATGTACTGGTTCTCTACTTCGGCGCGGCCCTCGTTGAGCTGGCGCACCAGCATCAGGATCGACTGCATGATGTCGATCGGCTCGAAGCCGGAAATGGCGACCGGCTTGCGATACTCCTCGGCGAAGAACTCGTAGGGCTGGCTGCCGATCACCACCGAGACATGCGCGGGGCCGAGGAAGCCGTCGATCTCCACCGCCTCGAGCGCACGGATCGCCGGCGCCTCCAGGATGGCGGCGATCGCCGAGGGGGTGAGCACGTGATTGCAAAATACCGTGAAGTTCGTGAGCCCTTTCTTGGCGGCGGCTTCGATGACGAGCGCAGTCGGTGGCGTGGTGGTCTCGAAGCCGATGGCAAAAAAGATCACCTCGCGCTGCGGATTGGCCTCGGCGAGCTTCACCGCGTCGAGCGTCGAATAGACCATGCGGATGTCGGCGCCGTCCGCCCTGGCTTTCAGGAGGCTCTGCCCCTTGGAGCCGGGCACGCGCAGCATGTCGCCATAGGAGGCGAGGATGACGCCGTCGCGGCGGGCAAGCCGGATCGCCATGTCAAGCCGGCCGGTCGGCAGCACGCAGACCGGGCAGCCGGGGCCGTGCACCATCTCGATGTTCGACGGCAGAAGATCTTCGATGCCGTAACGAAAGATGGCGTGGGTATGGCCACCACAGAACTCCATCAGCCGGTAGCGACGATGCGTGTTCGCTTCGTGCGCGATCGTGGCGGCCAGCCGCTGCGCGGTCTCGGCATCGCGGTATTCGTCGAGGTGCTTCATGGCGGCGCCTCGGCGGTCTCGGCCGCGGCGGAGAATTCGGTGATCGCGTCGGAGCCTTCCGCCGCCAGCAGCTCAAGCGTGCGCTCGGCTTCCGCCTCGTCGATCTTGGCCAGCGCGTAGCCGACGTGCAGCACGACGTAATCGCCGGGCCGCGGATCGTCGATCAGCGCGACCGAGACTTCCTTGACGATGCCGCCGAGCGAGACCTTGGCGGTGTCCGGCCCGGTCAGCGCGATGATCTTCACCGGAAGGGCGTGACACATAATTACGATTCCCTGCCATTGATGAGCGCCGCGGTGGCGACGGAAGCTTGGCCGAGCGACAGGCCGCCATCGTTCGGCGGCACCGCGCGAGCAATGAGCGGCGTAATGCCACGCGCTCTCAAGCTTTCAGATAAGCCTTCGCTCAACACCTTGTTGAGGAAGCAGCCGCCGCTGAGCGCGACCGCGTTGAGGCCGCGCGCGGATGCCGCCGCAGCCGCCCATTCGGTGAGACCGGCGATGAGCGTGCCGTGGAACAGCGCCGCGCCCGGCGCCGGATCGATGCCGTCGGCAAGCCGGGCAAGCAGCGGCAGGAAATCGAGTACATCGTCCTCGATGCGCCAGCCGCCGGCGACTAGCTGGGTCTCGGTCGCGAGACCCTCCAGCCGCATCGCCGCCTCGCCCTCGAAGGCTTGCCGGCGCGACACGCCGAGCAGCCCGGCAGCGGCATCGAACAAACGGCCGGCCGAGGTCGTTGGTTCGCTCGCGATGCCGAGGTTCAGCATGTTGCGCACCGGGCGAGCCAACGGCTCATCGGCAAAGCGCTGCTCGATCTCGTTTGCGCGTCCCAGCGCATGCAGCGCCGCCGCCGCCATGCGCCATGGTTCGCGCGCGGCGCGGTCGCCGCCCGGCGCCGGCAATGGCGCCAGATGGCCAAGCCGCTCGAAGCGCGCGCCATCGGCGCAAATGAGTTCGCCGCCCCAGGCGCCGCCGTCGGAGCCGAGGCCGAAGCCGTCGAGCGAGAGCCCGAGCAGCGGCCCGTCGGTCCGATGCTCGGCGGCGAGCGCGGCGACATGCGCGTGATGGTGCTGCACCGGAATTACCGGCAGGCCGAGCCGGTGCGCGAGCCGTGTGGTGGGGAAATCCGGATGCAGGTCGCAAGCGGCCGCCACCGGCTCGACCTCGAGGAACGACAGCAGGTGGTCGAGCGTCTCTTCCAGAAAGGCGACGGCCTCCGCCGTGTCGAGGTCGCCGACGTGCTGCGAGACAAAGGCCTCCTTGCCGCGCGTGACGGTGACGGTGGCCTTGAGCTGCGCGCCGAGGGCGACCACGCAAGGGACCTCATGCGCGAGGCGGATTGGCGCCGGCGTGAAGCCTCGCGCGCGCCGCAGGAAGGCGGGCGCGCCGGCAACGACGCGCAGCACGCTGTCGTCGGCACGGGTGAGGATGGCGCGGTCATGGTCGGCGACGGCATCGGCGATGTCGGCGAGGCGCCGCCGCGCTTCGTCGCCATCGATGACGATCGGCTCGCAGGCGACATTGGCCGAGGTCGCGACCAGCGCGAGGTCGGTTGCTTGCGACATCCACTCGAGGCCGGCGGGGCGGCCGAGCAGTTCCCACAGCAGCAGCCAGTGCAGTGGCGTATAGGGCAGGAACAGGCCGACGGTCGGTAGTCCGTTCGACACGCCGGGTGCCAGCCGTCCCTGCGCGCAGGCCGGGGCAACGACGATCGGGCGCTCATGGCCGGCGAGCAGCCGGGCGGACAGGGGATCGAGGCTGGCGAAGCGGCGCGCGGTGCCGACATTCGCCACCATCACCGCGAACGGCTTGCCGTCGCGCCGCTTGCGCGCGCGCAGCCGCTTGACCGTTTTCTCATTGCGCGCATCGCAGACGAGATGAAAGCCGCCGAGCCCCTTGAGCGCGACGATCTCGCCGGCGCGGATACGGGCGGCGATCTCCGAGAGCGGCGTGTCCATTTGCGGACCGCAATCCGGGCAGCAGGTGGTTTCCGCGTGGAAGCGCCGATCGGCCGGATCGGTGTATTCGGCGGCGCAGGCTTCGCACAGCGGAAATTCCGCCAGCGACGTGGTGGCGCGGTCGTAGGGCAGGCGGCGGGTCACGGTAAAGCGCGGCCCGCAATGCGTGCAGGTGATGAATGGATAGAGGTAGCGGCGGTTCGCCGGATCGAACAGCTCGGCGAGGCAGGCGTCGCAGGTCGCGACATCGGGGGTGATGGCGGTGCGCGATGTCCCGGCGCGCTCGCTGTCGCGGATGACGAAAGCGCTTTCGCCGGCAACGAGCGGCCGCAGCTCGCTCTCCACCCCATCGATGCGGGCGAGCGGCGGCGCCTCGGCGATCAGATCGTCGACAAAAGCGTCGACCGCGCCCTGCACCTCGATCAGCACGCCGTCCTGGTCGTTCAAGGCAAAGCCGGTGAGCTCCGCGCGCGTCGCCAGCCGCCACACATGCGGGCGAAAGCCGACGCCCTGCACCAGCCCGCGCACGCGCAACCGCAGGCGGCGCAGGTCGGCGCCTCCGTCCCCGATGGCGAAATTGGCGCGCGCGTCCATGCGCTCTCCTAGTCGGCGGCCAGCCGCAGCGCGCGGGCGCTGTCCAGCCAGTTGAGCCAGCGCTCAATGCCGTCGCCGCTCTTGGCCGACAGCTTGAGCACGCCGATGGTTGGATTAATCCGTCGTGCATTGGCGATCAGCCGGTCGACGTCGAAATCGAGATGCGGCAGCAGGTCGGTCTTGGTCACCACCATCAAATCGGCGGCGGCGAACATGCCGGAATATTTCAGCGGCTTGTCCTCGCCCTCGGTTACGGAGACGATGACCACCTTGTGCGCCTCGCCGAGATCGAAGCCGGCGGGACAAACGAGATTGCCGACATTCTCGATGAACAGGATGCCGTTTTCCGGCGTGCCTAGGCGGCCAACGGCGATGCGCACCAGGTCGGCGTCGAGATGGCAGCCCTTGCCGGTGTTGATCTGGATCGCCGGGGCGCCGGTGGCGCGAATGCGGTCGGCATCGGCGGTGGTTTCCTGATCGCCTTCGATGACGGCGACCGGATAGCTGCCGTTGATGTGCTTCAGCGTCTCGACCAGCAGCGCGGTCTTGCCCGAGCCGGGACTGGAAACGAGGTTGAGCGCCAGCGTCTTCGTTGTCTGGAAGCCGCGCCGGTTCTCCGCGGCGATGGCGTCGTTCTTGGCCAGAATATCCTGCTCGACGCTGATCAGCCGCGCCGCGCCGGCCGCGGCCTCGTGCACGTGATCGTGCGAATGCGCGTGGCCGTGCCCATGCGCGTGTGGATGCGAATGGGTGGTGCCGTCGGCATGGGTGTGCACATGCTCGTGCATGTGTTCATGCGCCTGATCGTGTGCATGGTGATCATGATGACCGTGGTGGTGATGAAGATCCTCGACCCGCTTATCGCCCTGGCCGCAACCGCAGGTGCTGCACATCACACGACCTCCATTTCCTTCAGCCGCATTTCGTCGCCGCCCTGCACCAACAGCTTGGCGCCGCCGCAGCGTGGGCATGGCTCGCCGCGCGCCGCGATCGGCACCGAAGCCTCGCAATCCAGGCAATAGGCAACGCCTTGCGGCTCCTCGATCTCCAAGGCGGCGCCCTCTGCCACGCTGCCGAGCGCTGCGGCGTCGACGGCAAAACGCAGCGCGTGCGGATCGACATGCGAGAGCGCGCCGATCTCGATCACCAGACGGGTGACGTGGCGCGCGCGCGCGGCCGTCGCCTGTTCGTGGACGAGATTGATTAAGGCGGTGGCGAGCGAGACTTCATGCATGCAGCGCGGGCTCCGCATGGGCCGGACGGCGATCGCCGGACACGACATCGATCGTGAAGGGCACGCAGGGGTCGAAGCTCGCCGCAAGCAGCCGGGCGGCGAACACGGGATCGGCGACAGGCGGCGCGGCGGCGAGCGCGGCCATGAACGGCCCCTTGGCATGGAAATTCCATTCGGTCGGCGCGACGCTGCTCAGCGTGCGCACGCGGCCCTCCGCCGTCTCGACATAGTAGGCGAGCGGCCCGCGCGCGGTCTCCACCACACCGGCGCCGCACCCCGTCCGCGTGAGATCGGTTGCGGCCGGATCGCCGTTGCTGAACCGATCGAGCGCGCGCAGCAGGCGCTCGGCGACGACGGAAGCATCGAGCGCCGCGGCGAGCAGACGGGTGGCCAGCATTGGCCCCCATTGCCTCAAGGCGTCGGCGACGAGCGGATGCCGTTGCGCGGCGAGTGGGCCGACTTCGGCAGGAACGCCGTCGTATGTCGGCGCGTCAGAGAAGCCCGGCTGCGACGCGAGCCGGGTCGCGAACCAGCCGGCATCCATGGCCGCAAGCCGTGGCAAATCGTGGGACCCATAGTGCGCGAGTTCGCGGTGCGCGATAGCGATTACGCGCGCTGGCGTGCTGGCGCCGGCTGACAGTTTCGCTTCGAGCGCAGACAACGACGGCGCGTCCGCTTCCGGAAACAGGCCGGCAAGCATCAGCGCGAGTTCATGCACGCCGCGGCGAAGTTCATCGCGGTCGAGGCGCAGCTTGGCGCCGCCGATGCGTGCCCATTGCCCGCCCTGCGCGCCCGCATTGATCGCCGCGGCGGCGCGCCGGAGATCGGCGCAGGCGCGTACTTGCGCCGGCTCGCTGATGAGCGGCGGCCAATCCATCAGGACGCGCCAAGCCACACTCGCGCCGTGCTCGGCGAGCAGCAGCAGGTCGCGGAAGGCTTCCTGCGCCGGCAACAATTCGATTCGCAAAGCTGTTTCGATGGCGGCGAGGCTGGCGGCGGCATGCGCGGCGCCGCAAAGCGGAAACAGCCGCGGCAGAAGCATCGGGACGTCGGCAAGCACGCGCCCTGCCAGCGCGGCGGCGATGCCGCCGGCGCGGGTCGTGACCAGGTGTTTCGTCACCAAGCGGCCGTCAATTGCGACAGCTTCGAGACGAATGTGCTGGTCGAGCATTGGCCGTGCCCGCGTTGCCACTGGCGTCCCTCCCAAGACCGGGCGAAGCCATGCCTTTTTCACCGCATTCTAGCGCGGGGCCACGCGACGGAAATGGCCCAATCCGCTGTCGGCACGGCACCAAAAAACTATCGGGAACAAGGCGCTCGCTTGTGTTGATTTAAGTCAACGCTCGGCCGCGCGTTTTGTCCCAACAACGTGCACGCTGCCGGGGCGTGCGGGTCGCGGACGATTGCGACGAAAGTTGTAGAAGAACAACGCGCAAAGCGGGCCGCCGTTTCAGGCGAGCAGATTGCTTTCAAGGAGGAAGTCATGCCCCGAACTGCCTTTCGTGTGTTTATGACGGTCGCCTTGCTACTGGCGCCGAGCCTTGCCTTTGCCCATCCCGGCCACGGCGAAGATGGCGGCCTGATCGCCGGGTTCCTGCATCCCTTGAGCGGGCTCGATCATCTGCTGGCGATGACCGCGGTCGGTCTGTTCGCCGCGCATCTCGGCGGCCGCGCCTTGTGGGCGGTGCCGACAACCTTCGTTGTCGTCATGGCGCTCGGCGGAATTTTCGGGCTGGCCGGCCTGTCGCTGCCGTTTGCCGAAACGGCCATCGCGCTGTCGGTTGCCGTGTTTGGCCTGTTGATCTTCTCCGGCATCGCGCCGCCGGTCGGCGCCGCCATGACCCTGGTCGGCCTGTTCGCCTTCTTCCACGGCCATGTGCACGGCGCCGAAATGCCGGCCAATGCCTCCTGGCTCGTCTACGGCCTCGGTTTCACCACGGCGACCGCGGTGCTGCACGGCTTCGGCATCGCGCTTGGGCTCTCCATCCGCTGGTTCGACGAAGCGCCGCGCCGCCGCGCCATGCAGACCTGTGGCGCGACCATCGGACTGATTGGCCTGGGCCTGGTCGCCGGCTTGGTTTGACGATCACGCCTGTGGATTGCCGCTGATCGGCCGCTGCTCGTTATCAGCGGCCGAACAGCAATGCGCGGCGGTCGAGTCCGTTGTTGCCGGAACTGCGTGCCGGTGTGGGTTCGCCTGCCGGGGGCGTCAGCAGCATGGCGAGCTGTCGCTTGGCTTCGGCGCGGGCCTGGCCCGGCAGCGTAAAATTCAGCACGGGCGAATGCAGCGAATGGGCCTTGTAGAGGCCGACGATGTCGTCGCCGCCGACCACGAAGCTGCGCTGGCCGGCCGGCAGCTCGACAACGACGCTCTTCCCGATCTGCGCCATGTCCATCGGCGCGGGCTCAAGCGGCAGCACGATCAGGTTCATGAACCAGGGTGTCAGCACGACGCCGATCAGCGCATCGTCGCCGAACGGACGAAAGCCGATCGCCTCGATAGCGACCCCTGCGTTGTAAAGCGGCAGATCGCGCATCACGGCGTCGACGGCGCGGAAGCGCTCGATCAGCGCTTGCACGCGCGGATGATCGCCCACACTGTCGGCGAAATGCATGGCTCAGGCGACGCGCGCGGTTTGCGCGCGGTCGGCGAGCTCGGGGAACAATTCCTCGAATAAGCGCCGCGCCGCCAGCGCTTCCGCGCGCCCGATCTTGGCCACCGCGTAGCGTTTCGCCTGTAGCGCGACGAAATCGCCCGGCGCAATCGCCTCCGCCAGCATCATCAGGCTGACGGGAAAGCGCTCGCCATAAACGTCGACCAGCACGGTCGGTCCATCGATCGACACCACCTCGGCTGGCACGGCGATGCACATGGCGCGGCCTAATGCAGCGGCCGCGGCGCGGCGCCGAGGCGGGTGAGCTCGTCGACGATCATGCTCACCGCCGCATCGCGCCCGCCGGCCGCCGCCGGCGACAGATCGAGGCCGAGGCCGAGATTCTGCGGCACCACGCCGATGACGAGAATGCGGCGCGGCGCCTTGCCGATGAGGCGCAGGTTGGCGAGCAGATCGGACAGCCCCAGTTGATGCGGCGAGAAACGCGTCTCGAACAGCATGCGGATGTCATCCTCCTCCAGCCGGATCAGCCGGCCGGCCGGCCCGTCGGCGTTCACCGCGTCGGCGACGATCAGGCAGTCGCGATCCGCCACCGTGTCGAGCAGGTCCATGCCGGAGGTGCCGCCGTCGAGCAGCTCGATCTCCTCGGGCAATTCGTGCGAGGCGCCGAGCGCCTCGACGATGCGCACGCCGACGCCCTCGTCCGAAAGGAGGATGTTGCCGAGACCGAGGACGAGGATGCTCACGGGCTTCGCCTCACATCGCCTTTACTTGCACGATCGGCCGCTTGTCGGCGTCGACCATGTGAACCGCGCAGGCGATGCACGGATCGAACGAGTGCACGGTGCGCAGCACCTCGAGCGGCAGGTTGGCGTCGGCGACCGGATTGTCGATTAGCGCCGCCTCGTAGGGACCTGGCTCGTCGTGGTCGTCGCGCGGGCCGGCGTTCCAGGTCGAGGGCACCACTGCCTGGTAATTGTCGATCTTGCCGTCCTTGATGACGACCCAGTGCGAGAGCACACCGCGCGGCGCCTCGTGATAGCCGAAGCCGCGGATTTCGCCCTTGGGGAACACCGGCCGGTTGAAGGTGGTGGTGTCGCCCTTGGCGATGTTGTCGATGAGCAACTGCCACTGGTTCTGCAGCGCCTCATGCAGCACCGCGCAGCGCACGGCGCGGGCGGCGATGCGCCCGATAGTCGAATGCAGCGCGCTGAGCGGGATCTGCGTGCCCGCGACCTTGCTCGCCACCTCGACCAATTTGGTCAGGTGCCGCTTGGTCGGTTCGTGGCCGGCGGCGTACATGCCGAGCACGTTGGCGAGCGGGCCGACCTGCGCGCGCTTGTCCATGAAGGTCGGCGCCTTGATCCACGAATATTTGCCGTCGTCGTGGAAGTCGTCGTATTTCGGATTCGTCTGACCTTCGAACGGATGCAGCGCGGTGCTGGCGCCGGAATACTCGTACCAGGAGTGCTTGACCGCTTCCTTGACGCCGTCGCGGAAGAAGGCGTCCTGGTAGCTGGTGATCGGCTGGAACTTGGCGAGATCGCCCGGGACATAACCGCCGGGCAACTCGAACTTGGTGCCCTTGGTGTCGAGCGGCAAATCCGGCACCGACAGATAGTTGGTGACGCCGGCGCCGTATTTGGTCCAGTCGGCATAGAGCGCGCCGACCGCGGCGACGTCGTTCATCATCGCGTTGTGCACGAAATCGCCGAGCTCGTCGATCAGCGCCTTGATGGCGTAGAGGCGCTCCAGCGTCAGCGTCGACTGGCTGTCGGGGTTGATGGCATTGGCCACGCCGCCGACCGCCAGGTTCTGGATGT
>Ga0187771_10003639_pt1 | contig 10788 bp, 14 predicted proteins | sample 0116_SJ02_MP15_1_FD_133139 | JGI IMG/M metagenome (GOLD analysis project Ga0187771, IMG submission 133139) | Tropical peat soil microbial communities from peatlands in Department of Meta, Colombia - 0116_SJ02_MP15_10_MG | ecosystem: Environmental > Terrestrial > Soil > Wetlands > Peat | place... | reverse complement strand
GTCACAAGGGCGGACAGAAATCTAAGGAAATCCCTCCCAGCTCGCAGCGGACCACCTACGACTCGTCGTATGGGAGCATGGTTAATTATTGCGCGTCGGGAGGTGGCTTGATTGGCCAGGGGGAACTTGATGCTGCCGGGCGCATTGGGACTCCTGTTCTGCGTGGCGTTCCTTGTGTTTGCCGCCGTGTTCCAATACGACAACCTGTATCCCTCGTATGAAGCCTCCATCCTGCTTGCCTACTACGTGGTTTTCGTGATAGGGGCCATAGTCTCGGCGATCGTCTTCATCCTGGGATTCTTTGGCAGGAACGCCTAGACGGGGCGTCTACCTTCCCGACAGAGGCAGGTCGAGGATTGTGATAAGCCCCGGCCGGGCCCACCCGACCCTCTCGACTGCGTGGACAGTCAGGGCGACGGTCGCAGAATCGCCGAAGACCCCCTTTTCGAACCGAAGCTTGAGGTTCGGGTCTCCTCTCACCTCCACCACATCAAAGTCGGCAGAGGTCATGGTCATCTCAAGGTCCAAGCGTATCTGGCACGCCCCAGCTCGCCCCTCGACAAACTGCCTGACCCCCATGACATAGTCCTCCGACCCGAGGACGGGGAAGACGTCGTGTTTGATTTCGGTCAGCTCCTTCCCCAGCGACAGTGCGATGAGATGCGCAGACTCTACGAGCCCGACGTGCCCCAGCTTCCCCTCCGAGATGTCCTTGTCGAACCTCGCCTTGCTCAGCCCCACCCCTGTCTTCGACTGCAGCTGCCGTCTGCGCCTGCCCACGTCTACGCTCCTAACGATGTGTATGCTGGTGGGGTTCTTCGAAGCCGACGCCACCACCGCCGGGACCCAGTCCATCACGAACCCCGGGTTCACCCCGACCCCCACTATGGTGACCCCCTTCTCCTTCGCCACGGCGTCCATCTCGCGAGCCGCCTCCACCCCTGCGTGCTCCGGAAAGGCCATCTCCTCGGACGTGGTGACCACGTCGAGCCTCGCGGCCGCCGCCCGGATTATGTCCTGCTGCATGTCCGAAATCCTGGACCTCGTTGTGAACACGGCGACCTCGGCGTCCCCTGTCGGGACGGACTCCAGGGAGGGCTGGATGACGATGCCGAGCGGCAGGCCGGTCACCTCCGCCACGGTCCTGCCCGCCTTCTCCGGGGCGCTGTCGACGACCCCCACGACCTCGTGGCGCCTTTCAAGAAGGTAGTTCAGGACTTCAGTTCCGATTGCGCCCAAACCGCACAGGACGACCTTGGCCAACGAGCACGCGCGCAGGGGAGGGTCTTATAATCGATGCTGCAGCTTGCTCTCCGCCGCGGCCTCAGTGCCTTGGGAGCCCGTCCGCGTAGCTGTCGAAGTTGTCTACGAAGTCCCCGAGGGCGTGGATGGGGACCACCGCCGCGCCGTTCACGTAGCGCGTCGCTTCCTCGGAGAGGACGACGATGACCACCACCATCGGTTCGACCTTGCCCAGCTTCGTCCTCAGTAGGTCGGCGCGACGGGCCTGGGCCGAAGCCACCCTCGAAAGCGCCGAGGCGCCTCTGGTCCTCGCCCAGTGCTTGCAGTCTACGGCCAGCGCGACTGATGTCGTGCGTGCCAGGAGGTCGACCTGGCCCCGCGGCTTCGTCATCGTGAGGTTCTCTGTGACTGCGAACCCCTTCGCCCGAAGGAGGCTGGCGCAGAAGCCTTCGAACTCCTTCCAGTCGAGGATCCTGGCGACAGCGTCTGATGGGGTTCCGGCCCTGACAGCCGCGATGGCCCTGACGATGTGAAGGTTCATCTGAGTCTGGGGGATGCCGAGCTCGCGCTCCACCCACGAAAGTGCCCTCCTGGTCTCGGCGGTGTCCGTCCCGTCCAGGAGGAACTTGCCCAGGTTCTCGCGCGAAAGCGGCGGCATGCCGGAGTGTCGGGCTATCTCACGGCCTTTTGCGTAAGGCTCAGGTACAGCTCATAGCCCGATTGGGTGGCCTTGTAGAACTTCTGCCTCGAACCGGAGGAGACCATCTCGACGAGGCCGACGCCCTCCAGCTCCCTAAGAGTGCGGCAGATGTGACTGACGTGCTTGTTTTCTATCTTGGCGACCTCCGTCGGGGTCACCGATTTCGCCGAAAGGAGTTCGAGAACACTGCTTCTAAGCGTGCTACCAGAGACAAATCCAGCCACGTCCGCCGAACCGCTTGCCACGGTTCCCTCTCGCCCTTACGGGCCAGGTACCCATTTCTAAGCATTCCTCGAAGGAAAAGAAATGCGAAAAAGGTCAGATTATTCGGGCCCTCATCGAGCCCGGCCGCGAGCCTGGAGACTACGCCGAGGGAGCCATCGCTCCTTGGCGATTGGCCTTCCGCCTGTCGCCCAGGGTGGCGAAGACGCACCATACGTTGACCACGATGAAGGCGGCGGCGAGGACCTGGAGCCAGTCGAGCGTGGGCGGGCTCTGGAGGGGGAACGCCCTCCCTGACATGGTAAAGGTCCTGATGAAAGGAAGGTAGGCGGTCGACGGCGACAGGCCCTCGGAGGATGCGTAGGAACTCCTCCACTGCAGGTCGGAATAGACGAAGTAACCGGCGATGATGAGAAGCGCATCGAACAGGACGACCTTGGTCAGCCTCGAGACCATCGGTCGGCCTCCCCGGGGGCGGAGTTAAAACATGTCGCATCAAAGTTTAACCGCCCCCCGCCGAGGCGGAGGCCAAGTTTGGCCAGCGCCAGGACCGTCGCGTTCTTAGCGGCCTTCGTCATCTTCCTTGCGGTCTTCGCGTTCGCCCTCGTGACCTACACGAGGAGGGTCGATGGGACGAGCATGCTTCCCACCTTTGTGGAGGGCGACCTGGTGGTGATCGACAACGTCCCCGCCAGCTCCATTCACGTCGGAGATATCATCGTCTACACGGCTCCGTGCAGCGCGGTTTTTGCGGATGGCCTTCCGGCTCCCGTGATACATAGGATCGTGGCGGTCGACGCAAACGGGGACTTCACGACCAAGGGGGACAACAACCCGTACACCGACCAGGCGGCGGGTATAGCCAGGTCGCAGATCACGCCGGACTGCATCGAGGGGAAGGTGGTCTTCGCCGTGCCCTACATCGAGCGGATCGCGTCTCTCCCCGACGGCCTGAACTACGTAATCGCGGCTTTGATTGTCATTCTGGTGCTGGGATACGAGCTCCTGGGCGGAAAGGGGAAGGCCGGGAAAGAGCCCGAGTCAGCCCCACTGAAGCAGGCAGCCAAAACTCCCCTCAGGTGGCTCCCGTCTATGCCCTGAGTATCCAAGACCGCTCGGAAGCCCTGGCCGCTTAGAGAGTAGTGTTCGGGTCACACCCAGGAGTAAGAGCCTGCTGACGTCCGTCAGACGGTCGTTCTATTATATACCCTTTATATAGGGTATAAAAGGCAGAAACGAGCCATGCCTCAGACAAAAGCCATCGTAAGTATTGAGAACGTTGTCGCTTCTGCGTCGATAAACCAGACCGTCGACCTGAACCTGATCACGAAGAACTTCGTGACTGTCGAATACCACCCAGACCAGTTCCCGGGCCTGGTCTTCCGCCTTCGGAACCCGAAGACGGCGACCCTGATCTTCAGCTCGGGGAAGATGGTGTGCACGGGGGCCAAGTCCGAAGAGCAGGCGAGGAAGGCCGTCGAGGAGGTGGTCAGGCAGCTGAAGAAGGGGAAGATCCCCATCAAGAACGAGGCCGTAGTCGAGATTCAGAACATAGTGGCGTCGGCGAGCCTGGGAGGGAAGGTCCACCTCGAAGAGGCCGCGAGGGTGCTCCCCAAGTCGATGTACGAGCCAGAGCAGTTCCCGGGCCTGATTCACAGGATGGCCGACCCGAAGACGGTCATTCTCCTCTTCGCGTCAGGGAAGCTGGTGTGCACCGGAGCCAAGAAGGAGAGTGAAGTCTACAGGGCAGTGAACAACCTGCACGTGACCCTCGAAGAAAAGGGCCTCATGGTCTACTAGCCCTCCCCTCCACGGCCCTCGTTATCGACTTCAGGTTGCTCTTGCTGATCAGTTCCATGGCGTAGAGGGTGTCCGCGAGCTCCATCACGTCCGTGAACGCGTGGAGGGAGATTCCCTTCTTGCTGAGCTTTTCCCTGGCCCCTTCGGACCTGTCAATCAGGACCGCAGCCTGGCTGGCATCGCCCCCCTCCTGCTCCACCGCCTTGGCGGAGGAGATGATGGTCTTCCCCGTAGTGGCGAGGTCGTCCATCATCACGACCTTCCATCCGGGCCTCATTTCCCCCTCGACCATCCTCTCGCTGGGCTGCCTGGCCACCCTCGTGTAGACCAGCGGCTTGCCGAGCGCAACGGCGACGGGAGAAGCGATCGTCAGGCCTGTGATGGGAATGCCGCAGAGGGCGTCTGCCTTCGGGATCTTGGAGCTCACCAGAGACGCCATCGCGTCGACTACCAGCCTGTAGACCCCCGGATAGCTAGGCAGCCCTCCGAGGTTGATGTAGTATGAGCTCTCCGAGCCGTCGGGGAGCGTGTAGGTTCCGAACTGGAGCGCACCTATCTTCACGAGTCCCTCCGCCAGCTTGCCGACCTGCTCAGTGTGCTTCTTCCAGGCCATGGGGGCCATCTCCCATATGGAGCTTATAAAATAACGCGGACGAAGAGATTGCGTTGCCAGAGGTATGGTTCCCCTATGGGGGGGTAGAGACCCTTGTCACCATACAAGCCGAGAACCTCGGGACCATGGTCGAGCCGATCGCAGGCGAGAGGAACGTGGAGACGGAGAGGCTCGCGGAATTGCTCAAGGGACAGGTCGCGCTGTTCATCTGCGACACCAACCCCACGACGCTCGAGACCGTGCAGGAAGTCATGAGGGCGCTGGGCCGGACCGACTCTCTCAGGGTCCTGGCGGTCGAGCCGAAGCGCGTCGAAGGTCCGATACCAGAGCTGAAAGGGAAGGTCTACCAGCTGGCCCGGAGCGCGCCGGCCGATGGCGACGGCCTCGTCCCCGCCCCGCCCCTGACAGACGCGGGGAGGAAGGTCTTCATCGGGACAGCCAGGCCCGACCCGCTCTTCGGGATAGTAGACGCCAGGGTAGAAGCAGCTTCGAACTGGTTCGCCGGGGGGCTCAAGGAGGTGGCGACCGCGAGGAAGGACCTCGAGCCCACCCCATTCGAAAAGACACCTTCGTTTGAGAGGGCAGAGAAGATCGCCAAGGGAATCGAGGGGGGGACGTTCCTCACCGCAGTCCCCAGGGGGGGGAGGGCCAAGGCCGTCCTGCAGGACGCCCCCTTCGACGCTCTCGCGAACGGATTTCTGGAATCGACGCTCCCGCCGGCCCGGGGGCTCATAGTGGGAGCAGGGGGGAGGGGCTACGACGACACCTTCTCCTCGGCTCTGAGGAGCGTGTGGAGCGTCCTAGGCGGCGTGAGGAGGTCGGGGGAGATCCTTCTCGTCTCCGAATGCGCCGAGGGACTCGGGTCGCCGGCGCTGGAGATGCTGGTCTCGGGAAGGATGTCGGGGGAGGGCGGAAGAAAGAGGGAGAAGTTCGTCCCCGGGGTGGAAGAGATCTACTACCTGAACAAGCTCAAGGAGGACTACGGGGTCCTCCTCCTCTCCGGGCTCCCGGAGATGTTCGCGAAGAACGGCATGGGCCTCACCACGGCCAGGGGGTCGGGGGAGGCCGTCGGGCGGCTCCTCAACAAGCTGGGCCGGACTGCCAAGGTAAACATCGTCACCCGCGCGGCGGAGTGCAGGGTGAGGTCAGCCTAGGGGGAACGTCGCGAGGTTCTGCGGGACAGGCACGGAGAGAATCGCCAACGCTATCAGCGCGACGTAAATGGCCTTTCTGCGGCTAGAGATTCCCGATACACCGTCCCTCGTCTGGATGTCGAAGGGCCTTGCTGCCATGAGGAGGACCACGATGGCCAGCGCCCAGTAGTACGGGGTGTCGATCAATATGAGCACGAGCACGGAGATGTAGGTCGAAACCCTGGTGGACACCGACCCGAAGACAGCCGACAGGAGGTAGCCACCGTCGAAGAATGCCATCGGCAGGAGCGTCACGAAGGTCAAGGGGAAGCCGAAGGTGGCCGCGTCGACGATGGGCGAAATCCTGAGGAAACCGGCGGAGGCGGGCGCAGTGAAGGGAGAGAGAACGGCGTCTATGGCGAACTGCAGGGCGCTCGGGTAGACCTGCACCACGGAGATGTAAGAGTTCACCAGCTGTGTCCCCTGCGCCTGCAGGGTCGACTGGACGGTCGTCAGCTCTCCGACCACGTAGAAGAGGACCGCAACCGCCAAAGCGACGACGGGGCCCACCGCCATCACGTCGAACAGCCGGTCCCGATTGACCGCCGGCTCTCTCTGGGACGAGACGATGCCGAGCGAAGGCAGGAAGAACGTCACGGCGGGGACCCCCGGAATTATGTAAGGCCTCGGAGGGGTCGTCTTCGCCCGTCTCGAGACGAGGCGGTGGCCCAGCTCGTGGAACAGGAGGATGGCCCAGATGCAGGAGCCGAACTCGAAGAAGACCGCGTACCAGGGGACCGCCGGGGCGAAGGCCGCGAAGACCTCTTCCTCCACTATGGCGAAAAGCACAACGGACGCGAAGGTAAGGAGCGCCATGATCAACGGGATGCTCGACCTCGAGGGGGCGGTCGGCTGCTTCTTCCTGACAAAGAGGCTGCAGTCCTCCTTGGTCCCCACCAGCCAGGGGACCAGACCCTGGGGGCCGAGGGCCTCCGTGAGTTTCTCGAAGTTGTTCTTGGAGTCTTCGGCGTAGTCGACCCTGTACTCGGTCTCGCCGTCGGGGAGCTGGAAGCTGTCGCTGACCTTGAACAGGGACCTGACAGTCGAATCGGCGCTTCCCTCGAGAGCCGGCAACCAGGCGCATCCCCGACCCCCTGCCGATAATAAGGTATGGCAACGAGGGGGAAGAGTTTATCAGCGAACCGAGGGGGTGGCACCGAGAGATTGCAGAAGGCCATCCTCAACAGGATCGGGGACTACGACATCAGGCGCTGCGACCGAGACGACATCGAGGCGGTAATGCTCATCAACTCGAAGACCCTCCCCGAGCACTACTCCGACTACTTCTACTTCGAGATTCTCTCCGAGTTCCCCGAGACCTTCCTGGTGGCCGACCTGGCCGGCGAGCTGGTCGGCTACATCATGTGCCGCACGGAATACGGGTTCTCCCATCTGAAGAAGCTCGGGCTCGCCCGCAAGGGCCATGTGATCTCCATCGCCGTCCTCGAGGAGCACCGGGGGAAGGGGGTCGGGTCAAGGCTGATAACGACCGCCCACGACGAGCTCCTCAAGAAGTCGGCGAGCGAAGTCTACCTTGAAGTGCGTGTTTCCAACGCGGAAGCCGTGGCGCTCTACCAGAAGCTCGGGTACCGAACGACTGGGAGGCTCGAGGCCTACTACAAGGACGGCGAGCCTGCCCTGCTGATGGCCTCCCCGCTCGGCCAATGACGGACGGTCCTCCGTTTCGAGAATTCGCAGAGCTGATGGAGAAGGTCAAAGGGACACCGAGCAAGAACGAGAAGGTCCGCCTGCTGGCGGAGTACCTTCCCCAGCTGAACCCTCATGATGCGGAGACGGCCGCCAGGCTGGCGTCCGGGAGGCCCTCCGAACGGGGAGCGAAGGACGAGGCGCAGGTGGGATACTCCACCCTGATCGACGTCCTGAAGGAAGTCTGCGGGGCCACCTCCCAGAGGGTGTCGCAGACCTACCTGAAGCATGGGGACCTGGGGGAGGTGGCGATGGACCTCCTCGGGGACAAGCGGGAGCAGCCCCTCTTCTCTGAAGAGCTGAGCCTCGAGGACCTCAGAAGGGCCTTCGGCGACCTCCGGGCCGCGAAGGGCAAGGGGTCGGTTTCGGCAAGGCGCGGAGTGGTGAAGTCCCTGCTTCTCAGGGCCTCTCCCCTGGAAGGGAAGTACATCGTCAAGATACTGACCGGGGAGATGAGAACCGGCCTCGTGCAGGGACTGATGGAAGAGGCGATCGCCAGGGCGTTTTCGGTTTCGCATGAGGACGCGGCCAAGGCCCACATGCTCGTCGGGGACGTGGGGCTCTTCGCCAGGGCCGCGGCGTCCCACGACCTGTCCGCCATCAGGATAGAGCAGTTCCGCCCGGTGAACTTCATGCTCGCAGAGCCCGTCCCCACCCCCGCCGAGGTCGCCGGCCACTTCGGGAAGGAGGTCTTTGCCGAGTTCAAGTACGACGGGGTCAGAGCGCAGGTCCACAAACTGGGCGATGCGATCAGGGTCTACTCCCGCAGGCTCGAGGAGATAACGTCGAGCTTCCCGGAGGTGGTCCAGGCGGCAGCGCGGATTGACGAGGACTTCATTCTCGACGGAGAGATCGTGCCGTTCGAGGGCGAGAGGCCCCTCCCCTTCCAGCTTCTTCAGAGGAGACTCAGGAGGGTGGAAGACTTCGAGGCGGCGGCCAAGGCCGCCCCGGTCGTCTACTTCGCCTTCGACCTCCTGCTGCTGGGACGGACGGAGATGTATCGCCGGCCGCTCTCGGAACGGCGGAAGCAGCTCGGCAGCCTGATCAAGGGGACACCAATCCGGCCCGCCCAGCTGCAGATGGCCAGGACCGAGGGCGAGGTGGCCAGGGTCTTCAGGGAGAGCAGAGACCTGGGATACGAGGGGCTCGTGGTGAAGGACCCTGAGAGCGTCTACAGCATGGGGAAGCGGGGGTCGGGATGGGTCAAGCTGAAGGAGGAGCTCGACACCATCGACGCTGTCATCGTGGCGGCCGAATACGGCCACGGCAAGAGGGCGGGGGTCATCTCCGACTACACCTTCGCCGTAAGGGACGGGGACGTGCTGAAGACGATCGGGAAGGCGTACAGCGGGCTCACGGACGAGGAGATCGCGGAGATGACCAGGCGGCTGAAAGAGATAACGAGGAGGGACATGGGCTACAGGCGAACCGTTGAACCCCAGATCGTCATCGAAGTGGCCTTCGACAGCATCCAGCGGAGCGGCAGGCACGACAGCGGATATGCCCTCAGGTTCCCGAGGATCAAGAGGATCAGGACCGACAAGTCGGTCGCCGACATCGACACCCTGGAGAGGGTCGCCTCCATCTTCAGGGGGCAGAAGCTGAAGATGGACGGAAGTGGGACCTCCGTTGATATAGGCCGCTAGTCCAGGTTGACCCCTTGTATGCCCAGGTCCTGATCGCGGCGTCCTTCGCCGTCGCGGCGTACCAGGACGTGAAGGAGAGGGCAGTACTGGACCTCGTGTGGATCCCGGCCGTGATTGGTGCCGGATACTCGTTCTACTGGGACTACCCGAACCTGGAGTTCCCCGTCCTGAAGCTCGCCATCGTCGGCGGAGTGGCCCTGGCCTTCGTGTTCCTCGGGGGGGTGGGGCAGGCCGACGCCATCGGACTGGCGCTGATCGCGGCCGACCCCTATCCTCTCTCCCCCATTCTGCCCCTAATCGGAGCCGCGGTCGTGGCCGCGGTCCACATCGGATATGAGTTCCTGGGGGGGAACGCCCGCGGAGTCAAGACGGTTCCCCTGGAGAAGTTCTTGAAGGAGCAGAGGTGGATTCCGAAGGCGATAGTGGCCGACGGCGTGAGGACCGAGGTGAGCAGCGACGTCAACGACGCCAGGGAGGAAGTCGAGGCCAAGGCGAAACCCGGGGCTTCGGTCGAGGTGAAGTACGGCGTCCCCACAGTGGCCTATCTCGGGATTGGCTACGTCGGATACCTGATCCTCCTGTTGGTCTTCAACCAGCACGCGTTCCTTACGCTCCCCTGATGGGCCGTCCCCGGAAGTAACGTTATGTAGGTCACCCGAATCGGTGGAGCGACTTGGCGTTTGTTGCCCTCGAGGGTTTCTCGGGGACCGGGAAGACGACCCTCGCGTTGGGCCTAGAGAAGCTGGGGTGGATGCGCCTCGCCGAGTCGGCCCACGCGGTGCCCAAGGTCGTTCCGGTAGCGGAGAGAGCGGACACCGCCGCAGACTACAGCCTGCTGGGGGCGACCATGGTGTACAGCTCGGTGATAGCCAAGTTGAGGGGCGAGAGGAAGATAGTCTCCGAAGGATACCTTCTCTCAGACCTGGCGTACGCCCGCATCCGCTGCGACCTCGGCAAGAGCGAGGCGTACCCGGCGATGCTCGAGATGTGCAGGACCATCCTGAGGCAGGAAAGCCTGAGACCCGACCTCTACATCCTGCTCGAAGCCCGGCCCGACACCATAGAGGCAAGGCAGCACGGGAAGGACGACAGAGAGAGAAACGCCACCGAGTTCTTCCGCACCAGGTATTACACCGCCCTGGCAGAGATTCATCGAGAGTTGGGCCAGGACAACGTCGAGAGGCTCTACTCGGACTCCGACCCCTCCGCGACCCTGAGGGGAGTCGTGGAGCTCCTGAGGAAGAAGGGGATGGGCTAGAAAATGGGGGAGGTCGACTGGGAGAGGACCCTCCTGGGCGCGACCGAACGTGTCCAGAGCGCCGTCGAGAAGGCCGTGGCCCGAGGCGAGAGGTCGAGGGAGCTGGGGAGGGGAGCGTCGGGGGACATAACCCTTGTCGCGGACAGTGAGGCGGAGAAGGAACTGATTTCAGCCCTCACGAAGGCAGCGGACGTCAGGGTGCTCACCGAGGAGGCGGGGGAGGTGGGGGCGGCTGGAGCCCAGTTGACGGCGATACTCGACCCCGTCGACGGCTCATCCAACTTCTCCAGGGGGGTCCCCTTCTACTGCACGTCAGTCGCAATCGCCGATGGCGAAGGGCTCGGCGGCATCAGGTGGGCGGCCGTCCGCAACCTCGTCACCGGAGACGTGTACTACGCCGAGAAGGG
>Ga0187771_10003638_pt1 | contig 10789 bp, 7 predicted proteins | sample 0116_SJ02_MP15_1_FD_133139 | JGI IMG/M metagenome (GOLD analysis project Ga0187771, IMG submission 133139) | Tropical peat soil microbial communities from peatlands in Department of Meta, Colombia - 0116_SJ02_MP15_10_MG | ecosystem: Environmental > Terrestrial > Soil > Wetlands > Peat | place... | reverse complement strand
TCTTCCCTGCTGCAGATTTCCGCTGACGAACGCCAGCGCGTAGTGCGCGCGGCCGAGTTGTTTGGCGAGGAAGACCTCGCACGCCACTTGCAGATCATGCTGCGCACTCACGGCGAACTCGGTTACCGTCAAGAACAGCGCTTTCATCTTGAACTTGGCTTGCTGAAAATGGTCCACGCCCAGCGCTTGTTGCCAATCGAACAACTGCTAAGTGACTCGGCGACGCTGGAAGCCAGTTCTCCGAGACCTGCGGCTAAATCTTCCGGCGTAACGGAGACGCGGCCGACGTCGCAAGCCAGCCGTTCCAACTTCGTCTCTCCGTTTGCCGCGGATACGGCGCGCAAGAGTGGCAAGCCGTATTTGGCTGCGGAGCCGTCGCCGATCACGCCCAGACCTGCCGCAATCGGAGGCTCGGCGCCTGTGGTGATGGGTGCAGCCGCGCCCGCAGATGCTCCACCAAGGACGCAAACCGTCCCCGCTCAGCCTGAGGTGGAGCAGAATCTAACAGAGGAGACGCGTGCGCTGCGGGCCGCCGTGCTGGGTGCGCTGGTCGAAGCGGGCCACCAGGCCCTGGTCTCGATCTTGGAAAGCGGGGAGTGGGTGGTAACAGGCAACGAGCTTTCGATTCAAGTGGCGTCCTCCGCCGCCATGATCGAGATGTCCCTAGGCGCTGAAGCCAAACGGCTCATGGTAGCCGCTGCCAGCGGAGTGTTGGGGCGTGCCGTAAAGCTAAGAGTGGTTTCAGGAGGAGTAGCGAAAACACCTGCGCCTCGGTCGCCGAGCGGCAGCGGGCGCAGCCGGGCCGAGCAGGATCCGATTGTTCGGCGCATGAAGGAAAAATTTGGCGCCGAGATTCGAACGATCATCGATTACAGGGCGAAGCGGTAAGGCGATTCACCGCGCCATGCCGTAGAGACGTAGCTTGCTATGTCTCCACCAGGAGGCAAGAATGGGTGGATTTAACCTGCAAGAAATGATGTCTCAGGCCAAACGCCAATGGGAGACCTTGCAGAAGAAAATGGAAGAGACGGTGGTCGAAGGCTCCGCCGGTGGCGGCGTTGTCGCGGTCAAGATGAATGGCCGCAAGCAAGTGTTGAGCATCAGGATCGATCCCGAAGTGGCCAAGACCGGCGACACGGAAATGCTGCAAGACCTGATCACCGCCGCCGTGAATGGCGCAGGCAACAAGGTCGATGAAGCCATGCGGTCCACCATGGGCGGAGTGTTGAGCGGACTGGGACTGCCGGGACTGTGAGAATTGAGTAATTGGGTAATCGGGTAATTGAGTAATTTCGTGATCGGCTAATTTCCTAGTCCGGGCGTTGGCAGAGAGCTCACATCGCTCAATTACACAATTACTCAATTACCCAATGCCTAACTTTGCCGAGCCGATGACGCGGTTGATCGACGAGCTGAAAAAGCTCCCCGGGATTGGAAGCAAGACTGCCCAGCGTCTCGCCTTTCACATTCTGCGCTCAACCGATGAAGACGCCGAAGCTCTGGCCGCCGCCGTGCGCGACGTCAAGGCCAACCTGCGGCTGTGCTCGATCTGCAACAACATTACCGATATTGACCCGTGCACCTACTGCAGCAGTCCCACGCGCAATCAGCGGCTGGTTTGCGTGGTGGAAGAGCCAACCAACATCGCCGCCATCGAGAAAACCCATTTCAACGGCGTATATCACGTACTGCACGGAGCGATTTCACCACTGCAAGGGGTTGGCCCGGAGCAACTGCGCATTTCAAACCTCATGCGCCGGGTGGACGAGGGCGGAGTGGACGAAGTCATCCTTGCCACTAACCCCACGGTGGAAGGCGAAGCCACGGCGACGTACCTTTCAGTTCAGCTTCGCCGTTCGGGGCTGAAGGTAACCCGCATCGCGACTGGAATTCCTGTCGGTAGCGACATTGAGTACACCGATGAGATCACCATGCTCAAGTCGATTGAAGGACGTCGCGAATTGTGAGCAGAGACAAATAACCCCGAGCACCAAGCGAAAGTCCCTGTGCACATTTCCTGATGCAAATGCGCAACCTACTGTGCCAGGACACGCGAAAATACGGTCAAAACTGTCATGGCCAGAATGGACGATAGTGCATTTGTTATTAGCGAGTTACGTGGCACTCATTCATGCGTTAGATGATCTGGCCCAGCGCGTGCACTCCCTCCCCCTCGATCTCCCACCTACTGGGGTTCCAAGTACCACGCACAAGTAAATTGAAGTACGCCGTCGTGCCGTAAGGGCAAGTGCATGTGGTGTGCAAACTGGCAAAGCTGTCCCTAAGCTTCTAGAAATACATTTGCTTCTTCTTCCTGGGGCACGACCCCTTCGGGCAAGTTTCCCTGGTTGTACTCCGCCATGCGGTTCTTCCATTTCAAAAAGTCGGTAATGCTCTGTGGCTCGATGCGCAGTTCGACTCGGCGCAAGCTTGCCAGCAGCAGATTCATTTCGTAGCCGAAGCCGACGGAGCTACGATGATTCCGCAGCGAACGGCGCAGCATCTCGACCTTCCCGCTACGAAGCTCCAGCAATCCCCATCCGGCGGGAAGTTCTTCTTGGTGAATGAGTCCGGCGGGCATCAAATAGAAACGCTCACATCCCACGCCTAACTCCGGTTTCTGCCGGAAAGGCTTGTCGCGGTCGGCGAGAAAGTCAGCTCGTGAGACCTTGCACTCCACCAGCACCGAGTGGCAGGTCCGCTTCCAGCCGATGGCATCCGGCACTTCGCCACTGACGCACGCTTGTTCAGAAAGCACCACGCCGCAGCGATAGCCGCGCAGCCAAGCCACCGCCTTTTGCACTAATTTCTGATGGGTCACGGCTACAAGCTACGCCCGGCAAGCCATCTGTGGAAAGTGTCTGAAAAGGGTCGCGATTATGCCGGGACTCGCCGTGACTTTTGCGTCACCAAGCGTGGTCCGCGCCGCACCGCCTTCGCGCGATACGCCCTGATCAAAATCGGCCGGCGATACACGGTCTCCAGCAGATGGCGGCCAGCGGCAATCTCCTCAGCTATGCGATCGCGCGGCGAGTATCCCTTTGCCGTGACCAAAATCGAGCGGTCCGCCCAGTGCACGTGCACACGCTGGATTTGTCCGTTGTGCTCGGCATCCATTGCATTCGCCAGCCGCAGAACTCCCGCCAGCCGCAAGACGGTCGCGCGCTGATGCGGTGTGAGCCCAGCCAGAGCTTTCTGCCCCGCGCGCGGCAAGGAGCCTCGATGATACCTGGCGGCAGCGGCGGCCATCCGCATAGCTTCCGTCGTCCATCCCAAAGGCGGCTTGAGCTGGGTCATCAGCCGGAACGTCTTCTTCTGATGGTTGTCATCTTTCTTCGACCGCCCCACGTCGTGCAGCAATGCTGCCACCTGCAAAATCGCGCGCTGCTGCTTCCATTCCGCATCGCCGACGCCTCGCGCGGGCAGCCCATCATAAAGCTGCAGCGCCAGCTCAGCCACGTGGTTCGAATGCCTGCTGTCGGGATCCAGCAGCGACCCCCACACCCTGAGCCGGCCTAACGACGCCGCCTCAATCTGTGGTCCCGATGGCAACTCCTTGCGCCACACTTGCCAAAGCGACTTTTCGCCTACCATGCGCGCACGGTAATCCTGAATCCGCCGGCTTCGTTCCTCGGCTACCTTCGCATGCCAATGCGCTCGCGACTCTGCATCCGGAAAAGCTTTGATCTGCAGCGCGGTAGCCCACAATACATCTAGGTCGTGCACTTCACCCAGCAGGTCCTGCAGATGTTTCAGATCGTTGCTCCAAGCGGCGTGTTGCTCAGGCAGGAAATTCTCGACGATATAGCGAAATCGTTTGATCCCGATGCGCAAACTGTGAAAGGCAATCTGCGAGCGATTCCGCATCGCCCGCCGGTGCAACTCGTAACCCTCGATCCACCGCTCCAGCGCCAGATGCTTGAAGATCACTCCGCCGGTCCGGATCCTCTTCGCCCGTTTAGGCAGTACCACGCTCCATCGTTTCCATTGTTTGCGGTCGAAATGATGCAGCGCTTGCGCCGCCGCCAGCTTCAGGTGACCTTCCCTTCCGGAGAGAAACTGCGAAAGGCGCACGCGGGTCGGATCATCCACTGCGCCCAGCCGTTCGACCCACTCCTTCATCACTTGCGCATCACGCAGCTCACCCAGGCAGCTAAATAGCTGTTTGCCTGCCTTTTTCATCTGCTTCCATGCCGGATCAGGATCCATAGCCATCAATCCATCCGCCATGGAGCGGCAGCGGCGTAACGCCACACGCAAGTCATGCACGGGATCAGGCGCGAACTCGACGCTGGCGTGGTCGCACTCTTCCAGCGTGCGATGCATCCAGAAGGCCAGCCCGGCCTGTTGATGGTGCGTCTTGCTCGCGGGGGCTGCTGCCAAAGTGGCGCTCATGGGCGATTATCATTGTCGCCTCACTCGAAGATAAATTCCAGTGGATGTCGAGCAGCCTCCTCATGCCAGCCGATAGAGCCCGCCCCATCTTGCCTGTCACACCCAATCGTGATTCGCCTCACTGACTAATGTTCTCTCGATCTGCTAGGCTGCCTTCGCAAGTTGAAGTTCGTCTCTGTTCGCTCTCAGTTCCCTACCGCTAACCCACAAACCTCCTGCTGCGGGAGGATGAACCCAAGGAGAGACGAAATGGCACCCTGCAAGAGCAACAAGGCAAAGAAAGAAGGAATCAGTTACTCAGTAGGTTCCTCTTAACCCTATTCGTTCTCATGGCCGCAAGCACTCTCGTTCACGCGCAGAACGGCCCATTCAAACACATTATTATCGTCGTGCAGGAAAATCGCACCCCGGATAACCTGTTCGGGTCCCAGCCGATCAATCTCGGCTGCAGCAACGAAAATCCCTTCGAGCTCGGCGTCGACATAGTCGACGGCGGCTACTACTACTACTACGACACAAACAACACCAAGCATCAAGTACCCATCTGCAGCATACCGCTGCCCCTGACTGGCTGGGATACAGCCCTCAACGCGTTCGTCGACCCCGACCACAGCTACCAAGGCTGGGGTACGGATTACGATGGCGCTGCCGGGCCGGGCAAGACCAACGACGGCTTCTGCACCAACGAGACATGGGCGCCCCCGGTCTGCCCGGAGTATTCTTATGTGCAGAAGTCAGATGTGCAGCCGTACTTCGATATTGCGACGGCGTACGGATTTGCGAACTATATGTTTCAGTCCAACGAAGGTCCCAGCCAACCCGCGCATCAGTTCTTGTTCGCTGGTACGTCGGCTCCGGTAGCGCCAGGCGACACCCCCGACTCGTGGGACTTCGTTGCCGACCTCGCTCAGAACCAGCAATACCCTGTTGGCTGTCCGTACAACGGCACTGGGGGATCCTGGCCACCATGGGTTCTGCCTACCGGCCTACCCGAGAGCGACCCGCGGAACTCCGAGTGTTATACCCACGACAGCCTAGTCACCGATCAAAACGACTGCACCAACAACCCAACCGACGGCCGCGACTACTGCGACCGCGAGATTCCCGGATTCCCGCCCTACGCCGATTGGTTTTACTATGTCGAGCCGAGCAGCAACGGCGGCTACTCCATCTGGGACGCCCCGGCAGACATCCCCGAGGCATGCTACGGACAGAACGCCGTTTGGCAAGTCGGCGGCAGCAACCAGTGGTGCGGCGACGGCCCCTCCGGAAACAGCACGGAGTGGACGGACCACATCCGTGTTCCCAAGGACAAGACCAGGAACTATAGCTACGCTCCCATTTTCGACGACCTCTACAAATGCAACTTGCCGGCCATTAGCTGGGTTATTCCGGACGGAGGTTGGTCCGATCATCCCGGCAACAGCTTGGCAATCGGCCCATATTGGGTGGGCGACATCGTTGACGCCGTCGGGGGAGGCATGAAGAACAGCACATGTAACGGCCCGAACAGCGGAATGTACTGGACGACAGAGCCGACCGCCATTTTCGTGGTTTGGGACGACTGGGGTGGCTGGTTCGACCATGTGCCGCCGTGGATCGCGCGCCAGGAGAATCACAGCCAGGGATACACCGAGTGCGACCCGCCGGGGCAGTGGGGCTGTGGTTACACGGACGGCTTCCGTGTGCCGCTGCTGGTGGTATCGCCGTACACCCCAGCAGGCTACGTCTCCGGGGCTTGCCAGGGAGCCACCTGCCCGAACTTTGGCGTCAACGGCAACCAATACGCATTCGGGCAGTACACTCATGATTTCGGCAGCATCTTGGCGTACATCGAGTGGAACTTCGGGATGCCGTTCATTTACGGTTCCCCGTCCGACCCGATATACGCGGACTATAACGCTCCCGACTGGGGCACGAACGGCAACCCCCACGTTCCGCTGTCGGACTTCTTCCCGTTGTGGACACCGCCGAATTCCAACCCGCGGGCGTTCACGTCCATTGATACCGGCCTTTACCCCTACACCTGCTTCCAGGACCCGGGTAACGGACACTGCTTTCCGTGGACTGCCAGCCCTCCGGACTCGTATTGATTGGAGCTGGCCGGTTAACTGTTTGCGCTGCGGCTCGCTTCCGAAACCGGCGGCCAGCCGCAGCGGTTGTTCCAGACTGAAGCATGGCGAGGGCGGCGGGAGACTCCTCTGCCGTCCTCGCCCGAAATCGGCCAGTTGGCCTGAAAGGAGGTGCGCCGTGAGGCGAGCCAAGTTACTTTTTGCTCTGGTAGCAGTGGTTGCTCTCCAGGCATCGGCCTGGGCGGCCAGCCAATACAAGTACCGGATTTTGCATGCCTTCACCGGCGGCAAGGACGGCGGCTATCCGGCGTCCGGTTTCACGTTGGACGCAAGCGGCGACCCCTACGGTATGACGTTCGGGGGCGGCGTCGGTGTGCCCTGCGACTACCAGAGTTGCGGCGTGATCTTCCGGCTGTCGCCGGGAACCGACGGCCGTTGGCGGGAAAAGGTCTTGCTGGACTTCACCGACAACACAGGCGGTGGCGGGTACCACACAGATCTCCTTTTCGATGGCTCGGGCAACCTGTTCGGGTCCACATACATGCTTGTCCCGGGAGGTAACGCCTACATATTCGAGTTGACGCCCGCAGCCGGCCAGTGGGATTTCAACCCGATCTACGACGGGGGTGGCTGTCTGGTCTTCGACCAGGTGGGCAACCTCTATGGCTGCATCGCGCCCGGCATGTTCGGTGAGCTCTCGCCGGGCCCCAATGGCTGGGTCTATACCGACCTCTACGACTACCGCAGCGGGCGGGATGGGTCCGGGACGCAGCAGCCTCTGACCTGGGATTCGCACGGCAACCTCTATGGCACCAACCTGTTCGGCGGTAATTTTCCCCCGAAATGTCTGGGTTCCGGCGGCTGCGGCACTGCCTTTCAGTTGGCCCCAAACGGCGATGGCACCTGGACCTACCACGTGCTGTGGCGCTTCGCCAACTCGAGCACCGACGGCTATTATCCTTACGCCGGCCTCACCGTCGATCCTTCCGGAACCGCCTACGGCGCCACTGCGTACGGCGGCAAATACGGCAACGGCACCTTCTTCAAGCTGACCCCTACCAAGACCGGCCTATGGAAAGAGACCATTCTCTACGAGTTTCCCAACTGTAATGAGGGTTGCGTGCCGTCGTTTACGCTGGTCGCCGACAAGGCTGGGAATCTTTACGGCTCCGGGGCCGGCGGCTTGGATTGCGGAGGGATCAGCTGCGGCACGGTGTTCAAATTCACGCCGCAAAAGAACGGCACCTGGAAGTTCAGCACTGTCCACAAGTTCAACGGCAACGACGGCGCCTTTCCTTACGGCGTGATCCCGGACAGCAAGGGCAACATCTTCGGCACCACCATGCAAGGAGGCAAATACAACATGGGCGTCGCCTTCGAAATCACGCCGTGATTGGTTTTCCCAGGTTAACGTCCGAATCGGCCAGTTGGCCGGAAAGGCGGCGCGCCATGAGGCGAGCCAAGTTACTTTTTGCTCTGGTAGTAGTTGGTGCTCTCCAGGCATCGGCCTGGGCGGCCGGCCAATACAAGTACCGGATTCTGCACACCTTCACTGGTGGCAAAGACGGTGGGGTGGCGGCATCGACTTCAGTGCTGGACGCGAGCGGCAATCTGTATGGCACCACACTTTCGGGTGGAAGAAGGGCAGGAGAGTGGTGCCCCTATGGCTGCGGTGTGATTTTTCGGTTGAAACCCCAAGGCAGAGATTGGTGGAAAGAAACTGTGCTGCTCGACTTCGACAACGACACCGGAATATCGTCCTACTACGCCCCCCTCCTCTTCGACGGACGCGGGAGCCTGTTCGGTTCCACGGTCGCCGTCGACTATAAGCACGCTTACATCTTCGAACTGACACCCGGATCGGGCCAGTGGAAGTTCAACCCAATTTACGATGCCGGCTACTGCCTGGTCTTTGACCAGGCGGGCAACCTCTATGGCATCATCCCCCCCGGCGGGATCGGTGAGCTCTCGCCCGGCCCCAACGGGTGGACCTACACTGACCTGTACGATTTCCCCCCTGACTCCGTCAGTGGAATTGACTCACCCCTGAGTTGGGATGCAAGGGGCAGCCTTTACGGCACATCGGTTTTCGGCGGCAACGGACCTCCTAAGTGCCTCGGCTCGGGCGGCTGCGGCACGGCCTTCCAGTTGGCTCCCAACGGCGACGGCACCTGGACCTATCACGTGCTATGGCGCTTCGCCGCCACCAGGACGGACGGCTATTATCCCTACGCTGGCTTGACCGTCGATGCCTCCGGAACCGCCTACGGCGCCACTGCGTACGGCGGCAAATACGGCAACGGCACCTTCTTCAAGCTGACACCTACCAAGACCGGCCTATGGAAAGAAACCATTCTCTACCAGTTCCCCAACTGTAATGACGGCTGCGTGCCGTCGTTTACGCTGGTCGCTGACAAGGCCGGGAACCTTTATAGCTCAGGAGCGGGTGGTCTCGATTGCGGCGGCATAAGCTGCGGCACGGTGTTCAAGTTCTCCCCGCAGAAGGACGGGAGTTGGAAATACAGTGTCGTGCATAAGTTCAACGGCAACGACGGCGCGTTTCCGTACGGCGTAGTGCTCGACGACAAGGGCAACATCTTCGGCACCACCATGCAAGGCGGCAAGTACAACCTGGGCGTCGCTTTTGAAATCACGCCATGATTGGTTTTCCCAGGTTGACGTCCAAAGAACGGACGTGAACCTGGGCCACCGTGCCCTGGGGTTGGCTCCCTCAGCGGCTAAGACCGGTTTGCGGAGCGAGTCTTTGCGGCACGCCTGAAGGCGTGCCCTTCCCAGATCAGCTACATCCACTGTGATGCCCTAAGGCCCCATTACCTCCGTAACATGCGTACCCTTACTTTCTCCACTACCCTTAAGTGGTAAGTTTAGGAGAGTTCTATTCCGACCGCGGCCACAACTCAGCGTGCCGACCGCAATACATCTGCTCGCGCCTTTATTCATAGCCTGAACATTCTGGTCAAGTACGTTCGCCTCTACGGATTTGATCACGCCCGCACCCAGAATCAGTTTGAGATTTCCTGGAAGGAGTTGCAGCAGGGTTTGCCCATCGCTAAAGATGGCCTGTTTCTGCTGGGTGTCTCTGGCGACCAGCTTCTGCTGGATGGTGCGCCGCTCGAAGCAGGACAAGCCGAGCGCAGTTTTGCCCAGTTGTTGACCGCGGCCGGCTTGGCCAGCATTAGCTTCTCCAGCCAGGTGACGCTGGAGGATTTCTCCAAACTGGTGCGCGCTTTCGCCGCTGGTGGTTCCAAGGCGCAGGACGTCGCCGCTCAAATCAAGAACACATTTTCCGACCCCAAGACCTCGACCATCAAGATCAATGAAGTGAAGTTCATTGCTGCCGACCCGACCACGGGCGAGGTCAGCATCGCCGCCCAATTGGCGGCGCAGACCTTGGGTCCGGAGTTCAAAGACTGGCTCAACGATCCGCAGAAGCTTCTGCAACTCATCGCGGCGGCTCAGGGAGCAAGCAAAGGTGGCGACGGAACGGGAGTTCCGGGAAGCGGAGGTGGCACTGGAGGCGGGGGTGGCTTTGGCGCTCCACCTCCTGGCGCTGGACCGGGACCCGGCGTGGCACCCGGTGAACCCGTGCCCCTGCAGGAGCAAGAAATCCTGCAGGCAATCCGGTTGCTAACTCAAGTCGGCCAGGCAGGCATCCGCGCCGATTTCCAGCCAGAGGCACTGCAGGCGGAGCTCAGCAAAGCTGCTCCCAATGTCCGAATGAACCTGCAGCAGTTGCTGGAAAAACTGGTTGCCAAAGGACCGCAACAGGGGTCTGAGACGCCCTTGCTCATGAAAGCTGCTGAGCATATGGCCATTCAGTTTGCCCTGGAACGGTTCAAGCGTGGCGATGTCAAGGTCAACGCGGTTCACCAGATGCTGGAGCAGATGAGCCGGCAGATGGAAACCTTGCGCAAGATCCTGCGAATGCAGGAAGAAAAAATGGGGAAGGCGGGGATCCTGGTCGAGTCCCATGCCGATATCCTGGACCGCATGTTCTGGGCCGAAGTACCCGATGATGGCAAGAAGACGGTCCTGCTCTCCGCCGATGCTTATTGTGTTCCGCCGCGCAACATCCGCCAGTTTGTCGAGGTCCTGCTGGAGCGTGGGGACAAAGACACCGCTAACAAGATCCTCGCCAACTACGCCGGTTACCTCACGGCCAAAGAGTCCGAACCTCGCCGCAAGGCAGCTATCGGCTTGAGCCAACTGGCTGACTTATTCGCCGCCCCGGGAGTAAATTTAGTCGGTGCAGTGGTTTTGAAATTGGCGAAGGCTCTGGGTCGCGAAACCGATCCGGAAAT
>Ga0187771_10003637_pt1 | contig 10793 bp, 9 predicted proteins | sample 0116_SJ02_MP15_1_FD_133139 | JGI IMG/M metagenome (GOLD analysis project Ga0187771, IMG submission 133139) | Tropical peat soil microbial communities from peatlands in Department of Meta, Colombia - 0116_SJ02_MP15_10_MG | ecosystem: Environmental > Terrestrial > Soil > Wetlands > Peat | place... | reverse complement strand
TCAGAGGTAAGCTTCGGGGTATCAAAAGGATGTCTTTCGAGAAGGCCCTTCGAGCTTCCAGTACGCACCGGCATAATTACCGTGACGCCTACGTGAACGATCTCGACAGCGTGATCGACATCGATACGATTCATCGTGCGGACATCCGTCTTGGCGTCGACCCCCTCGGCGGCGCTGGCGTTCACTACTGGGAGCCCATCGCCGAACGCTACCACCTCAATCTCTCTGTGGTCAACCACGCCATCGATCCGACCTTCCGTTTTATGACGGTGGACTGGGACGGCCGCATTCGCATGGACCCTTCATCGCCTTATGCGATGCAGAGATTGATCGGCCTGAAGGACCGGTTCGAGATTGCTTTCGCCTGCGACACAGACCATGACCGGCACGGGATCGTTACGAGGAGCGCGGGACTGCTTCAACCCAATCACTATCTTTCAGTGGCCATCCACTACCTCTTCCGACACCGGCCGGAGTGGCGTCCGGAGGCAGCCGTGGGAAAGACAATGGTGAGCAGCGAGATGATCGACCGGGTTGCAGCGAAGCTTGGCAGGAAGCTTTATGAAGCGCCTGTTGGCTTCAAGTGGTTTGTTGACGGCCTCCTGGACGGTTCTCTTGGCTTCGGGGGGGAGGAGAGTGCAGGCGCCTCTTTTCTTCGGCGTGACGGCTCTGTGTGGACGACGGACAAAGATGCAATTGTCCCGGCTCTGCTCTCAGCGGAGATCACTGCCAGGATGGGCCGCGATCCCGGCGAAATTTACCGCGAGCTAACTCACGAATTTGGCGAACCCGTCTACGATCGGGTCGATCAGCCCGCCACCCCGGAGCAGAAGAAGGCGCTCGCAAGGCTGTCTCCCGAGCAAATCCGGTCCAAAGAGCTGGCGGGCGAAAAGATCACGACACTACTGACGCATGCTCCGGGCAATGGTGCGCCTTTGGGCGGGATAAAGGTTATTGCGGAGAATGGCTGGTTCGCGGCACGCCCTTCTGGGACAGAGGAGATTTACAAGATCTACGCCGAGAGCTTTCGCGGAGAGGATCACTTGCGCCTCATCCTGGAAGAGGCGCAAGCAATCGTGACCAATGCCTTAACGACAGCGAGCTCAGGGCATAAGACTTGAAGGAGATTGAAGATGAACCCGAGTGATAGATGGGCCGTCGGGGTTGACCTGGGGGGCACGAAGGTTGAGGTTGCCTGCGTCGATTCAACGGGCCGGCTGCATCAACGATTGCAACGTCCTACCAATGTCAAGGAAGGACCCAAAGCCGTCGAGAAAGAGATTATCAATCTGGCCCGTGAATTACGAGAACTTGCTGGATCTCCCCCGATTGGAGTGGGTATCGGACTCGCCGGACAGATCGATCCGCACGAGGGTGTTGTGATCTTCGCTCCCAATCTCAATTGGCGCGATGTGCCGTTTCAATCCGATCTGAAGCAGGCCTTAGGATTGCCGATCGTCATCACCAATGACGTGAGGGCTGTTGCCTGGGGCGAATGGCTTCACGGCGCGGGAGAAGGTTGCGATGATCTCGTGTGTCTGTTTGTAGGGACGGGGATTGGCGGTGGAGTGGTCAGCGGCGGACGTATGCTCACAGGGTGCAGTAACACGGCCGGAGAGCTTGGCCACATCACGATAGACCTCAACGGCCCTCCCTGCACCTGCGGTCAAAGAGGCTGCCTGGAGGCATTGGCAGGTGGTTGGGCCATTGAGAAGATTGCCCGGGAAGCCGTCGCTCTTGATCCGCCTGCGGGCGCCCTGCTCGTGAAGCTCGCCCGAGGTGCGGCGGAGGGTATCACCGCAAGGACCGTTGCCGAAGGGGCTCACGCGGGAGACCTGCTCAGCCTTCGCCTTGTTGAGCGAATAGCCCAGGCCCTGATTGCCGGCGCTGTCAGTATCGTTAATGCCTTCAATCCCTGCCGTCTGATTCTGGGCGGAGGGGTAATAGACGGAATCCCTCAATTGGTTGAACTGGTCGACCAGGGTGTGCGTGGGAGAGCTCTCCCAGCTGCTACAAAACCCCTTCAAGTGCTTCGGGCCAAACTTGGAAGCGATGCAGGGGTAGTGGGAGCTGCCACGCTCGCCTTGCGGACATTCAAAGACGAAGACCACCCGGCAGGATGATCATAACTTGGAACCTTCCAAATGTAGGATTGTTTAAACTCTAAACACCAAACTCTAAACCCTGAACAAATCCAAAATACAAAACTCAAATTGTAATCTTGACTTCCCAACAATTGAACCCGATGTTTCCCGGGGTAATGCGATATTGAGTTTTGTGTTTTGAAAATTTGAGTTTGTTTAGAGTTTAGGGTTTGGAGTTTAGGGTTTGAGGGGCTGTTGCCCCAATATACAGGATTTTCGCTCTGAAAATGGGGTCTCTACCTGATTCAATTCTCTGCAGGAATGAGAAACCATAGTCAGAGAAGAACGGCGACCGTAGCAATTCGGAAATCGTTACCGCAACAATAACGGAGAGTTGCGCACGATTCTTCAAGACGAGGGGATCTGGAGGAGCAGTGCAGGGACTTGAGATGGTGAAGGATCTTGCAGAACTTGAGCGCGAGCTTGCCAAAAAGCTGGACGAGGCCCGCCGCTCTGCCGAACAGCGGATCGCAGCCGCAGAAAAAGAGGCCCGGCGTATCTCGACCGCGGCCGATGTCCAAATTGATCAGTTGACAGAGGGCTCGAAGGCCAGGATTGCAGCAGAGGCCGAGAAAATTGGGGAAGAGGCGCGCAACCGGGCTGAAATGGAGGTGGAGCGAATCCGTAAGCAAACCGATGCAAATATGGACCGGGCCGTTGATTTCGTTCTTTCAGGGGTGATGCCGTGATCGGACGGATGGAAAAATTTTTCATGGTAGGCCCCAGAAAGCTTGCTCCCGCGATTCTTCTCAACCTGCAGCGCGCCGGAGTCATTCAGATCGATCCGCTGCGTACCGAAGAGATCAAGGAATACCAGATGAGTCGGGATGAGGGGGACCGTCTCAGGCGATGGGATGCGGTGGCCGTCTCGGCAGACCATGCCTTGAGGCTTCTCGAGCTGGAGCCCGATCAATCGGTGCAACCCTTTGCCCGTGACCTGGAGGAGGCTGAAGCCGTAGGTTCTCCTCTTGAACAGCGGACCTCTGCGCTGGTGGAGAAACGCGAACAACTCCGGGACGAACTCGAACTAATCGGGCAGTACCAGGAGGTCGTGGAAGCGCTGGCAGAGGCTGCAGGGAGCCTCGACGAGAGCCAATGGATTTCAGTCCTGCCTTCGGTGCTAGAGAAACAGGCAGACCTTGTTCCGCTCGAAGACGAATTAGCATCGGCACTCGACGGCCGTTTTCTGCTTACGGGGAGACCCATGAGAAGCAGGATGGCTGTCGTGATCATTGTCCTTAAGCGCGACGCTGAGAAGGCGAGAGGAATCCTCGGCCATCAGGGTCTCGCTGAACTCCCGCGTACCGGCGAATATGCCGGGATGAATCTCAGGACGATGGCCTTTCACCTTGCGGAACGTTCACGGCGGGCTCCGGAAGAACTGGCGACTTTGGAAGAAGAGCTGAGGCAACTGACGAAAGAGACGGCTGAAGGGCTGCAAGGGTTATGGAACCGAGCCAGGGACGAATCGATGCGTCTCCATGCCCTTAAGGAAATGGCGTCCGGCGAGTACGGCTTTGCCCTGTTCGGCTGGGTGCCGGTCAGTCTGAAAAGCAGGGCCGTGGAAGTCACAGAGCGATTCAACGACCAGACACTCCATAGCTTCGAACCAGTAGATGAGCGCAACGAAGCAGAGCAGGTTCCCGTCAGGCTCGAAAATCCAAATTGGATCAGGCCCTTCGAGCCCTTGATTACCTTTCTGAGCACGCCACGCTATGACGGCTGGGATCCAACGTGGATCGTCGCTTCATTCTTTCCATTATGGTTCGGGATGATTGTCGGTGATATCGGCTATGCTCTCATGTTTGCCGCGCTGGCTTGGTATCTTTCAGGGTATATTAAACAGAATCGGACGCTGAGGGTAGAGTTCTTCAAGATGCGGCTTACACCGAGAGCCCTTAGACAACTCCTGGCCGCGATGAAACCAATGATTGCGTGGACGGTGATCTGGGGATTTCTGCACGGCGAGTGTTTCGGCAATCTGCTCGAGAGGCTCAGGGTCTTTGCGACCGGGCAACATACCGGGCTGATCCCGGTGCTGATTCCACGTACCGACACTATCACGACGGCGAACCGGTTGATCCTGATTTCCATCGGGTTCGGCGTCTTTCAGGTGCTTTATGGATTTTGTCTCAAGGCATTGATGATGCGTCGTCAGGGAGAGAAGAAGCACTTCTGGGAGGCGGGCGGTTACTTCTGTGGCGTTACGGCCTTGGTTCTGTTCGCCTATGCCTTCATGACCGGAAATCTCCAGCTTTGGCTCCTTATTCCGATCGTTGTGGGAGTGGCTCTCTTCTTTGTTGGAATGATCGGGGCCAGGATGCCCCTGATGATCGCTGAATTGCCAACGCAGGGTGGACATATCCTGAGTTACATCCGGATCTACGCTGTGGGACTGGCCTCGGCCATTCTCGCCAACCTGGTCACGGACATGGGTTTTTCTCTCTACCACTTGTTAGGGGTGGTCGGCTTTGTGCTCGGGGGATTGGTCGGCGTGCTGATGGGTCTGATCATACACTTGCTTCTGGTCGTTCTCCTCACGGCGAGCCATGTCCTGCAACCCATCCGTCTCATCTGGGTCGAATTTTTCACCAAGTTTGATTTCTACAAAGTTAGGGGAAGGCCCTACCGCCCCTTTAAATCGGTGTGCAGTTCTTTCTGATATAGATTGTTGAAGAGTTAATGCATAAAACTTTGTAGGAGGAGAGATGATGAAGTTCAAGATTCTTTTTGCTTTGGGTCTACTGTTTCTGTTTGCTTCGCTGTTCTGCCAGCAGGCCGACGCGGCTGGCGAGGGAGACATCAGCTCGAACAAGGGCCTGATCGCTCTCGGCATGGGCCTGGCCGTGGGACTGGGTGCTTTGGGCACGGGCATCGCGCAGGCTCGCATCGGTGCAGCGGGCCTCGGCAGTGCGGTCGAGAAGCCTGAGTCGCTTGGCCTGGCGCTCATCTTCCTTCTTCTTCCGGAGACCTTGGTGATCTTTGGTCTGGTCATTGCCTTCATCCTGCTCGGGAAGTTGTGATGTCAAAACTTAAAGACATCCTCCAGGAAGAGGTTTTGGAGCAGATCAACAAGGTTCTGGCCGAGGCAGATTCGAAGGCCGAGGCGCTCATCGCTGAGGCGAAGAGCAAGGCATCAGAGCGAGTCGAAGCCCACCGGAAGAAGACCGAAGCTGAACTTCGCGATGCAACGCGAAGAGCGGAGAGCGCCGCCGATCTTGCGGTCTCAACGTCCCGCATGAAGGCAATGGGTGAGGGGATCGCCCTGGTGCGAGAGAAGGCTTTGGCCGGCCTCAAGAAAATCGCCGGTAGGCCGGACTACGGGAAAGTCCTCGAGACCTTGGCCGAAGAGGCCACAAAGGCTGTTGAAGCAGCCGAGGCACTGGTTGTGCACCCGGACGACCAGGGCAAAGTCAGTGATTGGGCCAAGCAGAGGGGATTCGAATTACGAGCCGACGCCGGACTCTACCTCGGGGTGCGGATCGTGGCCCGTGGTGGCCAGCGCAGTGTGGAGAACAGCCTTCCGGAGCGACTTGAGCGCGCATGGGAGACGCTCGCTTCAGGTGTGGCCCAGCTCCTCTGGGAATAAGGGAGAAGATCTGCATCGTAGCCGTAACCAATTGACCAGTTTCATAGTTTGTGAGTGAGGAAAGAGCTTGCCCGACGACTTCGGATACTTGAATGGACGCATCCGATCCAGACGCAGTCAGTTGCTGCCGGAGGGCTTTTTCCGGCAGGCGCTGAGTCTTAACTTCTCTGAGCTGGTTAGAGTCCTTGGCCAAAGCATCTACGGCCCCGACCTTACAGGAGAGTGGCTTGCTGACGTCGACCGCGCCGTTACGGTTCACTTGGACCGCACAGTGGCCGACCTGCCAAGATTGGTCTCCGGCGAAGCACGTGAAGCAATGAACCTGCTGCTCGTGGAGGCCGACCTGGCTAACGTGAAAACGATTCTTAAAGGAAAGTCCCAAGGGTGGACAGCCGGAGAGATCACGGGGCGACTGGTCGGCGGTACGCTTCCCCGAGGCCTGTACAGCGCCATGGTGGAGGCCCCTGACGCCGCATCGCTCGCACAGGTGCTCGCGCTGCCCAATCATCTGCTCGCGAGAGCTCTGCGTGAGGCATCCCGAACCGGGCGTGATCGACTCGAAGCAGAGGTGCTACTCGACCAGGTCTTCTATCCGGCGGTGTTGCGTCGTGCCCGGGAGCTGGAACAGCCATACCTTGCTAATTTTATCTGTTTCGAGATTGACGCGTCAAACCTCTCGACCGGTGTCAAACTGTCCACGATCGGTTTCGAAGGGCTGCCGGAACGTTTCTTCCTAAGAGGTGGTCGTCTGGTCGGCCTTTCCCTGTTTCGGCGGCTGGCAGACGGCGATGTGGCCGCGCTTCATGAGTTGAGCGATACCGATTTCAGCCGGCTGGCAGAAGTTCGGGATCTGCCGGCCCTTGAGCAGGGCCTACGTTGCGCACTCTTAGCAAAGGCACGCGAGGAGGCCAAGGATGTCTTGGGCGCGGGCCTTGCCATCGATTACATTAAGCACAAGGAGTGGGAAGCTGGCCGGATCAGGCTTTTAGCGCGGCGTGCCTATTATGACCTGCCGCCTGCTTCAATAGGACAGGACGTTTTCTGCCAATGAAGATTGCTGTTTTGACTGATGCCGAATCTGCCGCAGGCTACCGCCTCGCTGGTCTTGACGTGGCCGTTGCCGCTGACGCGGCCGAGGCCCGGAGGGTCCTGGTCCGCATGATTCAAGAGGGCGATGCTACCTTGATCGGAGTAAGCGAGGCGCTCTTGCCGGACCCTTATCAGGTCATCAGGCGAGAGATGCATGGCCGCGATCTGCCGGTTCTCCTTGCGATCCCCTCGCCCCTTTCTGCAGGGATAGAAAGAGGCGAGGACGCAGAGGCATTCATGCGGCGCCTGATCCTATCGACGATGGGCCATGAGATCAAACTGTAAACCCGTCCTGCTTACGGCCGGAAGGACAGTCGGGCTTCCGAAGTTTTAGAATGCGCACGCTTGGGTCATGGGTAAGTGTCCATCGCAGGAAAGCCAATGATGATTTTTCTTTGCGACGCTTTGCCCATTTTTTTAAGAGGTGGCGCTCCAAAACTTCTTCACCCCGGCTATCCTTCCGGTCTGGATCACGGAATCAAATTTGTTCCCGCCTTCAAAGGGAAGGGAAGGTCTTGGGTTAAGATCATTTTCAATCGGGAGTGAAGCAGTTTGGAAGGTGAGTTGCAGAAGATGATACAAGGAACCATCCGGAAGATCACAGGCCCGGCGGTCATTGCTAAGGGGATGCTCGGTGCCCGCATGTACGACATTGTCAAGGTGGGCGATGAGGGGCTCGCCGGTGAAATCATCCGTTTGGAGGGCGACACGGCATTCGTTCAAGTCTATGAGGATACTTCTGGTCTGGTAGTCGGTCAGCCAGTAATCTCGACGGGCATACCGCTTGTGGTGGAGCTGGGACCGGGACTTCTGAACTCCGTTTACGACGGTATCCAGCGACCGCTCGAAAAGGTCCGGGAGAAAACGGGGAACTTCATCACCCGTGGCGTGGAGGCAGTGGCGCTCGACCGTCAAAAGAAGTGGGATTGGACGCCGGCAGTGAAGCCCGAGGACTCCATTGCAGGCGGTATGACTCTGGGTACTGTTCAGGAGTTCCGGTTCCTCCATAAGGTCCTGGTGCCTCCGGAGGTGACCGGCACGGTCAAGAGCGTAAGAGGAGGCGGGGCTTACACGGTCGAGGAGCCAGTTGTTGTTCTTGAGGATGGCCAGGAGCTCAAAATGTTCCACGTCTGGCCGGTGCGACGACCCCGCCCCATTCGGGAAAAGCTCGACCCGAAGGAACCTTTCCTCACCGGGATGCGGGTCCTGGATGTCCTCTTTCCCATCGCCATGGGCGGGACCGCTGCGATCCCAGGGCCTTTCGGTTCGGGAAAGACCGTGGCTCAGCAATCATTCGCGAAATGGTCTAATGCCGATATCGTGGTCTACGTGGGCTGTGGCGAACGGGGCAACGAGATGACAGACGTTCTCGCCGAGTTTCCTCAACTCCAAGACCCGAGGACCGGTCAGCCGCTCATGCAACGTACCATTCTCATTGCCAACACCTCCAACATGCCTGTGGCAGCGAGAGAAGCGAGTATCTATGTGGGCGTGACCCTCGCTGAATATTTCAGGGACCAGGGTTGCGCTGTGGCGCTGATGGCCGACTCCACGAGTCGATGGGCTGAAGCGCTGCGTGAAATCTCCTCACGGCTCGAAGAGATGCCGGCTGAAGAAGGCTATCCGCCCTATCTCTCCGCTCGTCTTGCTGCATTCTATGAACGCTCCGGCCTGGTCACTACTTCGGCAGGAGAGCGCGGCGCGGTCACCGTAGTGGGCGCTGTTTCGCCCGCCGGCGGCGACATGTCCGAACCGGTCACCCAATCGACGCTCCGAATCGCAGGTGCCTTTTGGCAACTGGATGCGACGCTGGCGTACCGTCGCCACTTCCCCGCGATCAACTGGAACGGTTCTTATTCGCTCTACATCCAATTGCTGGATAGCTGGTATCTGAAAAATGTGGACTCCGACTACCCCGCGATGCGCGACGCCATCCGGGAACTGCTCCAACGAGAGGCTTCGCTTCAGGAGATCGTTCAACTCGTAGGTCCCGACGCTCTGCAGGATCACGAGCGCCTTATCATCGAAGTCGGCCGCATCTTGCGTGAGGACTTTCTGCAGCAGAACGGTTTCCACGAAATCGACGCCTACTGCTCCATGAAAAAGGACCACGGGATGATGCGGATGGTGACGGCCCTCTATCAAGCAGCTGAGACGGCGCTGAAAGAAGGGGTTTCCGTCGACGAGATCATCCAGAACCCCGTAGTCCAGAAGATCGCCCGCGCCCGTTATACACCGGAGAAGGATTTTCAGACCTACTTGGAAGGCGTGCTAAAGGAGATCGAGGCAGCCTTCAAGAAGGCGACATGAGGAGTTCGACTTCATGGACCTCTTGAAAAGAGAGTATCACTCGCCGACCTACATTTCCGGTCCGCTCCTTTTTCTGAAGAATGCCGGAGACCTGGCATATAATGCAATTGTCGATATCAAGGATGGGACGGGTCGGGTGCGCGGCGGGCAGGTCATTGAGGTTTCCGAGGAATACGCTGTGATCCAGGTGTTTCAGGAAACAGCAGGGCTGGACCTCGCACGGACTTCAGTGAGCCTGGTGGAGAATGTGGCACGCCTGAGCGTATCGAAAGAGATGCTGGGACGCCGCTTCAACGGTGTCGGAAAACCGATTGACGGTTTGCCACCAGTGACTCCGGAGAAACGCCTCTCCATCGCCGGAATGCCGATCAACCCGGTCGCACGACGCAAGCCCGAGGAATTTATTCAGACCGGCATCTCTACGATCGATATCATGAACACCTTGGTGCGGGGGCAGAAGCTTCCCATCTTTTCGGGTCCCGGCCTCCCTGCGAACGAGCTGGCTGCACAGATCGCACGTCAAGCCACCGTGCCCGGTGAGGACGTGCAATTCGCCGTGGTCTTTTGCGCCATGGGCGTGACACAGCGAGAGGTGAGCTACTTCACCGGCGAGTTCGAAAAGACAGGCGCTCTCTCTCGCTCCGTCCTTTTTCTCAATAAAGCGGACGACCCGACAATTGCGCGCATATTGACGCCGCGCATGGCACTGACCGTGGCGGAGCACCTCGCCTTTAGCCATGGCTATCACGTGCTGGTCATCCTGACGGACATGACCAACTACTGCGAGGCGCTGCGGGAAGTGGGGGCTTCACGGGGTGAGATCCCAGGTCGGCGCGGCTATCCGGGCTACATGTATACGGACCTTTCCACGATCTATGAGCGTGCGGGATTGATCGCGGGCAGCCCGGGGTCCGTGACGCAGATCCCGATTCTCTCGATGCCGGGGGGAGACCGCACCCATCCCATTCCCGACCTCACAGGATATATCACCGAGGGTCAGATCCAGCTCTCGAACGAGCTCCATCGCAAAGGCTGCTTTCCGCCGATCGATCCACTTCCGTCTCTCTCAAGATTGGCGAACAGCGGAATCGGGAAAGGCAAGACCAGAGAGGACCACAAGCAGGTCTCCGACCAGCTCTTTGCCGCTTACGCCAACGGCGTTGACATCCGCAAGCTGGTGGCGATCATCGGTGAGGAGGCACTGACCCAGAACGACCGGCGCTATCTGGAGTTTGCAAGCGTCTTTGAAAAGAACTTCATTCATCAGGGTGAACAAAATCGCGACCTGGATGAATCCTTGAACATCGCCTGGGCATTGCTTTCCATGCTGCCCGAGTCCGAATTGAAGCGGATTTCCGCGGACCATATCGGCAAGTACTACGGCACAAAACTGAGGGAGTTCTGGGATACTGGCCGATACACGTGAGGAAGATGATGAACGGGACAAGCCCTACCCGGATGAACCTTCTTACGCGGCGCAGCCAGCTCGGCCTGGCGCTCAGGGGCGTCGATCTCTTGCAGAAAAAACGTGACGCACTGGTAAGAGAATTCTTTGGCTTGATTCACGAGACCCTCGAAGCCCGTAGGGAGTTGAATGCAGCGGGCCGGGAGGCGCACATGGCGCTTTTCCTTGCGAAGGCCTTCGACGGTCCCCGAGAGGT
>Ga0187771_10003636_pt1 | contig 10794 bp, 9 predicted proteins | sample 0116_SJ02_MP15_1_FD_133139 | JGI IMG/M metagenome (GOLD analysis project Ga0187771, IMG submission 133139) | Tropical peat soil microbial communities from peatlands in Department of Meta, Colombia - 0116_SJ02_MP15_10_MG | ecosystem: Environmental > Terrestrial > Soil > Wetlands > Peat | place... | reverse complement strand
GCATGGTCTGGGTCTGCAGGATCGGCGCCTGCGGGTAGTGGAGGAGGTGCCCGCGGGTGTCCGGGCGGCGACGGTAGTTGACCGACTCGACGCCGAGCGCCTGCTTGGCCATCCCGGAGCCCATCGTGTTGCGCGGGGCGGCGTTGTGCTCCGGGTACGGGATGAGGCCCGTGCAGACGCCCAGCATCAGGTTGGGGTCGATCTCGAGGTGCGTTTGCCGGTCGGAGAGCAGGCCGACCGCCGGGAACTCGGCGGTGCACAGACCGCAGGCGACGGTCGGCGGGTCGCGCTTCTCGCCCATCGACGCCCAGCGGACGTCCGAGCGGGAGAGGGCCCGCTCGCACTTCGGGCAGCGGTCCGGGAACTGGAGGGGGTCGACGGCGATGAGCGAGTCCTCCTCCTCCTCGGCGTCGACCCACTCGATCTTCCCCTGGCGGATCAGGTCGCTGAACGAGAGGGTCCCGCGCGCGAGGTCGTCCAGGTCCCCCGCCGAGACCCGCGGCACGCCTCCCTTCACGACGATGAGCGGACGGCGGAGCCGGCCGGAGTCGCTGTGGACGATCACCTCGTTCATCACCTCGTCGTAGCGGGCGTTGATCTCGTAGGTCCGGTCGCCGAGCGTCGGGCTGAGCGTGCCGGTCCGGCGGCGCTCGCGGATCTCGCGGACGAGCTCGAGGGGCTGGCTGTGCAGCCCGACCAGGTTGCCGTTGACGTAGACGCGCGCGGCGCGCTTGCCCTTCGGCGCCGTCGCCTCCTGGAACACCTCGGGGCCGATCTCGCGCGTGTTGAGGTCACGCAGGATGAGGGCGACCTCCTCCTCGTCGGCCCCCTCGGAGACGTCGACGCACAGGGCGTAGTTCTTCACGAGGCCGCAGTTCTGGCCCTCGGGGGTCTCGTTCGGGCAGAGGCGCCCCCACTGCGTCGGGTGGAGGTCGCGGGCCTCGAAGTGGGGCTGGCTGCGGGTGAGCGGGCTGGTGACCCGCCGCAGGTGGCTGATCGTGGACATGTGGCTGGTGCGGTCCAGCACCTGGCTGACCCCGGCCCGGCCCCCGACCCAGTTGCCGGTCGCGAGGGCGTGGACGAGCCGCTGGGTGAGCAGGTCCGGCCGGATCGCGCTGGCGATCCGCAGGTCCTTCTTCCGGGCGAACGAGCGTTCCAGCTGGTACTTCAGGTCCTTGAGCAGGAGCGAGAACGCGACCCGGAACAGGTCCTCCATGAGGTCGCCGGCGAGCTTGAGCCGCTTGTTCGCGTAGTGGTCCTTGTCGTCCTCGCCCCGGACCTTGAGGTGGAGCTCGAGGACCGTCCTCGCCATCCGCGCCAGGTAGAGCGCCTTCTTCAGCCGGTCCCCCCGCGTGTCGCCGAGGTGCGGGAGGAGCGAGCGGTCGAGGATCCCGTCGACCTTGCGCTGGCGGTACTCCTTCGCCTGGCCGGTGGCGAACTTCTTCTCGAGGAACAGGAGCGCGTCCTCCGTCGTCAGGATCCCCTCCGGTGGGTAGAGCTTCTTGGAGACGCACTCCTCGAGGTTGACGTTGAGCAGGTGCTTCATCGTCTGGACGAACGGCTCGTCCAGCGGGAGGAGCTCGCCCAGGACCGCCTGGAAGATCTCCTCGTCGTTCTTCATCCCGAGGGCCTTCATCAGGATCACGAGCGGGATCTGGCCGCTCGCCGTCGGGACCGAGACCTGGAGCACCCCGTCCTTCTTCTTCTCGACGACCGTGAGCGAGCGGTAGCCGCCCCGCTGGCTGAACACCTTCGCGCTCTCGATCGGCGTGCCGTAGCGCTCGTTGAACTCCGCGAAGATCCGGTTCGGGGCGAGGTCCTCCAGGCTGATGATCACCCGCTCGGTCCCGCCGATGACGAAGTAGCCGCCGGGGTCGAGCGGGTCCTCGCCGTACTCCACCAGCTTGGCGCGGTACTCCTCGTCCGAGAGCCAGATCTGGTCGTCCTCGGTGATCTTGTAGCGGTTGAGGTTGCACGGACGGCTCTTGACCATGATCGGCAGGTCCCCGATGTGGACGTCCTCGGGCGCCCGCTCGACCCCGTTCTCGACGACGGTGACCTTGAGGTAGATCGGCGCCTGGTACGTCAGGTTCCGCAGGCGCGCCTCCATCGGCGTGAGCGTCGGCTTGGAGCCGACCGGCTCCTTGACGAACGGCGCGCCGATGAAGATCGTCGGCTCGGCGGAGGGGGGGACGACCCCGCGGGCGTCCCGGCGGCGGCCGACGCGCACGGAGATCGAGCTCTTCGTCTTCTGGACGTCCAGCCGGATGACGCCGCGCTCGGTCGAGTCCTCGCTGACCCGCGCCTCGTCGACGATCCGCTGCATCCGCGAGTTCGGGTTGTCGCGGGTCGGCAGGAAGTCGTTGAAGCTCGCCAGGTGATGGTTGACGATCGACCGCTCCCGGAAGAACGCGTCCACGATCTCTCGCATGGAACCTCACTCCTCCCGGCCGGGAAGGACGATGACGCGGTAGGCGACCGACTGACCGGCGGTGGCGCTCGGCCGGCGGATGCGCACGAGCCGACCGACCAGGCGTTCGCCGGACTCCTTCAAGGCGGCGTACTTCGGGTCGGTCTGCAGGCCGGGGTCGCTGACCAGGATCTTCGGCAGGCGTTCCACCGGCGTCGAGATCTCGCCGAGCACCGCGGACGACTCCGCCTCCGAGAGGATCTCGTGCGGGGGGGCGAGATGGTGGGCGACGAACGCTCGGGGGGCCGGGGGCGGGCCGGCGGCCTTCGCCGGACGGGCGCGGCTGCGGGGGGACGGCGTCATGCGGACCTCCAGGGAGCGGCGCGGGCCCGGGGGGATGTTCGGACCGCCCGCGCGGGCCGCGCGGGCCGGCTCGTTCGAACCCCCGACCACCTGGTTAAAAGCCAGATGCTCTGTGCCGGGCCGCCGGCACGACCGGTCGGCCGACCGGCCTGAGCTACGGGCCCGTACCTGCTCCGCCGGGGAAGGACCCCGGCACGGTACTTCACTCTATCTGGCGCCCGGCTCACTGCACGCTCTCCAAGCTCGAGATGATCGACCAGATGGCGGTCCGACCGTGGGTCGGCAGGTTCGGGTCGTTGGCGAGGTCGTCCAGGGCGTACACCGCGCTCGCGATGCGGACGTCCATCGGGACGGCGTTCTTCGACAGCTCCTCCTTCGCGGCGAGGGCTCCCCGTCGGACGTTGCGCGGGACGCTCGCGTCGTCCGCGAGCTCGACGAGCGAGCGGAGGGCGTTCTGCACCTCCACGCCGCCGGACGGTACGGTGACCGCAGCGGCCCGACCGGCGGAGGCGCTCGCCGGGCCGGTCATACGGTGTGGGTCTCCCCCGCCTCCTTGTAGGCGGTCACGACCAGGAGCGTCATCGTCTCGCGGATCCCCTTCACCGAGGGCAAACGGTGCAGGACGAACTCCTTGAGCTCCTCGTAGTGCGGGAAGCGGACCTTGAGGAAGATGTCCGTGTCGCCGGTCACGAGGAAGACGTCCTCGACCTCGACGAACCGGGCGACCTCGGTGGCGACCGCGTCCGCTTCGGCGGTCTCGACCTTCAGCGCGATCAGGGCGACGACGTGCTCATCCCCCCAGACCTTCGTGAACGCGCTCTCCACCGCGCGGCTCACGGGCGCCTTGGGCGTACCGGGCTTCTCCATCGCAGCGAACCTCCCCCGACAGTGCGGATGCCGACTCCCGAGCGGCCTACGAGGCCGGGGCGGACTCGAACTCCTCTTGCAGGTCGTTGACGACCTGGTCGATCACGCTACCGGCGCTCTGGGCGCGGTACTCCCGCACGCCCCCGGCCTCGCTGGACACCCGGGCCAAGAGGTCCGCCGGTCCTCGAAGAAACTCGACGCTGCAGATGAACTCCTCCATTAGCTCGCCGGGCCCCCTCCGGCCGAGCGGGCCGACATAGGCCCCCTATATATCACTTCGCAGAAGCACCGCCGCCGGAGCGGTCCCGGGGCCTTCCCACCGAGCGCGCGCGGCCCCCGGGCGGGGCACCGTTATCTTCGAGGAGCCGGTCGATGGCCGTGGCCGGGCCGGGCGCCAGGACGAGCCGAGTTGAGGTCCGCGTCGAGCTGAAGCCGGAGGTCGCCGACGCCGAGGCGGAGAGCATCGCCCGGGCCCTCGGTCTCCTGGGGGTCCGCGCGCTCCATCGGGTCCACCTCGCGCGCCTGTTCGACCTCGAGTTCGAGGGGGTCGACCCCCCGGAGGCGGAGCGCCGCGCCCAAGAGGCGGTCGACCGGCTCCTCGCCAACCCCGTGATTCATCGGGTCTCGATCCGGTCGCTCGCGGAGCCGGATCGGTGACCGACTGGGCCCCGGGCATCGCGACGGTGACGGTCCGGGGGCTTCCCCTCCGCCGGCTCCGGGAGGTGTCGGCCGGGCGCCGCCTGGGCTTCTCGCCGCCCGAACTGCGGAGGATCCAGCGCTACTTCGAGCGGGAGGGCCGCGAGCCGACGGACGTCGAGCTCGCCGGACTCGCGCAGAGCTGGAGCGAGCACTGCAGCTACAAGAGCTCGCGACCGTTCCTGCGCCGCGCCTTCCGCGGGCTCCGCGAGGGTCGCCGAATCCTCGGGACGGGCGATGCCGGGGTGATGCGGTTCCCGGGGGGGCACGCCTACGCGTTGCGGATCGAGTCCCACAACCACCCCTCGGCGATCGAACCGTACGGCGGGGCCGCGACGGGCATCGGTGGCATCCTCCGCGACGTCCTCGCGGTGGGGGCGGAGCCGATCGCCCTCACCGATCCGCTGTTCTTCGGACCGCTCGACCTCGCCGGCGAGGGCGTGCCGGCCGGGGTGAAGTCGCCCCGGTTCCTCGCCTCCGGCGTCATCTCGGGGATCCGCGACTACGGGAACCGCGTCGGGGTCCCCACCGTCTCGGGCCTCGTCGCCTTCGACCCGGCGTTCGTGGTGAACCCGCTCGTCAACGTCGGCTGCGTCGGCTGGCTGGACCGGGGCCGCCCGCTCCCGAACCGGGCGCGCGCCGCGGGGGACCGGCTGGTCCTCGCCGGCGGCCGGACCGGCCGCGACGGCATCGGTGGGGTGGCGTTCGCCTCCCGCGAGCTCGACGAGGAGAGCGAGAGCGCCTCCCGCGGTGCGGTCCAGCTCGGCAACCCGATCCTGAAGGAGCCGCTGATCCGCGCCTCGGTGGAGGCGTTCGACCGGGGCCTCGTCCAGGGGCTCAAGGACCTCGGGGGCGGGGGGCTCGCGACCGCCTCGGGCGAGCTCGTCCACGCCGGCGGGCTCGGCTCGGTGATCGACCTCGCCCGCGTCCCGCTGCGCGAGACCGGCCTGCGCCCCTGGGAGGTGTGGATCTCGGAGTCGCAGGAACGGATGGTCTATGACGTGCGGCCCGAGGACGTGCCGGAGCTGCTGGAGGTGTTCCGGCGCCGGGACGTCGAGGCGACCGACATCGGCGAGGTCGTTCGGGGTCCCTACGAGACGCTGACCTGGGAGGGTCGGCCGGCCGCCCGCCTGCGGCTCGATTTCCGGATCAACCCGACGGAGCTCCACCGCTCGCAGACCGGACGGCCGAGGCGGCGACGGGCGGCTCCCCGCGTCCCGGACCGCGACCTCGGCAGGACGGTCGAGGAGCTCCTCCTCGACCCGGACGGCGTCTCCCGAGAGCCGGTGATCCGGGTGTACGACCACGAGGTGATGGGCCGGACCGTGGTCAAGCCACTGCATGGGGCGGTCCGCTCTCCCTCCCATGGCGACGCGGCGGTGCTCCGGCCGCGGCCGGACTCGCGCGCGGGCCTCGCGGTCACCACGAGCGCCCACCCTTGGGCGTGCCGCGAGGATCCCTACCGGGGTGCGGTGATGGTCGTGGAAGAGGCCGCCCGGAACCTCTACGCGGTCGGCGCGCGGCCGGACGCGATCTCGGACTGCCTCAACTTCGGTTCCCCGGAGAACCCCCGGGTCGTCCGGGACCTCGCCCTGGCCACGCGGGGCCTCGGCGTCGCGGCCCGCGCGCTCGGGTTCGCGGTCCCCTCGGGCAACGTGAGCCTCTACAACGGAGGGCTGGGGCAGGAGATCCCCCCGACGCCGGTCCTGCTGGCCACGGGGATCGTCCCGGAGCTCGCCCACGCGATCACCAGCGACCTCAAGTCCGTCGGCAACGCCCTCTATCTGGTCGGCCGCTCGCGCCCGGAGGTCGGCGCGTCCCTGTGGGCCCGGCGTCACGCCCGGCGGGGGCTGGTCGTGCCCCCCGGGGACCCGGCCGCCCTGCGGCGCCTTGGGGAGAAGCTGCTGCGGGCCGCCTCGCGCGGCAGCGCCGTGGCGGCCCACGACGTCTCCGACGGAGGGCTGGGCGTCGCCCTCGCCGAGATGGCGTTCGGGGGGGGCCTGGGCTTCGACGCCGATCTCGTGGCCACGGGCCTTCGCACCCCGGGGCTGGCCGCGGTCGCCGAAGGGGGGTCCCGGCTGCTCGTGGAGGTCCCGGGCGGGCGCGCCGCGTCGTTCGAGCGCGCGATGCGCGGGACCCGGGCCGTCCGCCTCGGGACCGTCACCGAGAAGGACGGGCTCCTGCGCTGGGGAGCCGACGAGGTCGCTCGCCTCGACCTCGGCCAGCTCTACCCGCGCTGGAGGACCGGGCTCGCGCTGCCGTAGCCGACCGTGACCGTCACGGCGCTCGTCTCCGGCGGCAAGGACTCGATCTACGCGGCGTACCTCGCCGAGACGCAAGGCTGGCCGGTCGACGAGCTCCTGACGCTCGTCCCGGACGACCCGGAGTCGATGATGTTCCATACCCCGAACCTGGCCTGGGTCGCGCTCCAGGCCGAGGCCTGGGGGAAGCGGCACCGCCGGGTCCGGGTGGCCGGCCGGAGCGAGGCCGACGAGGTGGAGGCCCTGGCCGGGGCCCTTGCGGGCGCCCGGGGACCGGTCGTCACCGGGGCGATCGGCTCGTCGTACCAGTGGGCCCGCGTGCTGCGGGCGGCGGACCGGCACGGACGGCGGGTCTACGCTCCGCTTTGGCGCGTCGACCCGGGCGCGGTGGTCCGCCAGGAGATCGCGGCCGGGCTCGACATCCGGTTCGTCCACCTCGCGGCCGAGCCCCTCCCCGCCGACTGGGTCGGGAGCCGGCTCGACGAACGACGCCTCGATCAGCTGGGCCGGCTGGGCGGGGCAGGGCACGGGATGAACGTCGCGGGGGAGGGGGGCGAGTACGAGACGCTGGTCGTGGACGCGCCGTTCTTCGCCTCCCGTCTCGTCCTCGACCAAGCGAGCACCCTGGTCGACCGCTCGACGGCCCGGCTCGTCATCTCGAGCGCACATCTCAAGAGAAAGACGGGGGGTGGACCGGCGAGCACCCCCCCGTGACCCGACGTGGCCGACCTCCCCGGCTCGACTCGCTCTCGCCGGAGGCCCGCGAGGCCGCGGTCCGGGCACGACAGGCGCTCGGGGACCGCCGGGCGACCCCGAATGTGGCGTGGATCTCCGCCCTCACCGGGGCCAACCGCCGGGAAATCGGCGAGGTCCTCGCGGAGCTCGAGGCGCTGCTCCCGCTAGAGGAGGAGATCCGGCACCGTCACCTGGCGGCGGGACGGGAGGTGTACGCGCAGATCTGCGCCCCGTTCGAGCTGTTCGCGCTCGCCCGGCTCCTTCGGCCCGACCACATCGTGGAGGCCGGGGTCAGCAGCGGGGTCTCCAGCGCCCACTTTCTGGCGGCGCTGCGCCGCAACCGCCGGGGAAGGCTGCACTCGATTGACCTCCCGCTGCCGCAGCGGGGGCCCGCCCTGGCCAGGGGCGAGTCGACCGTCGCGCTCCCGCCCGGCCATCAGAGCGGCTGGGCCGTGCCGGATCGGCTGCGCGAGCGGTGGGACCTGCGGATCGGCCCGAGCCAGGAGCTGCTGCCCCAGCTCCTCGGCCAGCTGGACCAGGTCGGCCTGTTCCTGCACGACGATCTGCACACGCCGGCCCATCTCTCGTTCGAGCTGGAGACCGTGCGGCCGAAGCTGGCCCCCGGCGCCGTCGTGCTCGCCGACAACACACGGTGGACCGGGGAGGCGTTCCCGCGCTTCGCGCGCGCCGTCGGCGCCCGCGTCGTCCGCCGGGGCCGGGGGGACCTGGTCGGGCTTCGCCTCCCCGACCCGCCCCCACCGTTATAGCGCCCGCCGCCCATCCAACGCCGATGGCGGCGGTCCGACCGACCGGCCCGGGCGTCCGGGGCTCGCCTCCGCCCACCGCCCAGGACCCGGTCGTCGAGGCGACGCACCGGTGGGAGGCGGAGGTCCTCCGGCCGGCCCTGGAGAGGTCCCCCGAGCGCCGGAGCTCCTTCGCGACCCTCGGGGGGATCCCGCTGGAGCGGCTGTACACCCCCCGCGCGGTCCCCGACCTCCCGGACCGCCTCGGTTACCCGGGCCAGGCACCCTACACCCGGGGCATCCACCCGACGATGTACCGGGGCCGGCTCTGGTCGATGCGGATGTTCAGCGGGTTCGGCTCCCCCGAGGACACGAACGCTCGGTTCCACTACCTGCTGGCCCACGGCGAGACGGGGCTCTCCATCGCGTTCGACGACCCGACGCTCTACGGGATCGACGCCGACGACCCCGAGGCGGTGGGCGAGGTCGGCAAGTGCGGCGTGAACGTGAGCTCGCTGGACGACATGCGCCGGCTCCTCGACCGGATCCCGCTGGCGCGGGTGACCACCAGCATGACGATCAACGCTCCCGCGAACGTCCTGTGGGGGATGTACCTCCTGGTCGGCAAGGCCCACCGGGTCCCGTTCTCGGCCCTGGGAGGCACGACCCAGAACGACATCCTGAAGGAGTACATCGCCCAGAAGGAGTTCCTGTATCCTCCCCGCGCGGCGCTGCGCCTGGTCGTGGACACGATCGAGTACGCGACGCGCCACACCCCCCGGTGGAACCCGGTCTCGATCTCGGGCTACCACATCCGCGAGGCCGGCTCGACCGCCGTCCAGGAGCTCGCGTTCACCCTCGCCGACGGTCGAACGTACGTGCGGGCCGCGATCGAGCGGGGGCTGGACGTCGACGAGTTCGCCCCGCGCCTGTCGTTCTTCTTCAACTCCCACAACGACCTCTTCGAGGAGGTGGCGAAGTTCCGCGCCGCCCGACGGATCTGGGCGTCGGTGATGAAGGACGAGTTCGGGGCGAAGCAGGAACGGTCGCGGTGGCTGCGGTTCCACACCCAGACCGCCGGGTGCTCGTGCACCGCGCAGCAGCCGGAGCTGAACGTCGTCCGGACGACGATCCAGGCGCTCGCGGCGGTGCTGGGGGGGACCCAGTCGCTCCACACCAACTCCTACGACGAGGCGATCCAGCTCCCGAGCGAGGACGCGGTGCGGATCGCGCTGCGGACCCAGCAGATCCTCGCCCACGAGACGGGGGTCACCTCGACGATCGACCCGCTCGGCGGGAGCTACTACGTCGAGTGGCTCACCGACCGCATGGAGGAGGAGGTCCGCCGCTACTTCGACCGGATCGACGAGCTGGGTGGGGTCGTCGCCGGCATCGAGCGCGGGTTCTTCCAGCGGGAGATCCAGGAGGCGTCGTTCCACTACCAGCGCGCCGTCGAGCAGGGGGAGGCAAAGGTCGTGGGCGTCAACGCCTACACCGTGGAGGCGCCCGTGCGGGTCCCTCGCCTCAAGATCTCCGAGGCGGCCCGGCATGCCCAGAGCCGGCGGCTGCGCGCCCTGCGCGCACGCCGGGACCGGGCGCGGCACACGGCGGCGCTCGACCGGTTGCGCCGGGTCGCCGGCACCGAGTCGGAGAACACGATGCCGCCGGTGCTGGAGGCGCTCCGGGCCGGGGCCACGCTGGGGGAGATCGTGAGGGCGTTCCAGGATGTCTACGGCCCGTACCGCGAGCGCTCGACGTACTAGGGACGGGCCAGGGCGGCGGGATCGCGTGACGATCGCCAGTCCGTCGAATCGTCCGTCCGCCGCTCCGCCGACCCCCGGGGCCTACCGGGCCGCGCTGGAGGCGCTCTACGGCCGGCGGCGGTTCGGCCTCCGCCCCGGCCTGGAGGTCGTGCAGGCCCTCCTGGCCGAGCTGGGCCATCCGGAGCGTCGACTGCCGGCGGTCCATGTCACCGGGAGCAAGGGCAAGGGCTCGGTCGCCACCATGGCCGCCGCCATCCTCTCCGCCCATGGCCGCCGCACGGGGCTGTTCACCTCCCCGCACCTGGCGAGCTACCGGGAACGGGCCCGCGTGGACGGCCGCGAGATCGGACCGGAGGAGGTCGTTCGCGGGATCGAACGGGTCGAGGCGGCCGCCGGCCGGCTCGGACGCGCCGGGACGATCGACCGCGACCCGACGTTCTTCGAGGTCACCACAGCGCTGGCGCTCGACTGGTTCGTCCGGGCCGCAGCCGAGGCCGCCGTCGTGGAGGTGGGGATCGGCGGTCGCCTGGACGCGACGAACGTCCTCTCGTCCCGGGTCGGCGTCGTCACGACGGTGGAGCTCGAGCACACCGACCTCCTCGGCCCGACGGTCGAGGCGATCGCTACCGAGAAGGCGGGGATCCTTCATCCGGGCATGCGGGGGATCCTCGGCGAGCTGCCGGCGGCCGCGGCCGCGGCGGTGGGCCGCATCGCCGGGCAGCACGGCGTCGCGCTCTGGTCCCTCGGACGAGAGCTGCGCGCCGAACGGACGGAGCTCGCGGCGGAGGGTCAGACGCTCGACCTCCATGGTCCGGGGTTCGATCTGACCGGGGTGCGGATCCCGCTGTTGGGGGGCTTCCAGGTGGGGAACACGGCGCTCGCGGTGGCCGCGGCCGTCGCGTTCCTCCGCGCGGACGGTCGCGAGCTGGACCCGGAGTCGACCCGACGAGCGCTCG
>Ga0187771_10003635_pt1 | contig 10800 bp, 9 predicted proteins | sample 0116_SJ02_MP15_1_FD_133139 | JGI IMG/M metagenome (GOLD analysis project Ga0187771, IMG submission 133139) | Tropical peat soil microbial communities from peatlands in Department of Meta, Colombia - 0116_SJ02_MP15_10_MG | ecosystem: Environmental > Terrestrial > Soil > Wetlands > Peat | place... | reverse complement strand
TACGCGCTCGCTCATCCCAATGAAGTCGAGACGAGCTTCATTGCGGCCACCAAATTGCCGAAAGAAGTTGTGGAAAAGCAGCTGCGCGAGCGCACCGATCTTTCCAACGGCAGGATTGGCAAGGCGCAGCGCGAGACCATTCTTGCGGCAGGGCTCGCGCTTCAGCGAGCGGGCGTGATCAAGCCAGACGTCGACGTGAAAAAGGCCCTTGATGATCTCATCGACGAGCAATACGGCGCCGTGACCAACTGAATCGGCAGGTGGGCTCGCAGCTGATCGGCTGCGGGCCCGTTTCTGTATCGCCGGTCGCCAATTTCGACAGCCGTCAGCGATGCACACCGCTGGCGTCCGCGGGCTTTTAGGTGAGTTGCGCTCCAGGAACGTTTTGATGTCTGTTCTGCAGATGAACGTAGCGGACGAGCCAGCGGCGGCTGAGCGCAATCAGCGCAAACTTCGGCTGAAGCGCTGGAGCCGGCCGGCGCTTGGCCTGTTGCTTCCTCTGGCGCTTGCGCTCGGCTGGGAACTGGCCGTGCGGTTGGGTCTGTCCGATGGACGGCTCGTGCCGCCACCATCGGTCATTTATACGACATTCGCCGACCTAGCGCGCACCGGAGAATTGCAGCGCCATACGCTCGCCACGCTCGCGCGCGTCGCCGTCGGCTTCGGAATCGGCGTCGGTGTCGCCACCTTGCTCGGCGCGATCACCGGCTATTCGGTGCTGGTCCGCCGCATGATCGATCCGACCCTGCAGGCGCTGCGGGCGATCCCCTCGATCGCCTGGGTCCCGCTTTTTATCCTGTGGCTCGGCATCTTCGAGACTTCGAAAGTCGCGCTGATCGCCGCCGGCGTGTTTTTTCCAGTCTATCTCGGCGTGATGGGCGGGGTGATGTCGGTCGACCGCAAGATTGTCGAGGTGGGCCGGGTCTTTCGCCTGTCGGGTCCGCAAATGGTGCGCCGCATCCTGCTTCCCGCAGTGCTGCCGGCCTATGTCATCGCGCTCCGCTCAGGGCTGGGCCTCGGCTGGATGTTCGTCGTTGCCGCGGAATTCATGGGCGCCTCCGAGGGGCTCGGCTTTCTGCTGGTCGACGGCCAGCAACTCGGTAAGCCGGCTCAGATCGTCGCGGCCATCGTCGCTTTTGCCGTGATTGGCAAGGCAACTGATTGGATCCTCGTTGGCGTAACCGCCCCATTCCTACGTTGGGAGGATCGTTTCAACGTGCACGCCGGGGAGAATTGAACATGCTTGCACTCGTACGCGTGGGCAAGGTTTACCCGAACGGCGTCCATGCGCTCGACGACGTCAATTTTTCAGTTGGCCTCGGAGAGATTGTCGCCATTGTCGGCGGCTCCGGCTGCGGAAAATCGACACTGTTGCGGGCAATCTCCGGTCTCGACACGCCAAGCCGAGGCCAGGTGCTGCTCGACGACAAACCGATTACCGCCCCGCATGAGAAGATCGGCATCGTCTTTCAGGAGCCTCGGCTGCTGCCGTGGCTCTCGGTCGCCGACAACGTCGGTTTTGGCCTGGAGGATCGGCCAAGGGCGGAACGCCAGCAGCGCGTTCGCGCCGCGCTGACTCGCGTCGGGCTTGCCGACAAGGCCAACATGTGGCCGCGCGAATTGTCCGGCGGACAGGCGCAGCGAGTGGCGATCGCGCGGGCATTGGTTCCGCAACCGGAGGTTCTTCTCCTCGACGAGCCGTTCTCCGCGCTCGACGCATTCACGCGGATCGATTTGCAGGACCATCTCCTGGATCTGTGGACGGATTCGAGGCCGACGCTCGTCGTCGTTACCCATGATGTGGATGAGGCCATCGTGCTGGCGGACCGCATCATGGTGATGCGCCCGCATCCCGGGCGTATTTTTGCCGAGATCGAAGCCGGTCTTGCGCGGCCGCGCGATCGGCAATCCGCAGATTTCGACCGCATCAAGCGCCATGTTTTGACCGCCCTTGATCGCTCGCTTGACCGCGCCGCAACGGTCGACAGCGGCGAAACCAAGGTGAGCACAGGAGCTGCCTTGTGGTGGTGAGCCCGTGGCGTGTGCCGTCGAACTCAAGGTAGCTTCGATCCCCGGCCTACGCCACAGCCAAATCTCGCGGAATTGAATATTACAATCGTCCCATTATGAGCTATGGAACCGGCCTTGCCGGAGCGATCATTCGATATTCGGCGAGCAGCGAAAGATCGAGCAGGAGGAATGACGACATGGATGCCGCCGAGTTACGCGCACTGCAGGCTCCGATCAAGGAGCGATACAGAAACGATCCGAAAGCCGGTGTCATCACGCTGAAAGCTACGGGCTCGGTCGATGACGCCAGCATTGCTTGCAAGGTCGAAACCGGGCGCGCGCTCGCGGTAGCTGGCTTGCACCCGGCGACCGGCGGAAGCGGACTTGAGCTTTGCTCCGGCGACATGCTGTTGGAGGCACTAGTCGCATGCGCAGGCGTCACGTTGAAGGCGGTCGCGACGGCGCTTGACATTCCATTGCGGGCGGCAACCGTCGCGGCAGAAGGCGATTTGGATTTCCGCGGCACGTTGGGCGTGGTCAAAGACGCGCCGGTCGGCTTTGCACAAATTCGCCTGCGCTTCGATCTTGATACGGATGCACCGCAGGAAAAACTCGACCAATTGCTCAAACTGACGGAGCGCTATTGCGTCGTGTATCAGACTATCAAAAATGGTCCGCCCGTCGAGGTGTCGCTTAAACGCGCGTAGGGTGCGGTGACAACGATGCCCGTCGCGCGACATGAAAGACGCCATCGATCAGCTCGAAGGGAATGATTGTTCGCCGCGGCCCTTCGGCAAACACTCGGCCAAGAGACACTTTCATCGTGGGAATAGCCGCCAATGGCGCGGCAATACAGTGATACGGCCGGAGGGACTTTGCGATCCGTTCGCCGGCAATTGAACTTCGATCTTGTGACGCGCGGCGCCGACCAGAAGCCCGACGTGATGCCATCCGCCGCTGCGTCGAACCGAGGAAACGACCCCCGGGATGGCTCCGGCACGATCACACACGACATCGACGCCATGCGGCCGCAAAAAGAGCCGCGCCGGCCCGTCCGGAACGTCGGCCACGCCGGACAGGTCGATAGGGCGGTCATCGAGCCACACTTTTCCGCCCGAGACAGTCACCGGTAATTCGCTCGCTTCACCAACGAACGAAAAGACGAACGGCGAATTTGCCTTGTCGTAGACCTGGTCGGGAGTACCGATTTGCTCGATGCGGCCTTGACTCATGACAACGATGCGATCGGCGAGTTCCATCGCCTCTTCCTGGTCGTGCGTGACGAAAACGGTCGTATGGCCGGTCTTGTCATGCAACTCGCGCAGCCATACGCGGAGTTCGCGCCGCACCTTGGCGTCGATGGCGCCAAACGGTTCATCGAGCAACAGCACGCGTGGCTCGATCGCCAGCGCCCGCGCCAACGCAACGCGCTGCCGCTGGCCACCCGAAAGCTGCGCCGGAAAGCGCCTTTCGAGGCCTGGCAATTGAACAAGATCGAGCAATTCGGTTACGCGCTTCCGGATTTCTTCGCGGCTCGGCCGCGTATCGCGCGGCCTGACCTTGAGGCCAAAGGCGATGTTGGCCGCCACTGTCCGGTGCTTGAACAGCGCATATTGTTGAAAGACAAAGCCGACGTTGCGCTCCTGAACGCTCTTGTAGGAGGCATCTTCGTTACCGAAGTAGATCGCACCTTCTGTCGGCCGTTCCAGCCCGGCGATCAGACGCAACAGCGTCGTCTTCCCCGAACCTGACGGGCCGAGCAAGGCGATCAGCTCCCCTGAACGAATATCGAGCGATACGCCGTGTAGCGCGGGATAGCGATCGAACTCCTTGCGGACGTTGACAACACGAATATCCATTAAAGCTAAATCCTAGTGGCCGTTCGTTGCGGCGATCTGATCGCCATAACGCCATTCCAACGTCGTCTTGATTGCGAGCGTCAGCAGCGCAAGCAGCGCAAGCAGCGAAGCCATGGCAAAAGCAGCTGTGTAGGCGTACTCGTTGTAGAGAATTTCAACGTGCAGGGGCATCGTGCTGGTCAGGCCGCGAATTCGGCCTGAAACTACCGCCACAGCCCCGAATTCGCCCATCGCCCGCGCATTGCATAGCAACACACCGTACAGAAGCGCCCATTTGATATTGGGCAAAGTGACCAGAACGAACGTCTTGAAGCCGCTTGCGCCGAGCGACAGCGCCGCCTCTTCGTCACCGCTGCCCTGCTCCTGCATCAAGGGAATGAGTTCGCGCGCGACGAACGGAAACGTGACGAATGTGGTGGCGAGAACGATGCCAGGAAGTGCAAAGATGATCTGGATGTTGTGAGCGTCCAGCCAGGGACCGAAATAGCCGCGCGCACCGAACAGCAGCACATAGACAAGACCGGCGATGACCGGCGATACCGAGAATGGCAGGTCGATGAGCGTGATCAAGAAGCTCTTGCCCTTGAAGTCGAATTTGGCGATCGCCCAGGCGGCGGCAATGCCGAATACGGTATTGGCCGGCACGACGATGGCCGCGACCAGCAGCGTCAAGCTGATGGCGGCTCGCGAGTCCGGATTGGCGATCGCGGCAACGTAGCGAGAAAGCCCGGCGCGCAAGGCCTCGACGAAAACCAGGATCAGCGGCAGCAACAGAAAGCAGGCGAAGAATGCCAATGCCACCACGATAAGCGTGACCCGCAGCGCGGCGGATTCGCCCGTGGCGGGAGGTGGCGGCTTGCTGCTGTGGAGTTCAGATGGCATGCCCGAATCTCCGACGGCTCCAGCTCTGGATCAGATTGATCGTCAGCAACATGCCGAATGAAATCGCCAGCATGATCGATGCGAGCGCAGTGGCGCCATCATAATTGAACTCTTCCAGCCGGATCACGATCAGTAAGGGGGCGATTTCCGATACGAAGGGGATATTTCCGGCAACGAAAATGACCGAGCCGTATTCTCCGATGCCGCGCGCGAGGGCCAAGGCGAAACCTGTGAGAATGGCGGGGATCAAAGGTGGCAAGACAACCTGGATGATCGTTTGCCAGCGCCGCGCACCGAGCGTAGCGGACGCTTCTTCGACGTCCCGATCGAGCTCGGCGAGCACGGGTTCGACCGTGCGCACCACAAACGGCAACCCAATGAAAATCAGTGCGACCACAATACCGGCCGGCGTATAGGCGACCTTGATGCCGAGCGGCGCCAACAGATGGCCGACCCAACCTCGCGGCGCATACAGCGCACTTAACGCGATACCGGCGACTGCCGTCGGCAACGCGAACGGCAGATCGATCATGGCATCGACCACGCGTCGCCCAGCGAATCGATAACGCACCAGCACCCAGGCGAGGACGACGCCGAATACCGCATTGATGGCCGCGGCGATCAGCGCGCTGCCGAAACTGACCCGCAGGGCGGCGATGGTGCGCGGATCAAGTGCCAGCACCCAGAACTGATGCCAGCCCATAGTGGTGTTGCGTAGCACCAAGCCAACAAGCGGAACGAGGACGATGAGCCCGAGATAAGTCAGCGCGAAGCCGAACGTCAGCCCAAACCCCGGGATGACGCTCGGCCGCTTCCATACCAACCTTGCCCCCGTCGACATTGGCCTTATTTTGCACTCGGCTTGTAGATCTGATCGAATATGCCGCCGTCGGCGAAAAATTTCGGCTGCACCTGCTTCCAGCCGCCGAAATCCTCGATCGTCGCCAGCTTGATCGTCGGGAAGCGCTTGAGATCGGCGGGATCCGCGGCCTCAGGCTTGAACGGCCGGTAATAGCTCTTCCCCACGATCTTCTGCCCGGCATCGCTGTACAGGTACTCGAGATAGGCGCGCGCCACTTCGGTGGTGCCGTGCTTTTCGGCGTTTTTTTCCACCAGCGCAACCGGCGGTTCGGCCTTGACCGAAATCGACGGAGCAATGATTTCGAATTCGCCGGCGCCAAGTTCATCTAGCGCCAAGAACGCTTCATTTTCCCAGGCGATCAAAACGTCGCCGATACCGCGCTGCACGAACGTCGTGGTCGAGCCTCGCGCACCCGTGTCCAACACGGGCACGTGCCGAAAGAGCTTCACGAGATAATCGCGGATCTTGCTTTCGTCACCGCCGTACTCTGCCTTGGCCCACGCCCAGGCAGCGAGAACGTTCCAGCGCGCCCCACCGGACGTTTTTGGGTTGGGCGTAATGACGCTGATATCGTCCTTCACCAAGTCGCCCCAATCCTTGATGCCCTTGGGATTACCCTTGCGCACGAGAAATACAATGGTCGAGGTATATGGCGCATTGTTGTTCGGCAGCGTGCCGCGCCAATTTGCCGGAATCTTTCCGGTCTTCGCAGCGATGGCATCGATGTCGGCTTCAAGCGCAAGCGTCACCACGTCAGCTTCCAATCCATCGATCACCGCGCGCGCCTGCGCACCCGATCCACCGTGCGACTGCTCAATGACAACGGTCTTGCCCGTCTTTTCCTTCCAGTATTTGGCGAACGCATCGTCGTAGGCGCGATAGAGCTCGCGCGTCGGATCATATGATACGTTTAAGATCCGCTGCTGTGCCGACGCGGACGACTGGGACAACACGGCCAGAATGACACCAGCGGCAAAGCCAAGCGACACCATCCAACGAAATTGCATAAGGAGGGCCTCCTTCATAACCCGGTTCGCAAAACCTTTATTCGCAATGCCGCGCTTAACAAGCCAAGTACCGTCTCTTTACTCGCGCGTGCGCAGGAGGTTCCACCCAAAGAAAAAGGCAACACAGAAATTGCTTCTCTTCGACTTCACCCTTCCCAAAGCACTGGTGCAGATAGAACACAATTAGCCGGAAAGCGTCCCGCCATAGAAGAAATTCACGCATTGCTCTCGAACTTTGGAATTCCGAAATGAGCGCCCGCGTCATATTTATAGCATCAAATAAAAGCGGCCTGTCGTAACAGACCGCATTCTCCAGAAGAACCGATGCGGCGTAGAGCAAGAAAAGAGATTTTCTTCGTCGTTGTCACATCTGTTCGTCTTTTGCGCGAATGGAGCGGCAGCGATGGATCGCTTGGATGAGCTGGAAGCGCAGAGCATTTTCATTTTGCGCGAGGCTTTCGCGCGCTTGAAACGCATCGCGCTGCTCTGGTCGCTCGGCAAAGATTCCAACGTCATGATCTGGCTGGCGCGCAAAGCCTTTTTCGGCCGCGTGCCGTTCCCGGTCATGCATGTCGATACGGGCAAGAAGTTCCCGGAAATGTACGCATTCCGCGAACGCTACGCGGAGGAATGGGCGCTTAATCTCATCGTCGAGTCCTGCCCGCCGGTGGAAGCGGTCGACCCGACCCTTCCGCCCGCGGCGCGGTCGGCGGCACGCAAGACCGAAGGGCTCAAGCTTGCTTTGGCTAAGCACGGCTTCGACGGCCTGATCGCCGGCATTCGCCGCGACGAAGAGCCGACGCGCGCGAAGGAACGCGTGTTTTCTCCGCGCGGCGCCGAAGGCCTCTGGGACGTGCGCGACCAGCCGCCGGAATTCTGGAATCACTTCAACGCCGCCCCGCCGCAGGGCGCGCATTTGCGCATCCATCCGATCCTGCATTGGACCGAGGCCGATATCTGGGCGTATACGCGGCGAGAGGAAATTCCGATCATTCCCCTTTATCTTGCGCGGAACGGCAAGCGTTACCGGTCGCTCGGCGACGCCGACATCACGTTTCCCGTCGCTTCGAACGCGCAGACGATCGACGAGATCATCGCCGAGCTCGACACCACCAAGGTTCCAGAACGGTCCGGCCGCGCCATGGACCACGAATCCGAGGACGCCTTCGAACGTTTGCGGACTGCCGGCTATTTGTGAGCGCGCGCCCTCATCTCAGCGCAAGTGACATCCTATGAACATAGCGTTCAACGAAAAGACCCGACCGGCGGCGATCGCAACCCAACGCACGTCGATCCGTATCGTCATCGTCGGCCACGTCGATCACGGCAAGTCGACCCTCATCGGCCGGCTGCTGCACGAGACGGGCAGCCTGCCCGCCGGCAAACTCGAGACGCTCAAAGCGGTGGCGACGCGCCGCGGCATGTCGTTCGAGTGGTCGTTCTTGCTTGACGCTCTGCAGACCGAGCGCGACCAGGGCATCACGATCGACACCAGCCAGATCCGCTTTCGCACGCCGTCACGCGACGTATTGCTGATCGACGCCCCCGGCCACGCGGAATTCCTGCGCAACATGATCACCGGCGCGGCGCAGGCCGACGCGGCGATCCTCATCGTCGACGCGGTGGAAGGAATCCGCGAACAGACCCGGCGGCACGCATATCTGCTGCATCTGTTGGGCATTCGCCAGGTTTTGGTGGTCGTCAACAAGATGGACCGCATCGATTACAATCCGGCGGGCTTTGAAGCGCTCAAGGGTGACATTCTCGACTACCTGACAGGTCTCGACCTCAATCCAACCGCGATCATTCCAATTTCGGCGCGGCACGGCGAAGGCATCTCGCAACGGTCCGCATCGCTTTCCTGGTATCACGGGCCGACCGTGCTCGAAGCGCTGGACGAGTTCGAGACGCAGCGAATCGCAGCCGAACTGCCGCTGCGGCTGCCTGTACAGGCAGTCTATAAGTTCGACGACAAGCGGATCTTGGCCGGCCGCATCGAGAGCGGCACGATCGTCGTCGGCGATCACGTCGCGATTGAACCGGCCGGCAAGCTCGCTCAAGTCAAAAGCATCGAAAATTGGCCGGTCAGCAACAGCGCGGCACGGTATGCAAACGCCGGATGGTCGATCGGCATTACGCTTGATCGAGACGTCTTTGTCGAACGCGGCAACCTCATCGCCCTACAAGCCGCTCCGCCTCTCTCGGGCCATCGGTTGCGCGCGCGGATCTTCTGGCTCGGCCAGACACCGCTCGAGGTCGGCAGCGACATCGTTGCCCGTGTCGGCACCGCGGAACGCCGCGGCACTGTAACAGCGATCGTGAACAGCCTCGATCCAGCCAGCTTGAACGCCATCGGCGGGAGCGCGATCGAGCAGAACCACGTCGGCGAAATCGAGATCACACTGTCGCGCCCGCTTGCCGGGGACGCTTATGCGGTCAATCCGGGAACCGGCCGCGTGGTGATCGAACTCGATGGCCGTATTGCCGGCGGAGGCCTCATTCTCAGTCTCGATGGCGACTTATCGATCGGGTCAAAGCCGACCGAGGCGCGCAACCCAAAGGTCGCGGCGGGTCTCAGCCATGAAACACTGCGCGCCGAGCTGGGCAGCAAGGCGGCGAGGCTCGCCCCGCTGCTGCGCGACCTTTCTCCGGTCGAGCGGCTGCGCAAGCTGCGCGACGAGGTTGCCGGACGCATCGTTTTCACGACCAGCTTCGGCCTGGAAGACCAGGTGATCCTCCAGATGCTGATTGAGAGCGGCATCGAGGCCGACATCGTGACGCTCGATACCGGTCGGCTGTTCCCGCAAACCTACGACCTGTGGGCTGAGAGCGAGGCCCGCTTCGGCCGCCGGATCAAAGCGATCTTTCCACAGCAGGAAGAGGTCGCCGCGCTCGTCGAGCGCCAGGGCATCAACGGCTTCTACGAGTCGCGAGAAGCGCGGCTCGCCTGCTGTCACGTCCGCAAAGTCGAGCCGCTCAATCGTGCGCTGGCCGGCGCAGCAGGCTGGGTCACCGGCTTGCGCGCCGAACAGTCGGCGGGACGGCGCGACATGGCGCTGGTCAGCGCCGATGCCGGATACAGGCTGATCAAGCTCAACCCGCTGTTCGATTGGAGCCGGGACGCGGTGCTGGCTTTCGCGGACGCGCAAGATATTCCGCGCAATCCGCTCCATGTCAAGGGCTTCGCCTCCATCGGCTGCGCTCCCTGCACGCGGGCGATTGCTCCCGGCGAGCCCGAGCGCGCCGGACGATGGTGGTGGGAAGACGAAACCAAGAAGGAATGCGGGCTGCACAACCGTCAGCAGCAATAGATGTTCGTGTGCCCAATCTCCGACGGCAGACCTGAGTGCTGGTCGAATCTCGGTCAAAGATGGACATGACGTGTAGACGATGTCTGCCTCTACCGCCGAATGCAGGCTTGCCAAGCAGGTGACCGATACCGAAGAGCGGCCGCCGCGAACCTACGAGCAAGTGAGGCGGGAATGCGGGATGGCGCTGAGCCAACCCTCAAAGACCGCGTTGGCTCTTTGACGGCGTCCCGCGACCAGACGGCTGAAACTTTGCCTGCGCCAAGAAATTGAGCAGTCCACATCGTGTGTCCAAGTCGAATGTAGTTTAAGGTTTGCCGTGGCGTTAGCGTGGCCGGCGAAGCCAGTCCACGTAGCGAAGCCGGCCACGCGGCGGATGCGGGCACAAACATCTCCCGTGCTCGTGGTTTGTACCCGAGCAAGGCATGCGGCTGGTTGGCCTTTTTGCCGTCATGGTCGTTTCGGCGCAGAAATCCCGCCAAGCTTGCGTCCTCTAAAACGTGCCCTGTTCTGCCGACGCGCGCAGGACCGATCAAAGCCGTTCGCTTCCGCGCCTAGGGCTTGTGCAGCTCCACGCCCTGCAGGTGGCCCGACCGCCAGCTTGTGACGGTTCCGCTTTGTCGCCTCGGCCTGGGAATGGGCACCGAGGCCGCCATCGGGGCGGGCTCAAGCTCCGAAAGGACAAGAGCTATGACGACTGAAACCAACTCCACCCGCCCGACGCATCGCGTCTACGCGGTGATCAAGAAGAAAGGCCATGAGAAGGGCACCTGGCTCGAGATCGGCGCCGCCTGGCCGCACCGCGACGGCAAAGGCTACGGCGTGAAGCTCGACTTCATCCCACGCTCGCCGGATGCCGAATTGGTCATCCG
>Ga0187771_10003634_pt1 | contig 10803 bp, 8 predicted proteins | sample 0116_SJ02_MP15_1_FD_133139 | JGI IMG/M metagenome (GOLD analysis project Ga0187771, IMG submission 133139) | Tropical peat soil microbial communities from peatlands in Department of Meta, Colombia - 0116_SJ02_MP15_10_MG | ecosystem: Environmental > Terrestrial > Soil > Wetlands > Peat | place... | reverse complement strand
TTCCTGGTGGTGCCCAAGTACCTCGCGTTGCTGGTGATGATGCCTTGCCTCACCATCTTCTCCGATTTGGCGGGCATCGTGGGGGGCGGGCTCTTTGAGATGTTCCAGCTCGACCAGACGCTCGCGATGTTTCTGTCTGCCACGCGCGACTCCCTGGTCATGCGCGACATTACCACCGGCCTGATCAAGAGCTTGGTGTTTGGCCTCATCATTACTAAGGTCGGGTGCTACGAAGGGTTCGCCGTACGCGGCGGCGCCGAGGGCGTCGGCAAGTCCACTACCTCTTCCGTGGTGGTCTCGATCTTTCTGATTATCCTGGCGGATGTGATCTTCACCGCATTCTTCTACTATGCACACTGACTATGCTCCATGATCCTCAAGGCGTGATGATCCGAGTGGTGGACCTGGTCACACACTATGGGGAGCGCCGCATCCTGAACCACGTGAGCCTGGACGTGGGGGTCGGCGAGACCATGGTGATCCTGGGCGGCAGCGGAACGGGGAAAAGCACTCTGATCCGCCACATTGTGCGACTGGAAATGCCTACCTCCGGACACATCTACATCAAAGGCCACGACATCTGCTCCATGCCGGAAGAGCGCTTTAACCTGTTACGGCCGAAAATCGGCATGCTCTTCCAGAGCGCGGCATTGTTCAACTCCATGACGGTTGAAGAGAACGTGGCGCTCCCCCTTCGCGAGTTGACCCAGCTCGAGGACTCCACCATCCGCATCATGACCCGGATTAAGCTGGAGCTGGTCGGTCTGAACGGTTTTGAGAATTACATGCCCTCCCAACTGAGCGGAGGCATGAAGAAGCGCGCCGGGCTGGCCCGCGCGCTGGCGATGGATCCGGAAATCCTGCTCTTTGACGAGCCCTCCGCGGGGCTCGATCCGATCACCGCCGCCGGAATCGATGCCCTGATCATGAAGTTGAAGCTCGCGTTCAAAATGACGATCGTGGTGGTTACCCACGAAATGGCCAGCGCCTTCATGATCGCCGACCGCATCGCGGTGATGGACAGGGGAGAAGTTATCCTCGTTGGGACGCCGGCGGAAATCCGTGCCAGCCAGAACCCGCGGGTCGTCCAGTTTGTGAACCGCATCCCGGAGGGCGAGCCCGAGGACGTCCGGAGCTACCTGCGAACGCTGACCGAGCCCGGGCGGTAGGGGCTGAGGTTACTGCAGGCCCGGACGGCGTCCGGTCGGGCTGATTGTGCCCTGCGGCGCATAGCCCTCTGAGCCCGACGAGACCAGGGGCAGGTCTACGGGCGGCGTCCGGGCCGGGCGCCGCCCGGCCCTACTGGAGGTACGAGCATGGCGCGAAGCACCGAGGAGATCAGGGTTGGGGTTGTGGTCATCATCGCCGCCGCACTGTTCCTGACCGCGTTAGTGTTTGTCGGGGGCGTGAACCTTTTCCGCAAGAAGCGAGTGGTTTACACGACCTACTTCAAGTTCGCTGGCGGCCTGGAACCCGGCACCTTTGTGCGGTTCGGAGGGCTGAAGGTGGGCACCGTCGAGGCGGCGGGGATCGACCCACAAGATTCCACTCGCATCCGCGTAGAACTCCTGATTGCCGGCGGGACCCCGATCCGAAGCAACTCCAAGGCGCGGATCTCGAGCCTGGGCTTCCTGGGCGAAAACTACGTAGAAATTTCCCCCGGTACGCGGGACGCGGCTTTGCTTCCCGCCGGGAGCGAGATTCCCGCCCTGGAAATCGTGCAATTGGCGGAAGTCTTCAACAACGTGAACAACATCACGGTCAATGCGAATAAGGCGATCAGCGATCTCGACGACCGGGTCGTCGCTCTTTCCGATAATTTGAACAAGCTGGTCAACAACCTCAACGATATCGCCGGAACGGAGAATCGGCGGCACCTCGCCACCGTGCTCTCCAACGCCGATGGCATGTTGGCGGAGTCCCGGCCGCGACTGGCCAAGACCCTTGGTAACTTGGAGACGACCAGCACCAAATTGGGCCCCACGGTGGACAATGTCAACGCCACTCTCGCCAAGGCAAACACTCTGGCGGATCATTTGAATGCCCTGGTAACGGACAATAGCAAGGAGATTCACGACTCCCTGCTGCGCCTCCAGACCTCCTTGGCCGATACCCAGCGGCTGGTCAACAACTTGAATGAAACGCTGGATTCAAACCGGGCCAACCTTGATGAGACTTTGGAGAATATCCGCGTCAGTAGCCAGAACCTTAAACAATTCACGGATACGGTCAAGCAACGTCCGTTCAGCCTGATCCGCATCAAGACGGAAAAAGAACACCTTCCTCCAGCAGGGATTTCGGGTCGCTCCAGCCCGCAACCTGCGCACCGGACCGAAACCGCCTCGGCGCCATAGCGGCGGATTGCGACCCTCCGGACCAATCCGTCCGGGGGTGATCGCGGGCAGCGCTCCCCCTGAGGGTGGCTGGTTGGCGAGGCCCCTGTAATAGGCAACACCCTGGCCTAATCTACATCGAACCCATTGGAGGGATAAGAAATGCGCACACTACTTGGGCTCGCAACCGTAACCCTTTTGGCCGTGGCTTTGGGACTCGCAGACCAGAAAAAGACGCACAACGATGCATTTACAGCAGGACCGCCTAATGAGGCGGAACTGGCCCGAAAGGTCCGCCATGAGCTCTTGATGCTGCCGTACTACTCGATTTTCACAGACCTGGCATTTAAGTTGGATGGCAGTGTAGTTACGTTGGAGGGCGCGTGCCCTCCCGAGCCTCCCTGGGATATCAAATCTGACGCGGAAAACGTGGTGAAGCGAATCCCGGGCGTAACAAAGGTAATTAACGAGATCAAGCTTCTGCCGCTGTCTGATATGGATTGGCAGATACGTCGAGCCGAGGCGAAGGCCATTTACGGAAACTCCGAAATCGGAACGCGCTACGGGTATCAGGCCTTACCGTCGATTCATATCATCGTTGACAATGGGCATGTGACGCTGGAGGGCGTGGTCGACAACCAGTTCGATGACACACTCATCCGTACACGCGCCAACCAGGTGCCGGACGTCTTCTCCGTGACTGACAATCTTATTGTCCTGAATCGGCCAAAGCCGAAGAAAGAAGAATGATTGGGTGACCGGCGGCGGTGGCGTGCTTAGTCGTTTCTGAGGCGACCCGCCTGGCGATTGTCGGCGTGGGTCTTGGCGTGTAGCGCGGAGATTCCCATTTCGAGATTCTGAGTTGCCTACCTCCCGAGGGCTTTCAACAGCGCGGCGCGGACACGCGGAGAAGGGCGGGGAGCTTTTCTGATCGGGTGCCATCGGCAGGCCTGGATTGTGGTCTTCAGGCTTTCCAGATAGGCGATGCAGGGCTTGCAGCCTTGAAGGTGGCGCTGCAATTTCCGGCAGCTCGGCTCCGGCAATTCACCATCGAGATATGCCGATAGTGCCGCAAAGATCTGCTTGCAGCGTGGATCCCTCATGGTGGTGTTGACCCGCGTGGGGCGCGTCTTTGACGGCGGCGCGCGCTTTCCCCGGATGAGGGCCTTGGCGTCCCACCCGGCATGTACTTTGCCAGTGCGTTGCGAACGTACACCCGCGCGCGGTGAAGACGCATCTTGGTAGTCTCTTCCGAAATCCCCATCACTTCTGCAACCTCCCGCGTTTCCAGCTCCTCCATGTCGCGCAAGATGAGCACCAAACGGTAAGGCTTGGGCAAAGAAAGGATTGCTTGTTCGAGGTGGTCACGGAATTCCCGCCGCAGTGCGATTTCCTCGGGGGTAACCTCCCATGATTTCCCCGTAGCGCCCGCGGAATCATGCTGGGGGGGCATTAGCGCCTCGAGCGAAAGCATTTGGGCGGGGGCGAACTTGCTTTGGCGGCGGCTCATCAGGCACTGCGTTTTCGCGACCTTGTAGAGCCATACCGCGAGGGCGCGGGCATCGGGAAAACTCTTGAGCTGTCGCGCCAGGCGCAACAAAGTTTCCTGCGCCGTGTCCTCTGCGTCTTCGCGGTTCCCGCAGAATCGCATTCCGAAGCTGTACACGGCGGCCTGAAGGGATTCGAGGGCGCGGTCAAAGGCGCGCGCGTCCCCCGATTTCAGGATCTCCAACGCTTGTTCGACCTGAGGGTTCATGGTGCCCGAGTTCATGGTATCACAAGGCCCGGGCGCGACTGGCCTGCTGAAGATTTGCGGTCAAATCGTCCGTTCCGCCCGAGATTTTCGGCCGTTCTGTCCCTTTGCTTCAGTTTTCGGTTTTTCTTGTTACCTTTCCTCGCAGACTGCATTTATCACTGCGAGGCGAGAGCTATGAAAGCTGATCCGGAAATCCAGCGAACTTGGTCGAGGATATTAGGAGAAGTCAACCAGCCCGGCGATTTTCTCTGGCGTAAGCTCGACGAAGGTTACTACGTGATTGCGCATCGCCTTCAAGCTGGAACCGGGACGGTCGCCTCAGGCCCCGCCGCGGACTACGAGATTCTCCGAACACTCATTCCCCATCTTGATCGCACCCGGGCCGTTCCCTTGAATTTTCGCCACGATTGCGAGTTCACTGGCGCCGATGTCTTGAAGAGCTGGGCGGGGAAGTTGGACGCTGATGTTGAGGCGGGGGTTCTACATGCTTATGCGGTTGTGGACTCGGAAGCGTTTGGGGAATCCGCCGCTTCAGTGCTGCGGGCGGCGGGGTTGCAAGTTGAGCGCGCCAGGGAAGGACTTCGGGTGGCCGACGGCCCATTCATTCAGCGGGTTAATCTGCTGCGGATCGTCGTTGAGATGGTGATCGCGCGGAGCGGGATTGTGGAAGCCCAGCGTGCTCTCGCGGAGAAGGTTGCCGACGAATTCAAGCTTTACCGGCGACTCTACCGGCGCTTTGCTCAGCGCTTTCATGAGTTCGAGCCGGCCGTTCTGGACCACTACTTCACGGCTTACCCGGACGCCTCCTGTGTAGCAGCGGGGTGGGACTATTGGGAGGTCTCGGGCAGGCGTCCATCCGAAGGCGAGCAGGTTTTTGAGCGAGCGATGGAAGAGTTTAAGACCTTCTTGACGGCTGATTCCGATGGCTGGCTCGCCGGCCTTCTGGAAGGGGCTTGTCAGCGGGGGGCAGCGTAGGGCCGAGCGGCGCTCGGCCGAGAGCCGAATGCCATTCGGCCCTACAACACCCCACTGGCTGGCCCTTTGAAGATCGAGGTGACATATGGTGGAAGGCAAGCTGCATTTGGCGACCGTGAAGGGAACGGGGAGGCAATTCGTCGCCCAGTCGGGCACGGGGCACTCGTTCGTCATGGACGATGCCGAGGGCCACACGGGGCCCAAGCCCATCGAATTTGCCTTGCTGGCGCTGGGCGGCTGCACGGCGTTTGACGTCATCAGCATTTTGCGCAAGATGCGCCAGAACGTGACCGGGTACGAGGTGGAAGTCCGGGCCGAGCAGCGGCAGGAGCCTCCCATGTATTTCACCCGGGTCGAAATTAAGCACCGCCTGCGGGGCCAGATCGATCCGGACGCTGTGAGGCGGGCCATCGAGCTATCCGAGACGAAATACTGCTCGGTAGGCGCCATGATTTCGAAGACCGCGAAGATTGATGCCACATTCGAAATCCTCCCCCAATCTGACTCGGAAACCGCGGCAGAGGCGGCGTGATGAGGCGAGCGATTCTCATTTGGCTTTTCTCCGCACTGGTGTGGACCGGGGCTGCCCTCACGGCGCGCGCCCAAGCAAAGACCCCGGGCCTGACCCTACCCGAGGCGGTGCGCATCGCGCTGGAGAAAAATCCCACGGCGCAAGCCGCGGACGCGTACGCCCAGGCCGTGAAGGAAGGCATTGCGGAAGCGAAAGCGGCCCGAGCCCCGCAGGTGGATTTCTCCGAGGGTTTCCTGCGCGGCAATAATCCGGTATTCGTGTTTGGCACCCTTTTGTCGCAACGGCAATTCACAACGGCGGACTTTGCCCTGAACAAGTTGAATGCCCCCACGCCCCTCGACGATTTTCGCACGCAGTTTATGGCCACCCTCCCGCTTTTTGACGCGGGGCAGACGGCGGGCAAGATCCGCGACGCCAAGCTGGGAGCGGCCAGCGCGGCACGGGCTTCCCAACGGACGCGCCAGGAAGTGATTTTCGGGGTTGTCAAGGCTTACGTCATGGAGCTTCTTGCTCGCGAGAATGCGCGCGTGGCAGAGGTCACCGCGCACACAGCCCAAGCGGACCTCGAGCGCGCTCAGGCCCGGCAAGACCAGGGGTTGGCGGTCCCCTCCGATCTGCTCAGTGCGAAGGTGCAGGTTGCGCAAGCCCAGCAGGACTTCTTACAGGCCCGCAACGTGGTGGCCCTGTTGCACGCCGCGTTCAACGTGGCGGTTGGTCTGGCCGAGGATTCTTCCGCGCCGGCCGAAGGCGGGCTTGCAGAGACTCGTTATGAAGCTGGAACACTTCCCGACCGCCAGCAGCGTGCGCTCCAGGTGCGTCCCGATTACCTCGAGGCCGGCCTGGGCCGGGAGCGCGCGGAAAACGGCGTCCACATGGCCCGGGCGGATTTTCTGCCCAAGTTGAGTCTCTTCAGCTCCTGGGAAGAGGACAACCAGACCTTCGCGGCCCGTGGCGGGAACAATTGGATGTTCGGCGCCAGCCTGAATTTCAATCTGTTCGACGGCGGGGCCAAGCGGGCGCGGGTTGTCGAGGCGCGGGCATGGGAGCGGCAAGCCGTCGCGCTCGCCGCCCAGATGGCTTCCGCGGTGCGGTTACAAGTTCGAGAGGCCTACCTCAATCTCGGCACGGCCCAGGAGCGGATCCAAGTTTCCCGCGCGGCGCAGGCGGAAGCCGAGGAAAGCCTGCGCATCACCCAAAACCGCTACGAAGCGGGCCTGGCGACCATCACCGACCTGCTCCGCGCGGAGACAGCGCACACGGCGGCGCAGAAGAACTACCTCAATGCGCTGTTTGACTATCGGATCAGCTTTGCGGCGCTGGAGCTGGCAACGGGCGAATTGGCGCCCGACTCCCAGGCGGTGACGCGTTAGGGCATATGTAGGTCCGGGACTTTCCCCGGCCGAGTGGATTCGGGACGACGGACGTTGGATAAGCGGTTACCACAACTCACAAGGAAAAAGAGCACCATGAAGAGGAAAAGTATTACGTGTCTACTCTTGGTTCTGCCTATCACGGGGTTATTCTTCGCTTGCGGGAAAAATGAGAATTCACGCGCGGGCTCGGGCGGGGGAATCAGCGGCCTTGCGCTCGAAACCGTCCGGCTCGCGGCCGTGCCGGTTACATACGAGGCCGTGGGGACCGTCCGTTCCGCCACCACCAGTATCCTGGCAGCACAGCTGAACGGGACGGTGCGCGAGGTGCGGGTGAAGGCCGGGGACCGCGTGAAGCGCGGCGAGCTCCTGGCGGTGCTCGACGATCGGAGCCCGCGAGCCCAGCTCGAAGCGGCGCAAGCGGGGGTCAATGAAGTGAACGAGGGATTGGCCGAGGCCGAGCAAGGGCTCCAGGCCGCCAGTGCAGAACGCGAATTCGCGGAGGCGACGTACAAGCGCTATCAGGGGCTGCTTGCGAAGAATTCCGTGAGCCGGCAGGAGTTTGAAGGCGCCGAGGTGCGCTACAAGGCCGCGCTGGCGACCGAGCGGGGGCTCGAAGCCAAGAAACAGGAAGTCCAGGCGCGCGGCCGGCAAGCCCAGTCGCAGCAGGAGGCCGCCCAGACCTACTTCAGTTATTCACGGGTTGTATCCCCATTGGACGGCATCGTGACCGGGAAGTCCGTGGATGCGGGAACCGTCGTCATGCCCGGCACGCCTTTGCTCACCGTCGAGGACACCACCCACTATCGCCTCGAAGCTACCCTGCCGGAGCGCTTGCTGAGCAAAGTCACCGCCGGTGAGAAGGTGGCAGTCGCGGTTGAGGGCAGTCCGCTGGAGGGGCAGGTCGTGGAGGTCGTTCCCTCAGCCGACGTGGCGAGCAGGACGTTCCTGTTCAAGATCGAGCTGCCCCGCGATTGCGCTTGCCGTTCGGGCCAATTCGGAAAAGCCAATTTCCCGGTAAGCGAGGAGATGCGCCTGGCCGTGCCGCGCGGGGCCGTGGTCGAGCGGGGAGAACTTGATGGTTTGTTCGTGGTGAACGCCCAGGGCGTTTTGGAATACCGGCTGGTCAAAACCGGGAAGGAGCTGGATGGCCGGGTGGAAATCCTGTCGGGTCTCAATGAAGGCGACCGCGTGGTGACCTCGCCCGTCGACCGCCTGAGGGATGGAGAACGGGTGGAGGGGTCATGACGAACGGCAAACTGGGCGCGGCCGGCCGCATCGCCCACTACTTCATTAATTCGAAGTTGACCCCGCTCATCATGGCCTTCGCCATCCTATTGGGCGCCTTTGCAGTTTTCGAGACGCCGCGCGAGGAGGAGCCCCAAATCATCGTCCCCATGATGGACGTCTTCGTGGAGATGCCCGGCGCGACCGCGCGGGAAGTGGAACAGCGTGTGACGACCCCCATGGAAAAGCTCCTCTGGGAAATCCCCGGGGTTGAGTACATCTATTCCACCACACGCCCCGGCCTGAGCATGGCCATCGTGCGCTTCAAGGTCGGCGAAAAGGAAGAAGACTCCATCGTCAAGCTCTACAACAAGCTCTACTCGCATTTTGACCTGATCCCGCCCGGCGCCTCTAAGCCGATCATCAAGCCGCGCTCGATCGACGACGTGCCGGTGCTGGGCCTGACCCTCTGGAGCGATCGTTACGACAGCTACACCCTGCGTCGCGTGGCGGCGGAGGTCGAGCGAGAGATCAAGAGCATTGACGACGTCTCGCTCACGCAGATTATAGGTGGTCAGAGGCGGCAGATCCGGGTCCTGCTCAATCCCGCCCGCATGGCAGGTTATGGCGTGGCCCCGGCTGCCCTCGTGAGTACCCTCGAGCGCGCCAACCAGCGCCTGCAGGTGGGCGAGTTTGCGGCCACCAACCGCGAATACGCGGTCGAGACGGGAGACTTTCTGCGCGATGCGGAGGACGTGGGACAGGTGGTCGTGGGCGCCTCCGCGGGGCGGCCGGTCTATCTGCGCGACGTGGCGGAAGTCCGCGACGGCCCCGCCGAGCCTTCCGATTACGTCCTCTTCGGTTTCGGGCGCGGGGCTGGGGAGAAACTCCAAAGTGACATAGGGGAGTTTCCGGCTGTCACGATCACCGTGGCAAAGCGGAAAGGCAAGAATGCGGTAGTAGTGGCCGAGCGCGCGTTGGAAAAGGTGGAAAGGCTCAAGGGCACAGTTATTCCCGCGGACCTGCACGTCACGGTGACACGGAACTACGGGGAAACCGCGCAGGAGAAGTCCAACGAGCTGCTCAAGCACCTACTCCTGGCCACCCTTTCGGTGACCGCGCTCATCGCCCTAGTGCTCGGCTGGCGGTCGTCGGTGGTGGTATTGGCGGCGGTCCCGGTGACGCTGGCGCTAACCCTTTTCCTTTACTTCATCTACGGCTACACGCTCAACCGAGTCACGCTGTTTGCCCTGATTTTCTCCATCGGCATCCTTGTGGACGATGCGATTGTGGTGGTGGAGAACATCACCCGGCATTTTCACCTGCCTGAGAACCAGGGCCGTCCACTCGCGGATGTCGCCGTCGAGGCAGTGGACGAAGTCGGCAACCCCACCACCCTCGCCACCTGGACGGTTATTGCCGCTATCCTGCCTATGGCGTTTGTGGGCGGGTTGATGGGGCCATACATGCGGCCCATTCCCGTCGGCGCGTCGCTGGCCATGCTGTTTTCGCTTTTCATCGCCTTCGTAATTTCGCCCTGGGCAGCCCTGCGCATGCTCGCGCGCTCGAACGCGCACCCTGCGGAAGGCGGGGAAGCGGAGGAAGGCTGGACTACCCGGCTCTATCGGCGCCTCATGATGCCCTTATTGCTCGACGCGAAGAAGCGGGGGTTCTTCTTGGCAGGCGTGGCGCTCCTGCTCCTGCTGGTCATGACCATGCCGCTGCTGAAAATCGTGCGCGTGAAGATGCTGCCCTTTGATAACAAGAGCGAGCTCCAGGTCATTGTGGACATGCCGCAGGGGACGACCCTGGAGCAGACCGCGCGCGTGGCGCGAGACGTGGCGCGGCGCCTGGCCGGGGAGCCGGAGGTTGTCAATTATCAGGTGTATGCGGGGACCGCCGCCCCCTATAACTTCAATGGGCTGGTTCGCCATTATTTCCTGCGCCGCGGAGCGAATGTGGCGGATATCCAGGTCAATTTGCTCCCCAAGGGAGAGCGCTCCGCGCAGAGTCACGACATCGCAAAGCGCATCCGCGAAGCCATTGATCCTATCGGCGAGCAATTCGGCGCCAAACTGAAGGTGGCCGAGATTCCCCCCGGCCCTCCCGTTTATCAAACCCTGGTGGCCGAGGTCTATGGTCCCGACTATAACCAGCAAATCGACATCGCCCGCCAGATTCGCGATAAGTTCAAAACGACCCCGGGCGTTGTGGACGTGGACTGGACGGTTGAAGACCCTCAGCCGCAATTCCGGTTTGTGGTGGATAAGGAGAAGGCCGCGTTGAACGGCGTCTCCGCGGACCAGATCGCCGAAACCCTGCGCCTGGCGGTGAGCGGAGCGGTGGTCGGCTTGGCCCACCAGCCGCGCGAGAAGGAAGACGTGGACATCTTCCTGGAACTGCCCCGCGCGGCGCGCAGCAGCGCCCAGGACTTGGGCGAGATTCGCGTCGCGTCTTCCACGGGCACGCTGGTGCCCCTCAGCGAGTTGACCCGCGTCGAGCAGGACACCATCGAGAAGTCGATCTACTACAAGAACCTGAAGAGCGTGGTGTACGTCACCGGCGATTTGGCGGGAAAAGAAGAGAGCCCTGTATACGCCATCATCAGCC
>Ga0187771_10003633_pt1 | contig 10805 bp, 11 predicted proteins | sample 0116_SJ02_MP15_1_FD_133139 | JGI IMG/M metagenome (GOLD analysis project Ga0187771, IMG submission 133139) | Tropical peat soil microbial communities from peatlands in Department of Meta, Colombia - 0116_SJ02_MP15_10_MG | ecosystem: Environmental > Terrestrial > Soil > Wetlands > Peat | place... | reverse complement strand
TCAGCCCTATCATGTTGCTCCCCGTTTCCGCGCGCGCCGATTCCCGCGTCCTGGGAACGCTCGCCGTCCAGCCGGCGCCGGAGTGGGGCCAGAAGGCGACAGCGCTCACGATCAGCCGGGAATTGTGGTTCGGGACGGGCGTCATGGCCCTCGTCACCGAGGGCTGGCGTTACGTCTTCGACCGCAACCGCGGCCGCATCCTCGTCATCAACACCCGGGACGGCTACGTAGTTGACGTCTCGATGACGGCCGACGTCCCGGACATCGTCGTCCCCGGTTATCTGGCGACGCTCGGCGGCTTCCAGATCCACGGGACGGTCGCGCCGTCGCTTCAGACGAAAACCGTCCTCTCGCGCGAATGCCGGGGCTACGCCGTTTCTGAGTGGATCCTCAACGGCACACGGCACTTCTTCGACCGGGACCGGACGATCTACACCTCGGCCGGCGTCCCCTTCGATTGGACCCTGAACCGGGACCTCTGCCTCTGGATGGCGTCCTTCTTCAACCCGCAGATGGCCTACTTCGGCGGGATACGATCCATCGAGGGCTTCCCGATGTCCGAAACGGACGTCTTCACGCGGCTCGGGCGGCAGGTCCGTTACGGGACCGAGGTCACGGAGATCGCTGAGGCGGCCCCGCCCGAGGGGATCTACTCGGCGCCGCCGGGATTCGAGCGGCGCGAGAAGCTCGGCGAGCGCGACCTCACCGCCATGCGCCAGCTTCTCTATCTGATCTACTATTTCTAGTCCGCGGCGGCCTCCCTCTCGGCCTCCCTTTCGCCCTCCCCGTCGCTCTCCCCGTCGTCCCCCCTTTCCGCCTCCCCTTCGAGCACCCCTCGGAGAAGCGGCGGAAGGCGCACCGGCCTAAGCCGAGGGGCCCGGTGGGCGTCCCGGCTTCGTCCCCAGATAGACCGCGGCGATCCCGTTCGTCAGCCTCCGGAAACTCACGTCCTCGAAACCCACCAGGCGGATGAGGGCAGCCGTCTCGGCAGGGGCGGGAAAGACGCGGATCGATTCCGCCAGGTAACGGAAAGAAGTCCCGTTGCCGCAGATGAGGCGCCCGGCGAACGGCATCCAATAAAAGGAATAGGCGTGATAGAGGAGGCGGAAAAGCGCGTGGGCGGGAAGCGAGAACTCGAGGACCATCAGCCGTCCGCCCGGCCTGAGGACGCGCAGGAATTCGCCGAGGCCCTTCGCGGGGCGGGTCAGGTTGCGGAGGCCGAAGCCGATGGTCACGGCGTCGAAGGAGCCGCCGAGGAAGCCCAGCTCCTCGACGTCGCCCTCGACGAAGGAGACGAGGCGCCGCTCGAGTGCAGTCCGGAGCTTCGCCCCGCCAGCCGCCATCATCGGGCGGTTGAAATCGCAGACAATCACGCGGCCGCCGGGGGCCACGCGCCGGGCGGCGAGCCGCGCCAGCGCCGCCGTGCCGCCGCAGGCGTCGAGAACGCGGTCTCCGGGCTCAAGGCCGAGGAGGCGGACGGCCTTCCTCCGCCAGAGGGCGTCCAGGCCGAAGCTCAGGAGGGTATCGGCCAGGTCGTAAGTCGCGGCGATCGCGCCGAACTCGTCCCGCACGAGGCGCCGCTTCTCGCTCGAAGTCACCTCCCTGTAGCCGAAAGAGACCTTGTCCGTTGTCATCCGCCGGGCCCGATCGACGACCGACCGGCCGGGCAACACATGCGCGGCCGGATGCGACTATCCTACAGCAAAACACGTCATCGGACAAAGCGGCGCCGCCGAAGTGGGGTCGATTTTCGGGCCGCGAGTTCCGCGAGTTCAATAATGAAGTGCAACACTCGGGGCAGCTCAATGGGGAGGCGCTATCCTAAGTGCCAATCGGAGAATATTATAGACACCTAAGCGTGCGGCACAGGAACGTTTGACCCTTAAGTCTCTGTTTTTGGCCTTGAAAATGCAAGGTTAAGGCTGAATTTCGGCCAATAATCCTAGATATTTTATTTTATATCAATATGTTAGTATGGTCCGACCCCGAATCGTCCCGAATCGTCCGGGACTATTGATTCCCGTTGGCCAGCGCGCCGTCGAACAGCCGGACGATGCGCTGGGAGGAGGCGGCGATGTGGTCGTTGTGTGTGACCATGACGATCGTCCGTCCGGCCTTCCAGAGGGCGACCAGGATGGCCATGATCTCCTCGCCGCTCTTCGAATCGAGGTTGCCCGTCGGCTCGTCGGCGAGCAGGATGAGCGGGTCGTTGGCCAGCGCCCGCGCCAGCGCGATCCGTTGCTGCTGCCCGCCCGAAAGCTCCGACGGCCGGTGGTCCCGCCAGTCGTAGAGCCCGACGGCGTTGAGGAGCTCGGTCACCCGCTCCCGGCGCCGGCGGTGGCTCTTGCCGTCGAAGAGCATCGGCAGCTCGACGTTCTCCCAGGCCGTGGCGTACGGCAGGAGGTTGAAGTTCTGGAAGACAAAGCCGATCTTGCGGTTGCGCACGGCGGCGAGCTGATCGAACGTCAGCCCGGCCACGTTGTCGCTGTCGAGGACGTAATCCCCCGATGTCGGCGTGTCGAGGCAGCCGATGATGTTCATGAGCGTGGATTTCCCCGACCCCGAGGGGCCCATGATGGAGATGAACTCGCCTCGCTCGACGCTCAGGGTGATGCCCCGCAGCGCCTCCAGGGCCTGGCTCCCCGTCCGGTAAACCTTGGTGATGCCCTTGAGTTCGATCATGATGGCCCTCGATTCACGCTCGTTGATCTGTCTATCTCCATTCCATTTCCATTCCTGTCAATTCATGATTCGATTCATCATTCTTTTTACTCATACCGCAGCGACTCGATCGGGTTCGACCGCGACGCCCGGAGCGCCGGAAAGATGCCGGAGAGGAAGACGAGGACGCTGACCACGGCCATATAGATGACAAAAATATCCAGCGAGAAGACCGGCCGGAGCAGGTAGGCCTGGACGCCGAACGTGCTGTAGTCGATGGGGATGAGCCGGACAAGATTGACGACATTGAAAGCCGTGACGAAGCCCCAGAAGGTCCCCTTGGCGAAAATGAACACCGTCTCCAGAAGGAACTGCTGGACGATGACCGAGCGCCTGGCCCCGATGGCCAGCTTGATGCCGATTTCCTTGGTCCGCTCCTTGGCCGTGGCGTACATCAGGTTCGTGACGCCGACCGCGCCGATGAGCAGGGTCAGGGCTCCGACCAGTCCCAGGAAGATCTCGATGCCCCTGAAGATGGCCTCGCCTTCCTGGTTGTTCTCTATGGTATTCCAGAAGCTCAGGGCGTAGCGGTCGGTGGCATCGAAGCGGTACTTGCGGCCGAGGAGCGTCCGCACCCGGTCCTCGATGAGCGTGGAGTCGTCTTTGTCCTTCGGCTGGATGTGGATCTGGTCCAGACGGCGGTCGTTGTCGATCTGCATGTAGGCATGGAAGGGGATATAGACCTGGTCGGCGTCGGGGCCGTTGTACATCGAGTTCTGGAGCTTCTGCTTCAGGACCCCGATGACCCGGAAGGGGATGCGGTTGACGACGATCTCCCGGCCGACGGCGTCTCCGTCGCCGAACAGGTCCTTGGCTACCTGCCAGCCGATGAAGGCCACCTTGCGCCCCTCCCGGCAGTCGTCGGCGTCGAGGAACCGTCCGCCCATCTGGGGGACTTGGGTCCGCATCATGGCGAATTGCTCGGTCGTCCCATGGACGGCCCGGTTGATCTCCTTGCCGTTGGCCGAGACCTGGAGGTAGAGGGTCTCCTCCGGGGCGATCCGCCGGATCTCCGGTATGCGCTCCTTCAAGTAATCGACATCCTCGGGATAGAGGGAGATGCGTCGTCCCTTGGGCAGGCCCTCAAACTCGACGGAGGTCTGCCCGCCGTAGACCATGATCAGCGTTTCGCCCAGGCCGCTGAAGGCGGTCTTGAACTGCGTGGTCAGGCCCCGGCCGAAGGACATCAGGAGCAGGATGGAGAGCGTCCCCCAGAACAGGGCGAAGGTGATGAGCGAGGTCTTCTTGCGGCGCTTGCGATACTCGCTCCAGAAAAACCGGGGCAGGGTGGCGTTCATCTCACTTCCTCAGGGCCTCGATGGGATCGGTCGAAGCGGCCGTGCGGGCCGGGATGAGCCCGGAAATGACGCCGATCACGAGCAGGATCAGGACGGTGGCCACGATGACCGCCGGGTCTAGGACCGGCGTGCCCATGAAGTCCATGAAGTCGCTCTTGGGCAGCGCCTGGGCGGCCTGCACCGCCGCCACCGACAGCCCGAAGCCGATGAGTCCGCCCATGAGCATGATCATCAGCGATTCGCCGAAGAACTGCAGGAGGATGGTCCGGCGCCGGGCCCCGACGGCCAGCTTGACGCCGATCTCGCGCGTCCTTTCGTCCACGACCACCCGCATGATCGAGGCCACGCCGACCCCTCCGACCAGGAGAGTGAATGAGCCGATGACGCCCAGAAAAACGGTGAAGGCCAGCAGGAAGATCTTGATCTGCCTCTCGAACTCCATGGTGTCCCAGACGCCCAGGGCGTCGGGGTCGGCCGGATCGAAGCCCTGGACTTCGGCCAGGTGCTTCCTGACGGCGTCCATGGCCTGCTTGCTCCGGTCGAGGTCGGCCGGCTTGAAGATGATGTTGGAAACGTATTTTGTTCCGTAGAGCGAGGCGTATGTCGTCCAGGGAATGAACAGGCAACGCTCGTCCCGCTGGCCGTTGTAGTTGGAGTTCTGGTTCTTCTTGCGCATCACGCCCACGATCAGAAAGGGGACGTTGTCGACCGTGACCGTCCGGCCCACGGAATCCTCGTCCCCGAACAGGTCCTCGGCCAGGACGTTGCCGATCATGCCGACCCGTTTCCTGGCGGCCATGTCCTCGGCATCGATGAACCGTCCCCTGTCCGCGATCGTGTTGCGCATCCGTTCGAACTGGGGATTGACGCCCCTGACGGTGTTGTTGAACTGCTTGCGGCCGTAGCTGATCATCTTCCGGCCCACGAACTCGGGGCTTATCAGCTCGACCCCCGGGACCTTGGCCGGGATGTCCTCGACCGTCTCCGGGGTTATCCTGACCGGCCGGCCCTTGGTCAGGCCGCGCCACGGCAGGGTGGTCCGCGACGGGAAGATCAGGACGATGCCTTCGCCCATGCCGTGGAATTCCTTCATCTGGGCCTTGGAGACAGAATCGCCGAAGGTCAGGAGCAAGATGACCGAGAATGTGCCCCAGACGACGCCGGACAGGGTCAGAATGGTCCGCAGCGGCTGGCGGATGAGGTCGCGGAAGAGGCTGCGGAAGAAGGTGCCGATCATCGGATGACCTGACGGTCTCTTATTTGATTTCCCGGGGCGGGCGTTCCACGACCTTGTCGCCTTCCTTGAGGCCGGAGAGAATCTCGATGTTCAGGCCGTCGGAGAGCCCGGTCTGGACCTCGACTTTTTTCGTCTTGATGTCCGGGCCGTGAACGTCGTTCGGGTTCTCCGGGACTTCCACGTAGCGCTTGCCGTTCTCGAAGAGGACGAGGCGTTCGGGGAGCATGAGGACGTGCTCGCGGTCGCGGATCCGGATGCTGGCCGTGGCTGAGAAGCCGGCCCGCAGGACCAGGCCGTCGCTCTTGTCGATCGAGATCTCGATGTCGAAGAGCGTCGCGTTGCCCTCCTGCCTAGCCTTCGGATAGATGCGCTCGACCCGGCCCTTGATCCTAGCGTCGGGGAGGGCGCCGATGGTGACCTCGGCGGGCATCCGGGAGGAGATCTTGCCGACATCGATTTCGTCCACGGTGCCCTTGAAGAGCAGGCTCCCCATGTCGGCCAGGGAGCAGAGCTCGGTCCCAGGCTGGTACTGAGTCAGGGGGACGACGGGATCGCCCTGGAAAACGCTCTGCGTCAGGATGACGCCGGTGATCGGCGATTTGACCAGGGAATTGATCTCGCGGTTCGACATGCTGATCCGGCCCTTTTCGAGGAGCTCGAGCCTTTCCTGGGCGATCTTGTAGCGCAGGTTCGCTTCCTGGTAAGAGCCGTTCGTAGCGTCCATGTCGGCTTTGGAGATCAGGGCCTGTTTGAACAGCTGCATCTGACGGTCCCAGTCGGACTTGAGCTTGTTCATGGTCACCTGGGCGATTTCCATGTCGCGCTGCGTCTCGACGTATTCGATGGGCGTGGGGTTGGGCGAGACCTTGAAGAGCGGGTCGCCCTCGCGGACGGAGTCGCCGACCTTGAAAAGGACCTCGGCGACGATGCCCGGGATCGTCGATTTCACCTTGGTTTCCTTTTCCGGCTCGATCGTGCCGACGCCCAGCGCCTTTTCCTGGATGTCGCCGCGCGTCACGGCGACGAGCTTCGTCTCGGACTTCTTTTTCCCGCAGGCGAGGAGGAAATAGAAGAAAACGAGGATGAGAAGGGCGAGAACAACCCGCATCGACCATTTTTTCATAGCATGCCTCTATACATAGTGCGTTTGATTAGATAGACGCATTCTCTCCTGAAAAGGTTCCCGGTATGTGCTGATGTGTGCCTCAGCCGTTCGCCAAGCTGTATTTTATATTTGGGGTCGGACCATACTATCTTATTATTAATATTATAATTAAACGACATTTTTAGGCTGTTTGAGGCCTTAACTCCTCATTTCTATGGCCAAAAACGAGCACTTAAGGAAAGGTGCGGGGGAAGGCTTAAGTCCCCGTTTTTGGCCTCCGAAACGACAAGTTAAGGCCAGAATCCTGGCCTTATTTTCAGATATTCAGCACAATGACCTAGATTCAGCGGAAATTTGGGGACACAATACTCAATTCCCTTATTTGCCTTCCCTGAACGGGCGCCAGGAAATTCGGAATTGAGTATTGTGTCCCCAAATTAGTGGTGTCCCCAATTTTTGGTGAAATTCACGCGCACAGCTCGGCGATGACGTCGCGGGCCATCTTGATGCCCAGCATCAAATTATCGATCGAGATGCGCTCGTCGATGCCGTGCACGCGGTCGAGGTCGGCGCGCTCCATAACCACCGGCCCGAAGCCGTAGGCGGCGTAGCCGCGCTCCCGGAAATAGCGGCCGTCCGTCGCGCCGGGCTGGAGCAGCGGGAAGACCCGCGCGCCCAACACGTGCCGGCCGATCGCGTTCGTCACAGCCCTGTAGAACGGCGAATCGACGGGCGCGACTCCTGACGGCGGCGATTCCTGAATGGTCTCGATCTTGACCCGGTCGTCCGCGATCCGCCCGGCGAGCCACTTCATGAATTCATCGCCGTCGGTATCGGGCAGAAGGCGGCAATCGATCTCGGCCTCGGAACGCCCCGGTATGACGTTGACCTTGACGCCGCCCTTGAGGACGTTCACGCTGACGGTGTCGCGCAGCATGGCGTTGAGGAGCTTATCGGCCGAGAGCTTCTTGGCCGCGACGCGCAGCACGGCCGGGCTCGAAAGGTGCCCGAGGACGAAGGACACGGGGAACTTCGCCGCCCCGGCCAGCGCCTTGAACATCGCCGCCGCCGTCGCCCCGACGCGCAGCGGGCGCGGCCGCTCGAGGATCCGATCCAGGGCCACGAGCAGGGTGATGTTGGCGTTGTTCCCGTGGGGCATCGAGCCGTGGCCGGGGTCGCCCATCGCGACGAGCCTCAGGTGCCGCAGCTGCTTCTCCGCGACGGCCACCGCGAACAGCAGCGCCGAGCCGAAGACGCCCCGCATGCCGCCGCTCCCCTCGTCCCAAACCCATTCGGGGTCGAGCGCGGCGATGTGGTTGGCGACGAGCCACCGCATGCCCTGACTGCCGCCTGTTTCCTCGTCCGGGACGGCGGTCAAGACGACCGGGCGCCGGAACCGGACGCCTTCCTTGAGGAGCGATTCGAGCGCGAGGAGATGGACGACGCCCAGGCCCTTCGTGTCGAGCGTGCCGCGGCCCCAGACGAAGCCGTCGGCGACGTCGCCTGAGAAGGGCGCGTGCGTCCAGCGGGCCGGGTCGGCGGCGACGACGTCCATATGGTGGTTGATGAGGAGCGGCCTGAGCCGCTCGCTCCCCCGGATCCGGGCGACGACCAACCCCCGCCCGGGCGCCGGCTCATAAACGGTGACGTCTTGCGTGACCCCGCGCTGGACGATCTCGTCGCGAAGCCACAGCGCCGCAGCCATCTCGTTTCCGGGCGGATTCGTGGTATCGAACTGTACGTAGCGACTCATCGTGGCCGCAGCGTCGTCGCGCAGGGCAGCCTCATCACGAAGGGCTGTTTCGCTCATGTTCCCTCCTCCGAAAGCCAGTAGGGAAACATAGCACTTCTGAGACGCGGCGGTCAACAAACCGGGGTCTAATCGAAGACCGTCCGGAGCTTGCCCAGGACCTCGGCCAAGACAAGCGACGGGAGCGCGCAGACGAACTCTGCCTCCCGCGACCGCCAGTCCAGGCTTCTGACCTGGTCGGACAGGACCACCCCGCCGACAGGCAGTCCCTGCGGGAGCGTCACCTCGAACGGATAGCCCTTAACCTGATCCGTGACGGGACACATCACGGCCAGGCCGACCTTGGCGTTGTAGGCCCGCGGCGACAGAACGACCGCCGGCCGGCGGCCGGCCTGCTCGTGTCCCGCCCGCGGGGTCAGCGTGATCCAGACGACGTCGCCCCGCCCCGGGACATAGCCCGCCGCTCCTCCGCTCACCATTGCTCCCGGCCCTCCGGAGTGCCCATGTCCCATTCGAACGGCTTGTTGTCGTCGGTCACATGGGCGAGCAGATCCTCCAGCGTCCAGGAAGCTTCGCGTTCGGGCACGATCACGATGGCGCCTTCTTCAATCATTATCTGAACAGACGCGTTCGGCCCGATGCCGATCTCATCGGCGAAAGACTTGGGGATGCGCACGCCCAGGCTGTTGCCCCATTTCTGTACGCGCGTTTTCATGCTCAAACCCTCGGAGATTGACGTATATACAATGGATATACAGTGCATCGTGCGCTTTGTCAAGGAATTCTTGACAGCAACTTGACGCTTTCCTGACAGCTTCGGGCCGGACGCACCCTATAGCGGCTAACGGCGTCGCGGCGCGCGCCTTCAATTCCTCTTCGCTGCGATCGAAAGAAATGGGGCGACACATAGACTCGGTTCGCGTGGCCGAAAAAGCGATTTATGGCGCCAAAAGAACCCTAGAATCCGGCTATCTTTCTTATGCCCGGCGACGATAGACTTCTTTTCTGTGCTTGACGTGGAGGACCATCACACAGCGCCCGGGATGATCGATGGTGTAAATGATACGGTACGCGCCGACCCGGTAACGGAAAAGCCCTTTGAAGACACCCTTCAGGGGTTTGCCGTTCGCCGAGGGGTCACGCAGAAGATGATTCCTGACCCGCGAAACGATTCTTGATGCGTCCTCTTTCGTCAGTGACGCGAGATCGGACTTGACCTTTTCGTGCCAGATGACGTCATAGGCCAAGCTCTTTCTCCAACTCTTCGCTGGTCAGGTACTTGGCGTTCTTCTCGTTGAGCCTTTCCAGGGCCGTATAGGCTTCTTCGTATTCCGAGAGGCTTTCCTCGATCATCTCTCTGATAAAGGACGTCTTGGTCCGCTTCGTTTTCTCGGACAGCCGGCCGAGCCGGCGAAAGATCTCTTCCGATACCCTGACGGAAAGAGTGGCCATCGTGATCACCTCTGTATTATATGTAATACATGAACTACATGTTGTCAAGGGCCAGGTCCCCTCCGGCGTTGCACCAGCCATGGAATCTATCGCGCCTTCGCGGATCTCCGGGGCCGTTCGGTCGCGACTCTCAGCACCTCGGCCATTCCCAGGCAATCGTCCCTGTTGTGGATGAGGAGGTTCGTCCAATAGCCCTTCTGCGTCCGCGTGAGCCTTTTCATCGAGCCCCGCAAAGCCAAGGCGGCCCGCACCCCGCGGATCCTCTTTCCAGTCAGCCCCCAGCCGTGGATGTTATGCCGCTTGAGCCCGACGAGCTTCTCGTAGTTCTCGAGGGTGTTCGGGCCCCGGCCCTTCTTTCTGGGCAGGACCATGTCGCGGTGCGCACGCCGCTTCCACGCCTTCGCGCAGGGGATGGCGTCCTCGACCCTGTCCATCCAGAATTTCCTCAGCCGGGGGAAGTCCGCGAGAAGCTTCCTGATCATCCGCTGTTCGAGCTTCGACCACGCGAACACCCGGAGCCCCTTGGCCTCGACGACCTGCCTCAGGCTTTCGAGGGCCCCGACCGGGCTGTCCTCTCCGACCGGCCAGGTGATGCGCGGCGAGCTGTATGCCGCCGCAGGCCGGAGCGCCTGCTCGAGCACGGTCTGGCGGAACGACCCGGTGCGCGCCGAATACACGCCCAGCAGAGACGGAGGGTCGCCCCTCGTTCCCTCGAAATCGATGAAAACGGCCCGCCGGGCTTCGGCGGCGGTCAGCGGCCGGAGCCCGGCCTTTTTCCTCACTGTTCGTCTTCTTTCAAAATCACCGTATAACGCTTCTCGAGGCTGACGAAGGCCTTGATGCGTTCGGTCACTTCCGCGGCCCAGCGCCCGTCGCTTACCGCCTTCTCGAGCGCCGCCGCGTCGAGCGTGCTGACTTCTTCCCAGACTCCCGCCGTCCGCAGCGCCGCCTCGAGAGCCTCGCGTGCCCCGCTTCCCTTCTCGGGGGCCTTGAGCCTGTCTTTCCTGCTCACACGGAGACGCGCGTCCGTCCCGGCGATGGCGGTCACGCCCTCCCGCTCGGCGAAGGCGATGGCCGCGTCCCTGATCCCGTCGAGCTCGGCCTCAACCTCCTTCACCTCCGCTTCGAGCCCCTTCCTCTTTCTCCACTTCTCGGCGTAAGCGTCGGCGATCTTCACCCCCGGCTCGTCTTTCCACGCATCCCTCGGCAGGGCCTCGACCTTAACAAGGTGCTTTTTTGCCG
>Ga0187771_10003632_pt1 | contig 10806 bp, 7 predicted proteins | sample 0116_SJ02_MP15_1_FD_133139 | JGI IMG/M metagenome (GOLD analysis project Ga0187771, IMG submission 133139) | Tropical peat soil microbial communities from peatlands in Department of Meta, Colombia - 0116_SJ02_MP15_10_MG | ecosystem: Environmental > Terrestrial > Soil > Wetlands > Peat | place... | reverse complement strand
CTAGAACGTGGCCGGGGAATTCACCCAGAGCACGCGAGTCTCGGTACGGCCCGGATTGAACCAGCGATGCGGCGCAGTGCTTTCGAAGTAGAAGCTGTCTCCGGCCTTTAGCCGGTGCTGCTCCCCATCTACTTCGATGTGCAGCTGCCCGCGCAAAACGAACAAGAACTCTTCCCCCTCATGGGTGTAGGCTTCGCCACTGCTCGATTTGGCAGCGATGCGAAATAGATGGGGCTCCATGACGGTATTGCCCCAGGCCAACAAGTCCATGCGAACTCCGGGGCTGGCTTCCAGAGTTTTACGGCGCTTGGGTGTAACCAGCCGGCCATTGGAATCCGTGGGGTCAAAAAAATTGAGGATATTGGTCTTGTAGAAACCCGCCAAACGGCGCAGCGTGCCCACGGACGCACTCATATGGGATCGCTCCAGAGCGCTGAGGAACCCTTGCGAAATGCTGACGCTTTTGGCCACCTCAGAGAGAGACAGGCCGCGCGCCAAACGGAGTCGACGCAAGTGCGCTCCGGCGGAATTGCGCGGCGCGCCTGTGATCCGTCCTTTCTGCCTCAACAAGTGGACAATGGCTGCCGCATTCAGACCGCGAAATCGGCGCAAGAAACGCGCGCGTTTGAGCAGTTTCACGTCTTCCTGGGTATACAGGCGGTATTGGCTGGCGCTGCGCAGCGGCCGGATCAGGCCCAGATTTTCCCACGAGCGGATCACCGAAGAGGAGACACCGGCCAGCTTGGCTACATCCCCGATCTTCAAGTAGAGCGTTGGCGTGCTGGCCTTCATATTCAGCGGGTCTGTCGCAAGCACCGCGAAAAACGTGATTTTACCTCATTTTTTCCCTTGACAGCCTAATTCTCTTTCTCTAACCTTGCGTCATTATAGCAAGGTTCTGTTTTCGCGCAAGCGGTTAAAGTCCGAGCATCTAGGAAGCTTAAAGGAGGGTCCCATGCATTCATGCTTACGGCGTTGTGTACAGTTCCTATGCTTGACCATCTTCATCCTCAGCACAATGTTGATCAGTCCGAGTTTCGGCCAGGGCGCCGCAGGCAGAATTCTGGGTCGCGTGATCGACCCCACCGGGGCCGTTCTGGCTAACGCAAAAATTACTCTGACCAACCAGGCTACGGGCGTCATGCGTGACGCTCAGACCGACACCAGCGGGGATTACAACTTCGTCGAGGTTCAACCCGCGACCTACACGGTGGAATTTGAGCATGCCGGGTTCAAGAAGAACATTCAAAGGAACATCACCGTCGATGTCAACCAGGTGGTCACGCTCAACTCGACCATGCAAATTGGCCAGGCCGAGGAAACAGTGGAGGTGACCACCGAAGCCCCGCAGGTGGATACCACCAGTACACAGCTCGGAGCTCTGATCAATGACCGTTCGGTGAATGAGCTTCCTTTGAATACCCGCGACACCTACCAATTCTTGCAGTTGCAGCCGGGGGTGCAAGCCCAATTGGGAAACGGCAACGCCAGCCTGTTCTATGGATCGCAAGACACGGGATCGGTTTCGGTGAATGGCGGGCGCACGCGCGCCAATAATTTCAGCGTGAACGGCGGCGATGCCAACGACCAGTTCGTGAATTTGCCGACCATTCAACCGACCCCGGACAGTGTGGAGGAGTTCCGCGTCCTTACCAACACCTTCGATGCCGAATACGGCCGAAACTCCGGTTCGGTGGTCAATGTGATCACCAAATCGGGGACCAACAAGCTTCACGGGGATGTTTACGAATACTTCCGCAATACGGTCCTGGACGCACAGGGCTATTTCAATACCACTCGACCGCAATGGAATCAGAACCAGTTCGGCGGAACTCTTGGTGGCCCCATAAAGAAGGACCAAACCTTCTTCTTCCTTTCGTACGAAGGACGGCGCGTCCGCGAGGGCACTCCTGGCGCGAGGTTGGTCGTACCGACCACCGCGGAGCGGAGTGGAGATTTCTCTGGGGTCGGAGGCTTTGCCGGCGGAGGCGGAATCGCTTATGGTTCCGGCAATCCCTTTGTGGCCCAGGTCCTGGACGGGCGCCCAGGTTGTGACCAGGCACTAGGGATAACGAAGATTACATCCCTTCCTGTAAAGACGAATCCGGTGACCCTCACGCCGTACATTCCGTGGTCTGAAGTCTTCCCAACCGGTGCCATTCCCGCTGCCTGCCAGGATCCGGTGGCAGCCAATATGATGCAAAGGTTTGTTCCAACGGCGAATGTGGGAAGCACCCTGAACCAGTCCGTGCCTGTGAGCACAGACAACGAAAATCAATTTACGCTCCGCTTTGATCACAAAATCAACGCGCGCCAGAATTTCAGCGCCTACTATTACTTCAACGATCTGGCGCAGATTGTGCCTTACAATGAATTTGAGTCAGCCGGCGCCAACGTTCCCGGCTTCGGCAACTATAACGACAACCGCTTTCAGCAGTACAACCTAAGCCACGCCTGGTCGATCAGCAACAGCCTGGTGAACGAGGCGCACTTCACCTACATGCGGGAAGGGGAACAGGGGTTCTTGAAGCCGCTAACCACCAACGCGGTGACTAACTCTTGCACCGGCGCAGCCGCTGCTTTTTGCTTTACCGGCACGTCGGATTCTTCCGCAATCACGACTGATCCCAAGCACGGCATCACCACCGGCCTGCCCGCCACCCTTACGGGAGTACCGTTCATTGAGATCAGCGGTGGCTCCGCGTTCGGCAACAACTACGAGGGCATTCTTCCGCAGACCGGCAACAGCTTTCAGTGGGCGGATAGCCTGACTTGGGTAAAAGGCAGTCACACCTTCAAGTTTGGTGCGGATGTTCGCCGATCGCGTTTCGACCAGTATTATTACTTCAACATCAACGGCTGGTTCGTGTTCAACAACACCGGGCCAAACGCCATCGTCCCCGGAGATGGCACACAGTATGCGGAATTTCTTCTTGGTCTGGCTGATCAGTACAGTCAGGGGTCTGGTCAGCGCGAGGACATCCGCGCTACTGCCGTCTACCCGTTTGTCGAGGACAGCTGGAAGATTAAACGCAATCTGACTCTCAACTATGGTCTGCGATGGGAACTCAATACCCCGCTCACCGATATCAGTGGGCATGTCGAGAGCTTTCGTCCAGGGGAAAACTCCACGGTGCATCCCTGCCAGTTGAGCCCGCTTAGCATTTCATATTTCGAGGGGCCACCATGGAACGTCGCCAATCCCAACTGTGCCAACACCGGAGTGGCTGCGACCGGCTTGGTGGTGCCGGGCGATCCAGGTGTGCCGGCAGCCATGACCTCGACCTACTACAAGGCTTTTGCGCCACGTTTTGGATTGGCCTGGAGTCCAGGAGGTTCGGACAAGACCAGCATCCGCGCCGGTTGGGGTCTGTTCTACAACCCGATTGAAGAACTGGTGATGGCACAATTCGGGGCTCAGCCGCCATTCGGGGGCAGTTCTTACCTCTACGACACGTTCTTCAACACTCCTTTCGTTTATCAAGCCGGAGGTGCGGTAGCGCCCAACCCCTTCAACGGCTACATAACCCCCGCACCCGGACAGGCAGTGGACGATTCTTTGTTTCGCCCCCTTCTTCTCTATGGCAACCTGGAACCCCACTTGCGCACCCAGTACACGGCGCAATACAACCTGACCGTCCAGCGGCAACTGACCAACGACATGATGCTGCAAGTTGGGTATGTGGGCTCGCAGGGGCATCGCCTGTTGGCCTCGCATGACGTCAACTATTCGAATCCGCAGACCTGCCTCGACATGTACAACATCTCCCAGTATTGGGCGGCACAGCCAGGCCCCCAGGCTGCGGCTAACAGCGCCGCCTACGCGTGCGGCCCAACCGTGGAGGACTCGCAGTGGAGTCTTCCTGCCAACAGCATTCCTGCGGGCTATTCGCTCCACATGCCCTATGGACCCACGCCGGTAGTAACCGGTCCCAACAACCCGGCAATGACCTTGGTAGGCTTACGCCGTTACTCCTCCCCAAACTGCAATCCATTTACCGGCACGGGATGCCCGGTGGACGGAATCCCGGTGTTTAGCTCTGTTTTTACCGAGGACACCATCGCTAACTCCGACTACAACGCGCTGGAAGCGATGCTGGAAAAGCGCTTCTCGCATGGTTTGCAGTTCCAAGCCTCGTACACCTTCAGCAAGTCGATGGACGATGGTTCAACCTTCGAGGAAACGCTGGACCCGTTCAATTACAACAAGAGCCGCGCCCTATCCATATTCAATTCCAAGCAACGTTTTGTCATCAGCTATGACTGGGCGCTGCCCATACCGAAGCACCAAGGGTTCTTGGGGCAACTGTCGAACGACTGGGCCGTCTCCGGCATCACGCAACTTCAGACCGGGTTCCCCATCCGGCTTGACACCGAGGACGATACCGAATTGCTGCAAAGCCTATACTACCTTGGTGATGAAGCGCCGCAGCGGATAGCGCCGTTCCAGATCTTGAACCCCAAGAAAAACGGTGGTTTCTGGTTCAACCCCAACGACTTTCAGGATCCGCCGCTCGGCCAATTCAACATCGGAACCCAGCGCAGCATCTGCTGTGGCCCCGGCATGCAGCAATGGGACTTCGCGGTGCACAAGAAGCTTTCCATTGATGAAGCCAGGTACTTCGAGTTTCGGGGTGAGATATTCAACGTCTTCAACCACACGAACTTCTACAACCCCGACGGTAAGTTCTCGGACGGCCCGACTGCTTTCGGAAGAATCACCCAAGCGCAAGACCCGCGCCTGGTTCAGTTTGCTTTGAAATTTTTCTTCTAACCTGTTGCTCCGGGCGGCCCTCGCCGCCCGGACTTACATTTCCGCAAAACAAAAACGGCAGGGCCGCCACCCTGCCGTATTCCATGTGAAACCAACCCTACTTGATGCGGTGAATCGCCTTTCTCAGTTCGTTCCCAGGGGTAAACTTCGCCACTTTCCGGGCAGGAATTTTGATGGTGGCACCAGTTTGCGGGTTGCGCCCGTTGCGGGCCTTTCTCTGCGACACGGAGAAAGTGCCAAACCCAATCAGAGCTACCCGATCCCCTTTTTTCAGTGCAGACGTAATGCTTTCCACTGTGGTGTCGATGGCAGTAGCTGCGGTGGTCTTGCTGATATTGCAGCCCGCTGCAATCCGGTCAATGAGGTCGGCTTTGTTCATCTTCTCTCCTGGTAGGTTTCGTTGTTCTCAGTTCGCGCGGAAGCAGCACTCCCTGAGCTGTGAAACCCAGCGGCCCTATTTAGCGCCCAAGAGCCTGCCGTTGTCAACTGTGAATATCTGGCGAAAAGCCTTGCTGGGTAGCTAGTCTGAGTCATCCGCGACCGTAAAGGGCTGATTTGCCTCCTGCGACTGCCGCCAGAGTGGTTCGCGGTTCGACTCTCGCCACGGATCACACTAGCAGCAGGCAGCGATAAGAGGGCAACGCTGCCAGTGCTAGAAAAAACGTCCGGCTTTTCTAGAAGAATGCTCATTATGCGCGGACGGAGCGCGGGACGCGACGTAATTACGATTTCAGCGGCAGCCTTTGCCAACGGGCGCGGATCAGCAAAATAGCCACATTTTCATAGAATCGTGACATCTTGACCTTCCCCGCTGGCGTATACTTCGCCGCGGGAGGTCCTATGAAGCTACCCCAGCGTCCGCCTCGAACTCCTTCCACGCTCCCGGAATCAGTTCATCAGCAGCTCAACCTCTACACCCTGGCTGCGACCGCCGCTGGAGCAAGTCTCCTCGCTCTAGCGCAGCCATCCGAAGCCAAAGTCATCTACACGAAGACTTACAAACTGATCGGCACCAATGGCTTCTACGGTCTCGATCTCAACCACGACAGCATCATCGACTTCATCATTCAGGAAAGCGGAGCTCCCTTCTCCTGGAGTGGAAATAACGCGTTGGCAGTCAAGGAAGCCTATGGCAACGGCGTAATGGGCAGTAACAAACTCGCGTCTGCCCTTGGGCACGGCGCCCCTATTGGTCCGAAGCAGCACTTCCTGGCCACCAGCAGCGCACTTGGGGAAGTCATGGCGGCGTCAGGCTGTAGTGCGGATGGAGGTTGCTCCAGTGACGGGAAGTGGCGCAATGTCACCAACCGCTATCTTGGCCTTAAATTCAAAATCGTCGGGAAAACGCATTACGGCTGGGCTCGCCTCAATGTCCAAATCCAGGCTGGACACGATATCGTTGCCATCCTCACTGGCTATGCCTACGAGACCATTCCCAGGAAAGAGATCAAAGCCGGGCAGACGAAGGAAACAGAGTCTTTTGAATCCGATTCGTCCACTCAGCCTTCATTCCGACAACGTACCCTCGGACACCTCGCCCTCGGCACTCTGAGGGTCAGCCCCGGAGGCAGCCATGATTAACTCCAAATCAAAAACGCCGGTCAGGACACCCTGCATGGCGCTGGCCGGCTCGGTCTGGCTGGCAATTCTGTTCTGCTTGACGTTCAGCACGGCCCAGGCTCAGACCTTCACGGTCATCCGCGCCTTTACCAACAAGGGAGACGCAGCCTATCCGTACCGTGCTCTCCTGCTCGACCAGAATGGCGTCTTTTACGGGACTACTACCGGCGGAGGCAGCTATGACTACGGCGCCGTCTTCCAATTGAACCCCGACGGCAAGGACAAGGTCCTGCACAGCTTCTGGGGTCTGGACGGCATTAGCCCATACTCAACGTTGATACGCGACAAGTATGGGAACTTCTACGGCACTACGTACGACGGCGGTACTGCCGAAGGCGGTGCCTGTTTCCACGGCTGCGGCACCGTCTTCAAGCTGGAGCCCTCAGGCAAACTTGTCGTGCTCTATGTATTCACTGGCGGGAGTGATGGCGGACAGCCACAAGCTGGCCTGGTTATGGACATATCCGGCAACCTGTACGGCACTACGACAATCGGCGGCGATCTCAACTGTCGCTACGGGTGGGGATGCGGCGTGGTATTCAAGCTCGGCCTCGATGGACACGAAACCGTTCTCCACGCCTTTTCCGGCCAACCCGATGGCTGGTACCCCACAGGGGAACTTGTTCCCGCCAAAAAGGGCGGCTTCTACGGAGTCACCTGGTTCGGAGGAGACGCGGATTACGGAACTATCTACAAGATCACGTCCACTGGCAAGGTGACCGTCCTCTACAGTTTCCAGGGTCTCTCCACCGGCGAATATCCCAACGGCCCCATCGTGCGCGACTCCCGTGGCAACTTCTACGGTACAACTACAAACGGCGGAACGCAGAACTACGGCACCGTGTTCAAGATCGACTCCCACGGCAACGAGACTGTTCTGCACTCGTTCACCGGCGCACCCGATGGCTATGCCCCGTACGCCAGCGTGACCCTCGACAACCAGGGCAATCTTTATGGCGTTACCATCTGGGGCGGAAGCTCAACCGGCTGCGGAACCATCTTCAAGGTCGATGGCAGTGGCAACGAAACCGTTCTTTACTCCTTCGCCGGAACTACGGACGGGTCCGAACCCCAAGGAAGGCTTATTCTGGACACCGCCGGGAATCTGTACGGTACCGCCCCCGGTGGCGGCGATCCGTCCTGCAGATATGGCGGTTGCGGCACAGTCTTCAAACTCGCGCCGTAGGTTGGTTCAGTCGTTGACAGCGCCTCATGTCCAGCGCACGCAAAAGCTGGGGCACATCACAGGGACAGCAGTTTCGCGTGGTTGACGAAACCATGCCTTAGCACAAGGTTATTCACTTGACCAAGGGGGTGCCCCTTGGGTAAAGTGAAACCGAAGCCGCCAATACCACCGAAACCGAGACGGCCTCCAAGGATAAAACGCGTGACTGTCGCCGCTGGTTTTTTATGCAAGGATGGGATCATCGTTGCCGCTGATACGCAGGAATCGTATGGGTACCCAGGTGCACTTAAAAGCGAAGTTCTAAAGATCGATCATTCGCAGCAAAGCACCTGGTCAATTGCAATTGCTGGCGCTGGAGATAGTGGCTACGTGCAGATGTGCGCCCAAAAGATTCTTAACAGCACCGCGATTACAGAGAACTCGCCGTGCCCATCCGTTCATACGGTGGAGTCGATCGCTATGGAGATATTTCGTAACTACATGCTTCCGTTGAGCGCATACCCGACGGCGGACAGACCCACAGCCCATATGGTGATAGCCACACAACCGAAAAACGGGAGTGGCTCAGTTGTCGAATGGAACGGAACGTCTTTTGTCTCGCAGTTTCCATTTGTGTTTGTGGGGGCCGGTGGGCAGATGGGTTCGCATCTGGCGAAGAAATTTGGCCATAGCTTATGGGGCAATCCTGTGAACAAGTCGGCAGGGCTTGTGATCTACATCATGGATCAAGTAAAGGCGATGGTCGAAGGTTGCGGCGGGGATACTAATGTAATTATTTTGCGGCAGGATGGTCAGGTAAGAAGAATTTATCCCGGTCAGGTGAAATCGCTAGAGGAGCAATACAGGCGTCTAGACTTTGGATCGGTAAATTCTCTCGCAGATAAGATACTTGAGAATATGCCTGACTTGGAGTCATTTTAGTTATGCAGTTAGGGTTTCAAACGTGAGCGGATCGGCGATCACCATATGGCGCAGCACATCGATGAATAGGTTCGGATTCTTTCGACGATTGAAGCGGAATTCCATCTCCGCGAGATACGCAGGAAGATGCTTCGCGCTGATCTTGTGCCAGCTTCCCATGATTCCGCGTTTCAAAAGAGAGAAGGCAGATTCGACTGTATTGGTATGAACGTCGCCGTCAACGTATACCTTGTCACGATGCCGAATCGTCTTGTGTTTTAGGCCATGAATACCGGAGCTGATCATCGCCTTCGGATAGGCGGGAAATTCGTCTGTGACCATCACGTCAACATCGGTGCTTACGTTCTCACGGATGTACTTTGCCAAAGTTCCCGACTTTACATCGGTTGCATGAAAGAAGCGAAGATCACCGCCACGTTGCCGAATGCCGATCACGATTTCTTTATTGCTGTCAGCGGTATTCCAGCCTCTAGTTCCGCAGCGTTGCTTTCCTCCGACATAGGTTTCGTCCATCTCGACAGTACCATCCAGCATGGGCCGGTCTATCTCGCTCATGGCTGCACGAATGCGATGGCACAAGTACCACGCGGTTTTGTAGGAACCATGATTCAAGCCCCAAATAGTACGCTTGAGCTGATGGGCGCTCATTCCCTTTTTGGCTTCACAGAGCAAGAGTACAGCGAGAAACCAGATCGGCAGAGGCAGATGAGAGTCATGGAAGATCGTGCCACTGGTAGCGGTGAATTGATACTCACAGCCCACACACTCATACCGAGCGTATTCTCTCAACCGAGAAACGCGGATATCCTTGCAGCGTGGACATGTGACGCCCTCGGGCCAGCGCAGACGTTCAAGCAACTCACGGCAGCGGTCATCGGTCGAGTACATCTCGTTAACTTCAGGGAGAGTCATGGCAGCGCCTCGTAAAGGCGAGACTCCGCTTCAGCGGATTCCGACAAGAAAGCTGGTGGCTGGAATAAAACGCGATTTGAGGAAAATGATGCGGGAGCTACCCAAGCAGAACTCTCGTAAACCGCAGAAGCGTAATGGGTAACGGCCAGCATGAGTACATATTACATAAACCGTTACCCTTTGTCAAGGGAATAATCATGCCTTAGCACAAGTGTGCGCCGTTTGTTCGCCCTCGCGCGACCCCGTCCTCGCCCGGTTCGGTTCCCCCCGCTCCCAGCCGGCTCTCGGCCCCATGCCTCCCACTTTTGTCCCGGTCCGATTCCCCCCTCCCGCGTATAATATCGTGCTGATAACCCCTCGGAAACACCCTTGTGGTCGGCCATTTCGCGAACACAATGGTTGGGGGGGGCAACTTTGGATCGCTTTATCCTCTATCCACCGTACCCTTGACGGCCGATTGGCGCCCGTTTACTATAGGCGAAGAAAAGGCGAATCCTATGGCAAGCCTCCCACTGCTACTGCTCCAGGAGCCGAAACTCATCGGCATCGCTCGTCTCGCCTCGCAAGCGGAGTCTCTGCGCCAGGGACATCAGGTCGAATATTTCACCCTCCCCGCGCGCTCCATCCTGAACCGCTGCACCTCCGCGCGCATGCCCTTCACCTGGACTATCAATCCTTACCGTGGCTGCGAATTCGCCTGCAAGTACTGCTACGCCCGCTACACTCACGAGTTTATGGAGTTGCGCGACGGCCTTGAGTTTGAACAGAAAATCTTCGTCAAGCAGCACACGGCGACACTACTGCGACAGGAACTTCGGCGCGTCAAGCCAGGTGAAGAGATTGCCCTCGGCACGGCCACTGATCCGTACCAGCCGGCCGAGCGCCGGTTTCAGGTGACGCGTGGGATTCTTGAAGAATTGGTGCAGCACCGCGGTCTCGATCTTGGCATAGTCACTAAGTCTGACCTGATCGTGCGCGACGCGGAGTTGCTCGTGGAGATTTCCCGCTACAACCGTTTGTTCGTCAACATCACCATCACCACGCTGAACGCTGATCTGGCGCGGATTCTCGAGCCGCGCGCTCCGCGTCCCGATCTGCGACTCGAAGCGCTGCGGCGTCTTGTCGCTGCCGGTGTTGATGCAGGTGTGATCTGCGCTCCGGTGCTGCCCGATATCACCGATGCGCCGCGCGATCTCGACGCGCTGGTTCGCGCTACGGCCGCAGCGGGAGGGAAGTATATCTTCGCCAATGCTCTTTTCTTGAAGCCGTGCTCGGCGGCAATGTTTCTGCCATTTCTTGAAGCGAACTTTCCCGAGCTGGTGGAAAGCTACCGCAAGCGCTACGCCAGCCGCGCATTTCTTTCGCGGGCGTACCAAAAGCGCCTTTCGCAGTT
>Ga0187771_10003631_pt1 | contig 10807 bp, 11 predicted proteins | sample 0116_SJ02_MP15_1_FD_133139 | JGI IMG/M metagenome (GOLD analysis project Ga0187771, IMG submission 133139) | Tropical peat soil microbial communities from peatlands in Department of Meta, Colombia - 0116_SJ02_MP15_10_MG | ecosystem: Environmental > Terrestrial > Soil > Wetlands > Peat | place... | reverse complement strand
CCCTGAATCTCTCCCTGTTTTCGAGCAACGCTGCCAGAGGAACAGCGCCTGCGCCCTCGACGACCAGCTTCTTCCGCTCGAGAAAGAGCAATATCGCCATCGCGATCGAATCTTCCGTTACCAGAACCAGATCCTCCATATATCTGTTCATTATTTCGAGAGGCCTTTTCCCGACCCTGCCGACAGCTATTCCGTCCGCAAGGGTGGGCAGAGGTGCGCGTTCGATGACAGCCTTTTCCTTGAACGATGCATACGCAGAGGGTGCAGATACTGTTTGCACGCCAATAACCGCAGTTCTGGGGGACAGCTCCCTGGCCGCCACAGAGATCCCCGAGACAAGGCCACCTCCTCCCACAGGCACAAATATGAAGTCGATATCCCTCACATCTTCCATAATTTCGATGCCGACCGTGCCCTGTCCGGCAATGACCCTGTCATCGTCAAAGGCGTGAATGAAGACATGATCCTTTTGTTCATGCGCATATTTCAAGGCATCGGAGAAGCTCTCACCGTAAAGAATTACCTCGGCCCCGTAACCCTTTGTTGCTTCTTCCTTCACTATTGGTGCTGTCACAGGCATCACTATCTTTGCATGCAGGCCCAGTCTGCCAGCAGCGTATGCCACGCCCTGGGCGTGGTTGCCCATGGATGCGGCAATCACAAGGCCATCTCTGATGGAAACCATTTTGTTAAATGCGCCTCTCACCTTAAATGAACCCGTCTTCTGGAGATTCTCTGCTTTTAGATACACCTCTGCTCCAGTCATCAAGCTGAAAGAGCGAGAATGGATAAGAGGAGTCCTGTGGACGAACGAGGAGATGTCCCTATATGCCTCCCTGATATCCTCGATTCTGATCACCCTATTCTCATCCTCCTTCAGTCCGGGGGATCGCACCCTTCAAAGGGATGACCGCGTAGCCGGGCGAGACTTTATACCTGTCGAGTATAAACTGGAAGAGGGGCTCTGTGGTAAAGGACGAATCCGTCATCAGCTCAACCGACATATTCATATCGGCCCCGCGTATACTTCCCTTCACTCTCGCGTATATACCTGTCCCGGACATCGCAAAAGACTGAAGCTCGACGAGACCATTCTTAACAGATGCGGATCCTCTATCTCATGGAAGAGGTCTAAGGGAAGAAAGACCCCTCCGATGGACGTACTGGCCAACTGCACATCCCTTACAGTGAACTTCAGGTCCGCCTTGTTGTTACGCACCACGAAACTTCCTGAGAGAAAGCCGTTTCCATAAATACCAAATGGCTCAAAAAGCGGCATCCCGTGTACCTGGATGCCCTCACCCGTGATCATCAGCGTCTCTTCCCCTGTCAGCCTGACAAGACCCTTCACTTCACCATCGTTCGTCTGACCTTCAAAGCTCAGTGCCGGACTCATGGTTAAGAGGGATAGGAACTCGAAGTTCCCCTTTACATTAGTGAATGCAAGAAGAGGATAGTCAGCTATTCCGGTCTGGTTCTTCCTCATCAAAGTGATCCTGTCCGCACTGAAGTTGTAAAACAACCCCTTTTTGAGCCCTTCTGTCTTCAGATAAAGATAATCCCTTCCGATACAATTCTCCATGACATCTGCAATAAGGTTTTCCGGGATTACAATGGACCAGAGTCCTGCAACGATAATGAGTGCCGCAGCGGCAATGAATAAAGGTTTTTTCACTTTTTTGTGAAGATCGCTAGAGTCATAGTGACGTCTAGGACTTCAGGGTTCTCGAAGGACTTTTTCATAGATACCCTTTTCATCGAAAGGATCATAGGCGCGTCTCCGATCCTGTAAAACAAGTTTACAAGCTCGTTCAGCGTGACTTTTTCGATCAGGACTTCAGCGCTTTCCTCCGTCATCGATCCAGCAACCTCCCTGGTGGTAACAGTCTTCACGGATTTGATCTTTCCCTTAATGCCAAGGGACGAAGATATGGTGTCAAGCGCGTTCGCAACCCCATGAATTTGAGAAAGCGATGGCCTCTGCTCCACAAAATCCACATTCTCTTTCAGCGTCCTGTACTCCCTGCTCAGGGAAGCGAGCTCTTTCTGCTTGGCCTTCAGGGTGTCCAATTCTTTGCTTGCAGATCTCGCCGTCATTAGAAGAGGCACTATGAGAATGAAGAGGCCCAGGATGATAAAGGCAAGAACCTTATCGCGGCTCAAATTTCTTTTCATCTGCGTCCCTTAGCCACCATCGTGAAAAGGGTCTTGTCTCCTGCGGAGGGTCTGATATCGGAGACGGACATGTCTCCCAGAAATTCCGATAGCCTTGCCTTTGCGCCGTCGATCTCGTTCATTGATGTTGCCTCTCCCTTCAGTGTGACAAGGCCCCTGTCAAACCCGATCTCATTGAAAACGACACCCCGGGGAGTCTTCTGCGACAACTCCAGAAGAAGCTGCAGCGGACGCACTCCGACAAGGACGTCCCCCTTCTCTTTGGTCTCTTTAATATGAGACTTCATTTGATACAGCTCGTCGGTTATTCTCTTTTCAGCGGGGAAGACCGCGGTATATAAGGTCCGCAACTCCTTCTTGACTGCCGACGCTTCGCTTTTCGCCGTAAGAATTTCGAATATCAGGTACGAATTGATGAGCAAGGCGAGGGCAATAAGAAGTGCTACGGTCCTCTTAAGCTTCTTTTTCACCTTCTCGGTCTCTCTTGTGCGGGCAAGAGTACCGGTCCTCATGTTGAGAGTGGGGTCCCGCAGTTCGTTCAGTGCAGCCGCAATCCTCTCGTCCTGGGTCAGATCCTCATGGGTTACAAGTCTTGTGGCTAAACCGTCCACTCCTCCACTGACACTCACCTGCAGCTCAATTGAAGTGACTATAAGTGGGTCGACGTTAGCCGACGAAAGGGCTGAGAGCATCTTCTGGAGGACCGCTTTCTCGGTGTAAGTTACCAGCACGTCGAATCTATCGCCGGATTGACCGAGAACAACTACGTCAAATACCACGTTGTCCGCATGCTCCAGAATAAGGCCTCCGAGCTCAAAAGGGACAATTTTCTGGAGTTTTTCCCTCTCGGAAAAGGGAAGGTTCAGAACCCGGAAATTGAGCAGTCTTACCGGAAGGCTGAGGGTGAAATCAGAGATGTCCGAGGTATTAAGGGAGAGTGGGTGGTCGCTTGAGTATTCCGTCACACTTTCGAGTTTATAATTACCAGGACCGCCTGCGAAAACGTAGATGTTCCCCGACAAGATATCGGCAGACTTTGATTTGATGTCGACGAACCCCACTTTTTTCATTGTCCGGTGTTCCCTCTCGCAAGGTACCTATCACACATAGGGCTACATCTCCCTCCAAGACATCACTGTCTGGCTGAGACCACTTGTCGTTATCACACACTCGATGACTCTTTTTATCTTGTTCTCTTCCGCTACAGAAGTGATGCGAAAGTTTGTCGGACTAAACACAATCTTACCCTGAAGTGAATTGATGAGGCTCGGGTTGATCCCTGCACTCTGAAGTTCTCCAGTAGTTTTAAAGGGCGTAAGTTTCCTATAATTCAGGATCTCCTGGGCCTGCATCTCCGATATCCCAAGGGACATTATAACAGGTATTGACGCGGTATTTATGTTTATCAGAGCATTGTATGGCCCTTGATAGCCGTAGACTGTCACATAAGGAAGCAGCTTTTCATAGGTTTTTCGGTCTATGCCCTTTATCATCAACAGTTCATCAACGCTGTCCATGTGAGCATTCTTTGCGTTCTGTTCCGAGTCGCTCAGGCCTTCCGAGGGTATACTGTCAATATCCATCCAATCAACAATTCTACCGGTGATTTCTTTGGCGGCATTTTCGTCGAATCCGAGGTTCCCGAGAAGGCTTTTGAAGGCATCGGAAGACGTTGTATCTACTTGCCCATTTTGAGACACGAGTGAATTCAGATTGAATTTCGCATTCTCGTCTTCGACCGAAACGGTTTCAGTTCCGGTAAACCCATCTAGTATATTTTCGACAGGGATGTCCATTTTCCCCGGAAATCTGTAAAGCTCGCTCTGAGGGATATCAGTTGAGATGGTCTTAATGGCGAGGGTTACACCTGACCTGGAGACGAAGGAGAGTTTTTGGGAGGTTTCCCAGTTGTGAAGGGCGGAAGTAGTTGTATAGATGCCGTAGGAGAACTCCACCACCATGGCTGTGATGAGTACCAGTACCACAAGGGTAAGGACCAGCGCAAAGCCATCTTCCGAGGGAGACTGCAGTGTGGAGCGTAAAGACCGAATAGCACTTTTCATAATGCCCTTCCCACGCGCCAATTCGCAATGTCGGAAATAGTAAAGGGGGTCTCGTCTTTCTTTGTGCGGACAGTTACAGATATCCTCACCTGAGCTGGCGGTCCATTCGAAACAGTACTGTCCCAGGTCTTCACCCATTTGTCAATGTACTGGGCCTCTATGCTGAATGATTCCACATCTTCTATCAGATCAACACTCTTGGTCTCGTATGGAGTGCCGAAGACCGCGTCCATCTTTTTTCTAAGTATAAGCTGTTTGTCGTCATTTTCCTCAACGACATAGGTGATCTTCGTGAGCCCTGCGGACAGAGGTGTGAATGTGGTCATTACCAGTTGTGATGCCTGCTTTCCATAAAAATCTCTGTCATCTATCTTAAAAAGAGTGTATTGTTTATTCTTGTCATAGACCGCGGACTCTATCTCGCGCTTCAAGATGTCAAGCACGGTGCGGCACTCCTGGAGCTTCACGAGGGAATCATCGACAGCATCTACTGCCTTACGCGACAAAAAAAATGTGCTGTAAAGCGCGGCCGCGATCACGGCGGTGATAACCACCGCGATCAGGACCTCGATAAGGATAAAGCCGGTTTTGGCGGGGTGCCCTGACTGATTCTTATGCGTTATCATCTCGCTTTTCGGACAAGCTCGGCCAGTTCTATTCGCTCTTTCCCGTCAGTGACCGTCACCGAGATCTCAGATATTCCGGGGAAAGCGGAATCCTTTACGTTTGTTTCGTAGGAGAAGCCTGCATAGGGTTCAGAGAACTGGCCCTTGCCTGCAGAAGGAGTATTCTCCATGAAGTACATTTTTTCTCTGGCGAGGGCAGTGCAAACGGTAAGGGTCCTGTGTCTTACAGCGATACCGAGGTGGTAGTTCAACGAATAGATGAGGGTCACAAGAAGGCCACCTATAATGGCGAGACTTATCATTACCTCGAGGAGGGTGAAGCCGCCTTTTACAGTGCTGAGTGATGAGTGACGAGCGCGGAGCAACAAAATCGGTCTGTCTTCGTTGCGTTTGAAGCTTGTTTCCATTATTGACTTTGCACTTGTGACTTGTTACCCGCTAATATCTTCACCCTTCCGTTCATGCCGTTAAATTCCACGGTCATATCCGCACCGTTCCCGGTCAGATACGCGGTGAAGCTCTCAGTCGCTCCCATTGGGCTGAAAGGGAAGATGATCTCACCTTCATATATCATGCCTTTGGACTGCAGTTCGATTCCGGAAAGTGTATCGAACACTTCGGCCTTTTCTCCCTCGGAGCCTGTGTACCTTATTGTCTTATCGTTAAAGGTAACCTTCATCTGGAGGACTTCCTTGGTCGAAAGCGCGCTGTCATTCAGGTAACGGATTAGGGACGCGAGCTTTTTTGCCTCTGATTTCACCCTGCTCTCGCTCATCCCTGTGAACGAGGGAAGTGCTAGTGCAAGCACCAGAGATACAATGAAGATAACGACAATCAGTTCAATAAGAGTAAAGCCTGAATTTCCGAGAATAGAGATGGGAGATTTGAGAACCTTTACTTTCAGATCTTCCACGAGGTTTCTTTTCTAATGTGCCGTATAAGATCTGTTCTTCTGTTCTTCAGGGAAACCAGTGACGAACATTCCCTGAGGCTCATTTCATGTCCCAGCTCGTAATATCCGCGTCCTTGCCTTCGCCGCCTTCCTTGCCATCTGCGCCGTAACTCAATAGGTCATAATCACCGTGCAGCCCTGGCGAGACGTATATGTAAGGATTGCCCCAGGGATCAAGCGGGATCTTCTTCTGTTCCAGATATCCTCCCTCCCGGTAGTTCTTTACCTCTGTGCCGCTCGTTGGCTTTTCGATAAGTGCCTGGAGTCCCTGCTGGGTGTCGGGATAAAATCCGTTGTCCATCTTGAAGAGCTTAAGAGCGGTCTCAAAGTTCCTTATCTGCACTTTAGCCTCTGCGATTCGTGCATCATCCGTTCTCCCGACGATCTTCGGGGCCACAATAGCGGCAAGCAGACTCAGGATGAAGACAACAACAATGATCTCAAGCAGCGTGAATCCACTTGCATTACGGATATTCATGCTAGAAGATTCAAGATTCAAAAATCCGGAATTCACTGATTTTGCATTTTGCATTTCTGTCTTAGCCTCCTCGGGTTATAGACTGGCGATTCCGAAGCCGTCATGTCAGAAAAACTGTTGATTCATACCAAAAAAATTGCATTCCGGGTCAAGCCTGCAATGACGATCAATGGAAAGTTACCTATGATGCATCTCAGAATCATTATTTTATCAGCTGATTCAACTGGAACATGGGCAGCAGCACCGCCAGCACTATAAAGAGCACCACCAGCCCCATGGCCAGTATCATCGCCGGCTCGAAAAGGGAAACTACCCTGTTCACTTTTCTGTTGAACTCCTCCTCATAGGACTGCGCGGCCCTATTAAGGCTCTCCGGAAGTCTCCCGCTTTTCTCCCCTGTGGAAATGAGCTGGATGAAGACAGGAGGGAACCCTTCGAGGGTCGAGGAGAGGTTCTGGCCCTCAGCAACCCGGCGCTCCGCGTCGAGGACTGTGGCTTCCAGTTGCCTGTTTCCCATGGACCTTGCGGAAAGACCTAACGCCTTCAGCATAGGCAGGCCACCCTCGAGCAAGAAACCAAGGGTCCTTGCGAACCTTGAATAGTAGAGGCACTGAATCACATTCCCTGGCAGCCTGAGTATTAGGCCGTCCACGAGCAGCCTGTGAGAAGCGACAGATCTTCTGATAAGCACCCAAATTCCGATTATTGCTCCGAAAAGCAACCACCAGTATTTGATGAAGATATTGCTAATAAAAATGAGGATAACGGTGATCAAGGGGAGGGCAGCCTTTGTATCGTTGAATATCTTCACGATTTTCGGGATGACGAAGGTGAAAAGGAACGAGAGCACAACTATACTGACGCCCATCATTAGGATAGGGTAGATCATGGCTGAGCGGACCTTGGCCCTCACGGTATTACGACTTTCGAGAAAGTCGGCGAGTCTCATCAGGCCCTTGTCAAGCGTCCCGCTCTGTTCGCCGGAAAGAACCATGTTGATATAGAATTCGGGAAAGATGTTGCCGAACTCTTCAAGTGCTTTCGACAGGCGTGCGCCCTCTGAAACCCTCTCTTTAATCGAGATGAGCACCTCTTTGTAGTATCCCTTGTGCTCTGCCGAGAGAGAATGGAGCGCCTCCATCAGAGGAACACCGGAAGAGAGTAGTATAGAGAGCTGGCGAGTCACATTTGGAAGAAAAGATTCGTCTGTCCGGCGGAACAGTTTTCTCTGCCCGCCAGCTCCCGATTCTATAACCTCGCTGGGGAAAATGCCCTCTGCCTTTACCCTGAGCATCGCATCATTCGGCCCGGTTGCCTCAATGCTGCCGTTCACGTCCCTGCCGTCTGAGGTGTATCCCTTGTATCTGAATATAGGCATACTTTCAATTTTTATTCTTCGGCATAGTCCTTCTGGATGACCCTCAGGACCTCCTGGAGGGTTGTGTCTCCCTTTGCTACTTTGTTTAGGCCATCCATGAACAGCGTCTTCATGCCCCTAGAAACCGCGTGATCTCTAATAATCTGAGAATCCTTCCTGGAAGTGATCATTTCTCTTGTCTCTGGGGTCACGTACAGGATCTCGAAAATCCCTGTCCTCCCGAGGTAGCCGCTCTCCCTGCACTTTTCACACCCTCTGCCCCGGAACAACTGCGTTAACGGGGCAGCTGATAACTTAGAATTTATGAAATACGATTGTTCGGCGTCTGTAGGCCTGTATGACTCGCTGCAGAAAGGGCATATGGTGCGTACCAGCCTTTGCGCCACCACCGCCGCCAGCGAAGACGAAACCAGAAAAGGCTCCACCCCCATGTCGATCAGTCTTGTGACAGCTGATGCTGAGTCGTTAGTGTGAAGCGTGCTGAGGACGAGATGGCCTGTAAGGGAAGCTTGGATCGCGATCTCCGCTGTCTCGTAGTCCCTAATCTCGCCCACCATTATAACGTCGGGGTCTTGCCTGAGAATGGACCGCAACCCCGAGGCGAAGGTAAGACCTATCCTGGGGTTCACATGGATCTGGCCCACTCCCCTCAGCTGGTATTCGACTGGGTCTTCCACTGTGATTATGTTCTTCTCCTCAGAATGAATCCTGTTAAGCGCGGCATAAAGGGTCGTTGTTTTGCCGCTCCCAGTCGGTCCAGTGACAAGGACGATGCCGTTTGTTCTGAGAAGAAGTTCTTCCACGTGGCGAGAGTCCTTTTCGTCCAGACCGACCTCGTTCAGACCTATCAGTCCCTGTCGCCTGTCAAGAAGCCTTAAAACAGCTCTCTCACCGTAAGACGTAGGCACTATCGACACCCTGATGTCAATGTCTCTAGATCCGATTAGAAGTCTTATCCTGCCGTCTTGGGGAAGCCTCTTCTCAGCAATGTCGAGGTTTGCCATTATTTTCACCCTGCTTATGAGGGCGTCCTGTATGATCTTTGGAGGGGAGAGGACTTTGTGGAGGATCCCGTCTATCCTCATCCTCACCTCGATCTCCTTCTCATATGGTTCTATATGGATATCGCTCGCCTTTTCCTTCACCGCCTGAAGGAGGAGCGCATTAAGGAGTCGTATGATGGGGGCCTCCTCGGTGAGTTCGAGGAGGTCGCGAGGAGATTCGAACTCCGTGGCCACTGACGAAAGGTCCTCGCCAGATATCCCTTCCATCACTTCCTCGGCTGATCCGACCTGACCGTAGAACCTGTTGATAGCGTCCATGATAATGCCGGCTTGCGCCCTGACAGGACGGGGACGTAATCCGTATCTCTTGGCGAGATCAAAGACAGCGAAGAGGCCTCTCTCATCGGACACTGCCGCTACGAGAGAACCGTCCGCTCTGTTCATCGGCATAACGACGTTGTTGCGTGCGAAGGAAAGAGGTATCTCCTTGATAAGGGCGATTTCAACGTCTTCATCCCTTATGGTCGCAATAGTTTCCATCATTCAGTGCAAAGGTTCAGAAGTGCAAGAGTCTTGAAGTTCAGAAACAAAGAGGAGGTCTTTCCCGCGCTTCTGCATCAATTTCTTTATTTAACTTTTACCGAAAAATTCGGCTCCGCGTACTCTACTTCGGGAAGTGCGGAGAACTCTTTAATCGCGTCTTCTACGACTTGTCCCTTCTTCAGCCGAATATGATATACTTTTATCCCTTCCAGAAATCGTATCACTGCGGCCTCGTGTTTTGAGAAGATTTCCCGTGCTGCTTCATCGGTTACGCTCTCCTTGAACTTCACTAGAAGCTCCCCTTGGACATAGCGGTTCTCGGCCACTGCAAACTCCCTTCGTTTGGTTGTGGTCATCTCGGCAAGACGCTCAGGCCCTTTCACAACAGAGGGGGTAAGGAATACAAGCAGGTTGGTCTTGTCCTTCGTTGTATTTTTCTGTTTGAAGAGCCATCCCAGAACCGGAACATCGCCGAGCACTGGCATCTTTGTTACCGTATCCTCGTCCTGTTCCTGCATCAACCCTCCAATTACCACCGTCTCGCCATCTTTTACGACCACCCCTGTTTTGAGAGATCGCTTTGTGAGGGTCGGTCCCACACTGATGGTAAGAGCATCAGACTGGCTCAGTACCGAAGAGATTTCTTCGTAAATGTCGAGCTTGACATGGTCCCCTTCAGTGATCTGGGGGGTAAGGCGCAGGATTATGCCCACATCCTGCCTCGTGATGGAATTGAGAATAGTGCCTGTGGTTGCGGTGGTGACACTCGTCTGCTGAGCGCTCTGCGTGATGAACGGCACATTCTCGCCTACAAGGATCTCGGCTTCCTTGTTGTCAGAAGTGAGTATCTGTGGGGTGGAGAGAACGTTTATGGAGTCCTTGAAGTCATTCAGGCTGAATAGTACAGCGAACCCGGGAACGCTGAGCGTTGTTGTAGTGATCGTACCGTCAGGATTGGTGGTGGTGAGCGGGACATTTAGGAATTTCCCTAGTCCACCGAGGGTAGCGCCCTGTAGCCCCTGAAGGATGCCTTGCATTGCGGTCTGGTCTATCGTGCCGAAGCCGCCTATGGCTATGGGCTGTCCGCCTTTCATCGCGGTCGCTCTCCATTGCACTCCCAGATCCCGCAATTTGTTCAGTGAAGCTTCCACAATCATCGCCTCGACGTACACCTGCCTCCTTCTCTTGTCGAGCTGCTTTATCACCTGCGAGAGGCTCTGATAATCGGAGGGGGAGGCCACGATGATAAGGGCGTTCGAAGCTTTGTCGGCAGTGACTGATATCCCGCCTGCCGCCTCAAAGGGTGTTACCGGAGGGGCACCCGGGGAGGCCTGTTGCTGGGGCTTGGCCCCCTTCACGACCCCCTCGAGGACTTTAACAAGGTCTGTTGCGTCAGCGTTTTCTAGGAAGTACACATTTATTCTGCCGAGGGCATCTGGCGACGGGATATCCACAAGGGTGATGAGGGATTTCATTGATTCCCGGGCAGCCTTGTCGCCAAAAAGCACTACCGCGTTTAGTCGCTGGTCGGCGACTACTTTTGTCTCCTCAACTCCGGCGGTCTGTACAGTACCAGGCCTTGACTTTT
>Ga0187771_10003630_pt1 | contig 10808 bp, 4 predicted proteins | sample 0116_SJ02_MP15_1_FD_133139 | JGI IMG/M metagenome (GOLD analysis project Ga0187771, IMG submission 133139) | Tropical peat soil microbial communities from peatlands in Department of Meta, Colombia - 0116_SJ02_MP15_10_MG | ecosystem: Environmental > Terrestrial > Soil > Wetlands > Peat | place... | reverse complement strand
TCCGATTTCGAATCAGCCTGACCCTCAAATTCATCGTGGCCATGTTCTTTTTGGTCTTGATGGGCGCAGCCACATTTGGATATTTCTTTGTGGCAAGGGAGATGACCCTTCTTCGAAGCCATTTGGAGACTCATGGAAAATTGGTCTCAAATAATTTTGGCCTCCTCATCCAACATGTGGTCGGCGTGTCGGATCGAGATACCTTACAGCAGATGGCAGAAAGATTGGTGGAAGATGAGGATATCGTTTTGTGCACCCTTGTTGACAAGGGAGGAGAGAAGCTGGCCCATGCAGTGAAGCCAGGCATCTCCCTTGATAACCAGTTCACTTATTATGTTACTCACCCCATCGAATCCAAAGAGGGCCAGAGAATCGGTACCTTTCAAATCGGGTTCTCCCTTCAGAAACTGGAGAATCGAATGTACGAATTGAGAAGAGATATCCTCCTCGTCACCTTAGGGATGTTCGGTGTGGGAATTTTGCTCACCTTCATCCTCGCCCGGGTTCTCCTTCTGCCCATCGAAAAGTTGGCTGCGGCCACAGAAAGAATAGCAAGAGGAGAATTAGCCCATATGGTCGATATTCGATCCAGGGATGAGATTGGAGACTTGGCCAGGGGCTTCAACCAGATGATTCTCCAATTGAAAGAATCCAGAACCAATCTCGAAAGAAAAGTAGAGGAAAGAACTCATCAGTTGGCCGAAAATATTAAGGAGCTCAATCAGGCAAGGACGTCTACCCTGAGAATGCTCGAGGACCTTCAAACCGCTAAGAGGGAGCTGGAGATGATCAACCGTGAGTTAAAGGAGGCGGATGAGGCCCGATTGAATTTCATCGGCTCCGCCTCCCATGAACTGAAGACTCCCCTGACCGCCATCAAAGCCAATATCGACTTCATCCTTTCTGAGAAAGAGGGAAAGGTCCCTGAGCTGTTAAAATCCAACCTTCTCACCGTCCAGAGAAATACCAACCGAATCCAGATGAGAATGGATCATATGCTGGATCTTTTCAGGATTAAATCTGGCCATCTCCTCCTCTATCGAGAACCGATCCTCCTCTCAGAGGTAATAGGGGGATATATCAACGAGGTCAAGCCGGTAGATAAGAACCTCTCCATTTCGCTCGACCTTCCAGAAAACCTCTCCATCTTTGCCGACAGAAATGGGCTCCATGATATCTTCATCAATCTCCTGTCCAACGCCTTCAAATTCACTTCGGATGGGGGCCAGATCAAAATTATCGCTAGCCGAAGAGATAACTATATCCTCCATGAGATTCGAGATACTGGGATTGGCATTCCGAAGGATAAGACCGAAAAGGTCTTTGAAGAATTCTACCAGGTCGAAGGTGGCAAACACGGTGGGACAGGCTTAGGCCTTGCCATCACCAAACGGCTGGTTGAGGAACATGGTGGAAAGATATGGGTAGAATCCAACCTGTGGGAGGGTTCCTCCTTCTATTTTACTCTCCCTCTCTCTCTGGAGGACGAAGATGGAGGGTCCCTTAATCCATAACGGCACCAAAGGAAAGGTCCTGATCGTTGATGATGCACCCGACACCTTAGAAATCATCGAGAAATTGCTTCGCTTTGAAGGATATGATGTCATCACCTCTCTCACAGGCGAAGAAGGAGTGAAGAAAGTGGAAGAGGAAAAGCCAGAGGTTGTATTGATGGACATCAGCCTTCCGGGGATCGATGGGACTGAGGCTTTGAAAAGGATTCGTAAGATCAATCCTTTACAATGCGTCATCATGCTCACCGCCTTTGCAACCATAGATAATGCCATCCAGGCCCTCAAGGAGGGGGCGTCTGACTTCATCAAGAAGCCCTTTGAAAACGAGCACCTGATCCATATCGTCAACCAATGTCTGGCCAAATATCGCACCTTGAAGGAGAAAGAAAATCTGGAGGAGGAGGTGAAGCGGCTCTCCATTACCGATGATCTGACCGGCCTTTACAACCATCGCCATTTCTTCAAAACCCTTGGAGCCGAACTGGCTCGTCTGAAGCGTCAGAAGACCTTCCTTTCGCTCCTGATGTTCGATCTCGACAATTTTAAAAGATACAATGATCTCTATGGCCATTTGGAAGGGGATAAGGTGCTGAGAAAGATCGGCGAGATCGTCAAAAATTCAATCCGGGGCAATGTCGATTCTGGTTATCGTTACGGAGGAGATGAATTCGCTGCCCTTCTCGTCGGTGCTTCTGTTGACCAAGCCCTGGTCATTGCCGAACGAGTCCGTTCCTCCATCGAACAGGCTGGATTTCGAAACATAACTGTCAGCATCGGCCTGGCTGAATATGAAGACCGCTTCGACTTAGAGGGTTTTGTCAAGTCCGCTGATGATGCCATGTATATATCCAAGCATTCAGGCGGAAATCGAGTCCATATAAATATCACCTAACTTCGTATAAATTCCATATGTCTGAACGATCCCGACTCTTTCTAATCGACGGTTCATCCTATATCTTTCGTGCTTTTTACGCCATCAAGCATCTTTCCAATTCCAAGGGCCTGCCGACTAATGCGGTTTATGGCTTCACCCAGATGCTTCTCAAAGTGCTTAAAGACCATCGACCGGATTACTTAGCCGTCACCTTCGATGCAAAGGCCCCCACCTTTCGAAGTGATATCTATAAAGAATACAAAGCCAATCGACCTGCCATGCCTGAGGGCCTCGTTCCTCAAATTCCTTATATCAAGAAGATCATTGAAGGGTATCGAATTGCCACTTTGGAGTTGGAAGGGTTCGAGGCAGATGATCTCATTGGAACCGTGGCCAAAGGAGTGGAGTCGGAAGTCGATGTCGTAATCATCACGGGAGATAAGGATATCCTTCAACTGGTCAGTGACCGAATTCAGGTCTACGACACGATGAAGGAGAAGAGGTTTGGGGTGAAGGAGGTGACGGAGCGCTTCGGCGTCCAGCCTGACCAGGTAGTGGAGGTCATGGGCCTCGCCGGAGATGCGATCGATAACATTCCGGGTGTTCCTGGAATTGGGGAAAAGACGGCTGTTGAATTGATCAAGGCCTTCGATTCGATTGAAAACCTTCTTGCCCATTTAGACCAGATTAAACAAGAGAAATTGAGACAAAAATTAGAAGCCCATGGAGAGATGGCTCGCCTCAGCCGGAAATTAGCAATTATCCAAACCGATGTGCCCGTTTCTTACCAACTCAAAGACTTCGCTTTCTCACCTCCAGACGTCAGAACCCTCAGAGAGATCTTCAAAGAATTGGAGTTCAACAAACTTCTCAAAGAACTCCCCGATGAAAAAAGTCCAGATGAAAAGGATTATCGTCTGATCACGAATCAGAATGAGTTTCTCAACCTACGGGAGGAATTGAGGGAAGCAAAATGTTTTGCCATCGATCTGGAGACGACCTCCCCCTATCCGATGTGGGCTGACCTGGTTGGCATCAGCCTCTCCCATTCTCCAAATCAAGCCTTCTATATGCCCCTTGGCCATCGGCTTCGAAAGGGGAGTTCACAACTCCCCATGGCATGGGTATTGGAACAGTTAAAAGCCCTCTTAGAGGATGACGAAGTGAAGAAGGTGGGGCAAAACATCAAGTATGAATGGATTGTTCTGAATCGCTATCACATCCCCCTACAAGGAATTCACTGCGATACCATGATCGCCTCCTACCTCCTCAACCCCACCAAACACAATCACAACCTCAGGGAAATCGCACAAGAATATCTGGACCGGGCTGTCATCGACTATAAGGAGGTGGTGGGAACTGGGGGAAAAGCAGTGACCTTTGACCAAATCGAGCCTGAAAAGGCAAGGGATTATAGTTGCCAGGATGCGGACTTGGCACTCCAGCTTTCTCACTTCCTCCTCCCGAAACTGATGGAAGGGGGATTCAAAGATCTCTTTGATCACGTAGAAAAACCGCTTATCATCGTCCTGGCGAAGATGGAAATGAACGGAGTGAAAATTGATTCGGACCTTCTCCAGGGATATTCGAAAGAGATCGAAAACCAACTTCAGCAGAAGATGGAACGAATCTATGGGTTAGCTGGGGAGGTCTTCAATATCAACTCCTCCCAGCAACTCGGAAAAATTCTCTTTGACAAACTGAGGCTGCCGGTGGTCAAGAAGACGAAAACAGGCTACTCCACAGATGTGGAGGTGCTGACCAAACTCTCTCTCCAGCATGACCTCCCCCTCGAAATTCTCAGTTATCGCAATCTGAGTAAACTCAAATCGACCTATATCGATGCCCTTCCTAAATTGATCCATCCGAAAACAGGTCGCGTCCACACCTCTTACAACCAGACCGTGACGGCCACAGGGCGGCTCTCTTCGAGTGATCCGAACTTACAGAACATTCCTATCCGTGCAGAAGAGGGAAACCGAATTCGCGAGGCTTTTATCCCGGAGAAGGGATGGACCATGGTCTCGGCAGATTATTCCCAGATCGAATTGAGAATCCTCGCCCACCTCTCCAGAGATAAAACGCTTCTGGAAGCCTTCCAGAGGGATGAAGACATCCACGCCCGGACGGCCTCCGAGATCTTTGTCGTTCCAATGGAAAGGGTAAGCCCTCCAATGAGGAGGGAGGCTAAGGTGATCAACTTTGGCATCATTTATGGAATGAGCGCCTATGGTCTTTCACAACAACTGGGGATAGAGCCCAAAATTGCCCAAGCCTATATTGATGAATATTTTAAAAAATATTCCGGCGTTCGAACCTACATTGAAAACAGTTTAGTAGAAGCCAGGCAGAAGGGATACGTAATCACCCTTTTGAACCGACGCCGCTATCTGCCGGATATTCACTCTCCAACGGTTGCCATCCGACAGGCTGCGGAGAGGATGGCCATCAACTCTCCCCTCCAGGGGACAGCAGCGGATATCATCAAAGTTGCCATGATCCATATTCAGAATCGGATTGAAGAACTCAAGCTCTCCACCAAAATGATCATGCAGGTCCACGATGAATTGGTCTTCGAGGTTCCGGAAGATGAACTCCAAAACGCCATCCCCATGATCCAAAATGAAATGGAGAATGTGATGGAACTCTCTGTCCCACTGAAGGTCTCCATCCATGCAGGGAAGAATTGGGCAGAAGCCCATTAATACGAGACTACTGTCTCCGAACTGTTACTTAGATGCAGTCCACTTCGCTTTTAACAAATGGAGGGGAAATTGATGGATGTAGGGAACAAAGGCTAAACTGACTTCCCCTTGCTCAAGAATCCCCGACAGAATCTCCTCAACCTCTTTCTGAGGAATGACCTCGTAATTCTTCCAATCAAGGATCTGAACCTTCATCAACACCTTGGAGGGATCTCCAACCAGCTTGACCGCCTTCTGAGAAACCTCAGCCATCAAGTCAAACGCTTTCTTCTCTTCCATATTGAGTTCTTTCATCGTCTGCCGATGGTAGGCCATAATGGCATAATAGTCGAAATTGTTTTCCAAGGCTTCTGAAAGGCTCTGTGAAAACCAAGCGACTGCGTTGGAGTGATTGAGCACGGTTTCGTAATAGAGATTGATCCCAAATTGCAAGTTTGGATTTGACTCTTTTGCCGCAGACATGAGTCGTTTCGTCACATCCATCAGCCAGCGGTTCTTCCAGTTCGCCCAGGTCCAGAAACGATCGGTATAAGCCTTGACATAATATTTCCCAGAATCGGATTGATAAGGATCGATATAAAAAATATCTGGGTGGGGTGAGAATCCAAATTCCTTCAAAAAGGCCTTATTGGCTTCAATGCTGAAATCCTCGTTATGTCTTAGGATCAAATCGTCCTGAAACAGGATCCCATCAATAGGGTAGCGGCCAAGATCACTGAAAAGTCCCTCGAGACGTTTCAGGACATCGGGGTGAAAGAGATTGAATCCCCTGCCTACTTCCATTTTTTTTGTCTCAAAGTTATAACTCTTACATCGGTACTCAGGATGCCCCTCTAAGTCGAAGTCTGCATATCGCGTGGTGATCCATGCAAAAAGATCGATCCCATTCCTATGGGCAATCTCTGCAATTTTCCCGAGGATATCGTCTACCACCGGAGCATATGCTGTCTTGAAATAGACCCCTTCATCGTGACGGGGTTTTACAAATTTATATATCTGATCCCCTTTAATTTGAAAGACTCTGAGGATCAGTGTATCGATACCCGCATTTTTCAACTCCTTCACCCTTTTCTCTACCTCCTCAAGGTTCTTGCCATCGAAATAGAAGACCTGCGCACAGATCCGCCTCTTCGCTCTTCTGACTTCGATAAGGTACTTGACCTTTGGTTCTTCTGGAGGTGCCTTCACCTCTATTTTCTTAGGTTCCTCTGGTACTGCTGGAACCTCCACCTTTTTGGGCTCCTCAGGGACAGCTTTGGTTTCTGCAATCGCTTCAACGACCCCACTTTTCTCTTTCAACTTCTCCTTAGAAATTTGAATCCCCTTGTCTGCTTCTCTTAAGCGGCCTCCATCAGGATAGGTCTTCGAATAGAATTCCAATTTCTGAATAGCCTCCTCATATCTTCCCATTTTGAGGAGGCACTGTCCGATCATATAATGGGAATAGGAGACCAAATTGCTTTTCGGAAAGGACTGAATCAATTTTGAAAACCCTTCCATGGCCTCTTCATATTTCCCTTGCTGAAACAGCGCCATGGAAGAATCGTAGAGCTGTCCTGATTTCGAGGGCTCCTCCTGTCCTTGGCTAACGAATACAAGTAAAAAGACGAAGACGATCAAAATCGATCCAATGACCCATTTTTTCATAAAAACCTCCTCCATAGGAAGAAATTTCAAATGACAAAGGTCAAGTCAAATCTAAAATATTAAAAGTGATTTGCCCGCCAAAAGCAGGCGGGAATTTTGAAATTTAAAATTCAATTGGCATTGGGATTTTGACATTTGGATTTAATTTTTAAAAAAGTACTCCCATTGCCTCCTTTATCGTGCTGACCCCGATCAGTTCGATCGCCTTTGCTTCTTTCTTTACCTTCTCCTGGTTCTGCTTCGGCAAAAGACATCGTTTAAATCCCACCCTTGCTGCCTCCTTCACCCTCACCCCTGATTGGCTAACCCCCCTTACCTCTCCGCCCAGTCCTACTTCTCCAAAGACCACCATTTCTGGGTCAATTAATTTATCGTTAAAATTTGAGGCAATGGCAGCGATCACCCCTAAGTCAGCACCCGGTTCCTCTACTCTCATCCCTCCAGCAATATTGAGAAAAATGTCATGGCTGGAGAGGTGGATTCCCAATCTCTTTTCCATGACGGCAACCAGAAGTGAAACACGGTTTGGATCCACCCCTTGTGCCGTCCTCCTTGGGATACCAAAGTTGGTGGAGACGACCAAGGCCTGAAGTTCAATCAAGATAGGCCGAGACCCTTCGATGCTCGGCATGACGACCGACCCAGAGGTAGGTTGAATCCGACCGGAAAGAAAGAATTCAGAAGGGCTCGTGACCTCTACCAATCCAGAATCCTTCATCTCAAAAACGCCAATCTCATTGGTGGAGCCAAAACGATTTTTTACCGCCCTTAGAATGCGAAAGAGGTGGTTGGCTTCTCCTTCAATGTAAAGAACAGTATCCACCATGTGCTCCAAGACCTTTGGCCCTGCAATAAAACCCTCCTTGGTTACATGACCGACGAGAAAGATAGGAATGGAGAGATGTTTTGCCAAATAGAGTAATCGACTGGATGTCTCCCTCACCTGGCTGATCGAGCCGGGTGTCGAGGGAAGCTCCGAGGAATATATGGTTTGAATTGAATCGATCACCACTGTTGAAGGCCTGATGGTTTGAATGTCTTGAAGGATCTTTTCTAAGGATGTCTCTGATACCACATAGAGTTGATCTGAAGAAACTCCGAGCCGATCCGCCCTCATCTTCGTCTGCTGAAGAGACTCCTCTCCTGAGATGTAAAGGACTTTCTTACCCTTTGAGGCTAAACGGTTCATCACCTGAAGAAGGAGAGTTGATTTGCCAATGCCAGGATCGCCCCCCACAAGAATCACCGACCCGAAAACGATACCTCCTCCTAAGACTCGATCGAATTCTTCAATGCCGATGTGAAATCTTCCTCTCTCTTCACCAACAATTTCAGTAATGGGTGTGGGAATCGCCTCGCTTTCAAAACCAAGAAGGTCCCGCTCCGGAATTTTCTCTTCAATTACTCGCTCTTCAACAAAGGTGTTCCAACCTTCACACCCCGGACACCTCCCTAACCATTTGGGAGCCTGGTATCCACAGGATTGGCATACAAAATGGGTTTTGGGTTTGGCCATAAGTTCAATTGAAAGGGTGAGATAAGATTGAGGGCATTTTAACAGAAAGGGCTTTTGAGGTCAAAAGAAAAGTATAGAGAGGGTTTCGGGATAATTTGATTCAGCGCTATTAATGGAAATTGCTATATTACCTCCAATCCCCCAATAGAATAAAGGGAGCCCAGAAAAAAGGATGGGAACACTCAATGACCTCATCGGCTGAACTCTGAGCCGATGGAACAATACCTCCACCCGCCCTCGTGACAGAAAAACGAATCGTGGACCTCATCAAATCGATCTGAGCCATCCGAAGTGCTTCTGCCTTCGGCATATTCCTCATGTTCTGATAAAAACTCTTCATCAATTTCACTGTTGAATCATCCGAAACCTGCCACAACGAAGCCACCACACTTGGTGCACCAGCATGGATGAAGGCTCTGGAGAGCCCCACCAAATCATCCCCCTGAGGGAAATCACCTCCTTCACCCCTAACCAGAGCTGTCTCACAAGCAGAAAGTGTCACCAGATTTGCCTTGATCTCCAGATCAAAGATCTCGCTGACCGTCAGCTTACCATCGTCCCTCTCAGATGGAGTAAATCTAAGGTTAGACCCAAGAGGATTCGATTCGATCATCTCCCCATGGGTGGAGAGAAGCATCAAATCATAATTGGGGCCCTGGCTTCTCACCATGGCCTTTGTAGCCTTCTGTCCTATAAGAACCAATTTCTTCTCAAAAATGCTCGAAACTTCACTCACCTCTTCTTCCGCCGCAGGAAGCGGCAAAAGTCCAGTGACTGGATTCCCCACAGCAAAGATATCTACACGATTCCCCTTGTTCTTCACCCTGGCATACTTCAGCACACTCGCTGATGGGACGTAACTGATGGTAAACGACTCAATGAGGTATTTCCCTTCCTTCGATAACAAAGCCTGAAAAGGAAGATAATGGAGCATCCCGTGAGGGACAATGACAAGATTCTTCTTACCGTAAATCTCTTTTTCAATGGGCTGTATCAAAACTTCATAGAGTTCTGAAAGAGGCTTCTCATAAGCCCTTGAGAGTAGGCGATCCAATGTAATTCCCTCCACCGCCCTCACCCTGAATTCTCTGACCTTCTCGAAAAGCCTTCTCAATTCAACATCTAAGGGTATCATTAGAACTTTACTTTGAGTAACTAAAAAGATAAATCGATTCTCCACACCCACGAAATACTCGATAAGAACCGTATCTCTATCAAGCAACGCCTGAATCTCTGGGACTTTAAGGGGATTGATAGTCACTAAAGAAGCAAGCTCTGGGTTTATTTTTTCAATCCCCTCCAAAACGACTCGATGTTGAGCCTGAAGACGTCCAAGCTCTGAAATCGGTTTTTCAAGTTCTAAACCCTCTGAGATCCCCTCCTCTATCTCCTCTATCTCTGTAATGCTTCCACCAATCTTCTCTTGCTCCATGGATATTTCTTCAATCCGCTTCCTGAGGATCCGTTCTTTGAGGAGCAATTCATTCTCTTCCTTATTCTTCGAAGTAAATGCCTTCTCTGCCAACATATCGAGCATCACCCTTGCCCTTGCTCTTTCAAGATAGTAGAAAGCTTCAGGAGTTCGTTGCATTTTGTATAAAAGCTGAATCATCCACTCATAGACACGAAACTTATCCCTCATAAAGAGAGCCTTAAGTTCTGGATCTGTCAACTTCCCTCTCGTGGTTTCAATTAATGTGATGGCTTTGGCATAATGTTCAAAAGCATTCTGGTTGTCTCCCTCTTTCTCTGCAATCCTTCCCAGCCAGATATGTGCATTCCATTGAGGCCATGGATCACCAACCTTAGCTGCTGTTCTGATAGCAGATTCATAAGATTTTTTAGCCTCTGCATTCTTATTGAGCCTCATATAAGAATGGCCAAGGTCCAAATAACACCAGCGTTGAGCAAACCGTCTATCCATTTTATGAAGATATTCTAAGGCCTCCTCCAGTTTCTCCACAGCTTCTGCAAGCTTATTCGTTTTCAGGAGATTATCACCTATTGCCCAAAGGCTTGTCCCAATATGTTCTGAATTTTTCAGCTCCTTGGCGAGTGTAAGGGATTGCTCCAAAAATTGATTTGCCTCTTCATACTTCTTGAGGTTAGAAGCGATCATGCCTAAACGATAAAGGGCAGATGACTCCATATACCGATTGCCATAGCGTCTAATACCTTTCAATGCTTCTTCTAAATAGTCCCTTGCTCTATCATTCCTCCCAAGTGATCTCTCAAAGTCTGAGGTCATCATAAGAACATTAGGATAGACTCTATCCCAATCTATTTCAGGATGTTCCTTCATCATCTTCTGCAGATGCTGCAATTTTTCATATTCACGCATTTGAATCAAACAGATGGCCATGAAAGCAACCAGATCTCGAAATTGCTGATCTCCGGGATAAGTTTGAATGAGTTTTAATATATCATTTTCAATTTGCTCCTGGTGCCCTCTCTCCCAAACGATTACCTTGATATTAATTTTACCCATTTTGTTCCTTGGACTTCTACTTTTCCACCACGTCCCTATGCCGAAGTAAAGAGAATCTTTATTC
>Ga0187771_10003629_pt1 | contig 10809 bp, 10 predicted proteins | sample 0116_SJ02_MP15_1_FD_133139 | JGI IMG/M metagenome (GOLD analysis project Ga0187771, IMG submission 133139) | Tropical peat soil microbial communities from peatlands in Department of Meta, Colombia - 0116_SJ02_MP15_10_MG | ecosystem: Environmental > Terrestrial > Soil > Wetlands > Peat | place... | reverse complement strand
GAATTAATTTTATAAGAACAACTATTAATAATCGTTTTTACGAAAGTTAATCATCGAAACCGCATCATTATAATTATATTTATTTACTATGTAATAATGACCCCCTCCCCAAAATTTGGTCCACATGATATGTTAGTTTATAATATATCAGGAGGACAAAAAAATGGCAAAGAAAGGGTTTTCTACAGAGCAAATCATCCAGAAATTACGGGAAGTTGAAGTTAATCAGTCAAAAGGTATGTCAATGGCCGAATGCATACGTCAAATCGGTGTTACTGAACCAACATTCTATCACTGGCGGAAGGAATACGGGGGCATGAGAACAGATCAGGCCAAAAGGCTTAAAGAGCTTGAAAATGAAAACAATCGTCTTAAAAAGATTGTAGCTGACAAAGAACTTGATATACAAATTCTCAAGGAAGCATTCAGGATAGAATCAAAAAACTCATTAGCCCGATAAAGAGAAAAACAATGATAGACGAAATATGCGGCAATCTGATTGTTTCTCAACGTCGGGCTTGCGAAGTATTTGGCCTTAACAGAAACACTCTGAGATATCAACATACCAAGGCTTGTGATGAGGAAGAACTTTCGAAAGATATCGTGCGTCTCGCCACGAATTATGGTCGTTACGGTTATATCAGGATTACTGCAATGCTAAAAGAGGAAGGCTGGCGAGTAAACCATAAAAGAGTATTACGAATATGGCGGCAAGAAGGCTTGAAAGTGCCATCAAGACAGCCAAAAAGGAAAAGACTATGGCTTAATGATGGTTCTTGTGTTCGCCTCAGGGCGGATCATCCCAATCATGTCTGGAGTTATGATTTTGTTAGTGACAGGACAAGCGACGGAAGGCCTTTGAGATTTCTGAATATCATAGATGAATTCACAAGGGAAGCTCTTGCTATAGAGTAAGGTTAAGACATTGTATATTGAACCAGGATGCCCCTGGGAAAACGGATATATAGAATCGTTTAATGGGAAATTCAGGGATGAATTTCTTAACATGGAATATTTTGATACCTTGCTTGAAGCAAAAATTTTGACTGAGAGATGGAGGAAGGAGTATAATACGATCAGGCCCCATAGTTCTTTAGGTTATAAACCACCAGCACCGGAAGCCGTTCTGGTGGGATTCAAAGCATCCTAGACTAACTTAAAAAGTGGACCAAAGAATGGGGAGGGCTCAAATGGATTCATTGAATTTTGATAACATAGCTGACAATTACAATGAAACAAGAACAATTAATAAAAATATCTTTTTAGAAGTTATTGAATATATAACATCTAGATTTCCTCCCAGTAAATTTAAAAAAGTCTTTGAACCTGGCATCGGTAATGGCAGAATAGCTATACCTTTTTCAAAAAAAGGATATTCCATTACTGGTGTTGATATTTCTGAAAAAATGCTTGATCAGTTGGAACAACAATTAAAATCTAATCATATCTCAAATATAAAGTATAAAAAAGCAGATATAACCGAAATTCCTTTTGAAGATAATTCTTTTGATTTATGTATAATTGTTCATCTATTTTATTTTATAAAGGAGTGGAAAAAAGCAGTTGATGAAATCGCAAGAGTTGTTAATGGATCAATTATTCTTATGAATACAGGTTTGGGTCAAGAGATTCCACTAATAAATAATAAATACAAGGAAATATGTTTAACCCTTTGTTACCCTATAAATAATATTGGGGTTAATAGTACAGCCGAGGTAATAGATTATTTTAAAAAGAAGAATTTTATTGTGGAAAATGTCGATAATGACTGGAAGTGGAATGAGAATGTTAAACTTGAGAAAGCATATAATAATATTCTGAAAAAGTCATATTCTTTTACTCATCTTATAGATAACAAGAAGCATATTGAAGTGTGTGGAATGCTTAAAGACTTCTTGATTCAAAGATTTGGTACATTAAAAAGAATGTTTCAAGTAGAAAATAAAATAGTTCTGAATGTTTTATCAAGGAAAGAAAATTATCTTTTGAATTGAGAAATTGGGGGAAGGGGCAGAAGGGGGATGTAATTGGAGATATTTGATAGAAGGAAATGAAGAAATGGATAATATGAAAACCAAATTTATCAATGAAGAAATATGGCTATTAACAATTAATGGAGCCTTTTGCAATCCGGCAGAATAATGACCCACCCTGATGGGGTAAAATCTTGGAAAACCGAACAGGAGGGAAAATAATGCCGAGGATGAAAACCATGACACAATTAATAGAAATCATGATCCGACTAAGGAAAGGAGAATCAACAAGGAACATTTTTCACTCATAAAACTTGAAAATCAACTTTTGATCTTGCTAGAAAGATCGGTTCCAATACGCTGGCAGATGGCCTCGAGAAGTTTCTAGTGAACAACTTTTTTATTTAGTGTATGACTTTTTTATTAAGTTCACAACTTTTTTTAAATTTATAGATGATAAATTTAATAAAGGAGGTAATGATTCTATAAATGAGGTAATAATGGATTGACATTGCCCCATTTATTAATTATAATACCCTATTAAAAAAAGGATTATAAAAAATGAATTCTCTTAAAAAAGAATTTTTAAATAAATTGGTTTATAACGATTCAATTTTAACTTTTTTAAAAACTATTGGTGAATTTAAGGGAAAACAAGAGCTATTTTTTAAGCAGACTCCAGAAATACTTAATACATTAAAAACAGTTGCAATGATAGAATCCAGTGAATCATCAAATAGATTGGAGGGTATTACTGCACCACGCAAACGAATCGAGGGTTTGGTAATTAAAAAAATAGAACCCAACAACCGATCTGAACAAGAAATAACAGGGTATCGTGACGCTTTAAATCTTATACATGAATCTGCTAAATATATGAATTTTTCAAATAATATTATTCTCCAACTTCATTCTATGCTTTATAAATATATGAATATCGATGGAGGAAAATGGAAAAAAAGTGATAATGAAATTATAGAACGAACTATGGATGGCTCTTTCATAAGAGTTAGATTTAAGCCAGTTCCAGCTTTCCAAACAAAACAATTTATGGACGAACTAATCCAATACTATAATAACGCAATAAATATTGAAAAAAAAGAACCTTTGGTTATTATACCTTTGGTTATATTAGATTTTTTATGTATCCATCCATTCGATGATGGGAATGGCCGTGTTTCACGCTTATTGACCCTTATGCTGTTATACCATTTTGGTTATGAAGTGGGACGTTTTATCAGTCTGGAACGTATTTGTGAAGAATCTAAAGATACATATTATGAAACTCTTGAAAAATCATCCCAAGGTTGGCATGAAGGAAAACATGATGTATATCCATGGTTAAATTATTTTTGGGGCATTCTCTTAAGAGCATACAAAGAATTTGAAGAACGCGTGGGAGAATTAAGAACGAGTAGGGGATCAAAAACTGAACAAATAAAAAAAGTAATCCTTCATAAGATAGGTCCATTCTCCATTTCAAATATTGAGCATGAATGTGCGGGTATAAGTCGTGATATGATACGTCGGGTTATAAGACAACTTAGATCAGAAGGTATTATAAAAAATTTGGGAATTGGTCGAAATGCAAAATGGATTAAAAAATAACTGATCCGTCTCCAGTCTATCCTGTGATCATCCCTTACAGCTGTAATTTCAAAAAAATCTATATTCCATTCTGTCAATCAGGTGTCAGTTGAATATTTAAAAATTAATCCAATTAATTGACATATATAGAATTGTATTCTCCTTGGATCCCCCCTCCTCCGAATTCTATACATATCAATGAGTTATGACATAATTTTGGCTGGATTGGCTCAAGTGGCTGAATTATTCTTTTTTTAAATATTGAAAGTTTCTATATTGACAAATAAAACTTAAAATAATAATGTATTTTTATTAAGATAATAATGAAAGCATGAGTATAAAATGGATAATAAAGAGCGACTGGAAATAAATTCTGAAATAATGTCCGGTAAACCCGTTATAAAAGGGACACGAATTACCGTTGAGCTTCTTTTAAGAAAGCTATCTGAGGGTATGACAATTGAAGAACTTCTTGAAGCTTATCCTAACCTTAGACATGAAGACATTTATGCTATTTTATCCTATTCTGCAGATGTAATCGGAAGGGAGGAAATGCTTGTCCCTTAATATTCTTGCAAATGAAAATGTCAATAGTCGAATAATCACATCTTTGAGAAAATCTCTAATAAAAATCATATCTGTAAGTGAAAAGCGCATCTCGTATGATAATCAGATCTTAAGGAATTCCTCCTCATCCGATCCGTTTCAATTTGATTTTTTAGTCTCCTGGATTTGAAAGCTTGGGTTGCTCAGGTTCATAAAGGAGCTTCAAAATCAACGTAAGGTAATATGATAAGCTTTTTATGTGGGTATCTGCTTGGATTTTGACATACAATAATAACTTTTTTATAATTTTTTAAAAATAAAATAAGAATAATTATCCGGAGGTTTATATGAAGAAATTTTTTTTAGTATCAGAATTGATCATGGTTTGTATTTTCTTATTGTCAACATTATTTATAGGTGCTTTCAGTTACGACCTGATCCCCTACAGGAATGGCGATAAGTGGGGTTATTGCGATACAAACAGGAACATTATTATATCGCCAAAATACGATGATGTGGATTTTTTCACTAATGGACTGGCAAAAGTTGAAATCAATGAAAAATGGGGTTTTATCAACTCAAGAGGTATTGTGGCTATACCGCTGAAATATGATTGGGTGGGATATTTTCATGAAGGTTTGGCTATGGTCGATCTTAATGATAAATATGGCTATATCGATACAAAAGGTCATGTGATTATTCCATTGAAATATGCTGATGCCGGGAATTTTATCGGAGGACTTGCTCTTGTAAACGTTGGAGGGAGGTATGTACAGACAGTGGGATTTAGAGGTGGAAAATGGTACTATATCAATAAAAAAGGACTCACGGTTATTCAGCTTAGATATGACCAGTTATCAGAACAATATGAGCAGGGTTTCAGGGTAGGGTTGATGGTTATGGGAAATAACGGAAAGTGGGGTTTTATAGATCTGAAAGGCAAGGAAGTTGTTCCTCCGAAATATGATGCCGTTGGAAATTTCAGCAATGGACTTGCTGCGGTTGAAATTGGTGGAAAAATGGGCTTTATCGATAAAAAAGGCAATGAGGTCATTCCGCTGAAATATCCATTCATGACTTTGCCCCTGCCAGATTTCAGTGACGGGATGATCGGGTTTATTGCAGATAATGATAACAAGGGCCCAAAATGGGGCTTTATGGATACAAACGGTGTGGTAGTTATTCCTCCGAAATATGATGGAGCAGGTGATTTTAATAATGGCATTGCAGTTGTAAGACTAAATGATAAATTGGGCCTCATAGATAAAAGCGGCAGAGAGGTTATTCCTCCGAAATATGATGAATTGGGTGATTTCAATTGCGGGCTCGTGGCAGCAAGCTCTGGAGACAAATGGGGCTTTATTGACACAAACGGGAACGAGATTATACCGTTGAAATATGATGATGTGGGATATAAAACCACTGGTGATGGTTTCTGCATTAACTGCCTGGCAAAGGTAAAAATCAACGACAAAGAAGGCTATATCGACACAAACGGTACTGAATACTGGACAAACTGATCTGACAACCAATCCGGAGAAAACTTGCCGCGCATTCCGTGTTAAAACTGCCACTTGAAAGACTGAAAATTAAAAGTATGTTAATATTCTATTTTTCTAAATTGACAAATATCTTCCAAAATAATATTATATTCTAATTATTAAAGCTAAAGTGAATTTATGAAAAAGGTCAAAGATGCTATTTATTTGCTTGAAAAAGATGGCTGGTTTCTTATAAGGACGAAGGGAAGTCATAAACAATATAAACATTCTTTGAAAAAAGGATTGGTGACCATTCCAGGTAATCTTTCTGATGATTTGGCACCGGGAACTTTTAATAGTATATTAAAACAAGCTGGTTTGAAATAGGAGATCATATGAAAAGGTATTTGGTTAATTTTGAAAAGACAGATACAGGTTACAGTGCATATATACCTGATCTGCCCGGATGTGTAGCGGCAGGTAAAAGTAAAGAAGAATGCGAATTAAATATCTATGAAGCAATAAAATTTCATATTGAAGGTATGAAAGAAGAGGGTTTACCCATACCGGAAAGTATAACCGAAAGTGAAGTTTTTCTTGTACCGGATTTATCATAGAAACTATGAATGATTAATAATTGTAATATATTTTGCAAAAATAGGAAAATTTGATCAAATAATTCTGTCAGCTATGTGTCAGTGAAATTATTAAAAATTTTTTTATCTCTATATCAGGTATGATATTCCGATCCCTTTGAATCCCCCCTCCCCCGGTCCTTTTTAATTCTATAACTACCAATAAGTTACGAGATAATTTTGGCCGGATTGGCTTGTCTGGCTGTTTCTATTACCCATCTGACTTTTCTGCAACCAATTAAGCCTTGATTTAGCATTAATATTCTTGAAAAGTAATGTCATTAACAATTCATGCATTTTACATCTCATCAAAATAAAAATTAAGAAAATGTATTGTTTCTTCAATTTTTAACAAAAGTTCCCCACTCTTTTTTTATTCCTTAATCAGGCAATGACAGCGGTCTGAACCATGCTATTCACCTAATGATGGTCTTATATGCTTCTTCGATTGGGTAATATATTTAAATATTCGATTGACAGGATGTATCTGGGGTAGTAGAATGATAAAGAATTGTTTGGTAATGAGAATTTATGGGGTTTAACGGTGTCAAACGGGAAATTCCGAATAACGATTTTATAAATTGAATTTTCAATGAGAGATATAAAGATGAAAGATTTAATTTTAACCGTATTTCTCGTATTTTCATTTAATTATATAATTGCTTCCGACAGGCCAATCGTTTCGGTCCTGTATCTGGACAATATATGTAAAGATAGCGGCATGCAGTGGCTTTCAAAGGGCATCGCAGACATGCTCATTACAGGGATAGGAGGATCAGGCGATGTTGTGGTTGTGGAGAGGGAAGAGCTCAACAAGGTGCTGGACGAGCAGAAGTTATCCCTGACAGGACTTACAGAGGAGAGCAACGACGAAATGATCGGGAAGCTTCTGAACGCGAACTACCTTATCGAAGGAAGCTTCGAAGTTATGAATAATGATTTGAGGATAGATCTGAAGGTTGTCGACGCCAGAACGGGACAGATAATGCCTATCGGCACGAATGGTGTTTTCAGCGACGTATCCTTTCTTGTGGCGGCTCTGTCAAGCGACATATTGATTAAACTCAATGCGAAACCCCCGAAAATTGCAGCTCAAAGACGGATTCCCCTTGACGCTATGAAATATTACTATATCGGGATTGACAAGCTGGACACAGGCGATGCGACCAACGCGATGAAATATTTCAGGGATTCCGCGGATGCGGACCCGTTCTATACCCAGCCTGAAAAAGAACTCGAGAATGGCTACAAACTTCTTAATGACTTGCATATGGCGCGGTTCCAGAGGGAGCTGAACCAGAACCTGCACTATTTTGAGAAGTCGCAGGAACTTCTCGGGACAGTACCTTTCGACACCGCTCCTTATTTTGAGTGCATCAGGTTAACAAAATTAGGAGTGACTGATGAAATAGAGTTGTCGAATAGGGTCAAATCTTCAGGTCTTGTCACAAACAAACGTTATTTGGAATATAAATCGGCCGGATTTTTCGGCGGATCCGAAATCAATGAGATTTACACAACAACAAACTTGGTTCACATATTTTGGTATGGTAATATTTTAAATGAAAAGTACTATAACATTCCGCCCAAAGGTAACCCCGAATTGAAGGATTATGTAGCGAATAACGGATATCTGTTTTATTGCAGCAGCCCTTATGAATGCACTTATTATGAAGTAATTGGCAGTCTGGGAAATATAATAGCCCTTTATGAAAGGTCAGGAGATCTTTTGAACCTGGACAATATCGACCTGAAGAAAAAAGTAAGGCCCCTGCAGGATGAATACATATCATTATGTGAAAACGCCCTTAAGGATTTTAATTTTACCAATACTGAGAAAATTTTATATGATGAGATCAGCGAGATACATTCCGAAGCTGAAGATAATACAGCCAACATAACCGTCAGGCAAAAGGATTATGAAAAGCTGAGGGAAACCTGTGAAAAATATATTTCAAAATATTCGGACAGCACGGACGTTTTCGTGAAAAATAATGAAGAAAATGTTGAAGGATATTACAAGGAAGCGCTGGATTTTCTGAAAAATATAAAGAAATAGATAAAAAATCTTATCATCTATCATAAGAGCGAAACCTGGAAGAAAAAATAAAATATAATCACCTCCAAAAAAATGCTATTAACAAAGAATATAATTTCAGCTGATGATCGTAATAACCAATTAACATTTGATAGGAGAATTAGGATCGGCAATTTATATGTATGCTAAAGGTTGGGCGTATAACTTATTAGGTAGCACCACAAACCGATATTTACAATTGGGAGAGATTAGGGTTAATCAAGAAACCAGCCTCCCAGCTTCACAAGAATGGTATAAAGATTTTGCTTTTTCGGGCTATAATCAGTTGTATTCAATAAGTCCATATAACAAGTTATCTTACTCGACCAACCTTGACATTGGAAAAATAGTTGACAATAATATTTATTTTTATTAGTATTAATAATTATTATTAATAAGATTGTTTTATGAATCCTATTATAAGGCGCAAGAGTACTCAACGCGAGAAAATCTATCATGTTATAAAAAGCAGTACTTCACATCCTACAGCTCAGTTGGTATATGACCAGATCAGGAAAGAACTTCCTTCAGCCAGCATGGGTAATGTGTACAGAAATATCAAAATTCTTATAGAAGAAGGACGCATCCAGAGCAGAAATTTCGGCGATGGTATAGAACATTATGACGCAATTACCGATATGCATTACCATTTCATTTGCAATAAATGCGGATCCATATCCGACTTTAATATGCCTATACAGAAAGGTATTGAAGAAGAGGCTAAGAAGAGAACTAACAATTTGATAAACGGCCACACAATACAATTTTTCGGTTTATGCAAGAAATGCAAAAAAAAGGAGGTAAAAGCTGAAAGGCAACGGAAAATTGATCGGAACACATAATTCATTGCTTGCAAACGAGCTTACAGCGATTAATCAATATATCGTCAATTTTGACAGGAAACGAAAGGAGGAACCTTATGAATGAACAAAGGAAGAGATCGGTAACGGGCGGAGCTGAAAAAACAACCGCCAGAGAAGGCACGTCGAACCGGGACTGGTGGCCGAACCAATTAAACCTGAAGATTCTACATCAGAACTCATATATGAGCAGTCCAATGGGCAAGGAGTTCAATTACGCTAAAGAATTCAAGAAACTTGACCTTAAGGCCCTGAAAAAGGACCTCTATGCGCTGATGGCAGACTCACAGTATTGGTGGCCAGCCGATTACGGTCACTATGGGCCGCTTTTTATCCGTATGGCGTGGCACAGCGCAGGTACATACCGTATGGGCGACGGCCGAGGAGGAGCGGGAGACGGCACCCAACGTTTTGCGCCCCTCAACAGCTGGCCAGACAATGTAAACCTCGACAAGGCCCGCCGGCTGCTCTGGCCGATCAAGCAGAAATACGGCAGAAAGATTTCCTGGGCCGACCTTATGATCCTCGCCGGAAATTGCGCGCTTGAGTCGATGGGATTCAAGACCTTCGGCTACGGCGGAGGACGCGAGGACGTCTGGGAGCCGCAGGAGGATGTTTACTGGGGTAGCGAGAGCGAGTGGCTTGGCGACAAGCGCCACTCTGGCGATCGTGGACTTGAAAATCCCCTCGCAGCTGTGCAGATGGGCCTGATTTACGTGAACCCTGAAGGGCCGAACGGTAATCCCGACCCGGTCGCTTCAGGCCGTGACATCCGCGAAACCTTTGCGCGCATGGCAATGAACGATGATGAAACGGTTGCGCTTATAGCCGGCGGACATACGTTCGGCAAGGCTCATGGCGCGGGTAACGCTAAGCTTGTCGGTCCAGAACCTGAGGGCGCCAGTATCGAGGAACAGGGACTTGGCTGGAAGAGCAGCTTCGGCAGCGGTAAAGGCGGCGACACGATCTCCAGCGGTATCGAAGGCGCGTGGAAGCCTAATCCGACCAGATGGGATATGGGCTATCTGAACACCCTGTTTAAATACGAGTGGGAGCTGGTCAAGAGCCCGGCGGGGGCGCATCAGTGGCTGGCTAAGGATGTTGCTGAAGAAGACATGGTGATTGACGCGCATGACCCGTCGAAAAGACACCGGCCGATGATGACCACGGCGGATCTCGCACTAAGGTTCGACCAGATATATGAACCGATCGCACGACGCTACCAGCAGAACCCAAAGGAATTTACTGATGCCTTCGCCCGAGCATGGTTCAAGCTGACCCACCGCGACATGGGGCCACGTTCGCGCTATCTCGGCGAAGAGGTCCCGGCAGAGGAACTGATCTGGCAGGACCCTGTGCCTGCAGTCGATCATAAGCTGATTGAAGCGAAGGACATAGTTTACCTCAAGGGCAAGATCCTTGCCTCGGGCCTGTCTGTCTCCCAACTGGTCTGGACTGCCTGGGCGTCAGCGTCAACATTCCGCGGCTCCGATAAGCGCGGTGGTGCAAATGGAGCGCGAATTCGTCTAGCTCCTCAAAAGGACTGGGAAGTCAACCAGCCGGCCAAACTGAAGACTGTTCTGCAGACCCTTGAAAAAATCCAAAAGGAGTTCAATGGCTCGCAATCAGACGGGAAGAAAGTTTCTCTCG
>Ga0187771_10003628_pt1 | contig 10809 bp, 4 predicted proteins | sample 0116_SJ02_MP15_1_FD_133139 | JGI IMG/M metagenome (GOLD analysis project Ga0187771, IMG submission 133139) | Tropical peat soil microbial communities from peatlands in Department of Meta, Colombia - 0116_SJ02_MP15_10_MG | ecosystem: Environmental > Terrestrial > Soil > Wetlands > Peat | place... | reverse complement strand
GTGGCCCGGAAGGCGAAATCGGCACAGCTGATGGTCGCCCGGGTGTTCATGAACCGGGCCGGCGCCATCTGGCTGGCCACGAAGCGCCGCCAGATCAGCTCGTAGAGCCGGGCCTGGTCGCGAGAGAGGAACTCCTGCACCTGCTCGGGCGCCCGCCGGACGTCGGTGGGGCGGATCGCCTCGTGGGCATCCTGGACCCGCTGCGCCTGGCGCTGGCGGGCCTCGCCGGCCCTGACGTACTCCCGTCCGAAGGCCTCGGTGATGTGGGCGGCGGCCTCCGAGCGTGCCTGGTCGGAGATCCGGATGGAGTCCGTCCGCATGTAGGTGATCAGACCGGTCGGACCGGCACTGCCCAGGTCGACGCCCTCGTAGAGCTCCTGGGCGATCGACATCGCCCGCTTGGGCGGGAGGCGGAGCCGGGTGCTCGCGTCCTGCTGCAGGGTGCTGGTGGTGTAGGGGGGCGGCGCCGAGCGCGCCGTCTCGGCGCTCTCCACGGCATCGACGGTGAAGGGCGGAGTGTCAGCGTCCCGATGCCCGTCCTCGTCGAAGCCCAGGGCTCGGAGCACCGCCAGCGCCTCGTCGCGGGTGGGCAGCTCGACGCGCTCGGGACCGGGCGTGCCGGCGGCCGGCTTGCCGGCCCGGCCCCGCCGGCGGGAGGCCGGGGCGGCCTCTCGAGGCTCGGCCCCGCGGCGGCCCATGAAGCGCGCCGTGAAGCGGGTTTCCCCCTTCTCCAGGAGCGCGTCGAGGGTCCAGGACTCGGTGGGGACGAAGGCCTCGATCTCGTTCTCGCGATCGACGACCAGGCGCACCGCGACCGACTGCACCCGGCCGGCGCTGAGACCGGTCCGGACCTTGCGCCAGAGCAGCGGGCTCAGGCGGTAGCCGACCAGGCGGTCGATGACCCGCCGGGCCTCCTGCGCATACACCAGGTTGCGGTCGATCTTCCGGGGGGACTTGAGGGCTGCCTCGACCGCGGTCTGGGTGATCTCGTGGACCACGATGCGGTCGGGGTCGCGAAGCCGGAGGGCCTCGGCGAGATGCCAGGCGATCGCCTCTCCCTCGCGGTCGGGGTCGGCGGCGAGCACCACGTCCTGGGCCTTCCTGGCCGCCTCGCGCAGCTCCCGGATCTGGCGCTCCTTGCCCTGGATGACCAGGTACTCGGGGCGGAAACCGTGGTCGACGTCGACCCCCATCTTCGACTTGGGCAGGTCGCGAACGTGCCCCATCGAGGCCTTGACGACGTAGCCGGGCCCCAGGAACTTGGCCAGGGTGCGAGCCTTGCTCGGAGACTCGACGATGATCAGACGGTTGGGCATGAAGATCCTGTCGCCGGCCGGCGCGGCGTCCACGACGGCCGGAGCCGGCCGATCATAGCAGCGCCTCCCCGCCCGGCCCGCAGACTGCGATCACAGTAGCCCCGATGATCGCCCAGGGCGACCGCCGCCAAACCTCAGGCCGCGGAGACCGCGCCGAGCACCACCCGGTTGCCAGGCAATGCCGGAACCCGCGGCCCGGGGACGACGATGCCGGACAGGTTGAGGGGATCGGCGGCGGAGAGCTCCACGGCCTCTCCGCCCGGATCGGCCCGGCGCACCATCCGGAGCAGCTCGACCGCCTCCGGCAGCGCGTACTGCTCGCCGGCGAAGCCGCCGGCAAAGCGCCCGCCGCGGATCGTCCCCCGCGCCTCCATGCGCCGGAGCGCCCAGAGGATCTCCCGCCAGGGCACCGCCAGGGTCTCCCGGGCCAGCAGGTCGCGGAAGACCACCCCCCAGCGCACCAGCAGCTGTCCGGCCGCAGCCTCGGCGAGGGTTTCACGATCGTCGACCGGTGCGGCGGCGGGCAGCAGCGACCATCTCCCCTCCCCCGCCGGCGGTCCGACCCGTCCGCGCCACGAGCCGCCGCCCCGGCGACCGTTGAGCCGCCGTGGCCCAGCCAGCAGGCTCCGGATCGCGGCGAAGCCGTCAGCGGCCACCAGGCCACGGCTCACCCCGTCCCAGAGCCCCGCGTCGACCTCCGAGGGGAGGCGGCCGCAGAGGGCCGCGATCTCGCCGCTGAAGAGCGCCCCGTGCTGGCGGAGGATCGCGACCACCTCATGGGTCGCCCCGGCCGCCGGCTCCACCGGCGAGGCCCCGCCGCGCACGGCCTGGAGCAGCCAGCCGAGGTCGGCCCGCAGCATCAGGGTGATCGGGGTTGCCCGGGAGGGGAAGGGCCGGCTCCGCGCCGGCACGTCGTCGTCGCCGCGGACCCGCAGGCGGCCCCAGGCCACGGCCCCCGAGAGGCACAGCTCGTCGAGCCAGGCGTGCCGGTATCCGGCCACCCGGCGGGGCAGGATCTCCCCCTCCCACACCCCGGCGGCTGCCTCGACGCCCTGGAGCTGGGCGATGGTGGCGGCCACCCCGTCCCGTCCCTCTCGCTGGGTACCTGGGGCGACCCGCTGCCAGCGGAGCAGGAAGCGGAGCAGGTCGGCCGGGCTCACCGGGGAGATCTCGCGGCGCAGCCGGTCGCGGGTCCGGTTGTGGATCCGCACCAGCAGGCGGCGACAGCACCACTGCTCCGACCCCGCCGGGCGCTCGAAGCTCCCCCGGATCGCGAATCCCTCGCTCTCCAGGCGGGCCAGCCCCGCCCTGACCAGGGCCATGGGCAGCGACGTGGCCGAGACCAGCTCGGCCTCGGTGACCGGGCCGCTCACCTCCAGGTGGCCGCGCAGGGCGCGGGCCGCGGCCTCGGCGGGATCGACGGCCGCTGCGGCCGCGCCCGAGCCGAGCCCGGCGCCGGGCAGCATCGCCTCGACCAGGCGGTCGCATTCCGTGGCGATCCAGAGCCTGGCGCCCGAGCTCACCACCGGGAGAGCCCGGCCGTCGGCGACCAGGTCCTGGAACCATTCGCCCCACTCCTGACGCGGCCTGACGACCACCAGGGAGAGGAGCACCTCGTGGAGCTCCTCGGCATCCCGCGGGTTGGGCGCCGCCTCCTCGCGGACCCTGGCGATCGCCTCGGCGTCCAGGGCGGCGAGGTCGCGCGCCTCCACGGGCAGGCCGCGACGCAGCGAGACCGACCGGCTGCGCCGCTCCTCCAGGGGGGCATCATCCAGGAAGGTGTAGGGGCGGCCGTTGAGGATCTCGTGGGCGAGCACCGACGGTTCGGTGGTCTCCCGGCAGGTGACCGAGACCGCGCCGCTCTCGATGCCGGTCACCAGCGACCGCAACCCCTCGAGGTCCATGGCCTCGTGGAGGCAGTCGTCCATCGTCTGGCGGACCAAGAGGTGGTCGGGTGGTTCGATGGGCCCCGTCGGATTCTCGTTCTGACATGCGGTGAGCGCGGGAAACACCGCGGCCATGACGTCGTCGGACTGGAGCCGCTGGAGGGGAGCCGGGTTGCGCCTCCCGCCCCGGGAGCGGAGCACGACCAGCGCCCGGGTCAGGTTCCAGCGCCACCGGATCGGGAACATCGGGGAGAAGATCACCGCCCTGCGGAGCACGTCCTCGACGGTCGCCGAGGAGAGGAAGCGGGGCACGTCCTCGAGCGGCAGGCTGTGCTGCGGACCGAGGGAGAGCAGCACGCAATCATCGCTGGCAGCCGCCTGCAGCTCGAAGTCGAAGGTGGCGCAGAAGCGCTTGCGCAGGGCCAGGCCGAGAGCCCGGTTGAGCCGGGCGCCGAGGGGCGCGTGGACGACCACCTGGGTTCCCCCGGACTCGTCGAAGCATCGTTCCAGCACCAGGTGGTCGCGGGTGGGCAGCAGGCCCAGGCTGGCACGGCCCGCGGCCAGGTAGGCGACCACCTGCTCTGCCACCTCCCGGGCGACGCCGCAGTGCCCCTCGACCCAGTCCGCGGCGGCCGGGACACCGGCGCCGGCCAGCCGCTCATCGATGCCGGCGCGCAGCGCCGACACCTCGTCGGACAGCTCCTGGGTGCGCGCCGGCGCCTCCCCCAGCCAGAAGGGCACCGACGGCGGCGCTCCCTGGGCATCCACGACGCGCACCGTTCCGCCCCCCACCCGGGTGATCCGCCACGAGGTGCTGCCGAGCAGGAACACGTCACCCGCCATCGATTCGATGGCCCAGTCCTCGGTCACGCTGCCGACCAGGCTCTCGTCGGGCTCGGCCAGCACCCGGTATTCCCCGCTCTCGGGGATGGCGCCGCCGGAAGTGAGCGCGGCGAGGCGGGCACCCCGCCGGGCCCGGAGCCGGTGGTGGAGCCGGTCCCGGTGGAGGTGGGCGCCCACCGTGCCCCGACCGGTGAGGACGCCATCTGAGACCAGGTCCAGGGTGTCGTCGAAGTCGTCGCGGCTCAGGGAGGCATAGGGCGCGGCTCGCCGGACCAGCTCGTAGAGCTCGTCCTCGGCAACCCCGCCCTCCGCGGTCCGGCCCGCGCATTCCGCGACCACCTGCTGGGCCAGCACGTCGAGGGGCGCCACCGGTGGCGTCACCGCGTCCAGGCGACCGGAGCGGATGCCGGCCAGCAGGGCGCAGCATTCGACCAGGTCATCACGCGAGAGGGGGAAGAGGCGGCCGCGGGAGATGGCGCCGAGCCGGTGCCCGGAGCGGCCGACCCGCTGCAGCAGGGTTGCCAGGCTGCGTGGAGACGAGATCTGGCAGACCAGGTCCACGGGCCCGATGTCGATCCCCAGCTCCAGCGAGGCCGTGGCCACCAGGGCGCGCAGCTCGCCCGCCCGCAGTCGGGCCTCCACCCGGAAGCGGCGGTCGCGCGAGAGGCTGCCGTGGTGAGCGGCGACGGCATCCTCACCCAGCCTCTCGGCCAGCATGTGAGCCACCCGCTCCGACATCCGGCGGGTGTTGACGAACACCAGGGTGGTCCGGTGGGCGAGCACGTGGGCGGCGATGCGGCCGACGACGTCAGCCAGCTGCTCGCGGCTGGCCACCGCGCCCAGCTCCTCCTCGGGAAGCTCGATGCTCAGGTCCATGGGCCGGTCATGGCCGACGTCGACGATGCTGCAGCGAGGCGCTCCCCGCTCATCCTCCCGGTCCGGCCCGGCGCCGACCAGCAGGCGGGCCACCACCTCGATCGGCCGCTGGGTGGCTGAGAGCCCGATCCGTTGCGGGGGCGGGTCGCAGAGGCCCTCGAGGCGTTCCAGGCTGAGCGCGAGATGGGAGCCCCGCCGGTCGCGGGCCACGGCGTGGATCTCGTCGACGATGACGGTGCGGACGCTGCCCAGGCCGGCCCGGCTGCGCTCCGCGGTCAGCATCAGATAGAGGGACTCCGGGGTGGTGACCAGGAAATTGGGGCGATGGCGGAGCATCGCGGCCCGCGCCGGGGCGGGGGTGTCGCCGGTGCGGACCTCGACCCGCAGCGCCGGCGCGCGGAGCCCCAGCTCAGCAGCCACCTCAGCGATCTCGCGCAGCGGGATCTCGAGGTTCTGGTGCACATCGACCGCCAGCGCCTTGAGCGGGGAGACGTAGACGACCTGGGTCAGCCCCTCCACCACCTCGCCGCGCTCGGCCGCCTGGTACAGCTCATCGATGGCGCAGAGGAAGCCGGCCAGGGTCTTCCCCGATCCGGTTGGCGCCGCGATCAGGGTGGAGCGGCCCGCCGCGATGCGGGGCCAGCCCCGCGCCTGCGCCGGGGTGGGCCCGTCCGGAAAGCGGCGGCCGAACCAGGCCCGCACCGCGGGATGAGCCAGGCCGATCGACGAGGGCGAGGGGACCGGGCTCATCGGGGGAAGGTAGCACGGGGCCCGCCCAGGTCCGGGCCGCGTCGCTCGCTGCCGCGGTCACCGCAGCCGAGCGGGTGCTTCAGCCCGGGCTGCCGGGGCCGTCCCGAGGTCCGCCCTGCCGCCGGGAACCCACGATCCCGCCCAGGGCGTGGCGCTCGAGGAAGTCGTAGACGTCGGTCACGTCGACCCCTGGCTGAGGGCTGAACACGACGGTATCGGTGGGCAGTCCGGACACGAACTGGCTGTGGTCGCGAGCCGAGGGCCAGGCCGCGCCCTCCCAGCGCCGGGCCGCGGCCTCGGCGGGCGTCCGGCAGCAGGACGGATCCGGACAGGTGGAGACGGCCCGCCGCCGGGTGTCGGAGCCGCGGAACCACCGCGCCTCGGGCTCGACGGTGCCCACGGTCACCGCATCGCCACGCTCCTGATCGACATCGATGTGGGTCACACACCAGAAGACGCCCGCCGGGGTCTCGGTGTACTGATAGTGGAGGGCGTAGGAGTCCTCGGAGCGGAACGCCTGGCGGGAGCTCCACCAGCGGCAGAGCCGCTGGCCCTCGATGGTGCCGTCAGCGTCCGCCGGTAGCGGCACCCCGTCGTTCTCGTAGGCCTTCCAGAGCAGACCCTCCGGGTCCGAGCGCTGGAAGTGCACCGGGATGCCGAGGTGCCGGGTGACCAGGTTGGTGAGCCGGTGGGCCGCCATCTCGTAGGAGATGTAGAAGACCTCGGAGAGGTCCTCCATCGAGATGTCCTGGCGGATCTTGGCATCGCGGAGCAGCTGCACCACGGCCGGCTCCGGGGCCAGCAGGGCGCCCGCGAAGTAGTTGGCCTCGACGCGCTGGCGCACGTAGCCCTCGAAGTCCACTGGATCCCGGTGGCCGAGGGCGAAGTGCCCCAGGGTCTGAGCAAGGACGGAGCGCGACCAGCGCATTCCCGCTGACGCGGTGCGCTGGGGGACGTAGACAACCCGCTCCCGCATGTCGGTGAGGGAGCGGGTCGACGGCGGCAGATCCTGGACCCGGGCGATCGTGAAGCCGAGGAAGGCGGCGGCGTCGGTCAGGTTGCGCTCCGAGACGGCGCCCGCACCCGCGTAGCCGGCCGCCTCCAGGGCCCGCGTGGCGGCTGCCTCGATCTCCTCGAAGTAGTTGTCCCGCTTTCGCATCTCGGCGCGCATCGCGGCGTTGGCGGCGCGCGCTCCAATCCCGGCGGAGATGCCGTGAGCCGATCCCTTGGACCGCTGGGCGGTGAGCTCCCCCACGCGGGTGTAGAGGCCGACGACGAGCTCGAGCACCGCGGTCTCCAGCCGGGCGCTCGGCCGGAGGCGGGGCAGCCGCAGGCTCCGGTACAGAGGATCCCCCTGGAGGTGGGCCAGCGCCACCTCGAGCTCGGCCCGGCGGTTGGGCGGGGAGGCCGACAGCAGGTCGGAGGGCCGCCGGCCCAGCGCCGCGGCCAGCTGGTTCACCGTGGAGAGCCGCGGCTCCCGATGCCCGTTCTCCAGCTGGGAGAGATAGGAGGCTGGCCGCCCCACCGCCTCTCCCAGGGAGTCAAGGGTCATCCTGGCGAGTTTCCGGAAGTGCCGGAGACGCTGGCCAAAAACCAGGGGATCCAGGGATTCAGCGGCCATCTTTGGCAACAAATCTCTCACTTCTTTCGATAATTGTCAAGAATGCTAACCCTTGCCATCGACAAGGCTGAGGGGCCTTTGCATAATCTAAGAATGCCCGAGCTGATCTGTGTCACGCCCCACCGGGAGGCGCGGCGAATCCTCACCCCCGAGGCCGTCGACCTCGTCGTCGAGCTCCACCGCGCCTTCCAGCCCCGGCGCCTCGAGCTGCTCGAGGCGCGGCGGCAGCGGCAGGCCCGCTTCGACGCCGGGGAGCGCCCCACCTTCCTGTCCGAGACCGCCTCGGTGCGAGACGGCGACTGGCGGGTGCCCGAGGCGCCGCCGGGGCTGATCGATCGTCGCGTCGAGATCACCGGCCCCACGGAGCGAAAGATGATGATCAACGCCCTCAACTCCGGGGCGCGGGTCTTCATGGCCGACTTCGAGGACGCCAACTCCCCGACCTGGGACAACGTCATCGCGGGCCAGGTCAACCTCCAGGACGCGGTGAGGGGCGTGATCGAGCTGGCGACGCCGGAGAGGATCTACCGGCTTGGCGATCATCCCGCCACCCTGGTGGTCCGGCCTCGCGGCTGGCACCTCACCGAGAAGAACTTCACGATCGACGGCGAGCGGGTGTCGGCGAGCCTCTTCGACTTCGCGCTCTACGTCTTCCACAACGCGGCGGAGAGCCTGGCCCGCGGCTCCGGCCCCTACCTCTATCTCCCCAAGCTGGAGAGCCACCTCGAGGCGCGGCTCTGGAACGATGTCATGTCGGCGGCCGAGGATCGCCTCGGCCTGCCCAGGGGCGCGATCCGGGCCACGGTGCTGATCGAGACCGTCACCGCCGCCTTCGAGATGGACGAGATCCTCCACGAGCTCCGACCTCACGTCTGCGGGCTCAATGCCGGCCGCTGGGACTACATCTTCAGCGTCGCCAAGCGTTTCCACGCCGACCCCGACTTCGTCCTTCCCGATCGTTCGCGGGTGACCATGACCGCGCCCTTCATGCGCGCCTACACGGAGCTGCTGGTCAAGACCTGCCACCGGCGCGGAGCTCACGCGATCGGAGGAATGGCGGCGTTCATCCCCAACCGGCTCAAGCCGGAGGTCACCGAGAGAGCCCTGGCTCGCGTGGCTGAGGACAAGCGTCGCGAGTCCGCTGACGGCTTCGACGGGACCTGGGTGGCCCATCCCGACCTGGTACCCACCGCGATGGCGGAGTTCGATGCCGTGCTCGGTCAGCGGCCGCACCAGCTGGAGTGCCGGCGTCCCGAGGTGGCGGTCACGGCGGCCGACCTGCTCGCCGTCGAGCGCTGTTCCGACGACATCACCAGCGCGGGCCTCGATACCAACGTATCGGTCGGGCTGCGCTATCTGGCCGCCTGGCTGTCCGGGACGGGAGCGGCGGCCATCGACGATCTCATGGAGGACGCCGCCACCGCCGAGATCAGCCGCGCCCAGGTGTGGCAGTGGGTGCACCACCGCCAGACCATGGCCGACGGCGACCAGCCGCGGGCCCCGGTGACCGCCGATGCCGTATGCCGGCGCCTCGACCTGACCCAGGAGCGGCTGAGGCGGGACGGCTGGGATCCAGGGGTGGTCGCGCGGGCCCGGGGGGTGTTCGAGAAGGTGGCGCTGAGCCAGGACTTCCCCGCCTTCTTCACGCTGCCGGCATACGAGCTCCTGGCATAAACACGGCAGAGGCACGGAAGGGAGAGCCATGAAGACCACGTTCGACCAAGCCACCCGAACGCTCGAGCAGGAATGGAGGACCGATCCTCGCTGGGCCGGGGTGAGGCGCACCTACAGCGCGGCTGACGTGGTCCGGCTGCGCGGCTCCGTCACCATCGAGCACAGCCTGGCCCGCCAGGGCGCCGAGCGCCTCTGGCGCCTGCTGCACACCCGCGACCACGTCCGCACCCTGGGGGCGATGACCGGCGCGCAGGCCGTCGAGATGGTCAAGGCTGGGCTCGAAGCCATCTACCTCTCGGGCTGGCAGGTCGCGGCGGATGCCAACCTCTCCGAGCAGGTCTACCCGGACCAGAGCCTGTATGCGGCCACCAGCGTTCCGGCGGTGGTCCGCCGCATCAACAACGCGCTCCGCCGCGCCGACCAGATCGAGTGGGCGGAGACAGCAGGCCGCCGCGAGGCGTCCCCTCATCGCCACTGGATGGCCCCGGTCGTCGCCGACGCCGAGGCCGGCTTCGGGGGTGCCCTCAATGCCTTCGAGCTGACCAAGGGCATGATCGAGGCGGGCGCGGCGGGGGTTCACTTCGAGGACCAGCTGTCCTCCGAGAAGAAGTGCGGCCACATGGGCGGCAAGGTGCTGATCCCGACGTCGCAGCACATCCGGACCCTGACCGCCGCCCGTCTGGCCGCCGACGTCTGCGACGTGCCGACGGTCATCATCGCCCGGACCGACTCCCTCGGGGCAGCCCTGCTGACCACGGACGTCGACGCGCTGGACCGTCCCTTCTGCACCGGTGAGCGCTCCGCGGAGGGCTTCCACTCCGTCCGTCCGGGGATGGACGTCGCCATCGCCCGTGGCCTCGCCTATGCGCCCTATGCCGATCTGATCTGGTGCGAGACCTCGACGCCCGACCTCGGCGAGGCACGAGCCTTCGCCGAGGGCATCCACGCCGAGTACCCCGACAAGCTGCTCGCCTACAACTGCTCGCCTTCGTTCAACTGGAGGAAGCACCTCGACGATCGCGCCATCGCCGGATTCCAGGGCCAGCTGGCGGCCATGGGCTACGCCTTCCAGTTCGTCACGCTCGCCGGCTGGCACGCTCTCAACGAGTCGGTCTTCAGCCTGGCCAGCGGCTACTCCGACCGCGGGATGAGCGCGTATGTCGAGCTCCAGCAGCGTGAGCTCGGACTGGAGGCTCAGGGATACACCGCGACCCGCCACCAGCGCGAGGTGGGCGCCGGGTACTTCGACGATGTGATGACCACGATCACCGGGGGCGGCGTGTCGACGCTCTCCCTGCGCGGGTCGACGGAGCTGGCCCAGTTCGACGGTGCCGAGGTCGTCGGCGAGCCGGTGAGCTGGACCGCCGCGGCGTCGCGGAACAACGGCCATCACCGGGCCTGACCACGCCGGCTTGACCGGCTGACCACCGCCCCGCAGAATCGATCGAATTGTGTCGCGGCAGGAGATCGACGCCTACCTGGCCGGGCTCGACGAGCCCAAACGCTCGACCCTGACGGCGCTCCGCCGGACGATCCGCGAGATCCTCCCGGACGCCGAGGAGGGCATCTCCTACGGGATGCCGGCTTTCCGGCTGCACGGCAAGGTGATCGCGGGCTTCGCGGCGTTCAAGAGCCACCTGACCTACGTCCCGCACAGCGGCTCGGTGATCCCCCAGGTGGACACCGCCGGGTACTCCTCGACCGCCGGAGCCCTTCGCTTCCCCGTCGACGCGCCCCTGCCCCGCTCGCTGGTTGAGAAGCTCATAGCGGTGCGCCTGGAGCAGGTCCTCGCAGAACGGCAGCCAGAACACCCGGCCAGAGGCGGGCCATCGCCCTCTCGATC
>Ga0187771_10003627_pt1 | contig 10810 bp, 8 predicted proteins | sample 0116_SJ02_MP15_1_FD_133139 | JGI IMG/M metagenome (GOLD analysis project Ga0187771, IMG submission 133139) | Tropical peat soil microbial communities from peatlands in Department of Meta, Colombia - 0116_SJ02_MP15_10_MG | ecosystem: Environmental > Terrestrial > Soil > Wetlands > Peat | place... | reverse complement strand
GGTAAGAAACTGGATTCCATCGCGGAACGAGGTCAGGACGCCACCCGGCCCGGCAGCGCCGGAAACGGCCTTCCCCTCGGCCCGCTCCTGTTTTTTCTTCCTGGCCAGCATGATCATGGCCCGAACCAGACCGCCGTACTCCCGCTCCAGTTCTGCAATACGCGGAAAACAGGAGACCAGCGACATGGTTTCCGGGTCACCGGCAAAGATGCCCGACACCATGGGCGCAATCAGCTTGTCCAGCGCCTCCTGGCCCAGCCTGCGGCGTCCGAACGAGGCCAGGGTCTCATCCACCCCCTCGGGGGCCTTGGCGATGAACGGCGTCGGCTCCAGGGCCAGGCGCAGTTTACCGGGCCAGGAGATCAACCGGCTTTTCAGAAAGGACGAACCGTTTTCCGGCAAGCGATGCAGTTCGCCCCCCGAGTAGATGAAACGTTTGCGGGCGTTGTCGTTGCTCCGGTGAAGTTTGGCGTCCAAGCCGATGGCCGAACAGAGTTCCAGGGTCTGGGGCTTGCTGTCGAGAAATCCGTTGGGCCCCCACTCGCAGGTATAGCCCTCAGCCTTGATGCTCCATATCTTGCCGCCGAGCCGCTCTTCCTTTTCCAGCAGGGTCAGGTCCAGTTCGGCTCCCGTTTTGCGCGCCTTGTCCCTGAGCAGCCAAGCAGTTGCCAGACCGGATATCCCGCCGCCCACTACGATAACCCTTTTCATCCCTTGCCCCTCCCGGATTTCTAAGTCTTTTTTCCGTACTATTCCAGCTTGCCGAGAATCTCGGCCAAGCTTTCAAAGGCAGCCACCAGCCGCTCCTGATCCCTGGGCGGCAACCGCTCCAGCAGGGCGCGGTAATTCTCCACGATCCCGCGCCGCCATTCCCGGATCAGTTCTTCCCCTTTTTCCGTGGTGTAAATCATCACCTGGCGGCGGTTCTCCTCGTCCACGGTCCGGTACACGAACCCCTGGTTGACCAGCCGGTCTACCATGCCGCTGGCCGAACTCATTGCGATCCGGAGTTCCCTGGCCAGCGCGTTCAGCGTGCAGTTGCCCTTGTCGTAGATCGTCAGCAGCATCTTGTACTGGTTGTAGGTCAGGTCCATCCCGTCGTGGACAATGCTCCTGATCCTTCCCATGACCCGCATGATGACCGGGTAGAGTTGGGCTATGCGTTCGATCTGCTCCATCATTCATCCCGCGAAATAAAAGTCGGTTCCCGGCTGGAAACTAATTATCCGAATTGTTCGGATAGCTAAATGTTAGTCTCTTGAATTATGCATGTCAAGCCTGAAAGCAACTCAGTTTTCCGAGGCGGTAAAAGTGATTCATTGACAGAGCGGCATCCAACCATTACATTTTGCAGAGAGATTGGCGTCCCGCGACCAACCGCACAGCAAAGGATCAAGACCATGGCACAGACGGACTATTACAAGGCACTCGGGGTCACCAAGAACTCCACCACGGATGAAATCAAGAAAGCCTTCCGCAAGCTCGCGGTCAAGTATCACCCCGACCGCAACCCCGGCGACTCGGCTGCTGAGGAAAAGTTCAAGGAGATCAATGAGGCCTATGCCGTGCTCTCCGACCCCAAGAAAAAGGAAGAGTACGACACCTTCGGCTCCAGCGGTTTTCACCGCCAGTACAGCCAGGAGGATATCTTCCGCGGTTTCGACTTCGGCAACGCATACAAGGACATGGGCGCGGGGGCCGGAGAGGACATCTTCTCACGACTGTTCGGAGGGGCTTTCGCACGGGGCGGCCGGGGCGGCTTCCGTGCCGCACCCCAAAAAGGGGCTGATCTGGAGATGGAGACCGACGTCAGCTTCCGCGACGCCGCCCAAGGGGCTGAAAAGCTGGTGGCCTTCCGCAGGAGCGGCAACCGGGAAGAACTCAAGGTAAAGATTCCGGCAGGCGTGGAAAACGGCAGCAAGATCCGTATTGCCGGCAAAGGGGGACATGGAGAGAACGGCGGCCAACCGGGAGACCTTTACCTGATCATCCGCGTGCTGTCCGATCCGGTTTTTACCAGGGACGGGGGCGACCTGTTCGTGGAACGCTCCATACCGTTCAGCGCGGCCTGCCTGGGAACATCGCTGGATGTGCCCACCCTGGAAGGGGATAAACGCATCAAGGTTCCGGCCGGCATCCAGGCCGGCACGAAGATCCGCCTGAAGGGGTGCGGCGTGAAACCGTTGGGATCGAACGCCAAGGGGGATCTCTATGTGAAGATCATGATCCAGGTGCCGGGGTCGCTGAATGCTGCACAGAAGAAGCTGGTGGAGGAATTGGCCGGAAACGGACTGTAGATTGTTGGTTGTTCAAAAATAGTCAGATCGTCGCACCCGCAGCAAAACCCGCGGAGGCGTAGCAGCGCTACGCCGCACAAGGAGGATTGCGAGGACGGCGGCGAGATGGCCGTTTTTCAACAACCTACTCTTCATCGGCAGCGAATGTCACGATAAAGGTCGTTCCCTCCCCTTCCGTGCTCCGCACCTCTATGCTCCCCCCAAGACCCTCCACCAGCCTTTTGGTGACAAAAAGACCCAGGCCGGTGCCTTCACCCGGTTTTTTGGTGGTGTAATAGGGTTCGAATATTCTGACGAGCGATGCGGCCGGAATCCCGGGGCCGGTATCGGCGATAACGATGCTGACATTGCCCGCCCCCGGCGCCATGGTTTCGACCATCAGGCTGCCCCCTTCCATCTCCATGGCCTGCAGTGCATTCATGATGATGTTGAGCAGGACCTGCTTCAACAGGTTGGCGCCAATCTTCACGACCGGCACGTGATAGTCGAGTTTGCGCAGCAGCTTCACTCCGCGCTTGGCTGCTTCGTACCCGAGAAAATCCAGCACGAACTCAACCGTCAGGTTGACGTCCGCCTCTCCCCCCGGCTCCGTATCCTCCTGGCTGCTGAAATTCAGGAGCCTGCGCGTCAACTGGGAGAGACGCAGGGCCTCGGAACTGATCCGGGCAACCATCTCGCGGACGAACTCCGGCATATCCGTTTCCCGCATAATCATCTGAGTTGCGGAAATGATTACGGAAAGGGGTGCGTTCAGCTCATGTACCACACCGGCGGATATCCTGCCGAGTTCAGACATCTTCTCGCTGTAGGCCAGTTGCTTGAGAAGCTCTTGACTGATGGCTCCGTCGATGTGCCTGTCTCCCAGGGTATTCATACTGATCTCCGGGCGGATCGTCAGAGTGTGTGTCAAGTGCATAAACCGCAACGTGGAGCGGATGCGGAAACTGCCGGCACCCTTCCCTCTCCTGCCGACATCGCGAGCGGCAAGAAAAATGCGTATGGCGTCAGGATAACGGCTGCTGAAAACTTCATTGAACGTAGAAAGGCAGGTGTCATGCCGGGGTTTTCATTGCCGTTGGGAAAAACGATACGACCTTGTACCATGTCAAACCTCCGACGCGTGTATGATCCACTGATGGCATTTCTCCATCGAAGACAGCAACCTAGCTGCGGCAAAAGAACCGGAATTACTGCGGCGAACCAACCGACTAGCGAAAATTTCAGGTTGCTCAAAAATAGTCAGGTCGTCGCACCCGCAGTATAATCGCCTCCGGCGATTATCGGTGACGAAGCGCAGCGGAGTTCATCCCGCAGGGACAGAACCGGGACGGTTCTGCTAAAAGTTCCGCGGAGGCGTAGCAGCGCTACGCCGCACAAGGTGACTTTCGAGGACGGCGGCGAGATGGCTGTTTTTCAGCAACCTGTTAAACGGCCTCGTTTCCTTTCTCGCCGGTCCTGATCCTCAAGGCATCATCCAGGGGGATGATGAAAATCTTGCCATCGCCGATTCTTCCTGTGCGTGCCGATGTCTCGATGGTCTCCACCACCTTGGCGACCAGGTCGTCGGCAATCGCAATCTCGAGCTTGATCTTGGGGATGAAGTCAACAACATATTCGGCGCCGCGATACAGCTCGGTATGTCCCTTCTGGCGGCCGAACCCCTTGACCTCGGAAACAGTAATGCCCTCGATGCCTATGTCGTTGAGCGCATCCTTGACCTCGTCAAGCTTGAAAGGCTTTATGATTGCTTCAACAAGCTTCATTGCTTACCCCCACATTTTTCCAGGACGTTATGCGCGCATCATTACCTGCGTAGTTTTCTGCACAGGCCGTGCCAGATACAGCGCCGGCACAACCATCCGATTTTGCGTTCGTTTTATAAAATACAGCTCCAGCTTCTGCCTTAATTTTGGGCAGTGCGCTAAAAAATTCGGCGGATAGATCAGACAGGGGGAATCCAAGGGAGGGTAGGGGCATCCCGTGCGGCAGGGCGCGGGAAGTAACCCACGTGCCGCACGGGACACCGGTGGATGATGAATCAGGAAAAGGGCGTCTTCCGCAGGTTGAAGTCCGGATAAGCCTCCACAGCCACCTCGTAGCGGTCCAGCCCCTCCAGTTCAACCTCGGCATGTACCCTGAGCGGGATGAAACTGTTGAGAATCTTGAAGAAAGCATACATGACGCCAAACACGACGACAACGTTCACGGCAACTCCAACCAGTTCCGCCGCGAATTGGGATTGTCCCCCGTAAAAAAGCCCTTTCACCGTTCCTGGGACATTGTTCAGCCCCTCGCCGTAGGTACCGTCGGCAAACAGCCCCAAGGCGATCATGCCCCATGCGCCGCATATGCCGTGAATGGAAACCGCACCCACGGGATCGTCCACCTTGAGCTTTCGCTCGACGAAAAAGACACTCTGGCAACAGAGCACCCCGGCCACCAGCCCGATGATGACCGATCCCGTAGTGTTCACGAATGCGCAGGGCGCCGAGATGGCGACCAGCCCCGCCAGCAGACCGTTGGCGCACATGGAGAGGTCCGGCTTGCCGTACATGAGCCACATGTAGAGCATGGCCGAAAACGAGGCCGCTGCAGACGCCAGCAAGGTATTGACTACGATCACCCCGATGCGCAGGTCGGCGCCGGCAAGTGTCGAACCGGCATTGACCCCAAACCAGCCGAAAAAGAGCACCAGGCACCCTACGATAGCCATGGGGATATGATGCCCCGGTATCGCAACGGGTGTCCCGTCCTTGCGGTACTTCCCGATGCGAGGTCCCAGCACCTTGGCGCCGGCCAGCGCCGAAACACCTCCCACCATATGCACGACCGAAGAGCCGGCAAAATCCAGGACACCGTGGCCGAGGCCGAAATTCCTGCCGAGCTGAGACAGCCACCCGCCGCCCCAGACCCAGTTCGCATAGAGCGGGTAGAGAATCATGGAGATAAAAAAACCGAAGATGACGAACGATTTGAATGTCCAGCGTTCCGCCATGGCGCCGGTGGGTATGGTTGCCGCCATGTTCATGAAAGCCACCCGGAACAGAAAGAGGGTAGCCATGGAGACGTCACAGCCGACGCCGGAGAGAAAGAACCCCTTGGTGCCGAACAGGCCGAAATCCTTGCCGAACAGATGCATGGTGCATTCGCCGTTCAGAAGACCGGCGCCGCTGCCCAGCGGCAGGGCGCCGACGCCCCCCGTCTGGAACGCATAGCCGCACGCCCAATAGCCGAGCACGCCAAACACAAGGATCATCATGTTCATGGACATGGTATGGGCGGCATTCTTGGCCCTGGTAAAACCGGTTCCCACCATGGCAAAGCCGGCCTGCATGAAAAAAACGAGAAAACCGCAGACCAGCGTCCACATGATGTTAAGCGCCATCCTGTCGTGACCCACAACATCGGCCAACTTCAGGGCAAGCGGCTCGTTTGCCGCCAGATTTTTCAGGTCGGCGGCTGACGGCCCGTTTGCTGTCGCACCGGCAACATCCGCCGCTCGCCCGGTATTCCTGCCGGATGGGTCCGGTTTGAGTCCCGCAGCGGCAGGCGCGACATCGACTGGACGTGCTGCGGGACCCGAAGCGGCAGCAGCAGCCCCCGCAGCCGGAACCCGCTGCTGCGCCGGCCTGTCATCCGAGAAGACAACGGCGGCAAGCCCCAGTACCGCCAGCAAGACACAAACGGCGCTGAAATGTTTCCCGAGAATGCCTTTCACTGTTTTCTCTCCTTCCATTGCTGTTTTTCAATAACCTGCTCAGGTTGTTCAAAAATGGTCAGATCGTCAATGAAGCAGATGAGAGTTGAAAGTTGAGAGTTGAAAAAAAACGATTTTACTCGTCCCTCAACCCTCATCCCTCAGCAGCCTTAAGTTTTTCAACAGCCTGCTAGTGTCCCGCCTGGATCACCGCGCCGCCGGCAACGATAATGACAAGTCCGATCCAGGTCGAAAGCGGCACCGTCTCCTTGAAGACAAAACGGCCGGCCAGGACGCTTATCACGGCAAAGACGGCGACATAGACCCCCAGAAGCCGGGAAAAATCCCATTTGACCGTGTTGACAACCACGCCATAACACCCCAGCATGGCAAAACCGAAGACAATGAACCAGAGGATGCCGCCGCGCAGGCCGCGCCTGATGACGGCATCGCCGCCGACCTCCAGAATTGCGGCGGCAATGAAGACGATCCAAGCCAATAATGTCAAAACCAGCCTCCCTTATTAATGTGCCGTCCCGCGCCTGATAATCAGCCAGATCAACAGACCGAGGATGAGAAGGGCAAACGCCACGCCCGCCACGATCCAGCGCACCTTGGTCCCGCTGCGGGTCAGCGCCATGGGCGCCTGAAGCCGGTCGCAACGGCCGGTCAGGTGCACCGACGCCGGATCCTCCAACTCGGCTTTCATGGCTTTTGCCGTCTGATACCGTTTATTCGGGTCGCGCTCCATGGCATGGAGGATGATCTCCTCGACCTGGGGCGACACATTGGGATTGCGTTTGCGTGGAGCTTTCGGGTCGCCGGTGACGCGGGCGTTCATGATGACGAACAGGTTCTCGTTCTCACACTCGAACGGCGTTGCGCCGGCCACCATCTCATAGAGCATGGCGCCCAGGCTGTATATGTCGGTCCGCTCGTCGCCGCGCTTGCCCTTGACCTGCTCGGGAGCCATGTAATCGGGGGTTCCCACCGCCGGAGTGAACCCGGTAAAGGTGATACGCTTCCCTTCCGCGGATTTGGCGATTCCGAAGTCCATGACCCGAATCGTGCCGTCGTAGCAGATCATGATATTCTGCGGCTTGAGGTCGCGGTGGATGACGCCCTGTTCATGCATGTACCCTACCGCTTCGCAGAGACGGACGGCAAACCTGAGCGCATCCTTTTCCGGCATCGGGCGAACGCTGTTCAGCAAATGCGCCAGCGTATAGCCCCGGAGATACTCGGTCACGATATAGGGCCGGCTCCGGTGTTCCCCCTCCTCTTCGGGGACGAACCTCAGGATGTAAGGGTGATGGAGACGGCTCCCGATCTCCTCTTCGCGCTGGAACCGCGAGTAGAAACCCGGATCGCTTTCAAACTCCATGAACGGCACCTTCACGGCCACGCTTTCCTTGGTCTTCAGGTCGGTTGCCTTGAAGATGGTCGCCATGCCGCTGCGGGTAATGGTCTCGGTGATGAAAAAACGGTTGTCGAGCGTCTTGCCGGGCTGGAGTTCGTAGCCGGATTCAGGTTTCGCCGTCTGCTCGTGGTACATCGGCACGCCCCGGTAGTACGAAAACTTTTCCACCTCGTTGACGAGCAGAACCTGAACAGACAAATTGTCATCCGTGCCGCGCTGTTCGGCCAAGGCGATCAACTGGCGGCACGCCTGGGCCGGGGACAGGCGGGTCACGATATCGGCGATCTCGCTGTCGGCCACATAGGCATACAGGCCGTCGCTGCAGAGTACGACCCTGTCCCCCTTGAACGCCGTGGTACTCTCCACATCGACCCGGACCACCGGTTCCTGCCCGATGCTGCGGGTCAGAATGTTGCGGTGGTCGCTGGTCTTGGCATCCTGTTCGGAGATCAAACCGAATTTTTGTTGCATGCCGACATAGGAATGGTCAGTGGACAACTGCTTGATCTCGCCCTTGCGGACCAGATAGACCCGCGAATCCCCCACATTGCCCACCACAATTTCGTCGTTGCGCAGCACGGCGATGCACAAGGTCGTCGCCATGCGGGACTTGCCGTGGTTCTCCATGCCCTTGTCGAACACCGCAAGGTTGGCCGCGTTGAACATCTGCGTCAACAACTGCTGGGGCGTCTTATCCTCGTCCGGGGCCTCGCGAAAGGCCGCCAGCGACGTCTCGACAGCCATACGGCTTGCGACCTCGCCACGCTCCAGCCCACCCACGCCATCGGCCAGCACGGCAACAGCGCCGCGGCTCCGCTTCTCATCCAGGGACTGGGGCTGCCAGAAGCCCACGTAATCCTCATTGTGATCGCGTACCGGTCCTGGTGACGAAAGTTCAGAGTAGGTCAGTTCCATAATCCAAGCCCATTATCCGTTCCCATCGGAAAAGGGTTCTTTTCCGGAGCAGAAACCACTAGTTTCACATCCGGAGTTTCCGGATGGAACCTCTTTAGCATGTAATGCCGATGATTGAAAGCCTGTACGTAAAAGACGGGACGGCCACCCGTGAGGGCGACCGTCCCGAGTAACATCTTTGTTGTCATGACGACGAATTGGACGCGCGAATCCTAAGCTGCCGTCGGTTTGCTGCTGAGAAGCACTTCCTTGCCCTTAGCTTTGCTGGTCTTGAGGAAGTAGATCGCCCCGTAGATGCCCCACACCGCCACAACAGCCAGTGCGATGAAAGGCTCCTTCCAACTCATGCCGCTGACCGTGAATGGCCCGATCAGGTAGAACAGCATGATCACAAGGTTTGCCACCAGGCCGAAGATCGGAATGACCACATGCTTGAACGTGTTGAAGGTGTGGTGTTCCTTGAACGCCACGATGGCGATCCAGCAGGTGAACATGTACAGCAGGAACGTGCCGAAGTTGCTGATAAGCGTGGTGATGAGCAGCGTGTTGGGGAGCTTGGTGTACAACTCCGGAGCGAAGATGCCGAAACTGTACCAGAAATTGTGCTTGTCCAGGGCCGCGAGGGGAGTTGACTGGCCGCCCAGGTACACCGACACGGTAACGATGCCGATGATGGCGGAGATCACCGCCAGAGCCCAGATCGCCTTGTGGGGCGACATGTTTTTGCCGTGCAGCAGGCCGAAGTGGGAGGGCACCTCTTCGTCACGCCCCATGGCATAGGTCACGCGGGCGCCGGTATTGAGGCAGGAAAGCGTGGTGCCGATCAGCGCCAGGAACACCGTCAACGCCTGGACCAGCATGAAGGCTTTGCCGGCAGCGGCGCTGCCGAACAGCCAGGTGCCCACGATGACCATCATGTCGCCGAGAGGCGCGCCGGAAGCGCCGGCGTTCGGCATGGTGTAGCCGTTGTTCATCATATAGTTTGCGGCGAAATACTCGATCAGGTAGCAGACCGCCCCCTGGATCACCAATGACAAAAGCACTGCGCGCGGGATGTCCTTCTTGGGATTCTTGGCTTCCTCTCCCATTGCGGTGACGGACTCGAAACCTACCAGGATCAGGATGGCAATGGCGGCCTGAATGAAGATGAAGTTAAAGCCGTGGGGGGCTACGACAGAGCTTGCCGTTGCATGGTAGTTGAAGGTTTCCACCCCTTTGTCGTCCTTGGTGATCGCGCCGTCTTTGTAGTCGATCGTGAAGGGTGCGGCCAGTTTCGGGTCCTTGACCGGTTTGCCGTCCTTGTCGGCGCCGATGGGGTCACCGGTTTTCTCGTCTTTCATGTCCTGCATCTGGTACACCGGCTTGCCGTCCTTGTCCAGGGTCGGCTTGCCATCGGTCAACACCGGCTGGGGAACCCCCTTGTCGTCCTTCACCACCTCCTGGGCGACCTGATAGTTGACGGCAACGCCATTGGAGAGGTGATACGCGGTGGCTCCCTGGGGATGCTGGGTGCGGTAGCCGATGGCCATCACCGAGAAGACCAGCAGCGCCGAGATCTGGATGATGTTGATCACCACGTTGACGGCGGTGGTGCCGGTCACTCCCCGGAAAGCGATATAGGCCACGCTGAAAGAGAAGAAGATGCAGAACAGTCCCATAAACAGCGGGCTGTTGTAGGTGCCGCTGAAGGTGTCGGGCCAGAACTGGTTGAGAAGGAGGCCTCCCAGGATGGCGGTTACGCCGACCATCACGCCGGGATAGACCCAGTAGTACAGGTGGCTGGCCCAGCCGGTGGCGAATTTGGCGATACGGGCGAATTTGTAGGCATGGGTCTTGGAGAGGAAGGCCTGCTCCGCATACAGATACGAGGAACCGGGCCCGGGATAGATCTTCGACAGCTCGGCATAGCTGTACGCCGTGGCCAGGCAGAGCAAGAGAGCGAAAAGAATGCCGAACCACATGGCGCATCCGGCCATGGGGGCGCCGTACAGGGATTGCATCTGGAATGTCAGCCACAGGAAGGCGCCAGGGGCGATCAGCGCCATCGCGTTCATTGTCAGGCCGGTCAGGCCAAGCGTCCCTCTGGAAGCTTGTTGTTCGTTAGCCATGGTAAACTCCTTTCAAAATGTTGCCTGAAAGGGGCACCATTGACCCTTTCCTCCTTGTAGTTTTGTCGTTATCCCCAGGGAACACTCCGGGGGCTACGCCGCCCCCGGATAACAAGCGCGTCGGGGAAAGTTCCGTTTCACTCCGTTATTCAACTAACTCCTTGAAAAAGTCGGGGGCGCCGTACGCCCCCGGATTAAAAGGAGGGGCAGCTAGGGAAGATTGATAAAGAGCTGGGTGGTGAAGGCCGGTTTCCCGCCGGGGATCGATTCGCCATCCGCTTTGGACAATTTGTAGCCGGGGTTGAAGGTCTGCACGCCCACCAGGAGGGTGATCTGTTTGGAAAAGGCCCACGACCCGCCGATGCCCAGTTCG
>Ga0187771_10003626_pt1 | contig 10810 bp, 9 predicted proteins | sample 0116_SJ02_MP15_1_FD_133139 | JGI IMG/M metagenome (GOLD analysis project Ga0187771, IMG submission 133139) | Tropical peat soil microbial communities from peatlands in Department of Meta, Colombia - 0116_SJ02_MP15_10_MG | ecosystem: Environmental > Terrestrial > Soil > Wetlands > Peat | place... | reverse complement strand
GGAGGGTGGATATCCTTACGATTCTTCATGCCTTTGAGTCAGGAGTGGATGGAGTTTACCTGGCAGGGTGCCTGGAAGGAGAGTGCCACTTCCTGAGGGGCAACTTAAGAGCCAAGAAGCGAGTTCAGTATGTGAAGGGATTATTGGATGAGGTGGGATTGGGAGGGGCACGAATAGAGATGTATAACATGAGTTCAGCTCAGGGCCAGCGCTTTGCTGAAGCAGCCCGCGAGGTGACGGAGAAGATAAGGGCCTTAGGGCCGAGTCCAGCAAAAAAGAAGCTGAAGGCTCAAAGCAAGGACCTTTGAGCCTTGAGCTTTGAACTTTGAGCTTATGTATTGGAGGTTAGAATGATCGTTGCGAATCGTAAGACTTTGGAAGAGATCCTCACCATGCTCAAGCCCTACAAGAAGGTATTGTTATTGGGCTGTAATGAGTGCGTGACAGTGTGTGCCGCCGGGGGTGAGAGAGAAGTAGGGGTATTGGCCTCGGAACTGAGGCTTTCTCGGGCGAAGGAGAGCCAGGAGATCGAGATTCGGGAGCAGACCTTGGAGCGTCAGTGTGATCATGAATACATTGATCAGATTCGTCCTTTTGTGGGGGACTATGAAGTGATCCTTTCGGTGGCCTGTGGGGCGGGGATACAGTATGTGGCAGAAAAATATCGGACCAAGATCGTTCTTCCTGGAGTCAATACGACCTTTCTGGGAGTGACGTTGGAGCAAGGGGTCTGGAGTGAGCGGTGTCAGGGGTGTGGGGAGTGTGTATTACATTTGACCGGGGGGGTGTGTCCGATTGCGCGGTGTGCGAAGAGTCTGCTCAATGGGCCTTGTGGGGGGTCTTCGAATGGGAAGTGTGAGGTGGACAAGGATCTGGATTGTGGTTGGCAGTTGATCGTCGACAGACTGAAAGAGCTCAATCAGTTGGATCGATATGAGGAGATCATCCCGGTCAAGGATTGGACGACCTCAAGGGATGGGGGACCGCGCAAGAGAGTAAGAGAAGACTTGAAACTTTAAGGAAGGTTAAGGCCAAGGTTGAGGCTGAGAAAAAACCCTTAACCTTAATCTTAACCTCAGCCTTAACCTTATGATTTATAGGAGTAGTGATGAAAACTAAGTCCAACATTGAAAGGATTCTCGAGAGTGGTGGTTTTGTGGTGACTTCGGAGTGTGGGCCGCCGAGGGGAGCGGACCCGGAGGTGATTCGGAAGAAAGGGAAACTGCTTCAGGGAGTGGTGGATGCGGTCAATGTCACCGACAATCAGACCTCGGTGGTGAGAATGAGTTCCTTTTCATCCTGTATCCTCCTCAAAGAGATGGGGTTTGATCCGATCTTGCAAATGGTCTGCCGGGACCGGAACCGGATAGCGATCCAGAGTGACATTCTGGGGGCAGGAGCCCTGGGGATCAACAACATTCTCTGCCTCTCAGGGGATCATCAGAAATTTGGGGATCACCCTCGGGCCAAGAATGTCTTTGATATGGACTCCATCCAGCTGATCCATACCGTGAAGACCTTGAGAGACGACGGGAAGTTCTTGGGCGGTGAGGAGGTCAAGGGAAAGCCCGTACTTTTCATTGGGGCGGCGGAGAATCCCTTTGCGGATCCGTTTGAGATTCGGGCAGCGAGGTTGGGGAAGAAAGTGAAGGCGGGTTGTGAATTCATCCAGACCCAGTGTATCTACAACATTGAGAGATTTGCGAAATGGATGGAGATGGTGAGGGATCGGGGGTTACATGAGAGGTGTGCGATCCTTGCGGGGGTGACGCCGTTTAAATCGGTAGGGATGGCGAAATACATGAAGAATTCGGTGCCCGGGATGGACGTGCCGGATGGGATGATCGAGAGGATGAAGGGGGTGGCGAAGGAGAAGCAATCTGAGGAGGGGATTAAGATCTGTGTGGAGACGATTCAGAAACTGAGGGAGATCCCTGGGGTGCGGGGGATACACATCATGGCGATCGAGTGGGAAGAGAAGGTAGTAGAGATTGCTAAAACGGCAGGTCTACTGCCCAGACCCACTCCGAATCCTTGACTGCGGAATGCGGATTGCGGAATTTGGAGAATAGAACCCTTATTTCTTTCCCCCCCCGCTTGCCGGCGGGCAGACTTTGGCAGAGGGGGGATGAAAGGGGGAGTCGTAAAAGATTCCATTAAGGGGAACACTATTCCAACTGACCCAAAAGGGGATAGCCCTGCATGGGCAGATCCAAAGAGATCGATTTTTTGATTATTCCAATTATGAAGAGAAGGATGCCGAAAGCATCTCTTTTGACTTTTCTCGTCCTTTTTTTTCTGCTTGGATCAGCGTCTTCTTCTTCCCCTTCCACGAGCAAAACACTCCCAAAAGGTTCCTGGTGGATCGATATGGGAAAATTCTTGTCGTCGGCTCATGGTCGCTTCTCATGTTCGGAGTGTCACGCCAACATCGAGGAAAAAGGGGTTAGGCATCCAGATCCAAAACTTCTTAACAGAGTATCCACCTTGCTCTACGATTACAAAAAATGCGAGAAGTGCCATCCTCAAGAATTCCAGCGTTATCTTAAAGGAGCACATGCCAAAGCACTCTTAGAGAAAAAGAAGGATGCCCCCACCTGTGGAAACTGTCATGTGACCCATTATGTCCTCTCTGACCAATCCCGCCTTGAACTAGGAAAATGGATGACCGAGATGTGCGGTACTTGTCATTCCATTCAGAAGCGAACCTATCTCGAAAATTATCATGGGAAAACGGCCTCCCTGTTGAATTACGAGGCCTCTGCTTACTGTACGGATTGTCATGGTGCTCATACCTGTCTCTCGTTGAAGAAGAAGGAGGATGCCCTAGACGCTTGTCAGAAGTGCCATGCCAACGCAAAACTCCGATTTACAGGGTTTGTGATTCACGCCTCTAAGGAAGGGGTGAAGAAAGAGGACGTGGAGAAATTAAAAAGATTAAGGATCATCCGCTGGATCGAGGTCGGTTTCGGAATTCTCGTATTTGGGGTACTGGTCTTCTTCTATTCTCATACATTGGTTTGGACACTCAGGAAAGTTCATGAATGGCTAAAAAGGCAATGAAGCAATGGTAATGAATGAGACAAAAACCGAAGTTTATTGGAGGTTTAATGTCTTTCACCGATTCATCCACCTGGTGATGATGGTGACATTCATAGGCCTTGCCCTGACCGGGCTTCCTGTAAAATATCCCGCTGCCTTCTGGGCGAGGGGATTGGTTCTTCTCTGGGGAGGGGTGAAAGGGGCTGGCCTGTTCCATCGTTGGTTTGCCGGTATCACGTTCAGCTACTTCTTTCTTCACTTGGTCTGGGTTCTATACTATCGAATCATCCTGAAGGGAAACCTTTTCGGTTCGGATTCCATGATTCCCTCTTGGAAGGATTTTAAAGATCTTTATCAGCATATTACCTACTTTTTAGGTAAGGGGGATCCTCCGAGGTTTGGCAAATTTACCTATTGGGAGAAATTCGACTACTGGGCTGTGTTCTGGGGAATTGCCTTCATTGGTGGGTCTGGTCTCGTTCTCTGGTTTCCTGAGTTCTTCTCACGTTTTTTGTCAGGGGTCTTGTTCAATATTGCCTACACGATCCATAGCGACGAGGCCTTATTGGCAGTCGGGTTTATCTTCATTGTCCATCTCTATAATGCTCACTTCAGGGCCGGTGTCTTCCCATTGGATCGATCTATCTTTACTGGAAAAATTGATGCAAAGGAGATAATGGAGCACCACCCTCTCGAATGGGAGTATTTGAACCAGCATCCGGAGAAGAAGGCAAAACGAAAAGTGAGAAAAGAACTTCTCATTCTCTTTCTTATTGTAGTTATTAGCGGACTCATCCCTTCTCTGTCTTCCGCCCAAGGATTGACCGACGAGGAAATCATGGAGGCGGAGAAGAAGCTATGTTGGAAGTGTCACCGTCAGCCGAACTTGAACAGTAACGAAGGGATCACGACTTCGATTCTTCTCTGCATGGAGTGCCACGGAAAGAAGGACGTCGAAAAGAAGGTGGATGCAAAGCCGGTCTCCCTATATATCGATGAGAAGGAGCATGGAAAGACGGTCCATCGGAGGATCGCTTGCGTCCGATGCCATGATGGGGTTGCGACCTCGCCCCACCGAACTTCATTGATCGAATGTGCTTCCTGCCACGGATATCATGGTGAAGGGACAGCTCATGACCCTCATCGAAGTGTCAACTGCGAGGCTTGCCATCATGAGTCAAAGGAGGTGATGAAGGATCCAAAGACCGGCAGAATTGTTCTGAGGATGGTGAAGGACGGGGTTCCGCTTAAGATGACCTCTCATCGTCTTGCCGACTTCAGAGATAAGAAGACGTGCGAAAAGTGCCACTTCACTGACAATCAACTGGGGGCTCCTGCCCGTGTGCTCCCGGCCAAAAGTCTGATCTGCATCGGGTGTCATAGCAGCGCAGCGACTCTCAATGATCCGGTCTCCATGGTTTCCTTCATCCTTTTTTTCGTTGGTATTGGAGCAACCCTCATCTTCTGGTTTCAGGGGACGATGGTTGACGCTTCCTTTTCGACTCATGAAAAGCTTTCCTACGTTGGAGAAAAAGCCTGGCAAGTCTTCTTCTCTAAGAGGATGCTGACTCTCCTAAAGGTCTTTGTTGTGGACGTCCTCTTGCTTAGAAGAGTCCTGAGGGAGAGCGTAAGCCGCTGGACAATCCACAGTCTCATCTACCTTCCGTTGTTTCTTCGGTTTCTGATCGGATTGATTCTTCTTCTCCTTTCCGTTGCCTTCCCGATGAGTCCGCAGGTGGCTGTGTTACTTGATAAGAACTATCCTTTCATCGCCTTCACCTACGATTTTTTGGGATTATGCATTATAATTGGAACAACTGGTGCGATTATGAGGCGCGTCCGGGGAAAAACCCAAAAGGGCGTGGCTGGCGGGCAGGACTATGTGGTCCTTGGTCTTATCGGAGCTCTCCTATTGACAGGCTTTTTAGTGGAAGGAATGAGGATACTCCTTATGGCCCTCCCTCTTTCAGCTGCACTTCCGTCTTTTATAGGTTATCCCGTCTCACTCCTTCTCGGTCTCTTTTCTGTCCGCTGGGAGGTGGTCTATCCCTATGGGTGGTATGTCCATGCCGTTCTAACAGGAGCACTGGTTGCCTACCTCCCCTTCAGCAAAATGTTCCATATCCTGGTCAGCCCTTTTATGCTTTTGATTAAGGCTGCAGTGGGGGAGAAATGAAGCAGAGCTTTTCCCGTAGGGTCCGAAATTGGTTCAATGCTCTTATTCACTCCAGGCGTTTTTCCCAAAGCTGGATGGGGAAGAATCTATCCATGATTCAGCTGATGGAGCTGGACGCCTGCACTCACTGTGCCATGTGTACCTCCCGTTGTTCTGTGGCCATCGCTTTTGAAGGAATTCCAAACGTCAACATTCTCCCTTCCGAAAAAATCGCATCGATCAAGGCCCTGGCTTCGGGGAGACCGCTTGGAGAACGGGAACTCAGGGATATTCAAGAGGGCGTCTATCTCTGCACCAATTGCTACCGTTGCACAGTAGTTTGTCCAGTAGGGATCGATCTACAGAATCTTTGGATTAAAGTCAGGGAACTCCTCCTTCAAAGAGGCATACCCGAACTTTCTGTCCTCTCTCCTTTCTCATTCTATCGAGGTTTGATAAAGGCGGAGACGGCTCAAGGAGATTACGAGAAACCTCTGATTCAAGCAAGAGAGGCGATTGCGGCTCAATGCGATTTAATGAAGGAGAAGCATAAAGTTCTGACTTTGACCCCCACGGATGGAAAATTCAAAAGGGGGCTGAACCTTTCTGCTCAGGCAAAAAACTTTTCGGTTTGCTTTGGCTGTCAGACCTGTACGACCGTCTGTCCTGTGGTGGACCACTATGAGAATCCTCAGGAGACCTTAGGGCTCTTGCCCCATCAAATCATGCATGCTGCTGGATTAGGTTTGAGAGATCTGGCCTTAGGTTCCAATATGCTTTGGGACTGCCTCACCTGCTATCGATGTCAGGAGCAGTGTCCCAGAGGGGTATCCGTGACCGACGTGCTTTACGAGCTCAAGAACTTAGCGGTCAAATATGTGAAAGAGAAGGTGTCATGAAGTTCGCGCTATTCCTCGGTTGTCATATCCCCGTTCGATTGAAACAATACGAGACTTCGTCAAAGGCGATCTTAGAACGACTCGATGTGGGGCTCGTCGATATCGAAGAATTTAATTGTTGCGGGTACCCTTTGAGGAACATCGGATTTAAGGCCTTTCTCCTGGCATCTGCGAGAAATCTTTCCCTGGCCGAAAAGAAGAAGCTGGATGTGATGACCTTGTGTCAGTGTTGTTACGGGACCTTGAAAAAAGCCAACTTCCTCCTGAAAGAGAATGCCTCCTTGCGCAAGGAGGTGAATGCAGTTCTTGAACGAGAGGGCATTCCGTACAAGGGAGAGGTCGAGGTGAAACATCTCCTATACGTTCTTCATCAGGAGGTGGGGGTCGAGGCGATCAAGAAGAGGATTGTGAAGACCTTTAAAGGGCTTAAAATTGCCGCTCACTACGGGTGTCATGCACTGCGGCCAAGCCAGGTCGTCCAGTTTGATGATCCGGTGACTCCCTCCATTTTTGATCAGCTGGTGGAAGCCACCGGTGCTGAGAGCATCGCCTGGCCGATGAAACTCGAATGTTGTGGCGCTCCTCTTTGGGGGACTCATGATGAGTTATCAACGGAGATTACTTTAAAAAAGCTAAAGAACGCGAGAGAGTCAGGCGCGGATTATCTCTGCACTGCCTGTACCTATTGCCAAATCCAGTTCGATACCGTTCAACAGATGATTCTCTCTCAACGGGGTTCAAACCATCCTCTTCCTTCCATTCTTTATCCACAGCTTCTGGGTCTGAGTATGGGGATCAATTCTGAGACCCTCGGACTAAAGATGAATGAGATACCGATCGGTGAGGTCGAACAATCACAAATAGAGCAGATAGAAATACCAGCATAAAATAGTTTTCATCATGTTTTTTCAGGAGTGACAAACGCCGGTTCAGCCGAGATTGGGTCCAGTCAACAGTGGTCGGTGGAGACATTGCCGGGATGCATAGACGGCAGACTTGTCCCTGCCTGCCGTCATGATATTTGCATTGATAGTAATAACGACACTATCCTTACCAACTTGAAAGGTTGTATGAGAAGAAAATTCTTGGAAATCCCGAGTTCGCGGAGTAATATTCAGAAACAAAGAAGGTAGAACCATTTCTGACCGGGCCTGCTCTTTTCCCGGGACAGCCCACAAGCCTTCCAAGTTCCTTTTTAAGCTCCTCCCCCTAACACCCAATCGATGTCAATCATCCCGATACGCCGATTCAAATCCTTTTCTATGTCAGGCGGAAGAGGCTTCATCGGTTCAGCTGACTCATCGAATTCTAATGGAAAGCGGAGCGTTTTTCTCACATTCCCTGCGCGGTCTAAGATGCTCAGCGCGAGAACGAAATCATTCAACTCATTAGGATGCCTCGTGTCGAGAACAAAATACCCTGCAAATTGTTTTTCCATCCCCCTTTTCAGGTAGATAATACTCGGCTTATAATAACTTTCCCCTGGTTGTTCAACGCGACAGACGACCTGATGCATATTGCTCTCCGGGTCAGTAACAGAGAGATAGATCTTCCAGGTGTCTCCTTGTCGGATTTTTTCCGGTGCATAGGCGAAGTTGACGATGAGTTCTCCTTTTGTTTGGGCGCCGCTATTCGTCATTAAGCCAACAAAAATGGAAAAGAGGCCTAGGATAAAAAAGAATTTCATAAACAATTTGCTCACGAAACCCTCCTTTGCTAATTTTGTTTTGATGCGAACCCCCTGCGATCCAAAATGGATCAGCTGACATACTACATCCAAGGACCTAACCGCCTTAATCATATTTCAGGTGCTGTAAGAAGTCAATTAAGTGTAATTGTTCGTACACGTGATTTCTTGGAATTCTCCTTGCGCACGACCTTCCAAACGGTATCGACGATGATTCCGGAGAAAGAGGTTTCAACGTTTAGCTCATACGCATGAGGAGGCATTTCTCAGTTTACTTGAATCACGGAGAACCAGAGGCTCACTTTGCCTATGCCGTTGAAATCGTAACGAAAAAGTCAACGGTAAAATGCGGACAAGCTTGGGCTCACCAATGTCGAAAGAAAAAGGTTGACAAATGCATATATAGGTGTATAAGGGTATACAGATTTAGAAAGGGGGGGAGGATGATAACCAAGGTCAGGACCAACATCTTTTTAACCAGGGTTCAACAAAAGAAGCTTAGGGCATTGTCAAAGAGAACAGGCGCTCCGATCGCTGCACTCGTGAGAATCGCTATTGATAATTATTTGGGAAAGAAGAGAAAAATATCATGAGGCGCATAACGATTGTAGTGGTCGCTTTTATGATTGTCCTATGGGTGGGTTTATCTCCATAAGCCAGCTTATCGCTGAAAAGCCTTCTACCCGGGAAGTTTATTCCTCTCCTCTGGGTGGTGCATAGGAGCCCTTATCCAGTTTCTTCTGGCGATGGGAGTATTCAGCAAGCCGGAATTTTTTCAAAATGATGGGTGGCGAATATTGAGATTAAGAAAATAATTGCGTAAACCAAGAATTGGGGTTACCTATTGAAATCCTTATCAGTTAAGTTGGCGGTTGTTCTTATTATCGGGATGGTGATCATTGGTTGTGCGGGAGTTCGGGAGACGCGTTGGAAACTGCTCGGGTCAACTGATTTGTATGAAGCGTTCTATTATGTGAGCAAGTCACATCTTCTGTATAAAGCCACTGTGCTGGTTTCAGTAAAATTAGAATATACAGAGAAAGGTGTAGCTGCGTATGCAAGGGAGTTTGGGAAGGAGTATGAGAATTTGAGTTATTCATTGCAGTTATGGGAAGTTGATTGTCGAGGAAGAACGGAGCGTATGTCGTCCAGTAGTCAATATTCCGCATCAGGGAATATGATAAACACTAAACCGGCTAAAGGGCGCCCGTCGGAGTCTCTCGGCAAGAGTCTATCCGAAGCAGTATGTCAATAAATGAGAGATGAGATGAAACCGAGCAGGTCAAGGCTAAAGATAAAGGAGTAAGTTGAATGAAATCGTTATTGGTTAAGTGGTTGTGCATTGTGATTATTCTTTCTTGCAATGCGACGGTGTGGGGAGCGGACTGGAAGTTATTTGCGGAGACCGATTCGTACGAATGTTTCTACGATGCGGAAGATATGGCTCCCTCATCAAGTAACATTGTGGATGTTTGGACGAAATTAGAATATACAGAGAAAGGGATAAACGGGATTGTAAAGAAATTTGGGAAACATTATGCAGACTTGTGTTATTCATTGGAATTATGGGAAATCGATTGCGGAGAAAAAAAGGAGCGTATTTTATCGATTACCGAATATTCCGCAGAAGGAAAGATTTTATATGCGAGCTCAGCTGGAGGCCGGCCGACCTGGAAAATGATTCCTCAACAATCTGTCGATGAGAGTCTATACAAAGCCGTCTGCAAATGAGAGGAGAAACGATGGAAGCAGGCACGATTCAATGAGGAGGTGGCTCAACTGGAAGGGGAGATCTTATTCCAAATCCATCTGGAAAGGAATGGGGTAATCTCCTGTGAAACAGGCATAACAGAAGGACTCCGCATCCTCCCGCATGCATTTTTTCAAACCCTCTAAACTTAAATAATGTAAAGAACTTCCGTTAATAAACTTCTGAATTTCCTTGACCATATGGGAGGAGGCGATCAACTCTGACCTTTTCGGGGTGTCAATTCCGAAAAAACACGGGTGAGTGATAGGTGGAGAGCTGATTCTGACATGAATCTCTTTGGCGCCGGCATTTCGAAACATCTTATTAATCTTTCGGCTGGTGGTCGCACGGACGATGGAGTCATCCACGGTAAGAATCCTTTTGCCCTTTAACAATTCTTTTACCGGATTCAATTTGATTTTGACACCGAAATGCCGGATCCGTTGTTCGGGTTCGATAAAGGTCCTTCCGATATAGTGATTTCTGATCATCCCGAGCTCCAGTGGGATTTTCGATTCGGCCGCAAAGCCTAATGTGGCCGGGAATCCGGAGTCCGGGATAGGGACGACCATATCCACCTCCGCGGGCGATTCCTTGGCAAGTTGGATTCCAAAGGCTTTCCTAACCTCATAGACATTCCTGTTGAAAAGGAAACTATCCGGCCGGGCAAAATAAATGAACTCAAAGATGCACTGATGACGTGGTTTGTGCGGAAAAGGCTTAAAAGATTTGATTCCTTCTTCGTTGACGAGGAGAATTTCTCCCGGTTCGATCTCCCTCACAAATTTGGCCCCGATAAGGTCAAAGACACAGGTCTCAGAGGACACGACTGGTGCATCCTTGAGTCGGCCGAGAATCAAGGGCCTGAAGCCGTAAGGGTCCCTGGCGGCAACCATTTCCTTCTCCGTCAGGATGAGCAGAGAGTAAGCCCCTTCGACTTGTTTGAGGGCATGGACCGTTCTCTCTACGAAGCTTTTCTCCTTGGAGCGGGCAATGAGATGGACGATGACTTCCGTATCCATGTTCGATTGAAAAATGGATCCCTTGGATTCGAGTTCGCTCCTAATTAGAAAGGCATTGGTCAGGTTACCGTTGTGGGCGACGGCCAGGCTTCCCTTATAGTAATCGACAGCGAAGGGTTGGGCATTCTTGAGCTCGCTGGAGCCGGCGGTTGAATAGCGGACATGGCCGATGGCATTTTTCCCAGGGAGTGTCTTCAAAATTTCCCTGGTAAAGACCTCGGAGACCAGCCCCATCTGGCGGTAGTGATGAAGCTG
>Ga0187771_10003625_pt1 | contig 10812 bp, 4 predicted proteins | sample 0116_SJ02_MP15_1_FD_133139 | JGI IMG/M metagenome (GOLD analysis project Ga0187771, IMG submission 133139) | Tropical peat soil microbial communities from peatlands in Department of Meta, Colombia - 0116_SJ02_MP15_10_MG | ecosystem: Environmental > Terrestrial > Soil > Wetlands > Peat | place... | reverse complement strand
TCTGTTTCTAATCTCTGAGAGCGAATCGCTGTTAATCCCGCGATCAGAATTACCAGGCCGAAAGCGGCAATCGCTAGATTTGCCGAACATATTTGCCTGACGTAATAACCTCCGCCCGCCAGTTCCCTTGGCCAGGAAAAGGCGATCCAGCCATGTTCGCTTCGGTCCCGGGCATGCAGCCTGAAAGGGACCCGGGGTGCCTTTACCGCGACCTGTTTCCATCGGCTGCTTCGCCCGCCGGCATATACCGGGATGGCCCGGCCTTCTGAGGGCAGTATTTCGAGCGATGCGCCGGGAGCGCCGCCGGCTATGTCGAAAACGAGCCGCGAGTAGCTGGTGGAGATTGGCCCGCTCAGGTACTCGCAATTGGAAATCCCCTTGTTCCGGCGCCACGATCCAAGAACTTTCCTGTGAGGCAGGGCGGGCAATTCGGGCGGTATGCCGCCGGCGCTGAAGCCAGGGCCTTCGGCGGGATCGAGGCGTAGCGGGGCGCGGATGCCCGCCGGAAAGACGTTGCGAACGACCGGGTCTTCCAAAAGAGGTATCAGACCGTCCGAGGAAGTATAAGGAATGTGCATTGGAGGCTGGTTTATCAGCGAGGACGGATCTCCTGTCAGAATGTACCTGGCAGTGTTGACCTCCTCGATCTCGCTTAAACGATGCCTTTCTACGATAATGCCCATCTCGTTGAAGTGAAACACGGACATCGCGGTTAAAAGAACCAGGGCAAACGATCCCGCCAGGATCGCCCTTCTGTATCGGTCGTCAGCGAGCAGTCCGCGCCCGGCGGAAAGGTAAAACACAATGATGAGGTTGACCAATAGTCCTGCGGCATGAATGTCCTTGTATCGGACCGCTGACCCCCCCCGGTACCAGGCCATTGATGCCGCCTCGAGAAGGGCCCAGGTCCCCACGGCCAGCAGGAACTGCGTTAAATCCGAACTCCTCCCGGTTCGTAATTGCCTGCGGATCAGTAAGAAAAAGGGAAACCAGAAAAGTGGAGCAAGACCCCACCAGAGGGCGGGCCAGGCCGCTATGTTGCCGAAGACCTTGAGCGTGCCGATCGGGTCGAATTTTTTCAATATGGCGCCGGGCGAGACCGACGTCATCAAGAATTCGAGGATGGCTGCGGCAACGAGCACAAAAACGGCAAAACGGGATTCTTTGCTCTTCAGGGTTCCCGATATCCGGTTGAAAACCATCACGCAGGCGACCGCAAACGGCGCAAGAAAGCCGCTTCCTATGGAAAACTGCCCCAGCAGGGTGGCCGCCAGCCCAAGGTGCCAGTCGGCGGAAAACGGTTTTGAATACAGGAGCAGAACGATCGCGATGAACGAAAAAGCCGGCAGCAGAATGAAACCGACGGTGCTGCCCCACAGGACGGTTTCCCAACTGAAATGCCTGACGCCGATAATGCCTATTGCCAGACAGAATAGAGGCAGGTTTTTTCTGCCCGCAAGACGCCAGATAACCAGGCACAGGCCCGTGAGAACCAGTGAATAAAGTATGGAACTTACAAACATCTGGACAATGGGGTCCCATTGCCCGTTAAGTTTGAGAAGCATTATATCGAGAAGGCGCATGATAAGAGGCCGATGCTCGCTCGCGGGATCGAATAATTCGGATGGGTGCAGCGTCCCTTTAAGGACCGAAGAAATTAGAGGTGCCTCGAGTCCCCATTGGTCCCAGAACGGAATATCCGATCCGAAGTCGTGAATGAGGTTGAGCTTGGTGCCCCATATCAAAAGGAAAAGCCCTGAAAGACAAAGCGTCGGCCCGAGGCCCCTTGAGGCGGGTACGGCCCTTTGCAAGGTAAGCCTGTTCGTCCGGTAAATCAGGCAGATTATCAAAACTAGCACAAGACCTGAAAACCAGGCGACCTCACGAGTTGACCAGTTTGAAAGCAACGCTGTCCCCCGACCGGCGCAAAACCTTTTGCCTCCCGTCCAATCCCCCGCCGTTTTGCCGTTCGCAGCCGAGACCTTGGCCCGGCGGCAGCGGCGCCAACAAAGACAAAACTTACGACGGGATTAACAGGATTAACAGGATGAGAAGACAGCGGCAACAAAAAAGAAGCTGCGCTCAGACCCAATGCACGCAACCTGAGCCACAGGGTGATGGTCCCGCCCCAATGCCGCTAACTGAAGGAAAAAAGCTATTCTTTCGCGTACTTATGCACTGCAGCTGTAGGATGGGTGCCCCGCGAAACGCGGGGCCGCGCGGCGCGGGACGAAACCCATCGCTTTGCATAAGCCTTTTGGTTTGAACGCTCTGCGGTCATGTTATCCAGGCCGTGTATTGTCAGCCGCATGGTTGCACCGACGGAACAAACCAAAAAGCGCTCTGAATTCAATAAGTTGCTTAAGCTGGCGGCATTGGGTTGGACCCATTCTCGGCGGCCCTCCGCTCAGTTTGCATGCTATAGCAAGCCTCAAAAGAAAATTCACACGATCTCACGGTCCGTGGGATGTTTTTCTCTATTTTCCGACATCCGACCTCTGTCGTCCGTTATAGCGTCAAAAGAAAGTTGACACGATCTCACGGTCCGTGGCGTGTTTTTCACCGTTTTCCGACATCCGACCCCTGATTAGATACACTTCGGGGGCCGGCTTTCTGTCGTCCGTTATAGCTCAGCTTCCCGTGGAATTCGATGAGATGATCCACTCATTTCCCGAAACGGAGAAGGAAACGAGCAAAGATTTCGAGCCCGGTTATGCCGCTGGATGACAGTCAATCGATCTTGCCAGGATAGAAAAGCCTCCGATTACTCTCCGACGATTAAATAATGATCCGGGAATGGAAAGGATTTTGGGAATTGAATTCTTTAATGCCGAGGAGAGATATGAACTTTTTTGGGACTGGTCATTAGCCTGGACGCCGCGGTTAAGTGGGCGGCAAAGGAGCGCAGCAGATTTGCCGAATCATCTTCGACCGCTTGTTCGGAGGAACTCTTTTCATTCCTTGACCTATTTAATAGTTACCCATCAAAGTAACGACTATTGCCCCCCATACTCTTGCTCCACCGTGGGCCCGAGGCTCACAGCATGATTGAGGGGTTTCGCCGAAGTGCGGATGACTCTGTCGTATCGTTCCTGTAGTGATGGCTCATCAAATACTGCATCGACGTTGTTCCTGAACCAATCGTCATATGAAGTCACAACGCGCAAAGCTTGGTCCATTACCGGTGTGGGAGGGTATGGAATGTCACTGTGTGCAGCATATCTGTTTCGGAATTCCATCATATTTGAACGACACTCAATCCATTGCTCAAGACTGAGACCCGTAGCGGTCAATAAATAGTTTCTAAAGGCAGACTGGGTAGATTCATCTGCCGCCACCTTCTTCCAGTGTAATTCATTTGAGTCCGTGCCAAAGACCATGCACCAGTCAATGATAGCCCGGAGGATATGTGCATCGATAGTATATTTCCAAAATTGACTTTTGATTTGCAGATCCGTGTAAGCCTGAAACAGGGTACGATAGTAAGCAAGGTGATGGATGAATCTCACTAAGACTTCGTACTGTCGATTTGCCCACAGATCTTCATCAATCTGCATCTTTGTAACCTCTGAACGGTCGCGCATGAGGCGTTCCGTTTGCCTTGTCGCACTCCATACGCTGGTTAAGTGCTTTCATTGATACAAGCCAAAACGCGATCTTGATGATAGTCATAGATCCAAACTTTCCTAAACTGGGATTGTTGCATATGCCTCTGAATCCATTCAATATTTGAATTAAGCTTCGAATCAAAATGTGGACCTAACTCAGCAACAGGATGAATCCCAAAATAAATCACTAATTCACAGTCATCAGACTCAGTTTCATAGCGGTTTTCGAACTTTTGTCTGTACCTTTGAGGGAAAGGATCAAAGCAATATGCGGCATTTCGGGAAGTCTCGTCTTTTGCGTGGACAGATTTCTGTATCTGTCCAGATGTGTTGTCGGTTAGCTCAAAATACAGCTTTCCACATTCGGTATGGCAAGAAATGTCAGGTTGAGGTGGATCGCAGGACTCGAAGCGGATGACATTGATACCCGTGTGTTTGACAAATTTCCCAAACACCTTCTTCTCTAATTCTGGCTTAGACAACCGCATTTCTCAAACCCTCTAGAGTGCTGCACTTAACGACAAGACTCACCGGGCGCCAGCTTTATCGGCAATCCGGTGCAGCCGATTGTTATGCGATTTTTGTTCTGGATAGTATCCTCCAGCCATCTTCGCCCAATATATGTATTACATCATCGTTCGCGCCAACTCCAGCCATTTTCCTCAGAGCTTCTCCATTGCATCAGCAAGTTCGGACCAAAAAGTAATGACACCTTCAACGTAACGGGAAAAGTCATCTGTGGTGAGATAGAGATCTTCTCCAAATAAGGGCTTCCGCACACGGGGCTGGAAAGGCGTGGCCCTCGAATCTCCTCCTTCCCGCGCAGCTGGATGGATAAACAGGTCTGGACGACGGCCCCTTAGAGCTTCTGCCGACCCACCTTCGGCGTGTTTAATAGTGTTTGCAACGAGGCGAAGCTCGTCGAGCGTGGGCCAAGTCGGGAATACGGTCACGTCTATGGATACATCCGCTTTGAGCCAATCTGTCACTTCTTTGAGTTTCATTGGTTTGTTGTAGGTATGAGCCCCAAGAATCTCTAAAGGAAGATCGGTGAAATGCTGCTCAAAGAGATGAAAGAGCCCAACACAGTACAACCCTACTGAGGCAAAATACATAGCAACCAGCATATCGGCAAAGGCGAGGGTCTCGTCCATCGCCTTGTCCGCGAAATGCGCAACTGCTTCGGACTGGTCACTATCCAAGGGGTCAAGACGTTCAGTCTTGCCACGAAACCATTCTTGGCCATGTTTAAGAGCTTCTGATCCGAACGTATCGAAGGTCGGAAGGAGCCGCTTTGTAACCACCTGGCTGAACCCATTGAAGTCGGGGATAATCATTGCCCGGATGTAACCGGCGACCCATTTCCCGTTGATCTTCACCGTTTCACGCTCCATGTCCTAGCTTTTCTGGACTCTGCATAACGCCCTCGGCGTCAGCCGGGTGCCACCTACACGAACGCTAGCAGTTGAAAATAACGCTTAACTCACGCAGCTGGGCACGTCAGCTGCACGTCGTGTTGGGCGCAAGCCAATCTAATAGAGTGCTTCCACTGCCAGAAACAGCGTATTAAATAGTCTTTGTTTAATATTGTCGAATTCTTTCCAGATCGTTGGTACTGAAGAGATATTGTGAGCCGCATGATTGCGCACACCGTAAGTAATGGCAATATCATTTTCCACACCGCTGAGCGCGCTACCATCCTTGAACCTGAAGCCACCGCTCAATATAGTGGCCAATGTTCGATCAAAGTCGTTTCCAAATTCGCCGTTGATTTCCCCAAATTTCTCCTTGCTCACTTCAAGGCCAGCCTTAGTTGATAAATAAGTGGCATGGTCAATGAATTTCCAGCTTGCAGTATTCTTTGCTTTTATGGCAGCGTCTATCACTAAAGCCAAGTCAAATAACAGATTCATTTCCATTTGGCCAGCAAAATCGCTGGCAAGTGCATATGCAGGCACATCTTGAAGTCGGTTTAACCTTGCCAAGGTATAAACAAACAAGAAAATGGTGTCAACTTTTGGGGGATTTGTAAGGAAACGTTTCTGGAAATCGTCAAGTGTTAAAAGTGTGTTATAAAGTTTGGAATAGGTTTGTATAGTTTCGGACAACTTTTTGACTTGGAACAAGACCCAGTCTCTAAAAGCTTGATCAGTTTTGACATAGTTGAGAGTGGCGAATGCAAATCCAGGTGTGTCAGGAAACTTCACTGCATCTGTTCTGCAATCTTCACCAACAGACTGATGTATAAGCGTGAACCCTCTATCGAGATCGCCCTTAAGAATTGATGTCAAACCCCAAAAGTAGAAAGGCGTTCCTTTGTGAATGAAGCGTCCCTTATTTTGAGATTCCCAACTGAGTGCGGGCTGCAAAGCCATTTGCCAAATATGCTCAGCCGCATCAAGTTGTCCGCTCGCTAGCAGACTTCTCCATATCACACTAAAATTGGTAAAGAACTTATCTTGCAAGCCTGCCGTGTTGTCTGCTCTGTTGAAGAATGCATTGGCTTTACCCTCGAAATCCGCCCAATTAAGTGGTTGATTACTCAAATAGGCGGCGTGGAGTTCAATAAAAGCGTCGTTTATGGCGTCATCGAGGTCTTCGAGTCTAAAAACCTGGCCGCTCATTATGAATTGCATGATCCGACCTCATTATTGTGTGAGTTGTGACGCGAAGCGGAAAGAGCGCGCTCAGCGGTGTTTCGGTTAATCCGCTTAAAACGCCAATTCGCGGACTTCAGTTCATACAAGAAGCTATAAAACCGTTAGCCAATATCGATCCAAGTCTCTAGTTTTTCCGCGATTTTACTTTGCCTCGCGACTTATCATAGGGTCTTATGCGGATCAGATAATAACCTTCGCTCCTTGCCTCAAAGACCGTCCAGCGGATTGCTCACGCCTGCCGGTCCTCTGTTGAGGACGTGGATGTAAATCGCGGGCATCTATAGCCAAAAAGATAGTGCGTGTCAGGATACGACTATAGAACGGTGGCGTCAAGCCGGATAGTTGCAGGAGGGATATCCTAATGGGCCTCAATTCAAGGGATTCTCGCCAATATGCTGATTGCACAGAAGATTAATGCATGAACCGGAAACGGTGAGTATTTCGGCGCTTCATTTCTCAGGTAGGAGAGAAGTGTTCAGTCCAAAATCCTGATCGGAATGGCGTATCGAGACCGGCTTAGAACGGGAATTTCAAAGGCAAAAGCCGTACTTTCAGACCCAAAGAATGACCAATACCGGCCGCTGTTTCCTTTGGCAGTGCACTTTCAGCGATGCCCGGCCCCAAAGGCAAAGGAAGCCCATAAAACGCGAAGCTTGCAAGGAGCTGAAAGGACTACTTTTCATCCTGGGTTAGCTGCGTCGGGCTCGACTCGAAAGGCGGGGAAAGTGTTGGTTGATCTTATATTCCCCTCGTACATCTAAAGGAAGATGCCCCCTGGAGAGCAATCTGAACGTTCGTTGCGCTGCAGTCGGGCTTCCTTCAAACGGTCCACTGCAGTTCCCCCTTGCTTTCAGCCAGTATTTATGTCAGTGATATAATCGGTGATAGGATTTACTTCCAAGGGACTTCAACCCTTAAGTTGACGCCCACGCCGGGCATACAGATGGCCTCAGCGGAGGCGAAACAATGCAGTGTGAATTGGTCGGCGTTCTCCGTGAACTTGCCCCCACGTAGTTTTCAATCGCTCGGGCCACTGTCGGGAATCAAGACATTGCCCCGTATACTTTTGACCCATTCTGAACATCTAGGCTTTGATCTTATCCCGGGTCGCTCCGTCGGTTTTGCACAATTCCACCTTATAACTGCGAGTCTAACATGGAGCATACGAAGCTAGTCACGGCAAGCGAGTTAGAGGACTTCGCCGATCGGCGCGACAGTGAACCGACTATACCGGAACTAGTCGCTTCACTCGTGAACCTCTCCGTTCCTGACTTGACCTTGTGCCGAATTCCATACGGTGACTCAATTGGATTGCCCGGTTTTGATGGCATGGTTCAGACTGAAAGCGGTTTTCGGCAATTCGTGCCCAAGCAGACGAGTTACTGGGAAATCGGTCGTGGCGCGGATGCACAGGACAAGGCAACAAAGGAGTATAAGAAGCGAACTCGCAAAACGCCCCCAACGGAGCGGGCGAAAGCAACTTTTGTCTTTGTAACTCCGAGAAGCGAGGATTGGGACCAACGATCCCAAGCTGCCTGGATTCAGAGGCGGCAGGGGGATGGCTGGAAGGAAGTTAAGGTCATTGATGGCGTTCAGCTCTGCGAGTGGTTGCGCGAATTTCCATGTGTAGGGAAGTGGCTGCTTCAGCGTATCGGCCTAGTCAAAGCTCTTACAGGATTCCAAACGCCAGCCGAGCACTGGTCGCACCTTGCGCAGATGGTTAACACGGACGACCCCCCACTGCCGCCCAAAATCTTCCTCGTGGGTAGAGAAAATGCCTGCCAGCAGCTTGGGCGCCTTTTCCGGGACGAAATTCGACAATTGATTTTCGCCATAGAAAGTGAAAACGACGCAGAGGATTTTATCGCTGCATTTCTGGAATCACTGGATGAGACCACGCGTCGGGCGTTCAGCAGCCGGTGTTTATTCATCTCTGACGCCGAAGCTTGGCATAGCTTTTCGAATTTGCGGGTTTCTCACATTCTCGTGGCGAGTCCGAGACTGGACTTTGCTGATACATATGAGCAACTTCATCTCGCCGCGCGTACCCGTCACAGCATCATTTTCTCGGTTTCTGGCGCGTGGTCACACGGGGCTGAAAAGCTTATCCCCATTATGAGCCCGTCACGCAGCCTGCTTGAGAAGACTCTCGTCGAGAGCGGCTTTGGCCTAGAACGGGCCGCCGAATTAGCGAGCTCTGGAGCGCAAAGTCTAGCCGCATTAAAACGCTTCCTCCGAGGGCTTGGTGAACTGCCGCCCTATGCAACCTGGGAAAACGCACGCTTGTTGGCGCAAGCATCCATGATTGGAAAATGGAAAGGCAATAATGCAGCGGACAGAGAAGCGATTGAGATTCTAGTGGGAAAATCCTACGGGGAGTGGATCGAGGCGGCCCGAGCTGAGACATTGCGCGCGGACACTCCCCTTATCCAGAGAAATGAATCATGGAAGGTCATCTCTCGCGGTGAGGCGTGGTCAGCTCTGGGCCCGCGCATTACCGACGAAGACCTAGACTTTTTTCAGAAGATGGTGCTTCGGGTATTGGGGGAGAAGGACCCGCAATTTGAGCTTTCAAAGGACGAACGCTTTGCGGCTTCTATACGCGGAAAGGTGCTGGCCCATTCACGTTCCATCCGCGAAGGAGTAGTCGAAACATTAGCCTTACTAGGAGCAAAAAGAAAAGCTCTCTCATCCGCATCGCGCGACATGGCAGAAGGAACTGCGAGATTTGTCGTGCGGACTCTATTGCATGAGGCAGACTGGCTAACATGGGCGAGCCTCAACAATGAGATGCCACTACTTGCTGAGGCTGCGCCTGACGAGTTTCTCGACGCTGTCGAGGCCGGAGTCGCAGATCCATCTACCAGCCCTTTTACTGAAGTCTTTCGGCAGGAAGGAAGCCCCGGCGACTTAAGTGGCTGGAATTACATTACCGGGGTCCTTTTGGCTCTTGAGACCCTTGCGTGGCATCCAGACTACCTAGGCCGCGTCACCAGTCTGCTCGGAGACCTAGCTTCCATTGATCCTGGTGGTAGTTGGGCAAATCGACCTCGCAATTCACTAGTGGATATCTTTCTTCCGTGGCATGCCCAGACGCTCGCGGATTTACCTGTACGAAGGAGCGCTCTGGAATCATTGCTGCGCGAACACGTTGATGTTGCATGGAATATTTTGGTCAGCCTACTCCCCAAGGCACATGGAGTAACATCCGGTACTCGGAAGCCGATTTGGCGATCGTTTATCCCGCCTGGGTGGAAGGAAACAGTTACGGTCAATCAATACTGGGCACAAGTTCAGATGTATGCCGAGATGTGTACACAGACTGCCGCTCGGCAACTGGACAAGCTCACCCAACTAGTAGATCACTTGGCAGATTTGCCTGAACCAGCACACTCTCAGGTATTGAACCACCTATCGTCCTCGGCTGTTACGTCGCTTCCCGAAGCCGATCGTGTGCCTCTATGGGAGGCGTTAAAGGACATGGCCTTGAAGCACCGGAAGTTTGCAAACGCTCAATGGGCGATGCCGGCGGAGCGTGTCGCGAAAATTGAGGAGGTGGCTAATAGTTTGGCCCCAGCGTCTTTCGAGCTTGCCACCCGGCGACTATTCAACGAGCGTGACTTTGATCTGTATGAGGAAACGGGAAATTTTGAGCAGGAAAGACAAAGGTTAGATCATATTCGACAGGATGCCATAAGAGTAATCCTGAGCGGCGAAGGGGTAGCCGGAATTATCCGATTCGCTCAACAGGTCGAATCACCACGAAAGGTCGGGGATGCGTTAGGAGCGATAGAAGACGCCAGGATAGACGAATTCCTGTTGCCGACATTCCTCGACCACGTTGATAGACCCATCATTCAGTTTCTTGGCAGCTTTGTATGGCGGCGATTTTGGAAGCAAAAATGGGCATGGGTTGATCAGCAACTGAGCCAAGCTTGGCGGAAGGATCAGCTCTTGGCGTTTCTCTTACTGGTGCCTTTTGATCGACAGACTTGGCGCCGAGCAGAGGAAATCCTTGGGAGCGAGGCACTTAGCTACTGGAAGCAGGTTCAGGTCAACCCGTGGGGTATGGAGCCGGACGATCTGCTGGAAGCGGCCGACAAGTTGACCTCAAATTGGCAGCCAGCTAAAGCTATAAGTTGTCTTTACCTGCTAGTCCACAAGAAAGTGCCCATCCCCATGCCACTCGCATCAGCAATTTTGTTAGGTACATTGAGTGAAGAGGAACAACAAAAACAAGTCGATCAGTACGAAATTATCGACGTAATTAAGTGGTTGCAGGAAAATGCGCCAACGGACTCGGACGATCTCTTCAAGATTGAATGGCATTATCTGCCGCTACTAAATCGGCTATATGGCGGCGAACCGAAGGTGCTTGAACATAAGTTAGCATCATCGCCTGAGTTCTTCTGCGAGGTTATTGCGGCAGTCTTCCGCTCAGACAAGGAGGATAAAGAAAAGGAAATCGAAGTCAGCGAAACCCAGAAACGAATTGCACAGAATGCATATTCGTTGCTGCACGGATGGCGCCTTCTACCTGGTTC
>Ga0187771_10003624_pt1 | contig 10812 bp, 5 predicted proteins | sample 0116_SJ02_MP15_1_FD_133139 | JGI IMG/M metagenome (GOLD analysis project Ga0187771, IMG submission 133139) | Tropical peat soil microbial communities from peatlands in Department of Meta, Colombia - 0116_SJ02_MP15_10_MG | ecosystem: Environmental > Terrestrial > Soil > Wetlands > Peat | place... | reverse complement strand
AGGCCCGCTGGAAGGGAGAAAAAGAGGCCATTGCGCGCGCGCAGGAACTGAAGCGGAGGATTGCGCAGTGGAAACAGCTCGAGCCGGCGCAGTTGCCGAGCGCGGGTTTGCCAGCCGCCGGCAATGGCCAGCTTCGCCAGGACGCGCAGGAACTGCGCAGGCTGCAATCCCGGCTGGACCGGCGGCGCAGCTCCCGCATGCTCAAGGATGCCGTGGATGAAGACGAGATCGCGCACATCGTTTCCAAGTGGACGGGCATCCCCGTGTCGCGAATGCTGGAGGGAGAGATCAAGAAGCTGCTGGGCATGGAGGAGCGGCTGCGCGGGCGGGTGATCGGCCAGGACGCGGCCCTGGAGCGAATGGCAAACGCGATCCGGCGGGCGCGCACCGGACTGTGCGATCCCAAGCGGCCCATCAGCTCGTTCATTTTCCTGGGCCCGACGGGAGTGGGCAAGACGGAGCTGGCGCGCGCCCTGGCCGAGTTCCTGTTCGATGACGAGCGGGCGCTGGTGCGTATCGATATGTCGGAATACATGGAGAAGTACGCAGTGTCGCGGCTGATCGGAGCGCCGCCGGGATACGTCGGATACGAGGAAGGCGGGCAGCTTACCGAATCGGTGCGGACCCGGCCCTACTCGGTCGTACTGTTTGACGAAATCGAAAAAGCGCATCACGACGTGTTCAACGTTCTCCTGCAGGTCCTGGACGACGGCCGGCTGACCGACGGCAAGGGCCGGACAGTGGACTTCCGCAATACGGTTCTGATTATGACTTCCAACATCGACGTGTCACAGCTTAGTGCGGAGTCTCTCCACCCGCTCGAGGATTCCGAGAAAACGCGCCGGCGGGTACTGGATTTGCTGCGCGGCTACTTCAAGCCGGAATTCCTGAACCGGGTGGACGAAATCCTTGTGTTCAACTCGCTGGGCAGGGAAGAGATCATCAAGATCATTGACCTGCGGTTGGAGGAGGTGCGCCGGCTGCTGGCCGACCGGAAGGTGAGCCTGGAGTTCACGGACGCGGCCAAGGAACTGCTCCTGGCCGAGGGGTATGACCGCACCTACGGTGCGCGGCCGCTCAAGCGATTCGTCCAACGGCTGGTCCAGGACCCGCTGGCGATGAAAATCCTGCATGGCGAGGTTTTGGATGGGGACCACGTGGTGGTGGACGCCGAGCACAAGGAGATGAAGTTCACGGTGTCGTGCCGCGCCGCCGCGCCGCGGAAGAGCGCGGTCGCAATGAGTCCTGTCCACTAACCTCGAACACCTGAGGGGGAAGCTGCGAATCGGAAAAGGCGGAGATTTTCGTCCGCCCGTCCGGGAACACACCTGCAGGCGTTTCGTCCGGGGTGGCGCACACGGTCGTGTTATCATCCCCGCCGCGACGAATCAGAAACAACACTTCAAGGCTTTTTGCGGAGAACTCCTACATGAAAAAGCCCGCACTTTTTTTCCTGATGGCCGTTGCTGTGTTCGGATGGAAGGGCGCGCTACGCGGCGGCGACGCACCGCCGCAAGCGCCGGCACAGAAGCGAGCCATCACGCACGAAGACATCTGGCTGATGAAACGGGTGAGCGAGGTGGCGGTGAGCCCGGATGGGAAGTCGATCGTGTTTCTACTGACGGAGCCGAGCTACGACCCGGCGAAGCAGGTGGCGGACCTTTGGGTGGTGGCGGCGGACGGGAGCACGCCCCCGCGGCGTTTGACGCACACGAAGGCGCCGGAGTCATCTGCTGCCTGGTCGCCGGACGGCACGCAGCTCGCATTCGTCACGAAGCGGGAGGGCGACGAGGCGGCGCAGGTGTACGTGCTTCCCATGAACGGCGGGGAGGCGCGCCGCGTCACCGACCTGCCCGCAGGGGCCGCGCACCCGCAATGGCGGCCGGACGGGAAAGCCATTCTTTTTGAAAGCAACTACGACCCCATCGCCGAGGAACGGAAACAGCGCAAGCACACCGCGCGGATTTACGACGCCATGCCGGTGCGGTATTGGAACGCGTGGCTCGACGAGAAGCGGCCGCACATTTTTGTCCAGGAACTGGCGGAGGGAGCAAAGGCGGTGGATGTGCTGAAAGGCTCGAAGCTCGCGGAATCGGCGGGGTTCGCGGGAATCTCGGAAGACGCGGGGAGCAGCACATCGTTGCAACCCGTCTGGGCGCCGGATGGGAAGTCGATCGTGTTCGCGGCGTACTGGAACCGGAATGAAATGATGTCCGTGGAAAGCGAGGCGGCAGTGTATTCCGTGGCAGCCACGGGAGGCGAGCCGCAGCAGCTTACACCGAAGGGACGGAGTTACTTCCGGCCGAGATTTCCGCTGCACGGGGAGACGCTGTTCGCGCTCGAATCGAAGCGCGCGGTGCCCGGAGGCCGCCTGTACTCGCTGACCCGGCTGGCGAGGCTCTTGTGGCCGGCGGCGGGGCAGCCCACGGTGCTCACCGAGGCTTGGGACCGGTCGGTCGGAAGTTACTCGCTCAGCGACGACGGGAAGACGGTTTACATTGCGGCGGAGGATGACGGGTTCAACCAGCTATTCAAGCTTTCTGCTGAGGGTGGGGCGGTCGAGCGGCTGTTCCAGGTCGAGCGGGGCAGTTATACCGGGGTGCATGCGGTGGAGAACGGCTTGATCGCGCTATACCAGACGGCGGCGGAGCCTGTGGAGATCGTGCGGCTAAATTCGGCGACGGCTTCGCACACGATGCTGACCAACTTCAACGCCGAAACGGTGGCGCAACTGGACACTCCCGCGCCCATCCATTTCTGGTTCACGGCAAAGGACGGGCGGCGGCTGCACAACATCATGTTCCTGCCGCCGAAGTTCGACGCCAGCAAGCATTATCCGCTGCTGATATTTCCGCACGGCGGGCCGAACAGCATGTCAACCGACGCGTTCTCCGTTCGATGGAACAGCTACCTGCTGGCTTCGCCGGGATATGTGGTGCTGGAAACAGACTACAAGGGCTCAACCGGATTCGGCGAAAAATTCGCGGACGATATCGAAAAGGATGTGCTGCGGGGCCCGGCGCAGGAAATCCTGGAAGCGATTACGGAAGCGGTGCGCCGGTATCCCTATATCGACGAGCACCGGCAGGCGGCCGCGGGAGCCAGCTACGGCGGCTACCTGATGAACTGGTTCAACGGGCACACGAACCAGTTCCAATGCATCGTGACGCACGCAGGCGCAATCAACAATGAATCGCAGTACGGGGTGAACGACGGGGGCATCGACCGGGAATTTCGCATGGGCGGGCCGATCTGGGAGAAGGGCGGGCAATGGATCGACCAGAGCCCGATCCGATACTCGGGCGCGTATCGAACGCCCACGCTGATCACCCAGGGCGAACTGGACTACCGCGTTCCGATCAACGAAAGCATGACGACGTTCAAGATTTTGCAGAGGCGCGGGGTGCCTTCGCGGCTGGTGGTGTTTCCCGATGAAGGGCACTGGATCCTGAAGGGAGAAAACAGCCGGGAGCACATGAAGGAAGTCCTGGGCTGGCTGCAGAAGTATCTATCCAAAAACAACACAGAGTGATATACTTCGGCAACTACACAAGTCTTGCAGAGCGTTCCAGGAGGAAGTATGCGATTGGGCCGGTGGGGGATCCTCGCGGGGATCGTGTGTCTGGGCTGCGTGGCCCTCGCGGCCCAGCAGGTGTCCAAGCAGAACCGAGACGACGGGATGACGATGCTGTCGAACATCGCGAAGGACGTGAAGAAGCACTACTACGACCCGAGGCTGCACGGACTCGATTTCGACGCGCGCATCGCGCAGTCGCAGGAAAAGATCAAAAACGCGAAAACGCTGGGCGAGGTGTACGCGTACATCGCGTCGCCGCTGGACGCGTTGAATGATTCCCATACCTATTTCATTCCGCCGCTGCGGACAGTGAAGACGAATTACGGGTGGCGGATGCAACTGATCGGGGACAAGTGCTACGTGCTGGACGTGAAGCCGGGAAGCGACGCGGAGGCCAAGGGACTGAAGGCCGGGGACGAGATCCTGACGCTGAACGGATACCAGCCGACTCGCGAGGTGTTCGAAAAGATGCTGTATGTGTACTACACGCTGCGGCCCGTGCCGGTGATGAATCTGGAGGTGCGGGCACCGGACGGGAAGAGCAAGCAAATCGCAGCACTCTCCAAGCAGGTGCAGCAAAAACAGAACATCCAGGTGGGGAGTTGGGACTGGTGGCAAGTGGTGCACCGAACCGCGGCGGAGTCCGCGAACGAAACGAGCGCCTACTACGACATGCCCGGCGGAGGGATGCTTCTGAAGTTGCGGGATTTTGAGATGACGGAGCGCGATGCGGAAGTGCTGCTGGGAAAGATCGGAAAGTACAAATGGCTGCTGCTCGACCTGCGGGGGAATCCGGGAGGATCGGTCACGGCACTGACGCGTTTCCTGGGCGGATTCTTTGAAAACGACGTGAAGATCGGGGACCTGGTGGGCCGCGAGGAGAAAAAGCCGCTGGTGGCAAAGGGCCACAAGGACGCGTTCCGAGGGAAAATGGTGGTGCTGGTGGACAGCCAATCGGCCTCGGCGGCGGAAATCTTCGCGCGGGTGATGCAGATCGAGAAACGAGCGACGGTGGTGGGGGACCGTTCGAGCGGGCTGGTAATGGAGGCGCGATCTTACGACTACCGGATAGGAATGGACCAGATGTTCTTCTACTACGCGATGATCACCGACGCGGACATTATCATGGGGGACGGGAAGAGCCTGGAGGGAACGGGCGTGCAGCCGGATGAAGTGGTCCTGCCGACGGCAGAGGACCTGGCGACGGGCCGCGATCCGGTGATCACGCGCGCCGCGGCCAGGTTGGGAGTGCTGATAGCGCCGGAGAAGGCGGGAAAACTGTTTCCTTACCGATGGACGAAGGATTAGGGAGAAGGGAAGAGAGCCCACCGAGGCGGGTAAACCCAGGGTTGGCAGCCTGATCGGTTGACGGCCCTTCGGTCGAAGACTCCCCCGCCACGGCGGGTAAACTCAGGGTCGATCGCCTGGCCGGCTATCGAGAAAGCCGAGGCGGAGGTTGAGGACGCGTTCGCGGTGAAATTCCTCGTCGAGCTGGTGGGCGCGGGCTTTGAGCAGGTCGGAGAGGGCGACGACGCCCAGGAGCTTGCGGCTGGCACCGTTCTCAACGACGGGGAACCTCGTAATGCCCGTATCGGCCATGCGGTTGACGACGACGCGGAGCGGCTCGTCGGGATGTGCTTCGACGGGGTTGGGGCGTGCGAGCTGGCCGAGCAGCGTGGTGCCGCGGTCGCGCCCATGTTCCTCGAGGGCGCGGCGGACGTCGCTTCGGGTCAGGACGCCCACGAGGCGACCGTCGGCGTCCACCACGGGGAGCAGACGCTGGCTGCGGCGGTGATCGGTGTTGATGAACTGGGCGAGCGAATCGAGGGTCATGTCGGCACGAAGCGCGGCGACGTTGGTGCGCATGACTTCGCGCACAAACAGGATTTCGAGGGGATCGATTGAGTATTCGCAGCTCAGGTGATAGCCGCGGCGGCTGATTTTTTCGGTGAGGATGGAGCGGGGCAGGGTGATCACCGTAATGCCGTAGGCCACGCCGATGGCGATGAGGAGCGGCAGAAGCGCGCCTCCGTCGCGGGTAACTTCAAAGGTAAAGACGATGCTGGCCAGCGGGGCGCGAAGCGTTCCGCCGAGCATGGCGCCCATGCTGACCAGCGGCCAGAAGCCTACTCCGGCGTCAGGGAACCACAGCGCTTCCGCGCCGCCGAGCGCGCCGCCGATCATTAAGACCGGGGCCAGCACACCGCCGGAAGTGCCTGAGCCAAGCGAAGCAGCCCAGATGAGCCATTTCACGATCAGGATGCCGACAATCAGGCGCATAGTGGCGTGTCCCTGGATGAGAGTGGCAATGTGGTCGTAGCCGACGCCGAGAGCTTCCGGAAAAATCAGGCCCCCCAATCCGACCACAGCAGCTCCCATCGCGGGCCACCACATCCAGTGGATGGGCAGGCGTTGGAACGTGTCTTCGACGCGATAGAGCGAGTTGGTGACCAGCGTGGCGAGGATTCCCGCGAGCACGCCCGCAAGGACGCACCCCAGCAGCACCTTAGGCGCGTAGGTAAACGGATGAGGGACGGCAGGGAAGAGAGGTCCCGGCCCGAGCAAGTACCAGCGCGCGGCGGCCGCGGTGGCGCTGGCCAGGGCCACGGGGATCAGGCTGCGCGGCTTCCACTCGAACAAGAGAACCTCAACGCCCAGAAGCACCGCGGAGACGGGAGAGGCGAAGGTGGCGGACATGCCTCCGGCGGCTCCGGCGACCAAAAGAGTTTTGCGCTCCGCACTGGTGAGCTGGAAGAACTGCGCAATAAGCGAGCCGAGGGCGCCGCCGGTCATGATGATGGGCCCTTCGGCGCCGAAGGGTCCGCCCGAGCCGATGGCGATGGCGGCGGAGAGCGGTTTGAGAACGGCGAGGCGAGGAGCGACGCGGCTGCCGTTCATGAGGATGGATTCGATGGCTTCGGGAATGCCGTGGCCGCGGATCTGGTCGGACCCGTAGCGGGCCATCAGGCCGACGATCAGGCCACCGGCAATGGGGACGAGGACAACGAGCGCACCGAGATGATGGCCGGCCGGCGAAGAGTTCTCGAAGCTCCATCGGGAATAAAAGAAAAGATTGGTGAAGAGGCTGATTAATCGGAGCAGGATGAAGGCCCCGAAGGCGCAAAGCAGTCCAATCGGGATGGCGGCGAGGCAGATAGGGACAAAGCGAATCGTGGTGGTGTAATCGCGAAGCTCGCCGTGCTCCTCTTCGCGGCCGAGCTTGTCAAGCAGGCGGCGGCCACCGCGGCCTGCGGCACTGACGCGTTCGGAGAGTCTGGAGCGCGGGGGCATCAGCGCGGCTTTCTCCGAGCAGCGCCGTTGGGCGAGGCGGATCTCCGCGCGCCGCGGATCACGGCGCGGAGAGCGCGGACCAGTTCGGGCCCTGCCGTGCGCAATTCCGCGAGGTGATGTCGGGTGAGGCGTGCGAGGACCCGCCGGCCGCGTGGGGTGATGAGGACGCCGACCTGCCTGCGGTCGCCGGGCCGCCGGACGCGGCGGGCCAGGCCTTTGCGTTCCAGGCGATTCACCAGTTCCACAGCGGAATTGTGGTTCAGGAAGAGACGCCGGGAGAGGTGGCGGATGGAGGCCTGGGGACCAGCGCCGTCGCCTGCGATGACCAGCAGCATCTGGTGCTGCTGGGGCGCCAAGCCGGCGCCACGGGCGGCGCGGCGGCTGAAATCGAGGAAGCGCCGAATCTGGTGGCGGAATTCCTCCAGCGGACGGAGCGGGTTGCGGGACATCGTCATTTCCACCGTCTCCTAAAATAGTATCGTATTGCGATATAAACGCAAAGCCGCACGGGCGCCGCTGTGCCTGAGCGGAAGGATCGAAATCCGCGGGGCCGCCGGGACATTTACTTCCGGGAAATCACGAGAGCCTGAGGGCCGGGCGGGAGGGGGTGCCATTCACACGGGCCGAAGCCGGCGTTGCGGAACATGCTGTTGAGTTCGCGCAGGGTGTAGGCGTCGCCGCCGGGCGTATGCACGAGCATATTGAGGGCAAACATGGCGGCAAAGGGCGGCCCGGTGCGGTCTTCGTCGGGCACAAACTCGAGGGCGGCGGCACGGCCGCCGGGAACAAGGGCGGCGTGGACGCGCCGGAGCAGGGCTTCGCAGGTGGCGGGGTCGAAATGGTGGAGGAAGTTGGTGAGGAGCACGAGGTCGTAGCCCGTTCCGAACTCCACCTCGAACGCGCTTCCGGGCAACGCGCAGAACCGGCCGGAAACGCCGGCGGCCTCGGCATTGCTTCTGGCGATGGCAAGGACACCGGACCAGTCCACCGCGGTGACGACGGCGTTGGGATTATTCCGGGCTACGGCGATGCCGAACATTCCGTGGCCCGCGGCGAGGTCCAGGACGCGCCAGGGCTCGGCACAGCCGGCTCCCAGGAGTTGGGCGATGGATTCCGCCGGGTAAGCCATCATGGGGGCCATGGCGCGTGCGAAGTCGAGCCAGAATTCGTGCTCGGGAGCGAGCACATTGGCGGCCTCGAGCGAAGTGCCGCCGCGGCGGACGGCGGCAGTGAGGTCGCGAAACGCCCCTTCGATGTGCGGAGAACCCAGAAACAGAAAGGCGTCGGCCATGCAGGCGGGCGAAGTGCGGTTGAGGAAAATGGCAGCATCGGGAGTCAGGGCGTAGCGCGTTGCTTCCTTGCGCAGGATTCTCAAGGTGCAGAGAGCGTCGCAGAGGATGCGGGTTCCGCGCGGGGAGACGCCGCAGCGAGCGGCGAGGGCTTCCGCGTCCAGCGGCACATCCGCAAGCGCGGTAAAGAGATCCAATTCGATGGCCGCACGAAGGGCCGCGGAGCGGCGATAGGCAGCCGCGGTTTCGAGAAACAGGGCCGGAGATGGAAATCCCGGCACTGGATCAGTGGCCATAAGAATGATTCCCGTAGGGCATGGTCTTTGGATTGTCCGACCCACTGTAATTCGCGCGAGAGGGAAGGTCAATCCGAGTAACCGGGGGCAGGACACAGCGGGTTGAAGTTCGCCAGCGGGACAGCCGATACCGAAAGTGAGGATTCAGGGCCTGCTTGCGGCAGGCAGGTCGCATGCGGCGGCATTGGTGCGCACCGATGCGGTAGTGCCGGGCGCCGGCGCCTGCCTCCAGCGAGCCGGCCGACGCCGCCAAGAAGCGGGAGCCGGCAGGAACGGGAGCGAATCCTTCACTCAGGGCGCGTTGCGGACGTTTGATGACCACACTGACACGCAGGCTGATCGTTTCGCAGGTAGCCGCCGGGTTGCTGGCGGGGGCGCTGCTGTCGGTGTTGCTGGAACGGCAGATCTCGCGAGTGGTGACGCAGGATTTTCTGGACGAGGGGCGAATCGCAGCGCGAGCCGTGGCGGCGGACCTGGGTGCGAAGATGACGGGACACGACCTCGCGGGCCTCGAAGCGGTGCTGGAACGGGGGGTTTCCACGGCAGAAGCAGACTGGGGCTACGTGACGGACACCAGCGGGACTGTGGTAGCGCAGACATTTCCGGGGACGTTGCCGGACAGCGTGCAGTTCCCCCAGCCCTCGGGATACCCGGGAGTCGGACGGGCGATGGTGCCGGGCGAATCGGCGGCCTTCTTCGTGATCCGCGAGCCGGTGGAGGGCGGGAGCGCCGGGACGGTGTACCTGGGCTTCCGGGAAGTCCGGCTGCAAGCGACGTTGCGACGGGCGAAGTACGTGATGCTGGCCACGGTGCTGCTGGTAGTAGGCCTGGGACTGGCGGCGTTGACGTGGATCGCGCGGCGTCATCTGGCGCCCGTGCACGCGCTGACGGCGGCGGCGCGGACGTTTGCGAGCGCCGGAGCGATGGCCTGGCAACCCATTCCGGTGACATCGCGCGACGAGATCGGGACGCTGACGGAGGCATTCAACCATCTGGCAGAGAAGGTTCGTGAACAGCAGCGGGAAATGGAATCGCGGGTGAAGGAGCGCACCGAGGAGCTGACGCGGGTGAACCGGCGGCTGGAGATGGACATCCGGCTGAGGCAAGTGGCCCAGGAGGCGCTGGCGGAAAGCGAGCGCGTGTTTCGCACGCTGACTGCCTCATCACCGGTGGGAATTTTTCAGGCGAACGCGGAAGGGCGATGCACTTACGTAAACGCACGGCTGGAGCGGCTGACGGGGAGGGTGGCGGCGGAACTGAGCGAGAGCGGCTGGCGGAAGACGGTGCACTCGGACGACCTTCCCGGGGCGATCGAAGAATGGGAGCGGGCGGCGCGGGCCAATCGGGAGTTCGAGCAGGCGCTGCGGCTGGTGACGCCGAGGGGCGAGGTGCGCTGGGTGTTCGTTCGCGGGGCCGCTCTGCGCGCCGCCAGCGGGGAGATGAGCGGATTCGTGGGCACGGTGGAAGACGTGACCGATGCGAAGCGGGCGGAGCGGATCGTCCACATGGAACAGGCGGTGGCGGAGGCGCTGAATGCCCCAGGTCCCTTCGGCGACGTTATCCCGCGGGTGCTGGAGGCGGCCTGCCAATGCGGGGATTGGAAGATCGGGATCTTTTGGGAAGTGGATCCAGCGGACGAGGTGCTGCGACTGCGTGACTCGTGGCAACGGCCGGGAGCGAAAGCGGAGGCGTTCCTGGAGCTAAGCCGGACGCTGACGTTCGCGCGCGGGGTGGGATTGTCGGGACGCGTGTGGGAGCAGCGAACGGCCTGGTGGGCTCCGCATGCCTGGGAGGATCCGCACCGGAAGCGGGCGGCGGCCAGCCGCGAATGCGGCCTGCGAGCGGCGTGCGCGATCCCGGTGTTTTACTCGGGCAACGTGGTGGCCGTGATCGAACTTTCGGATGACATGGTGAGAGAGCCGGACCCGCTGTGGCTCAAGGTGATGGATTCGATTGCGGGCCAGATCGGGGTGTTTATCGGGCGGGGCCACGCGGAACAAGCGAGGCGACAGAGTGAAGGACAATTTCGCGCGCTGGTGGAGTCGGCATCGCAGGCGGTGGTGGTGGCGGACCGGAACGGCCGGATCGTGCTGGTGAACCGCCGCACGGAGGAGGTGTTCGGCTATACCCGCGAGGAAATGCTGACCGTGAAGCTCGAGACCCTGTTCGCCGAACGAAGCCGCGAGGCCTACCGAAAGCGCCGGGAAGGCGCGACCGCGGGAGTCGAGGAGCCGGCGGGGGCCGGCTCGCTGGAACTGGCCGGGCGGCGCAAGGACGGAAGCGAATTCCCCATGGAGATGAGCCTGAGCCTCGTAGACACCGATACCGGCCGGCTGGAGATGAGCCTGCTGAACGACGT
>Ga0187771_10003623_pt1 | contig 10813 bp, 12 predicted proteins | sample 0116_SJ02_MP15_1_FD_133139 | JGI IMG/M metagenome (GOLD analysis project Ga0187771, IMG submission 133139) | Tropical peat soil microbial communities from peatlands in Department of Meta, Colombia - 0116_SJ02_MP15_10_MG | ecosystem: Environmental > Terrestrial > Soil > Wetlands > Peat | place... | reverse complement strand
GCGTGAGGATGACGAAGATGACCGGACGGGCGAACTTCGCCGTCCAGTGTTCCTGCGGGTCCAGTTCCGTCATTTCTTCTCGACCTGTGCAGCGGGATTGGGCTTGGCGGGCGGCGGAGCGGCGTCGTCGTCATCATCGTCATCGTCGTCGTCTTCGTCGCCTTTGATTTCGACTTTGGCTTTGTCGTCGAGGCCGAGGCCTCCGGTGGTGATGACCTGTTCGCCTTCGTTCACGCCGGTGAGGATCTGGGCGCGGGCGCCTTCGCGGATGCCGACCTGCACTTTGCGTTCGTGCGCGACGTTGTTCTTGTCGACCACCATGACCTTCTCGCCGCCTTCATCGAAATTGAGGATGGCGGAGGTGGGGACGAGGAGAACGTCCTGGAGAAGATCGGCGCGAATGGAGACATGGACGGCGGCGCCAGGCTTGAAAACTTCGCCGGGGTTATCGGCCACGACCCAGACTTCGACGGTGGTGCTGCCGGGATTGACGGCGGGGCTGACCACGGTGACGGTGCCGTTGAGCTGCTGGCTGTTTCCAACGTCGCTCGAGGTGATGGTGGCCTGTTTGCCGAGCTTGATCTGCCCGGCGTCCTTGAGCGGAATGTTGGCTTTGGCGATGACGCGCGAGATGTTGACGATGGAGATGAGCGGCGAGCCGGGCGTGACCATTTCACCGGGATAGACGGGACGATCGGCGACGATGCCATCGATGGGGCTGCGGATTTCCGCGTAGGAGGACTGCACCATCGCGCTTTCGTAGTGGGCTTTGGCGGCTTCGGATTGCGCGCGGGCGACGTCGATCTGGCCGGTCGCATTGAAATTGCGCAGCGCTTCGAGATGGCCGCGGGCGGCATCGAGCTGGCTTTGCGCCTGGGCCATGGCGACCTGGGCGTCATCGACAAGTTTGCGGGCGAGCGCGCCCTGCTTCTGGAGTTCGACGCGGCTTTCGTAGACGCGCTTCGCGGCTTCGAGCGCGGCTTCGTCGGCTTTGACGTCGGCTTCGGCTTTGGTGCGGTCTTCGACGACGGAACCGCCCTGGATGGCTTTGAGGGAAGCGGCGGCCTGGTCGGCCTGGCTCTTCGATTCGGCCGCGGCGGAGACGAGGTCGCGGTTTTCGAGTTCGGCGAGAAGCTGGTTGGATTTGACGTGATCGCCGCGGTTGACGAGCACGCGCTTAACGGGCGCGCTGATTTTGGGCGTGACGTTGGCCTGATCGATCGGGTAGAGGACGGCGTCGGCTTCGACGATGACGTCGATGGGGCCGCGAGTCACGGGATCGACCTGAACGGGAGTGGGCGGCTCGGCGTCTTCCGCTGCCTTCTTTGCGCCGCCGCAGCTGGTGAGCAGGAGGGCGGTGAGGAGGATGAGTGTGAGCCGTTTCAAACGTGGTCCGGAAGACCCGGTACAGACTCCGTTTTTCGCGCCGTAGCGGGCGGCTGGATTCAGGAACTGTGGCGCGAAAAGCGGGTCAGTCCCGGTTTTCCTCGGTGGCATCTTCAACATTTCACTGGTTTCCTGTCAGGGTCTGCAAGTTGGCCAGCGCGACGCGGTAGCGGACGAGGCCGTCTTCCTGCGCGTTGCGGGCCTGGATTTCGGTGGTCTGGGCATCGACGACTTCGAGCGCGGTGGCTTCGCCGGCTTCGTAGCGGAGAAGGGTGAGGCGGAGGCTTTCGATGGCGAGGTCGGTGGTGGCGCGGAGGGAATCGAGCTGGGCCTGGGCAGTCTGCGCTTCCTTATAAAAGCTGGCGAGATTGCCGGCGAGTTCACGCTGGGTGAGAGAAAGATCCAGCTTCGCCTGCTGCTCATGAATTTCCGCCTGTTTGATTTTGCTGCGCGTGGCACCCCAGTTCCAGACGGGGATGTTGAGCGTGATCTGGCCGGAGTAGCCGAGGTTGCGGCGCACAAAACCATCGGCGAGGGTGGTGTCGATGGCGATGCGGTTGGAGTCGAGGCCGTAGAAGAAATCGAGACCGAGCGAGGGCACCCAGGCGTAGCGCGCGATGTTGGTTTCGTAGCCGGCCTGCTGGACGACGGCCTGGGCGGCGTGGAGGTCGGGGCTGGTGGCTTTGGCTTTGGCTTCGGCTTCCGGGTAGGGCTGGAGGACGAGCGGTTTCGCGATGTCGTCTTCGACGGCGTAGTCGGAGCGGAAGTCGGGGAAGATGAGGACGCCGAGAGCGATGCGGGCCTTTTCGATGGCGAGCTGGGCGTCCTGGAGGGCGCGTTCCGACTGCTGCAGGCTGATGCGGGCTTTGACGACGTCGGCGCGGGCGACTTCGCCGCCCGATTCCTGCTTTTCGGTGATGTCGAGGAAGTGGCGGGCTTCGTCGAGCGCTGTCTGGACGTTCACGGCTTTGCGCTGGGCGGAGACGATGGCGTAGTAGTCCTGAATGACGGTGAAGTCGAGCGAGCGGGCGGCGAGATCGGCGCGGGCTTTGGCGACGGCTTCGGCGGCGAGGGCGCGATTGACTTCGCCTTTGCGGATGGCGTTGAGAAGCTCCTGGTGGACGACGGCCTGTTCGTTGTAGACGTGGACGCCGTCGTTGGCCACGAAGACGCCGGAGGGGGTGCGGTCGCCCTGGGTGTAGATGTACTGGTTGAGCGCGTTGAGGGTGGGCAGGCGGTTGGCGCGGGCCTGTCTGGTGTCTTCAGCGGCGAGCGCGGTGTTGAGCGCAGCGCTCTGGACCTGGGTGCCGTACTGATGGGCGCGGCTGATGGCGTCGGCCAGAGTGATGGTGAGCGACGGGGCCGGTTGCGGAGGCGGGGTCTGGGCGCTTTGGCCGAAGACAAGACAGGGTGCGGCTGCGGCAAGGGCGAGTAGACGGGCTCGAAGAGACACTCCGGGGGTACCTGCCTTCAGTGGATCACCGGAAGCTGAAAGATTGCTGAAGCGCGGGGCTCTGCGCATGCTGCGGCGCCAGGTGGTGGGGATCGCGGTGCTGGGCGGGGATGTGGAGACTGCGCCGGCAGTTGCGGTAAGATTGCCGGACGCGGCGAACGCCGCGCGCAGCGCGCCCGGGTGTCGGCCAGCGGGAAGGTGCGCGCGCCCGAAGCCATTGAAAGTAAGGATAAAATAAATTTTTAGAGAAGAAGTTCCAAAACGGCACACCATTTTTACAGCAAAAAGTGTTGGAGCAATTCGTAGTGACTCGTCACGGGACGGAAGAAGAGTTCGAGCTCTATGTGCGCGGTCGCCTGCCTCAGGCGCAAGTGACTGAACTGGAAGAACATCTTCTGACATGTCCGGCTTGTCTAAGACAAGTGGAAGAGGCCGAACGGTTCGTGGCGGCGATGCGGGAGGCGCTTCAGGACGAGGTCAAAGTGGAACCGGCCGCGAGCCGCCCGAGGTTGCCCGTTTTCGCTTCTGCATTTCGTTCGCGGTTCGCCATGGCCGCAATGGCGATCGTGCTGATTGCCGTGGTCGCGGGAGCCTTCGTTTACCTGCGGAGCGGGGCGCATCTGGCGCCGGTGGCGACGATCGAGCTGACGGCGGTGCGGGGGGAAATGACCGAGGTCGAGCCGGCGCGGGGGTTTGATCTGAAGCTGACGGATGTTCCGGCGGGGAGTTTTCGCGTCGAGGTGGTGGACGCGGTGGGCTCGGTCGAGTGGGAGGCGAACGCGGCGAGCAGGGTGGGCGGGATGGAAGTGCGGGTCAGCCGGACGCTGCCATCGGGCGCGCATTTCGTGCGGCTGTACAGCGCCGCGGGGGCGATGGTGCACGAGTACGGGTTCCGGGTCCGGTAGATACGGCGCAGGCGCTATGATTGCAATGTGACGACGCCTGTGTCGCGAAGGCGGGCATTGGCCTCGGTCGGGGCGCTGGTGGCCGCGCCCCGGATCTTTGCGCGCTCCCATATCTCGAGGAACCGCGTGAGCGCGGTGACGGACGAAATCGGCAAAACACAGGAGGACGCGCTTGCGGCCATCGGGCAGTACAAACTGCAACTGGTCGAACTGCGGCGTGTGCCGGGTTCGCAGAAGGAGTTCGCGGCGCTGACGGAGCCGGAACTGAAGCACACGGCGGCGGAACTGGGCGTGGCGAAGATCAAGGTGGCGATCCTGCATGCGAGCGTGCTGAATGCGCAGGCGATTCGGGCGGCAGCGCTGGTGGGCGCGCCGAAACTTTGCGTGCTGCAGGCCGATGCCGATGCGATTCAGAAGAATCTGGCGGAGATCGAGCAGGCAAAGATGCAGTTGCTCATCGGAGACGCGAAGCTGCTCGGGCAGTTTCCATCGAAGGCGATCGGGCTCGACTGGGATCCGGTGAAGGCGCCGGATGCGTATGCCGAGGCGGGCAAGGGGCGGGTGGCGAACGTGCGGGTGGACATTGAGCAGGAAGCCGGGTGGCGGAAGAGATTCGAGGCGCTCGATCGCGACAGCTATGCGGGCGGCATCAGTCTCGAGACTTCGCTCGAACATTCGGGCGATGCGCTGCACGACATCCTGCGGCTGGTTGATTCGTTGTGAGCAAGGCTTTCCGGATTGCGTTTGGCGGCGCGGTGGCCGTGATTGCGGTGCTGCTGTGGTACGGGTTTGCCGTGACCAAGGGCAATCATCTGGCGCCGGCGGGGAAGATCGGGAAGGTGCGGGTGCAGAAGGTCACCGATGACGTTTGCTTCGTGGTGATCGACTTCAACGTGAAGAACGATTCCGACCGCGACATGATCGTGCACAGCGTGACCGTTACCATTGACCGGCCCGAGGGTTCCATGGATGGGCTGGCGGTTTCGGCCAGAGATCTGGAAGACGCGTTCCGGAGCTACCCGGAGCTGGGCGAAAAGTACAACCCGGTGCTGAAGGACCGCGATACCGTGCCGGCGCACCAGGAGCTGGACCGGATGGTGGCGGCGCGCTTCGACGTGCCGGTGGAGAAGGTGGAGGAACGCCGGAAGCTGACGCTGCGCGTGGAGGACGTGACGGGCGCCGAATTGTTGCTGACGAAATGAGGTTCGCGGTTCTTTCTCTGTTTTCTGCGCTGCCGCTCGCGGCGGTGGTGATTCCCGCCGGAACGGAGCTGAATATCCGGCTGACGGACAGGATTGCGAGCGAAACGACGACGGCGCATACGGCGATCCATGCGGTGCTGGTGAGTCCGGTGGCCGTCAAAGACGCGATGGCGCTGCCGCTCGGCGCCACGCTGACGGGCGAAGTGGCGAAGGCGAGCGCGGCGAACTTCGATGGCGGCGCGCAGCAGCATGCCACGATGCTGCTGACGTTCTCGCAGATCGGCCTCGGTGCGTACAAAACGAAGCTGGCGGCGGTGGTGAGCGGGCTCGATAATTCGCGCGAGACGGTGGAAGCGGACGGGACGATCCACGGGATCGATGGATCGGAGACGTTTACCTCGCGCATCGATCAGGGCGTCGACAAGCTGAAGGCGAACGACCGTTTTGCGGCGCTGGCGGGGATTATCCAGGCGGCGAAACAGGTTCTCAAAATCCAGCCGGCGAACCCGAATATCGATTACGATCCGGGCGTCGAGATGACGCTGAAGCTGACGGCGCCGCTCGACTGGCGCGGGGCGACGGCGGGGCCGGAAGCGAAGCTCGTGCCGATGCCCGATCCGGATGCGCTGGCGGATCTGGTGGCGCGGGAACCCTGGCGCACGATGGCGCAGAGTCCGGCGCGGCCTTCCGATGTCACGAACGTCATGCTGCTGGCGACGGAGCAGGAGATTCAGAACGCATTCGCGAAGGCGGGGTGGTCGAGTTCGGCGCGGCTGAGCACGGAGTCGAAGCTCGAGACGGCGCGGGCGCTGATTGAAGACCGCGGGTACAAGGAAGGGCCGATGTCGGTGCTGTACCTTGACGGGCAGGCGCCGGCGTTCATGTTCCAGAAGGGCAATAACACCTACGCGGCGCGGCATCATCTGCGCGTTTTCCGGCGGCCGGATACGTTTGCGGGGAAGCCGGTGTGGGTGGTCTCTTCGACGCACGACACGGGGATCGATTTTTCCGAACGCGACCGCACGTTCATTCACCGCATCGATTCGAATATCGATAACGAGCGGGCGAAGGTGGTAGACGATCTGCTGCTCGGGGGCGCTGTGCGGTCGCTGGCGCTGGTGGATCGCGATCTGCCGGCGAATCTGGCGAACGCGACGGGCGACGCAATCCAGACCGACGGGCGCATGGCCGTTCTGCTGCTCCAGTAGACCAGTACCATAGGAGTCATGTCCGAAGCGATTGACGCCTATGTGCGCGATTCCGAGCCGCGTTTCCTCGAAGAACTGAAAGACCTGCTGCGCATCCCGAGCATTTCGACCTCGCCCGAGCACAGGGAGGCGACGGCGCGGGCCGCCGAACTGGTGGCCGATCATCTGGCCGCGGCGGGGCTGCAGCATGTGGAAGTGATCAAAACGGCCGGGCATCCGCTGGTGTATGCGGACTGGCTGCATGCGCCGGGCAAGCCGACGGTGCTTTGCTACGGGCATTACGACGTGCAGCCGCCCGATCCCGAGGAGCTGTGGGAATCGCCGCCGTTCGAGCCGACCGAGCGCAACGGGAATCTGTATGCGCGCGGCGCGGCGGATGACAAAGGCCAGATGTATTCGCACATCAAGGCCATTGAGGCGCTGCACGCCGTCTATGGGAAGCTGCCGGTGAATGTGAAGTTCCTCATCGAGGGTGAAGAGGAAGTGGGCGGGGAATCGGTGGCGAAGTATGTGGCGGAGAATCCGGAGAAGCTGAAGGCGGATGTGGCGCTGGTTTCCGATACCGAAATGTATGCGCCGGGATTGCCGACGCTGAATATCGGGCTGCGCGGGCTGCTGTATATGGAGATCGAGGCGAAGGGTCCGGCGCGCGATCTGCATTCGGGGTTGTATGGAGGCGCGGCGCCGAATGCGGTGTTCGGGCTGATTGAGCTGCTCGCGAAAGCGAAGGATGCGAACGGGCGTATTCAGATTCCGGGGATCTATAACGACGTGGTGCCGCCTTCGGCCGGGGAGAAGGCGAGCTGGACGCATCTGCCGTTCGATGAGGATGAATACCTGCGCAACGAGGTGGGCGCGGCTTCCCTGACCGGCGAGAAAGAGTATTCGGTTTTTGAGCGCACGTGGGCGCGGCCCACGTTCGAGGTGCATGGCATTGCGGGCGGGTTCACCGGCGCGGGCGCGAAGACGGTGATTCCGGCGAAGGCGGTGGCGAAGGTGAGTATCCGGCTCGTGCCGAAGCAGGATCCGGAGAAGATTCTGCGCGCGGTGAAACAGTGGGTTGCGGAGAATGCGCCGCTCGGGATTCAGTGCGAGGTGCGGGTGCTGAGTTCAGGGCCGGGGCTCATGGTGAACACGGACCATCCGGCGATTCGGGTGGCGGCGAAGGCGTTTTCCGATGTTTTCGGGAAAGAGACGGTGTTTATCCGCAGCGGCGGGTCGATTCCGATTGTGGGGGATTTTGCGACGCATCTCGGCATTCCGACGATTCTGATGGGATTCGGATTGCCGGATGACGGGCTGCATTCGCCGAACGAGAAGTACTGCATCCGGAATTATTACGACGGGATCCGGACGCTGGCGCATTTCCTTGAGGAGTATGGGAAGGCGAGCGCCTGATCATTCGCCTGCCATATTCAACCGGGCTATACGTCCGACATTTTCTCAAGGACGCACAATGAGACCGGCGGTTCGGGCCTCGGCCGACGCTTTGGATTCCCGGTGTGGGGCAGGACTTTAACGACATGCGACGGCCGCGCTCCCCACGGGTATTCGATGAAATCGACAAGCCAGGCGCACGTAGTAGCGGTGCCTGAATGGCCGGAAGACCACAGTGAAGATGTAATAGCCCATCCCGCTTTCGCCCGCAGCATAGATTTGGCTCGCGTGGTTCGCTGGCAGGCGGTGCGGACTTGCCGTTATTTGCTCGATCTCGCTCGGCTCAACGTTCCATCCGCGACGTTCCGCAGGGTCGTACGGCTTACCCGTCAGGCACCGGTAGCCGTCTCCACTGACGATGCACAGGCGTTCGAGCACGCGGCCATCCTTCAACCCCGCAGCGCATGGAAACAGCTTGACTCCCGACTGCGTGATGCCGGGCTCTATCGAGTTCAGGTGCTGCTGCAACTCGGCGGTTGTCACAAAATGCAGTCCAGCGGACGGCCGCGGGCGGCTTGTGCTGATCGGACCAGAAAACAGACTTAGTCTATAATTTAGTTATGCTGGTTGATGTCAATATCCACGAGGCAAAGACGCATCTGTCGCGGCTTCTGGAAAAGGCGCTCGCTGGTGATGAGGTCATCATCAAGAAAGCGGGCAGGCCGCTGGTACGTCTGACGCCTGTGGCGAACGCGCCTGTACGGAGGAAGCTGGGAACTGCGAAAGGGGATTTTATCGTTCCTGACGACTTCGACGCCCCGCTCCCGGCGCGCGTACTCGATGAGTTTGAGAGGTGAGAGTACTCGTCGATACCCACGTATTCTTATGGGCGATTACTTCCGACTCACGGCTGTCGAAGAAACATCGCGCCCTGTGGCTGAGTGAGTCGAGCGACCTTTATCTGAGCGCTGCGAGTGTCTGGGAGCTGCTGATCAAAGCGGGTATCGGCAGGCTTCCGCTCCCAGCCCCTCACAGCGAATATATTCTCCGGCAGATGGAGCTGAACCGGCTTGCCTTCCTGGGCCTGAGGCCCGCTCATTTCGCGGAGCTCGAGTCCCTGCCGCCTTTACATCGTGATCCTTTCGACCGAATGCTTGCCGCGCAAGCTCACGCCGAGGACATGGTGGTCGCTACTGTAGATCCGGTTTTTCGAAGTTACCGCGTGCGCGTTATTTGACACAAGAGCCTGCAGCGGATCGCAGACGATAGAGATGTGTGTTCCGCGTGACGATGTGGCGAATATCATCGACGCCGATGCGGATGGCGTTGGTTCTTTTGCTTTCTCTCGCGCTTCGGGCGGCGGATCCGTTTGAAGCGGTTTCGATTCACCGCACCGATCCGCTGGCGCCGAGGGATTCGATTCAGTTTGCTCCCGGCGGGCGATTTCTGGCGACGAACATTTCGCTCGAGGGGCTGATCCGGATAGCGTATGACGTGCGCACGTTTCAGATTTCGGGCGGGCCGAAGTGGCTCGACAGCGACCGGTTCGATGTGGAGTGTAAGGCTTCCGGGAATCCCTCGCAGGCTGAAATTCGCTTGATGCTGCAGGCGATGCTGGCGGGGCGGTTTCAACTGAAAGTGCGGCGCGGAACGCGAGAGATGCCGGTGTACTGGCTCGTGGTGGCTCCGGGTGGTTTCAAGTTGAGGGCGACCTCCGCGGAGTCCGGTGGCTTTCGGATCGGCGACGGGCAGTTGAGCGGGAACGCCACAATCGCCGGGTTCTCGCGGACGATTTCCAACTGGATGGATCGCGCGGTTGTCGATAAGACGGGGTTAATGGAACTTATGAGATTCATCTCGCCTGGGAGAGCGAAGAGAATCCCCGGCAGCCGGGCACACGGATCTTTCGCGTGTTGCAGGAGCAGCTTGGGCTGAGGCTGGAGCCGCGCAGAGGGCCGGTGGAGGTGTTGATGGTGGAGTCGGCGGAACGGCCTTCGGAGAATTGAGGCCTCGCTCAAATGCGCTGGTATACCTGACCGCGCCGCTCGATCGTTACCGCAGACACCGGGTCACAAACCGGTCACTGACCGTCAAAAACCATCCTGAGCGTACGAACTCTGGTAGAGTAGGGCTTTGTTTCGGGTAAAGGGATGCTCGCTTACGATCCGGCAACGAATCCGCTGAACAACAACGAATGGTCTTTTCCGCTGGCGGAGTGCTTTCATATCGCTTCGTTCGCGTTCTCGGTGGGGACGATCGCGCTGGTGGATCTGCGGCTGCTCGGACTGGGGATGCGGCACCAGAAGGCCTCGCAGATCCTGAAGAACACGATGCTGTGGACGCTGGGCGGGCTGATCGTGGTGATCACGTCGGGGCTGATCATTTTCTCCTCCGACCCGCTGCGCTACTTCTATAACGACGCGTTCCGCTTCAAGATCATCACGCTGTTTCTGGCCATCGTTTACAACTACACGATTCACCGCAGCGTGGCGCTGAAGGATGCTTCGGGCGCCGGGGCGGCGGCGACCGCCGTGGTCTCGCTCGCCATGTGGGTTTCGATCACGTTCGCCGGTCTGTTTTACGCATTCACATAAACGCTTATGTCGATCTTTGGGGACATCGCGCAGGCAATTCAGGATACGGCGTTCTTCACCGCCATTCGCGAATCGGGGTTGGCGTACCCGGTGATCATGTCGACGCATCTTTCATCGATCGGGGTGTTCGGCGGCATGATCCTGATGACGGATCTGCGGATTCTCGGCCTGGCGATGAAGGATGTGACCGTGACCGATATGGTGCGGCAGCTCCGGCCATGGAAGTACCTGGGGTTCATCGTCATGGTGAGCATGGGGATCATGCTGGGCGGGGCGAAGCTCGCGCAGTACTACGACAACCCGTACTTCCAGCTCAAGATGACGCTGCTGTTTCTGGTATTCGTCCATGCGATGGCGTTCCGCAGGAGCGTTTACCGGAATACCGAGGCGCTCGACCGCGCGCCGGAGATGCCGCGCGTGGCGAAGACGGCGGCGATTCTGTCGCTGTGCCTGTGGCTCGGGATTCTTTCCTGCGGCCGGTGGATCGCGTATTTCGAGCGGTCGGAAGAACACCGGCCCGTGCCGGCTTCGGCGACGGTTCCGAACATCCCGTAGCTCGCGAGCAAACGCGGCTGAAGAGTCTGTGTGAGAACTCCGGTTCACGGGTATTCGGCTGCGAGCGTGGTCCGGAAAATCCGGTACAGACAACCTTTTTCGCGCCGTCCCGGCTCTCACGCAGAAGTTTTGT
>Ga0187771_10003622_pt1 | contig 10813 bp, 10 predicted proteins | sample 0116_SJ02_MP15_1_FD_133139 | JGI IMG/M metagenome (GOLD analysis project Ga0187771, IMG submission 133139) | Tropical peat soil microbial communities from peatlands in Department of Meta, Colombia - 0116_SJ02_MP15_10_MG | ecosystem: Environmental > Terrestrial > Soil > Wetlands > Peat | place... | reverse complement strand
TTATCGTTCTGGCTGAGAAATTTCTTAATATGTTTGATCTTCACCTGCAGGTCATGTTCATCAGTCTTGGGTCTTATTCTAATTTCCTTTACCTGAATTATACTCTGACTTTTTTTTGCGACCTGCTGCTTCTTACTCTGCTGGTATCGGAATTTTCCATAATCCATGATCCGGCAAACTGGTGGAGTCGAATTAGGGGCAACTTCAACCAGATCCAGGCCTGCCTTGGCCGCTACGTCCAGTGCATCAGCAAGAGACATTATACCCAACTGCTTACCTTCTTCAATAACCCTGACGGTGGTCGACTTAATCTCTTGGTTTATGTTTAACTCCTTGGTTATAGGTCACCTCCTGAATAATAAAAATCTCAAATCCGGGTATAGAAATTCTAAACATTTTATACATCTGAATTTTGATATTGTCTAGAATTTCGAACTCAGTGCTTAGGATTTTATTCTATTTATACTGTGAGCATTTCTCCCGTACTAGTTCAATAAACTCATTAACCCCGATGGCGCCTAGGTCTTTACCACTCCGTTCACGGGGAGAGACACGATTCGATTCCATCTCCCGATCGCCGATTACCAGCATATATGGCATCTTCTGAACCTGGGCTTCTCTGATCTTATATCCCAGCTTTTCATTTCTGAAATCCTTCTCCGCGCGAATTCCTGCGTTGGTCAATTGTAAGTAAACCCCTTCTCCATAAGGGATATGTTTATCTGTAACAGTCATCAGAACCGCCTGCACCGGTGACAGCCAGAGAGGGAAGGCCCCAGCATAGTGCTCTATCAACACCCCCAGGAAGCGTTCTATAGACCCAAGAATCACCCTGTGCAGCATTACCGGCCTGTGTTTATCTCCATCTGCGCCTATATAGCTGAGTTCGAACCGTTCCGGAAGGGTAAAATCGCATTGGATAGTAGCGCACTGCCATTTTCTGTTCAAGGCGTCTTTCAGCTTAAAATCGATCTTGGGTCCGTAAAATGCACCGTCTCCCTCATTAACTTCATATGACATGCTGTTTACCTTCAGGGCATTCTCCAATGCCGCCGTCGCCATCTCCCAATCCTCATCAGACCCGATAGAATTTTCCGGCCTTGTACTAAGCTCCACGCTGTAGTCAAAGCCGAAAATTTTCATGGCATAGCTTACAAAATCGGCAATGCCGGTGATTTCACTGTTCAGCTGTTCCGGTGTACATAAGATGTGAGCATCATCCTGCGTAAACTGGCGCACTCTTGTAAGGCCATGAAGCACACCTGTCTTTTCATGCCGGTGGACGGTACCAAGCTCGAAATACCGGAGCGGTAGGTCCCGATAGCTGCGAATCTTCGACTTGTATATCAGCATGTGGGAAAGGCAGTTCATAGGCTTTATCCCATAACCCTGATCTTCAATCTCCGTGAAATACATATTATCTCTGTAATGGTCGAAATGTCCCGATTTCTTCCAAAGATCAACTTTAAGCAGTTGGGGCCCTATTACCATCTCATATCCACGTTTCAGGTGTTCTTTTCTTTCCCAGTCCTCAATAATAGCTCGCAGCATGGATCCTTTGGGATGAAATATGACCAGACCCGCCCCTGCTTCATCACTTATCTGAAAGAGGTCCAGCTCTTTCCCCAGCTTACGGTGATCCCTTTTTTTTGCCTCTTCAATGACATGGAGATATTCTGCTAGCGCCTCTTTAGTTGCAAAACCCGTCCCGTATATACGCTGGAGCATCTTATTTTTCTCATTACCCCGCCAATATGCCCCCGCTACACTTAATAACTTAAACGCCTTAATCATTCCCGTAGAAGGTATATGGGGACCGCGACACAGATCCACATACCCATCCTGGCTGTAGATACTGACCGTCTTTACGTCTTCCGGCAAATCATTTATAAGTTCGACCTTGTATGACTCACCTTTATCCCGGAAGAGAGCAATGGCTTCTATTCGTGACACCTCCTGACGTATAAAAGGATAGTCAGCGGCTATTATCTCGTGCATTCTTGCTTCGATCTTTTCAAAGTCCTCTGGAGTAAATGCCTCGGCATATTCAAAGTCATAATAGAAACCCTCTTCTATGGCAGGCCCTATACAAACCTGCACACCTTTGAAGGTATCCTGGACGGCCTGGGCCATCACATGCGATATGCTGTGCCTGAGGACTGCCAGACCCTCTTTTGATAAAATATCGACCAAAGCAAGGGTTGCATCCTCTTTAACTGGATGGCTTAAATCAACAAGCGTATTATTTAATTTTGCTGCAACTGTTGAAGAAAGAACATCCTTTCTCCATGATGCAATAACATCCTTAATAATTACACCGGTACGGCATTTACTGATTGAGCCATCCGGAAGTATGATTTTTGCTTCATTCATGAATTAAATTCCGGCATTTCATTCATATCACTCACACTTCTATAAGAAAGGGCATCACCGCATATATACTGCTGATGCCCTCATCCACAATTAATCATCATATTGGGTTTTTATTGTTGTCTAAAAAATGGTAGGCACGCAGGGATTTGAACCCTGGACATCCACCGCGTCAGGATGGCGCTCTCCCCCTGAGCTACGTGCCTACATCAGGGTCTCCCCAAACGGAAGAGAGTGATTTTTAACAACAAAACACTGTTATGTCAAGCAAATATTGTTATTTCCCCTTTTTAAGGTACTTAGACGTCAATCTATGGCAGGGTACTATTTAATCTAACCCCCCTGATCATATAATCAAGGCCGGAGATAACAGTGAACAGGACTGTGAGCCATTGTATAATCAAAAGCCATATGTAATTAATCAACCCGGGATAAATGCGGAATATCAGAAAAAAAGCTAACACTAACAATTGTAGAGCCGTTGTGATCTTGCTTATAAATGACGGGCTGATTTTGTATGGTATTGACATAATCGACATGATGGCAATACCAATAAGTATAATCAAATCCCTGCTGATTACAATAACTGTAAACCATCCAGGAATTATACCCTTTATAGACAACGTCACAAAGCAACTTGCAAGGAGAGCCTTATCCGCGATGGGGTCCAAATATGCCCCCAACACAGTTTGCTGATTTAATATGCGGGCAAGGAATCCGTCAAGGGCATCTGTAATCCCCGAAACAATCAGGACAATAAGCGCCTTTGTGAAGGCCCCCTGCATGAGGAAAATTACCGTAACTGGAACAAGGAGGATCCTCAACAACGTCAGAAAATTGGGTATATTCATCTGTCTGTTTTAGTAGGTTTATCTGAAGAATGTATCCGAGGGTTCTACCCCGATTATAATTCTTGATCTCTCGATTTGTTCCAGTCCACCCAGCTGTCCATATCCTCCTTTTCGGAGAAAGTCCGAGGGGTCTCTGCTGTTCCATCTGCAGTTATTCTTATTTGCTGCATAGATTTAATAATATATACCCACTCCTTCATAGTAACTCTTTCAGGACCGGGTATCGGCTTGGGCCCTGCAATTTTTTTTGGAGGACCGATCATCTTCGGCACCTCTATGGCTGGCCCGCCCCCAGACACGTGTACCGCTCCGTCATACACCCTCACCAGGACTGACCTATTATCCTCGACATTCATGCGATAAACGGTACCCCTGACACCGGCTACGGCATTTTCACATTGAAGTTCAAATTGACTTCCTTTCCCCATCTTTTTTCTCACATTTGCCCAAGTTTTTCCAACTGCCAAATGAAACTTTATGTTCCCTGTCGCAATTCCGCTATCGGCTTCAATCTGAAGAACCTTAAAATGAGAATTACCGGCAAAACGCACAATAGAATAGTCTGGCAAGACAAGCTCAAGTCTCGCATCAGACCCTGTGTTAACCTCGTCACCTCCCTTAATCGTGTCTCCCATCGTCAATGATCGCCAGTTCATCTTACCGGCTGGCAGAACCTCAACTATGCCTTCCAATAAGTTAACTTTAGCCTCGCCTTTACCGATCACAAGTTCCATAACCTTTTTGGCTTCAACCTGCTGCAAATCAAACAGCACAAACAAGAATACACACAAAATAATTATATTTTTTTTCATCTGTGTTTCCCTTATATGAAGCCAACCAAACATCTCTCCATAACAGGAGATACATCGGTCATAGGGCAGGAATTTTGCTGATGTTATTAAAACATTCCCAGTGCAATCTGCCTAAGTCGTCGAATCAGGACCATCCGGTAAAGTTTTCATGGCTTTTTCTACAACTTCCTGGATAGCCGGTTCAAAAACCTGGCATGATGCCATTTCGAGCTGTTCTCGTGACATCCCATAATTCCTTTTTACAGTTCCATATTTGGAATTCCAGAGCGTTTCACCAGTCTTTGCACTCCGGAGTTCAAGAACGACGGAAACGCGGGTAGGAGCGTAAATAAAATTATAGGAAGTAGAACACTCGTCTAAAGTAGTATACATGACCGCATCAACACCAAGCAGCTCACCTATTGCCGTCGGAGGAATATTAACTCTCCTGGAATCAACTTCCTCTTTGAAGACTTTTGAGAGTTTCTCATCTATAACGTTTAGGGGGATTTTGGGATATCCCTTGAAATACAACTCATTAAGAACCGCTTCCCTCAGCACCTGACCAGCTTTTACATTGGCTGTCATGTTGTTCACAGGCAATATAGCAATTAGCCTTGTGCCCTTTTTGCCGTGATCAGAATTCACCATGTCGGGTATTTTCGATGCACACCCCGTAATCATAGATAACACAATTATAAATTTAAGCAGTCGAATGAATCTACCCATAGCAGTTAAACCTCTGTATTAAAAGTTCCATGCAATTAACTTCTTCCGCAATGAGGACATCAACCTTACCTTTATCTCAAGAAAGTAACTTCAATATGATTCTGATCTGCCCGAGTATTGTCCAAGGAAAAATGCCCTGTTTTTACAAGTTCACCTGCGAAAGACTGAACGGTTCCCTGAATCTCCAGGTCTAGTCTTGCCACACCCCATTCAAAACGACGCTGATAAATATTCGCAACAGCCTTCACTTTGGTTGTTAGCAATTCTTTTACTTTTGCAAAGTCAGAGTAACTTTTAAGTCCTCTCACTGTAACGAATACTACAGTTATCGGAATCTGTTTCTTTAGAACAAGAATCCCGAGACCCTGAAGATCCTCTCTTATACTGCTTGCAAATAATGTTGCCCGGATATTAACCTGATATGCTGCTTGATATTGTCTCTCGCTGAGAATTTTGTAATCATGGATATATTCCATGGTTTTGGCATAAAGATTGTCTCTGATTATCTGAGATTGACTTGATATAGTCTTATCAGGAATCAATATAATAACGACTTGTTCGACAGCCTTCTGTAAGGCATCCTGGATGGCGTTATTCCTGGCGTTGGCTAAATCGTCATTTGTTATAGTACTGGTACCTTCAGTATTTACTGTCTTGATATCTTCGTTGTCCTGCAATAATCCCTTGGAGGGTAAGAGAAGAATCCCGGTCAAAAAAACCAGCATAATGAAAAAATACCTTTTCATCTTTTCAATTTGTCAATCTCTTCTCTGATAACCCTTTCGGCTATCTCCGGCACCATTTCTCTTGCAATTTTTTGAGTAATTTCAATAACCCTCCTCATTATTTCATCATTGAGATTTGAATCCTGAAGATGCCCACCTGAACCCTTCTCTAAAATATCCACGAGATCATAGACTTTGTCTTCCGGCTTCAACATCCTCTCATACACTCGTCCGTCAATGACAATGATCTCTCTATCCTGTTTGGCTTCAAGGCTGCTATTGCCATCAACCATTTCAACGAGTTCATAAATCCTGTCATTGGGCTTTAATAAATGACCATCAATAAGGGTGCTTTCCTTCCTGACAGCTTCTATAGTCACCTTATTGTCTTCTCCCAACTCTTCTACTAGCTTCTTTGATCTTGCATCCATGTGATCTTGCCTCACATATGCGCATTTAAATTGTATATTATCACAACGTAAAACTGAGTATCATACCTATGATATCTGTTCAAGAAAATAGTTTAGCAAGCTCCAGCTACCCTTGATTTATAACAAGCCTGTAAATTCTTTTCCTTGAAATACCCAATTCTTGCGCAAGCTTTTCTATAATATCGCGCCGGGAAAAATTGGAAATTTGCCGCAACTTTTCAAATCTGTCAATAATCTCATCATCAGAAAAAAAAGGAGGGCTTTTCTCTTTACCCGCTACGACTAATGTTATTTCACCTCTAATTGCTTTTTCCTTCAATTTATCAATGATATCGCTAGCTGTTCCTCGCATAATTTCTTCAAAGACCTTAGTCAATTCCCTTAGTACCACAACCTTTCGGCAACCAAGCATGGAATCAATATCACGCAGTGACGCTACAAGCCTTTTGGGAGATTCATAAAATACCAGCGTTTTTGGCTCATCGATCAGGGATGATAAAAATTGTTTCCGTTTTCCATGTCGCGCAGGCAGAAATCCGAAAAAAGCAAAACTACCCATCGGCAGACCGGAAACAGAGAGTGCCGCTATAACGGCAGAGACTCCGGGAACCGGCACAATCCTGACACCATTTGTAAGTGCCTTATTAATCAGCACATACCCCGGATCGGATACCCCGGGCGTCCCGGCATCGGATACAAATGCGATATCTGCACCTGCATTCATTTTGGATATCAAAAGGCCGCTTTTTTTACCCTCAATATGCTCATAGAGGCTGGTCATAGGGGTATGAATCTGATATTTATCCAACAATTTCTTTGTTCTTCTCGTATCCTCCGCAGCAATAAGCTGGACCTCATTGAGAACTCGGATGGCCCGCAGGGTAATATCTTCAAGATTCCCTATCGGGGTTGCGACAACATACAGTGTACCTTTTTTAATATCCATGTCCCCATGTATACTTTGTATATGGATTTTCGCACCGAGGGTAATTTAAATATCCAAAAGTACTTTTTCTATTGACATATGAAATCATTTTCGATTAATACCAGACCTGACAAAAAAAAACCATTAAAAACAAGAAACTCCATATTTTACTATTGGCGGTGAAAAGATTCTGAAGGCGTACAACAAAAATTTTCAGACATCTCCTGACAAATGAATATGAAACGTATATTGATCACCGGTGGTGCGGGCTTCTTAGGCTCTCACCTATGCGACAGACTCATCGAACAGGGCAATGAGATTTTATGTCTGGATAATTTTTTTACAGGGAGCAAGGATAATATAATTCATCTCCTGACCAATCCCCTGTTTGAATTGATCAGGCATGACATCATCAACCCAATTTTGATCGAGGCCAATCAAATCTTCAACCTAGCCTGTCCGGCTTCTCCGGTGCACTATCAGTATAACCCCATCAAAACTATCAAAACGAATGTGATGGGAACTATCAATACCCTGGGCATGGCTAAACGTCTCAATGCGAAGATTCTCCAAGCCTCCACCTCTGAGGTATATGGTGATCCTGATGTTCATCCTCAGAGGGAAGACTATTGGGGAAGGGTTAATCCTATAGGACGAAGAAGCTGCTATGATGAGGGGAAAAGGGCAGCGGAATGCCTCATGATGGATTATCACCGCCAAAATAATGTCAAAGTAAAAATTTGCAGGATATTCAATACATATGGTCCACGCATGGCCTTGAATGACGGCCGTGTCGTAAGTAATTTTATTATCCAGGCCTTGAAAGGGCAAGATATCACGGTATACGGTGATGGGTCTCAAACAAGATCATTCTGTTATGTTGATGACATGATAGCCGGTTTGATCATGATGATGGCCAGCGCCGACAGTTTTCTCGGTCCCATAAACCTCGGCAACCCAGAAGAGTTCAGTATTCTTGATCTCGCTGAAACAATTATCAGTATGACAGGAAAACAATCAAAGGTAGTATTTAAACCTCTACCCCAGGATGATCCGATGCAGCGTAAACCGGACATTTCCTTAGCTATGAATACGCTGGGCTGGCAACCGCGGATAAGCCTTGAGGAAGGCCTTGAGCGGACAATCGCGTATTTTCGAGCTGTAATTTAGGGATAAGAGGATTATATGAAATTCGAAAAAAATATTCTATGTATCGGCGCCGGGTACGTCGGCGGTCCCACAATGGCTATGATAGCGTATAAATGTCCGCGATACAGAGTCACTGTCGTGGATATTAACCCGGCCCGCATTGCCGAATGGAATTCCGAGGAACTTCCCATTTATGAACCAGGCCTTGATAGACTTATTCAGGCAACGCGGGGCAAGAATCTCTTTTTCAGTACCGACATAGAAAGCGGAATTAGGGACAATGATATTATATTTGTCAGTGTAAATACCCCGACAAAAACTTTTGGCGCAGGTGCAGGTATGGCGGCAGACCTCCAGTACTGGGAAAAGACAGCCAGACAGATCCTAAAGTATTCTAAATCATCAAAGATCGTAATCGAAAAAAGTACACTACCTGTTAAAACCGCCCAGGCTATGGAGAATATATTGCATAATACACATTCCACCTCTTTTGAAATCCTCTCCAACCCGGAATTTTTAGCCGAAGGATCAGCAATCAGAGATCTGGAGAATCCCGATCGTATCCTCATCGGTTCCCGGGAGACGGAAAGCGGCTTAAGGGCAAGAGAAACCCTTGTAGAAATATACGCCAACTGGATACCGCGGGAAAAGATTATCACCTCTAACATCTGGAGCAGTGAACTTTCCAAAATAGTATCGAATGCCTTTCTCGCGCAGAGAATATCATCTATTAATGCTATCTCGGCCCTTTGTGAAAAAACAGATGCTGATATAACTGAAGTATCGCGAGCGGTGGGAATGGACAGCCGTATTGGCGGCAAGTTTCTCAATGCCAGCGTTGGCTTTGGAGGCTCTTGCTTTAAGAAGGACATCCTGAATCTTGTCTATCTCTGTAAATATTACGGACTTAACGAAGTCGCAGACTATTGGGAAAGTGTTGTCAAAATCAACCAGTACCAGCAGGAGCGTTTTATAATGAATATGTTGACAGCCATGTTCAATACTCTTACTGATAAAAAGATTTGCCTTTTCGGTTTTGCGTTCAAGGCCAATACAGGTGATACAAGAGAGAGCCCTGCCATTTTCATTGCCAGAAGGCTGCTTGAGGAAAAAGCAGAAATCGTCATCACTGATCCGAAAGCCTTGAGAAATGCGAGGGCAGACCTGGCAGGTGTTTATGGGAAAAAAAGCTTTGTAGAAGATCCCTATACGGCAGCCGAAGAATGCCACGCCATCGCACTACTGACCGAATGGGAAATATACCGAAACCTCGATTTTCAAAAAATTTACAACACAATGGTAAAACCAGCCTCCATCTTCGATGGCAGGAACATCCTCGATCACAAACGATGTTTTGACATCGGCTTCAATGTCTATCCCACAGGGAAACCCCCCCTAACACATTTCTGATCCATGAACATTATTGACACATTCAATATCACCATCATTGGTGCCGGGGTAGTTGGTCTTGCTGTGGCGGAGAAGCTTTCCGCCCGTTACGAGCGTGTGTTGTTAGTAGAGAAAAACACAGGCTTCGGCCAGGAAACGAGCAGTCGCAACAGCGAGGTGATTCACGCCGGCATTTACTATCCCCACGGATTCCTTAAGGCAGCCTTATGCACGAAGGGGAATCACCTCCTTTACGAATTATGCCGGGAGCGAAATATTCCCCACAAACGCCTAGGAAAATTGATCGTAGCCACTGACGATGAGGAGTGCGCAAGACTTGAATCCATAAAAAAACATGCCGAGGGTAACGGGGTTACTAATCTTACGCTGTTAGGAAAGAAGCAAATCCTGACTCTCGAACCGGAGATCCTCGCTAAAGCAGCTATATTTTCCCCTTCCACAGGTATTATCGACAGTCATAGTCTGATGAGATCCTTCTGCGTACATGCGGAAGCCAACGGGGCCATCATTGCCTACCGTTCGGAAGTAACGGCAATACAAAATGAGAACGGATCATATGAACTGGAAACGAACGGGGGGGAATACAGGTTCCGTACGAAGGTTCTTATTAATTCTGCCGGCCTCTATTCCGATAGGATTGCCGCTCTTGCCGGCATTGACATTGACTGTATGGGATATCGCCTGAAATATTGTAAGGGGAATTACTTCTCTGCTTCACCGGCACCGAAGCTATATCACTTGATCTATCCAGTTCCCCCGGAAAATACCGTGAGTCTTGGCATCCATGCTACACGAGATTTGGGTGATCGCGTCAAATTCGGCCCGGACAGCCAGTATATCGATAAAATAGAATACAGCATCGATGAAAGTAGGAAAACATCTTTTTACCTATCCATCAAAAAGTATCTGCCGGGGATCAGGGAAGAGACACTCCATCCGGATATGTGCGGCATCAGACCGAAGCTCCAAGGTCCGGGAGAACCTCCCCATGACTTTGTTGTTAAAGATGAAAAAGATATCGGGTACCCCGGCCTGATAAACCTCATCGGCATCGAGTCTCCCGGATTAACGTCCTGTATTGCCATAGCAAGCTATGTGCAGTCTCTTGTGTCTCCCCACATTTAGCATCAGAGTTTAAAGTTAGCTATTCAAGGCTAAATTTTAAAAAGAGGCTCATTTCCAAAGAAGTTGCTATCTTCTTTAGAATGCAAGGATCAAGGTGTCGAAGATTCAATTGAAATACTAAGAAGCGACAAGAAATGACTTAAATGGCTAGTTCGAAGGCGTTCTGAATAAGTTATACCTTGTTTCCGCCGGGCAGCATTTTAATTGCTACAATGGAGTGAACCCCACTCATTGCTCAAAATATGATAGAGTATTAGACAGGATCAGTTCCCCATAGGGGAGAAAGGATCATGTCATGAAGTATAGA
>Ga0187771_10003621_pt1 | contig 10814 bp, 10 predicted proteins | sample 0116_SJ02_MP15_1_FD_133139 | JGI IMG/M metagenome (GOLD analysis project Ga0187771, IMG submission 133139) | Tropical peat soil microbial communities from peatlands in Department of Meta, Colombia - 0116_SJ02_MP15_10_MG | ecosystem: Environmental > Terrestrial > Soil > Wetlands > Peat | place... | reverse complement strand
CGCAGTTTGCGCCCTCCGCCCCCCACCGCATAATCAGGGTGGCCCTGTAGAATCCAATTGATGACGTCAATAATATGGATATTCTGCTCGACGACGATGTCTCCTGACAGGGTGCGGTCCCATACCCAGTTGCGAAGCCTTTTCTCTTCGGGCGAGGCATTCGGCCACTCAGGACGATCGATGTGGCCGCAAAAGTAGTAGCCCACACCACAACCGATTTTGCCCAGAGCGCCCCCGTGAATGCGCTTGACCAGCTCGACGTAGGGCGGCGCCTTGCGAATCTGAAACCCTACCTCCAAGCTCAACTTCCCCTTGGCCTTCTCACCGATGCCCACCACGTGCTTGGCCCCCGGCACATCCACGGCCACGGGTTTCTCGCAATAAACGTGCTTCCCTGCCTTCACCACGGTTTCCAGGTGTTGAGGATGGAAGTAAGGAGGAGTGGTGATGAGGATGAAGTCCACTTCGTTCGATGCCGCTATCTGCTCGTAGGCTTTGGGGCCTCGGAAGAGCTGCGAGGAATCAATTGCCGCATAACCTTTCGCTTGCTGGTGCTCATCGAAGTACTTGCGGCCCGCCTCGAGTTGATCGGCAAAGAGGTCAGCCAGGGCCACCACCCGGGTATTGGTGTTGTCCACGAACCCCGTTCCTACCGCCGTGCCGCGCCCCCCACAGCCCAAGATACCCAGGCGCAGGGAGGAGTTCGCCGCTGAACCTCGCATTGCTCCTGATTTCAGGATCATTGCGCCCGTTGCAGTTGCAGCGGCGCCGCTAATAAATTTTCTCCGACTGATCTTCTCCGTCGAGCCATTCACCATGAGTGTGCCTCCTTTGAGAGCTTTTAGCTCTCAGCCCTCTGCTTTCAGCCATGAGTCCTCGTCAAATGTCATTCCGAGCATAGCCAGAAATGCCGGCTAAGCGCTGGCATGATACTCTAGCTAAGGACCGGAAATCCAGCGACACGTCTTTGCGGGGCTTCTTTCGGCAACCTATCCGGGACAGCGGGTTACTTCTGATTTCGAAAGATCAAGATCGAAAGCACTAACTCGGCCAAAACAATTAAAGTGATCCCAATCTCCATCGCGCGGGACCACGTTTCTTTCGTTTCCGTCCTGTCGCATTGCTCAACAAGCCAAGGGAGCAATGAGTCTAAGACGTCCCTAACACATACATCTTGCCCTTTATGCTGAAAGTAGTTGGTTGTTGCTGCCATCGCTTGCATGGTTGGTACGCCATACCGCTCGAAAGTGTCACGAGGCTGGCGATCTATATCGGCCTTTCGAATATGAAACCACCGCATAGATTTTTCCTCTCAATCAACCCGCTACCCTATGCGGGCCGCTTGGTGCGGCTACCCGGCTTGACGGCGGGCATGCCCGACTTGCAAAAAGGACATTCGGCGGAAGTGTAGTTCTGAATTGTTAATGTCGCGAGGGCTGCCCTGGGGACGCCTAGCTCGGCCGTGCCGCCGCTGCGGTCAATCAGCGCCCCGGCCCCCACCACCTTGCCTCCTGCTTCCTCGACACATTTCATCGTTTCGCGCGTCGAGAGGCCTGTAGTCATCACGTCTTCCACCACCAGTACCGGCTCGCCGGGCGCTAGGCTGAATCCTCGGCGCAGAGTCATGACGCCTTCCTGCCGCTCCGTAAAGAGCGCCCGGATGCCCAGCGCGCGGGCGACCTCGTGCGCCACCAGGATTCCGCCCAGCGCCGGCGCCGCCACCACTGTTGCGCCCAGGGTCGCCAACTTTCGAGCGAGTTCGGAGCACAATTGTTCGGCGACTTTCGGGTGTTGCAACACCAGCGCACATTGGATGTAGCGGTCGCTGTGCAGGCCCGAAGAGAGAATGAAGTGGCCCTCAAGGAGCGCGGAGTTCTCGCGAAAGATTTGTAGGATTTCGTTGTCGGTCATGAGGTATTTCCCTTGAAGAAAGACTCGCCACAGAGAACACGGAGAAAATGCTTTCGCACTTCTCTGCGAACTCTGTGACCCCTGTGGCCTATTCTGTCTTGAATGAAAAGCATCCCCCTTATCTGACGAAGGGGCTCTCCATCTCTGCCACAATCGCGTCTGCCGCCCCGACCGGGTCGGGCGCGCCGGTAATGGGCCGTCCTACCACCAGATAGTCCGCCCCTGCAGCGATGGCGCTCGCCGGGGTTGCAATTCGAGCCTGGTCATCCGTTGCAGCGTGGGCGGGCCGAATCCCCGGCGTGACAATCAGAAAGTCAGGGCCGCACGCCTGCCGGAGGGCGGAGATTTCGCGCGCCGAGGCCACCACGCCATCCAGTCCCGCGCTTTGCGCCAAACGGGCCAGCCGTACCACAGCCTCGATCGGTGTTCCCGAAATGCCCAACTCCTCGAGGTCCTGGAATTCGAGACTGGTCAGCACCGTCACCGCCAGCACCTTTGGGCCGACCTGAAGCGGCGGCCCTTGTGGCCGCCCTGCGTTGAACGGAGGAGGACCAGGTAGCGCAGACCCCTGTTTTTGGGCTCCGCGGCTCTCTCCGGCTTGGGAGCGCGCTCCTTCGAGCGCCGCTTCCATCATCTTCCGCCCGCCGGAGGCGTGGACATTCACCATGCTCACCCCAAGCTCTGCCGCCTCCCGGGCCGCCGCCCGCACCGTGTTTGGGATGTCGTGGAATTTGAGGTCGAGGAAAACCTTGTGGCCCGTTGCTACGAGATAACGCACGGCCACGGGCCCTTCGGCGGTGAAAAGCTCCGAGCCCACCTTGAACATTCCCACGTGGCCCTGCAGCCTCTCCGCCATCCGCGTTGCTGCGTCGCCGGTGGGCAGGTCCAGCGCTACAATCAGTTTGTCTCGCAAAGTCATTCCGCCTATTGTAAACCCAAATTGGCAAGTTTTGGAGGACTCCAGAGCCTCCACAAACGGCCCTGGAAACAGTCAGTTAACTACACGGACCCTTCGTCGTCCCGTGTGCGTGGGACTCCTCGAGATGACAGTCAGATGGATTTTTCCGCAGCCTGACTGAGACTACAGCTTTGCCGCCGCGGCGAATTCCCGCAAGCGCTCGGCGACACTCTTCACGTGCCGGGGCAGGGGCAGCTTGGCCCCAGCTTCGAAAATGGGAATCAGCTTTTCAAGTTCCGGGCCGGAGGCTGCGCCGGTTAAGGCGACGCGAATGGGATGGAACAGATCCCGTCCTTTATTCCCAGTCTCTTTTTGTACTTCCTTGGCGAGCGCACGGAACCGCTCATAACTCAATTCCGTTTGGGCCAGGACCTTGGGGATGAAGGCGCTGAGTACGACTCGAGCGCCTGCTGTCGGCCAGAGTTCGAGCTCCTGGACGGCCTTCCCGGGATCATATTCGAAAATGATACGCACCGCGTCAGGCAGTTCGCGCACCGTGTTGATGTTTTTGAGCACAGCATCCAGCACCCGTTCAAGCCAAGCGAGAACCTCAGAAGATGGATGCTCGTCCAAGTAGCCCGCCGAATGCAAGAACGGAACGGCAAGCTCGGCTAAGCGGCTGGGCGGGCATTCCTTCATATAGTGCCGATTCAGCCAATAGAGTTTTTCCTGGTCAAAAACTGCCGGGCTCTTGGTGATGTGCTCGAGCGAAAACTGCTCCACCAATTCCTGTGTGCTCAAGATTTCCGTCTTTCCATCGGCCGGCGACCAACCCAGCAACGCCAGGTAATTCCGCAGCGCCTCAGGAAGGATTCCCATCTCACGGAAACTCTCGAGCGAGGTTGCCCCGTGGCGCTTGGAGAGGCGCGTCCGGTCGGAACCCAGAATGGTGGAGAGGTGGGCGAACTGTGGCGGCTCCCAGCCCAGGGCGGCGTAAACGGCGAGTTGGCGCGGGGTGTTGGAAATGTGATCGTCGCCGCGAATGACGTGTGTGATTGCCATCAAGTGGTCGTCGATGACCACCGCATAGTTGTAATTCGGATTCCCGTCGGAGCGCACCAGGACGGGATCGCCAATGACTTCAGCCGAAAAACTGGTGGGTCCGTGGACGAGGTCGTTCCAGGAAAACGCACTGGCTGCGATTTTCAGCCGGATCGCAGCAGGCTCGCCCGCCGCAACCTTCCGCGCCGCTTCATGCCGCGGACGCTTGCGGCAGCGCCCCGAATAGCGGGGCTGAAGCCCGGCCTTCAAGGCCTCCTGGCGCTCCACTTCGAGTTGTTCGGGAGTGCAAAAGCAGAAATAAGCGTCGCCTTGATCGATCAGCCGGGCGGCCAACCGGGAGTAGGTCTCTTTACGCTCCGATTGCCGATAGGGCCCAAAGTCACCCCCTTTGTCCGGACCTTCGTCCCAATCCATACCGAACCAGCGCAAATCCGCAAGCAACTGTTGCTCGTACTCTTCCTTGGAGCGTTCGACGTCCGTATCCTCCACGCGCAAGACGAAAGCTCCGCCGTAATGCCGGGCAAAAAGCCAATTGAAGAGGGCCGTCCGCGCATTCCCCACGTGGACGTAGCCGGTTGGGCTTGGTGCAAACCGAACCCGAACCTTGGAGATCGTCTGGTCTTCAGCCACCCGCTAACGATAACACATCAGAGACCTTTCGGGAGGGTCATTCAAAATGCGCGCGGTTCTGCGCCGGTCGTCTTGGGAGGGTTACTGGAAGTGCGTTGGGTAGCGCCGTGCGGGACTAAATGTCCGTACTGCGGCGCGAAACACTTAGTTCCTCGAGCGAAGTTCCTGGCAAGTAAGGCAATAGCGAGCCCAAGGGATAGCTTTGAGGCGAAGGACGGCAATTTCCTCATGGCATGCTTCGCAGGCGCCGTAAGTGCCGCGGGCGCAACGACCTAGGGCGTTGTCAACCTCTCGCAGGAGTTGGCTGCGCAGACTTGCGGTCACCGCAGTCACATCCTGCTCGGCAGTTCTGACTGCAAATTCAACCACATCCGGAGACTGAACGTTAGTCGCCAGCGCTTCGGGCGCACCCTTTGCCGACGCCAGTAATTCGTTCCGCTTCTTCAACAACAGGGTTCGATAAACGCCCTTTGCAGATTTCACCGCTGTTCCCATTCCAAACCACCCTTCGGCCTTTTCCAGAAAAGTCTTGAACTTATCGCCAGCGATAATTGATGACCCAGACCCCCTCAAGGTTGCACAATTTTCGGAATTATTCTATTTTTTGTACCAGGCTAACCCTCTTTGGGAGGTGTTTGGATTGGCAACACATGAGGAGATAATACAACAGATTCGGGAGGCCCTTGGCCGTCCCCTGCACGGCAGCGCCGTGATAGGCGAAAGTGCCCTGCCGCCAGCCTCGCCCCTGGAGGGGATACTGTCGACTACCCCGCAGGAAGAACTTCTTCCCAAATTCGAGGCAGAATTGGCAAAAGTGGCCGGCGTGGCTCATCGCGCAACTAATCACCAAGAGTTGGGAGAAATCCTCAGTACCATCCTCTCCCAGGCTAAAGCCACCAATGTAGTCCTTTCCCGCAATCCACTCTTGGCGGAATTGAACCTCGAGCCGTTGCTGCGCGCGTGGGGCATGGGCATCTCCGTTTGGCCGGCGTTTGGGGCCGAGGATGCTCCTCTCGCCGAGGATGCCTCCCTGAGGGTCTTTGCCAAGGCCAGTTTTGCCGCTACGGTGGGAATCACGGGTGTCGACTTTGCGCTGGCGGAGACCGGCAGCCTGGTTGTCACCAGCGGTACAGAAGGCACCCAATTGGCATCGTTGGCGCCGCCAGTGCATGTAGCACTGTACCGGCGAAGCCAGTTAGTGGCGTCGCTCGATGAGGTCCTGGAAAGGCTTTCCGTGGCACGTGCGCCTGAGCAAGCTGCGCTGGGCCGTTCGGTTGTCTTCATCACAGGGACCAGCCGCACCGCGGATATCGAACAGATCCTCATCCGGGGCGTCCACGGCCCGGGCGAGGTCCACGCCATCCTCGTCGAAGACGCCTGTTCTTAATAGAACCAAGGGCTACGGGCTGGGGGCGGCCTCCCGAATCCCTAGCCCCCAATCCCGAGTCCCTGACCCCAAGCCTGACAGGTGTGACGTATCATTGAAGGTAACGAGCTGCCAGCCGTATGGTTGAGCCTGGATAATACTCAGCGCGGCATTATTCAGGACAAGACGCCTTCTGTACTCGGAGGGCGACATCCCCAGAGCGTGGCAAATCGCCAAGCGGCAAACGGTTTTGTGGAGGACCACCAGCACAGGACCCGTAGGATGCTTGGCCGCCAGAGAATCTAGGCAGGACACGACGCGTTGCTGGGCTGCGAGTCCGCTTTCGCCGCCGGGAGGCGCGAACCGGGCAGGATTGGCATCCCAGGCGCAAAAAGTCTCGGGGTCGCTCTCCATTATTTCCGCCACCGTCTTCCCCTCCCACTGGCCGTAGTCAAGCTCGGCAAGTCTGAAGTCGGGGACAGGCTGCAGGCCCACAGACTCAGAGATCAAGCGTGCCGTCTCCAGGGCGCGTTGGAGCGGGCTTGAATAGAGCGCTTCAAAAGGGATGGGCTTCAGGCGCGCGGCCACGCTCCTTGCCTGCCGGCGTCCGGCCCCCGAGAGGGGGACATCGGTGCGGCCGCAAAACCGGTTCTCAGCATTCCATTCCGTCTCCCCGTGACGCAGCAAATAGAATAGTCCCATAGGAACTGGGCTTCCCAAGCCATCATTTGATCGCCAGGAATATCACGCAAACAGGTGAGGGCACCTGAAGCACTTGGCCGGTCGGCGTTAAGAGGCCGGTGTTCGGATTGATGCGGAATTGCATGACGTTGTCAGAGTCCTGATTAGCAGCGAACAGATACGAGCCAGTGGGGTCGATAGCAAAACTGCGCGGCGTCTTCCCCAACGTAGGAACCTCCGCCATAAACGTGAGAGTCCCTTTTCGAGAGCTGATCGCGAACACGGCGATCGAGTCGAGCCCGCGATTGGACGCATACAGAAACCTCCCCGAAGGATGTACTTCCACTTCAGCGGCGGTACTCTCACCCTTGAAATCCGGAGGGAGGGTTGAAACGGGTTGAAGCACGTCTAAGGCTCCCCTGGCCGCCTCGTACGAAAATGGGGTTATGGTGGACTGCAATTCGTCGATCACATATCCGAACTTCCCATTGGGACTAAAGGCGAAATGCCGCGGTCCCGCCCCGGAGCTAACGGTGGCGGAGGGGGGAATGTTTGGCGCAAGAGTTCCTTTCGCAGCATCGAAACCGTAAACGAACACCTCATCAAGTCCCAAGTCTGCGCTAACGACAAACCGGTTGTCAGGCGACATGTAAACCGAGTGTACATGGGGCCCCTCCTGGCGTTGAGGGTTGACGCTGGCACCCTTGTGTTGCACAAAGGCCGAGGCCTGCCCCAGACGGCCGTCGCTCAGGATTGGGAACACCACCAAGCTTCCGCCGCCATAGTTGGCGACCAGAACGTATTTCCCAGTCTTATCCACCGTGAGGTGGCAGGGGCCTGCCCCGCCTGACGCCACTTCGTTCAAAAAGGTGAGCTTGCCGGTCCCAGGAGCGATGGCGAAGGCGCTGACTGCGCCGCTGGTTCGCCCCTCGTATTGCGATATCTCATTGACAGCGTAAAGGAATCGCCCGGAAGGATCTATCGCCAAAAACGAGGGGTCGACAGTCTCGGCTGCCAAGCCCACCGACGTCAGGCGATCCGTGGCTGGATCGAAGCGACAAGCATAAATGCCTTTACTTCCCTTTTCGGTGTAGGTGCCGATGTAGACAAGATACTTGCTCTGGGTGGAGGCCCGTTCAGCGCCGCGGGCGTAAAGGGAGAGCAGGAACGGCGCCGACAGCAGCGCCAGAATCAAGACCAGGCATGGAATGGTTTTCATGCTCCTATGAAACCTCATTCGACCCCCCCGGCGCAAGTGCTATAATTTCAGTGCTTGGTGGCTAGTGGTCAGTGCCTAGTGCTTAGTGGCCAACGCCCACAGTGGGGGTTTCTTCTAGTCACTAACCACAAGGCACTTGGCACTTGCAAGTGGCCACTGACCGCGTCACGAGAAATGCCCATGACCACGTTGATGGCAGAGATCGCGCAGCAGCCAGCCGTCCTTTCGGGCTTGCGGAAGTTCTATACCAGTCCCGGAGCGATTCCCTCCAAGGCGCTGCGCGCGATAGTGAAGCGCTCCCCGCCCACCGTGGTGGTCACCGGCATGGGATCGTCTATGTACGCAGCCTACCCGGCCCAGGCTTACTTGAATTCTCTGGGTATCCGCGCCCTGATCTGGGAGACGGGCGAACTGGTGGACCACATCCGGAAGTTCCTCGGTACAGACATTCTCCTAGTGGTGGTCTCACAATCGGGTGAAACGGCGGAAGTCCTCCGACTGCTCGGCGTCCTTCCGAAAAGGGAGGCTTTGATAGCGGTCTGCAATATGGAAACAAGCGCCCTGGCCCGGCGTGCCAACCTGCTGCTGCCCATGATGGCGGGCCGCCCGGCCCCTGTGGGCACCAAGACTTACACCTGCGCCGTGGCTGTTCTGATGTACCTAGCATTGGCGATTGCCCGAAAGCCGCTGCAGCCGCTCACCCAGGCGCTGATGCAAGCCATCGAGGCCCAGGAGAAGATCATCGAGCGCCACGACGAGCTGATCCCACCCACCGTGGAGTTCTTTAACAACCCACACTATGTTGCCTTGCTGTCGCGCGGGCCTGAGTTGGCCTCTGTCTACCAGGGAGCGCTGTTGTTCAAGGAGGTGGCGAAAATGGGCGCGGAACCGATGAGCGCCGCTCAGTTCCGCCATGGTCCCATGGAGATCATCGACCCCGCCCATCGCTACATTGTCTTCTCCCGGCAAAAAGAAATGGGGACGAAGTGGAAGGCCGACATGGGCCTGTTCAAGCTGGCGAAGGATATCCGCAAGCACGGTGGGCGCGTCCTGCTTTACGCCGACCAGCCTTTTCCCGACGTCACCAATGTGAGGCAGGTCGCCGTCGAACCGGTTCGGCTGGGGCTAGGAACCCTGATCGATTCCGTTCATACCCAGTTGCTGGTCCACGAGCTCGCCCTGCGCGCCGGCCTGGAGCCCGGCAGTTTCCGGTTCGCGGTCTGACTTCTTAGGCGCGGGGAGCGCAGACCTCCGCTTTTGAGGTCTGAGGCTTTTAGGGAGCGGGAACCCTTTCGGCGCGCCGGCCCCCGAAGGCATGGATGGTTCGAGTACCCCCGACGCACTCGCCTCCATGCCAAGTCCCCTTCGGAATGAAATACTCCTGTCCAGCTCCCACTGGAACGCGCTTGCCATCGATAATCAACGTGTAGCAGCCCTGTACAACGACCATGTATTCGTCGTATTCATGCGCGTGCGAGGCTGATACCGCAGACTCACGGCAAGTCCAGAATGCCATCTGGCTGCCATCGGCTCCGTCAAAGACGTACCCCTCGACTCCGGGGGTGGCTTGACTGCTGGTGGCAATTTTGTTTACTGGGTGTTTCATGAAATCTGGAAAATTATCCACGGTTTCACCTTCAAGTTAAACGAGAGTCGAATGGGCCAAGGGCAACCGAATTATCGCAACCATTGGCGCATGGCGCAACCCCGAAGGGGTTGGAACGCTCTCGGAAGACTGGAGCCAAGCCCCGGGGTTACTGAATTCAAGTTACCTCTTGAACGGCTTCGCGCTGACGATCTGTCCGCCTTCTTCGATGGTGTAAGTGGCGTTGGCTTTGAGGTTCTTGAGGGTATCGCGTTGGCCGCTGGGCCAGACGATTTCGACGCTGTCGGCTTGGGTGGCTTTTCCCAAGCCAAAAGTCAAGGTAAGTTCACTTTGCGAGCAGTAGCTCGAGCCGGAGTGGACGGTCTGCCAGTTGATGATGCCGCCCGAGGTGGTGCGGACTTGCGCGCCGATGCCGTCGGCGTTCGAACGCGTGCCGACGGTCTTAATGCGGATGGCGTTGTTTCGGCTGCCACCGACGTTGCGGAAGAGGTAAGCGGGCCCGCCGTTCGTCGTAATCAAAATATCCGGCGCGCCATCGTTATCGATATCCGCGTAGGCGGCGCCCCGCGCCACCAAGCGGCGCGTGAACCCGAGTTGCTTTCCCACTTCCAGAAACTTGTCGTGGGCCTCGTTGTGGAAGACCAGAGGAAGCTCGGCGTAACTCACCTGTTGCTGGATGCGCCCAATATCCGGTTCGATGTGGCCGTTGGCGACGAACATATCTTCGAGGCCGTCTAGGTCGTAATCGAAAAAGAAAAGGCCGAAAGAAAGCGAGAGCAGGCTGGCGCGCCCCACCGATGACGACGGCGCGATGTCAATGAAGAAGCGGTTGCCCTCGTTGTGGTAGAGGCCGAGCATCTGGTTGGAGAAATTGCCGATGGCCAGGCTGGGATAGCCCGAGTGATCGAAGTCATCCTCGTCGATCCCCATGGCGCCGCGCGCTACGCCGTCCTCGCTGAAGGCGATGCCGGCTTGCACGGCCTGCTCAGTGAATGTGCCGTCGCGGTTATTGTGGTAAAGCTTGTTGCGCTCCGTGTCGTTCGAAACCGCGAGGTCCGGCCAGCCATCCATGTCGTAATCAATCACCGCCACGCCCAGCGACTTACTGGTGGGATCGTAGATGCCGGCCTTCCCGGTGACATCTTCGAAGCGGCCGTTGCCGAGGTTATGAAAGAGCCGGGGGGTGTCGCCCTTATAGGCTTCCGGGGTGCAATAGGATTTGTGGTGACCGTCGAGCGTGCAATAAAGGTCGTCCTTCTCGGACCACTTTACATAGTTGGTTACGAACAGATCGAGCTTGCCGTCCCTGTCGTAATCCACCCAAGCAGCGCTGGCGCCAAAGCCGGTATTATTCACCCCTGCGCTTCGTGTGACATCCTTGAAGGTTCCATTGTGCTCGTTGTGGAAGAGGTGCGCTTCACCAAGGCCGGTGATGTAGATG
>Ga0187771_10003620_pt1 | contig 10814 bp, 11 predicted proteins | sample 0116_SJ02_MP15_1_FD_133139 | JGI IMG/M metagenome (GOLD analysis project Ga0187771, IMG submission 133139) | Tropical peat soil microbial communities from peatlands in Department of Meta, Colombia - 0116_SJ02_MP15_10_MG | ecosystem: Environmental > Terrestrial > Soil > Wetlands > Peat | place... | reverse complement strand
GCCATCACATAGACGAGCACCTCGTCGGGCTTCAGCTCCGGGACAAGGACTCGTTCAATTTCAAAAGCCTGTTTTGGCTCTCCGAATCTATCGGCGCGGATTAGCTGCGCATACATCTCCTGCGGGACATGGCCGACAGGGGGAACCTCGCCGATTTCGTAGATCTTTTTGGTGCTCATATAGGATGGCTGGCCGCGTGTATCGGGCCGCCGGAAGCTGAATTTCGGGGCTCCCACCCCGTTGCGGGCGACACGCGCCCCGGCGGCGCACAGATTAGCTACCTGTTCGCCACGGCATTTACAACACTAACAATGGTTAGGCGGGGAGAAAACGAATATCGCCATGATCGCAGCCAATCGGGCGATTCAAAGTGGTTGACCCGCCATCGGAAATCCAATTAAAAAGGCTAGCGGTCTTGCGAGAGGGAATCCGCCGAGCGCGCCTCTCTGGACCGCATTTTTTGCAGCCGGATGGCGCGAATTTCGGTTCGCGGCAAATCGCGGTCGCGACTAAAATTCAGGCAGTCTCTAACATACAAGGGCGACGCAGTTATGGCGGTGCGTAAAATCGAGCATGGCCACTACTTCGAGGACTTCGAAGTAGGCCACGTCTTCAAGCATCACTGGGGACGAACCATCAACGACGGCGACAACAGCCTCTTTTCGACGGTCACGATGAATTTCAATCCGATCTACTTCAATCGTGAGTACGCGAAGAAGATGGGCTACCGCGACATCGTGGTCAACCACATGCTCGTGCTCAACGTCGTATTCGGGCTGTCGGTCGAGGATCTCAGCGAGCGCGCGATCGCGCATCTCGGATACGAGAAGCTCAGGTTCCTCGCGACCGTCTATCCGGGCGACACGCTCGTCGCGCAATCCGAGGTCCTGTCCAAGCGCGATACCTCGCGTCCGGATCGCGGCGTCGTGAAATTCCGCACCACGGGATTCAATCAGCACGGCGAGAAGGTGCTCGAGTACGAGCGACCCGTGCTGATCCGCGTGCGCAAGAGCACTTCCTGACAAGGGGACACAATCGATGCCGTTAGTTACCGAAGAGCACGAGGAGATACGCCGCTCGGTCCGCGACTTCGTCGAAAAAGAAGTCAAGCCGATCGCCAACGACCTCGATCGTCAGAACAAGGAGATTCCCGAGCACGTCCTGCGCAAGATGGCCGAGCTCGGCTACTTCGGCGTGATTTTTCCGCCGGAGCAGGGCGGACTGGGACTCGATTACATCGCGATGGCGATCGTTACCGAGGAGCTGTCGCGTGGATGGCTGTCGGTCGGTTCCGTGATGACCCGCAACCTCATCACGGGCACCCTAATCAGCGCCAACGGAACGGAAGAGCAGAAAAAGCGCCTGCTGCCGAAAATCGCGCGCGGCGAGCTGATGACGGCGGCTGCGTTCACCGAGCCCGATTCGGGAGCCGATACCGCGTCGTTCAAAACCCGCGCAGTCAAGCAGGGCGACGGATATATGCTGCGCGGCTCGAAGATGTGGTGCACGTTTGCCAATCGCGCCAACGTTCTCACTGTGATGACGCGCACCGATCCTGACGTCTCCAAGCGTCACAAAGGATTGTCGCTCATCCTGTTCGAGAAAGCGCCCGGCGATGATTTCGCGCCGCCCCATCTGACCGGCTCGGCGATTCCCACGATCGGATATCACGGGATGAAGAGCTTTGCGCTGCAATTCGAAGACGCATTCGCTCCCGCTCAGAATCTGATCGGCGGCGTCGAGGGGCGCGGATTTTATCAATTGATGGCCACTTACGAATCGGCGCGAATCCAAACCGCGGCTCGCGGGGTTGGCGTTGCGCAGGCTGCGTTCGAAACTGCGACCAAGTATGCGCGCGAGCGCACGCAGTTCGGTCAGCCGATCGGCGATTTCCAGGTTATCCGTCACAAGCTCGCGCACATGGCCGTCGATATCGAAGCAGGCCGCCAGCTCGCGTATTTCGCCGCGTCACAGAAGGACACGGGCCGTCGATGCGATTACGAAGCGGGTCTCGCGAAGGTCTTCGCGGCCGAGATGGCGGAGCGCGTGACGCGCGAGGCGATGCAGATCCACGGTGGATACGGATATTCGATGGAGTTCGAGGCGCAGCGCTTCTGGCGCGACGCGCGCGTGCTGTCGATTTTCGAGGGCACCAGCGAAATCCAGCTCGAAGTCATCGGACGCCGCATCATGGAACGCGAAAGTTAGCCGGGCAGGGCGCAAGGGCGATTATGGGTATCACGGGTGATTCCAACTACTTCGAAGATTTCAACGTCGGCGACGTGCTGATCCATCAGCGCGGCCGCACGATCAGCGAGATGGACAATCACATGTTCACCTCGCTGGTGATGAACACCGCCGAGCTTCACTTCAATCAGGCGCTCGTCGATCGCGAGCCCGATACGTACTACGGTGGTAGGCGCGTCGTGTACGGAGGTGTCGTGCTGGCGTTCACGGTAGGCCTTGCCTCGCAGGACACGAGCGAGAACGCGCTCGCCGAGCTTGAGATGGACAACGGCCGGCATACGAATCCGGTCTTTCACGGCGAAACGATCTCCGCGCAATCGACGGTGCTCGAAAAACGCGACTCCGATCGCGCCGACGCGGGAATCGTTAAGTTCAAGCTTGAAGGCAGGAAACCCGACGGCACCGTGGTCGTCGAGATCGAACGCACCGTGCTAATCAAACGGCGCTCGCACTATCTGAACAAGTAGGCCGGCAGCCACAACCATCCGGAGAGAAACAACATGTACGTTTTGGAAAACGGCGCACGCTTCGTAATTCCGCGCACCGAACTCACCTATCCCGGCCACAGCATGAAGCTCCATCAGAACGCGGCTGATGCGGTCAAATCGCCCGTCGATCACGTGATGGCGGACTTCGAAGACGCGTGCCCTTACGAGTTCAAGGGCGACAAGAGCCGCAAGACGATGGTCGAGGCGTTGAATACGCTCGATTTCGGAAAGAAAGTCGTGACGGTGCGCCCCAATAACATCCATTCGCCGTTTTTCAAGGGCGACATGGAAGCGGTGATGCTGGGCGCTCCCAATCGCTTCCACGGCATCATGCTTCCCAAGACGCGCGGCCCCGAAGACATCCGTCAGGTCTCTAAAGTGCTCGACGATCTCGAAAAGCGCGGCGGATGGAAATATCGCGTGCAGATCGAATCGCTGATCGAGACGCCGCACGCGCTCGTGCTCGCGTATGAGATCGCGACCGCATCCGATCGGATGTGCGGGCTGGTGTTCGGAATCGCGGATTTTGCGGCGAATCTCGGCGTGCGTGAAATCGTTGATAATCAGAACCAGAACTTCCACTACGCCAAGCAGGGCGTGGTCGTCGCGGCGAAAGCTGCCGGCCTTCACGCGGTCGATAACGTCTATCTGCGCTTGTGGCGCAACGACGACAAGCCGGAGAGAATCGAGGAACTCAAGCGCGGACTGCGCGAGAAGAACACCGGCGCCGCCAACCTCGGAATGGACGGCACCTGGGTTATCCATCCGCAGCAGGCCGAGATCGCCAACGCGTGCTACACGCCCAGCCAGGAGCAGGTCGACGAGGCCCGGCGCGTCGTGAAGCTCTATCACGAGAAGGGGGGAGGCTCGATGGCGGATCCCAAGTCGGGCGAAATGATCGACGAGGCGACGATCAAGATCGCGCTGATGGATCTGGCGAAGGGAACGCAAGCCGGGCTGGTTTCGGATGCGGAGTTGCGCGAGTGGTCGGCGAAGTCGAAGGCGATCACCGGCTACGACATCCTGGAGCTGATGCGCCGCGTCGCCTGAAGCGGCGTCGCCGGGCATTCTGCGGCGACAACCTTGCCTCTGTCCCTCTCCCGTTTTGTGACCGGAGAGGTTAGGTGACGGCTTTTTTTTGCAGCACCCTCACCCGCGCGTCACGGCGATTGCAAAACGGAGCAATCGCCGCGCCGCTTGCCCTCTCCCGTGGAAAAGAACGGGCGAGGGACAAAGGGGAAAAGGCGCCACGAACCCGGGCGACAATCGGAGCCGGCGAAAATCTAAGAAAAAACGGGCTTTGGCGGATAGCGCAGCACGCCGACATGCATTGTCATCTTCCATTCATTTCCCATCTTCGCGTAGACCTTGCACACGCGCCCGTTCCAATGAGAGATGTCGCCGTTGTCGGCGCGCCATAATGTGTCGATATCGACCACGGCAAACCCCGCGTCACCTTCGGGTGAGACTTCAATCCTGCGAATGTGTCTGTGGTTGTGAACGAGTTTGTGGGTAGCAAAAAGCTGCTTCCACGAATCGCCCCAGCGCTGGCGATTGAAGCGTCCCATTATCATGACCCACTCCTGCGGATCGTGGGAATCGGGTGTTGGCGGCCACGGCCACACCATATCGGGATGAAACACGCTCACAAGAAGATCGACATCCTGCGTGTTCCACGCACGCGTTTCGCGGTTGACGATCTCCTCAATCTCCTCGTCTGGCGTCATTGAACTGCTCCGCAAGTGAAACTCTGCCGGATGCTCGTCGCGCGAAGCGAGACAATCCCGCGGGATCGCGCAAAGAGTCTCCGACCTGTTCGCCGAATTTGCGAAGAAAACGGTGCCCTTTACGGCACAGGCGCGGCGCCCAAAAGGCCGGCGGCTTCGTCGTATCCCAACATGATGTTCATGTTCTGGATCGCCTGACCGGCGGCGCCCTTGCCGAGATTGTCGATCGCGGTGATCACGAGCAGCGTGTTGGTGCGCTTGTCGAGATGGAATGCGATCTCGCAGAAATTGGTCGCGCGCACGTTGCGCAGTTCGGGCAGTTCTCCCGGCCTGAGGATACGCACGAATCGCGATTTCGCGAACGCAGCCTCGAAGGCGTTGCGCACGTCGTGCTCCGTCGTTCCCGCGCGCGGGCGCAGGAAGAGCGAGCTTAGGATGCCGCGCGTGATCGGCAGCAGATGCGGCACGAATGTGATCGCCACGTCGCGGCCGAGCAGGTTCGCGATCTCCTGCTCCATCTCGGGCGTGTGGCGATGACCTCCGACCTTGTAGGCGCGGAAATTCTCGTTCACTTCCGCGAATAGCTGATCGATCGCGGCAGCGCGTCGCGCCCCGGTAGTGCCGGACTTGGCGTCGATTATGATCGATGACGGATCGATCAGGTCGCGCTTGATGAGCGGAACCAGCGCGAGCAGCGCGCCCGTGGGATAACATCCCGGATTCGCGACGATTCTCGCTTCACGAATTTCATTGCGATGGAATTCGCTGAGGCCGTATACGCTCTCGCGCAGCAGGCCGGGCGCGGGATGCTCGACGCCGTAGGTCGCGCGATACTGAGCAGGGTCATGCAGTCGGAAGTCTCCGGAAAAATCGACTACGCGCGTCCCGCCCGAAATCATCTCGGCCAGCGTTGCGGTCGCGACCTTCTCGGGCAGACAAGAGAGAATAACCTCAACGCGTCCCTTCATCAGGTCAAGACGCAATTCCTCGAATGGCGGAAGATCGATACCCGCCAGATGGCGGTAGACATCGACGACCTCGCGTCCGGCGTAGTGCTCGGACGTAAGCATCGCGATTTCGACAAACGGATGCGTGGCGAGAAGGCGGACCGCCTCGATTCCCGAGTATCCGCTCGCGCCGAGAACACCAATCCTGACCCGGTTGGTGGATGCCATCGCAGGTTCCTTCCGTTATCTTTCGATGTCTTTACGGTTAAACCCAAATATCACGATGCAGCCGCCAAGCCAAATCATTTGCTTTCGAACTCGAAAACCATCTCGGACGGGACCGCATCCGAGCGCGACAGCTTTTCCATATACAGCGCGACAACGCCGTCGGTCGGACGCTCGGCCTTGAGCTTCTCGAGTTCGCTCAGCGCGGTTGCGCCGTCGCCTTTGCGCAGGAGTTCGGTGACATGCGCGAAAGCATTGTAGAACGCAGGATCGACGCCGTCTGAAGAATGAGCGACCACCTCGACGATCGGGACGAGCTGTTCCTTTCCCTTGACTTTGACCAAACCGATTTCGCGCACGATGTAGTCGCGATTCGCCTCCACGAAGGTCTGGCGGCTCACCAGCAGATGGGTCTTGAATTGGCGCGTGAGGCCTTCGAGGCGCGAGGCGAAGTTGACTGTGTCGCCGATGACGGAATAGTCGAAACGTCGCTCGCCGCCGAAATTCCCCGCGACAACGTCGCCGGTCGCGATTCCGATTCCGATGTCGACGTCGGCGAAGCGCTCGTCGCGTGCGCGCAGGTCGCTCAATCCTGAAAGCATCAGAATCGCGCAATCGATCGCTGCGCCAGAGGGATTTTCGAGCGCATTCGGAGCGCCCCAGAACGCCATGATTCCGTCGCCGCGAATTTTATCGACGACGCCGCCGCTTTCGAGGATCAGGTTGGTCGTCATCGTCATGTAGGTGGAAAGCAGCGCGACCAGCGCCTCGGGACTCGTTCGCTCGGCGCGCGCCGTGTACCCGATGATATCGGCAAACAGCACCGCGACGTGGCGACGCTCGCCGCCGAGCTTGAGACGATCGCGATTGTCGACCAGCGACGCAATCACGTCGGGATGGAGAAAATGCTCGAACGCGTGACGCAGGTAGCGCCGCTCCATCCCTTCGGTTGCGTAGCGTTCGGTCGCCAGCGCGACATACGTTGCGAGCATCGTGAAGATCGGAAACACGACTGCGATAGCAACTCCGTCGCGGCGCAACGTGAACTCAGCGAAACCCAGGAAACTCAGGGCCAACGTTGCGGCGAACGCGCCTGCCCATTGCGGCGAGAGATACGCGACCGCGATAGAGATCAACAACCCCAGCGCGATCGCTTCGAAGCGGGCCGGCCACAGTGAAACGTCGCGCCGCATGATATCGCCGCGAATCACGTTGTCGATCGCGTTGGCGTGAATCTCGACGCCCGGGAAATCAGCTCCCATCGGCGTGACGAATCGATCGCCGAGCCCGCGTCCCGTGACTCCCACCAGCACGATTTTTCCGGCGAGCTTCTCCGCCGGAATCTTGTGCGCGATGATTTCCGAAATCGAATATGTGGGAAAAGTTCCTTCCTTGCCGCGGAATCGGATAAGCATCTGCCCGATCTCGTTGACGGGGATATTCACGTCGCCAAGCTGAACGCCGGCGACTTCGGAATTCGCGAGCTTGAGCGAGAGATTCGCTCCGCTGGCGGCGCGAAGAATCGCCAGCGACAGCGGGACGCAATAGCGATCGCTGAACTTGATCACCGAGAGTATCGAGCGCATCGCCCCATCTTCGTCTGAATCGATATTGACGAACGCGGTCCCCGCAGCGTTGGAATTTACCTGCTGAATAGGCGGCCGGTACGCATTCGCTTCGTAAAGGGAGGCAGCCGGACCCGGGCCGGCGCGCACGACGTTGTAGGTCATCGGCGGCGGCGGACGAATCGTCGTCAGATATCCGGGAAGAATGCCGGCGGTTGCGTCGGCGCCTCCCATCAGATGCGCCATCGTGTAGCCGGCGAAAGTCGCGCCCTGCGCTTTGATCGCCTCGCCGAGCGCGTCGTCATTTCCTGAGCCGAGTGTCGCCCCGATCGTGCTCTCGGCAATTCCCGCGCTTTTCAGCTTCGCGGCGATTTCTGCCCGATGAGTATCTTCCTCGTCGGCTTCGCTAAGAAGCATGTCGTAGCCGACGATCGCGACTTTGTAGTCGATAAGTGCGCGCTCGAGCTTCGCCTCGACGCTTCGCGGCCACGGAAAATGGCCGAGAGCGTCGACGCTGCGATCGTCGACAGTCGCGATCGCGACCATATCTGTGGGTTTCGGCGCAGGCGCGGAATACAGACGCAAATCGAGCGCCTTGAGCTCGGCGTACTCAACGGCTGTGTGGCGGAAGGAATCGACGATGAGGACCGCGACGACGATCGCCACGCCGATGCCGAACGTGCGCCACGAAAAGCTGCGACCTCGCGAAGCCATAGTGTTCAGAAGCGAACGGCGAGAGCTTAGCGCACGGCGCCCACCCGCGCGAAGCGCATAGAGCCGCCGCCGCGGCTATTCGAGGAACGTCAACGCCTTGTACAGGTTGATTTGGCCGTACTGATGCGCATCGCCATATCCGGCCTGGGCCGAGATCCCGATATTCCACGGACGATACCAAAGGCTCACGTCCGGTCCACCCTGACCCTCGGCCGCGCCGCCAAGAAAGCCGCCGAAATACATCGCGCCACCGCCGCCAAGCATCACCATGTACTTCTCCGTCGAAAGCACAACCGCCTGGATGTCGATTTCGTTCGAGGTCACGCGATTTTCGAAGTTGTGCGTCGAGCTGAACGAGAAATTCACCGGATGAAACGAATGAGCCAGCAGCCAGCTTGAGAAATCGCCCTCGATGATGGCTGCGTGGCTGTCGCCGAAATCCTGCCCTCCTGATACGAGCAGATGCGTCCCGGGGTAGAGATTAAAATCCAATCCTCCCTGGCCGCGTCCGAAGTTCAATCGCGAGCTGTGGCCGCTTCCCGGCGATAACGGAGAGTCGAAGCCTCCGCCGATCCAGAGCTGATATCCGGTCAGTCGGCCGAAAATCCCGACGTATCGATTCGTGCTCTGCTCCAGCTGGAATCCCTGTCCGAGTTCGCCGTATTTGTCGCTCGCGTAGGCCTGCCCGTAGCCGACGATATCGAGTTCTCCGGGCTTCTGGATTTTCGTGAAGTCCGGATAGAGGTCGCTCAGGCCCTGCGCGCGAAGAGATGTCGGCGCGCAGATGCAGACGAGAATCGCTGCAACCAACGCCGCCCTGACTCTGAAACGTCTACGCAGATTGCCCATCACCGCTTCCTTCATTGAAATGCTCATTTCGGGGACGAGCACGCGGGACACACCGGGCAAGCCGGAGGAGGCACACCGCCGAAACCTCCCGGATTCCCGCCTGCGCCGCTTACTCCAATTGGGCCCGCCGCCAACGGAGAAAGATTGCACGGCACCGTACTCTCGTATCCCGCCGGGACCCGAGTCTCCGATGCGCCCGTAGCGTTCGGATTTGTCACGGCAACGACGCCGTCGAACACCGTTACGTCTGTAAACCTGTGGCATTCTCCAAACGTGGGTCGCGTCGCGCCTTCCGAAAAGGACGTGTCGTAGCTTGTCCCGCGCGCAGCCGCGACCGCGTTGGGCGTGTGCACCTCAAAGTTGGGTGGAGCGCCGCCCGATGCATTCACGAACGATCGCAGGGAGCCGCCGAACAGACTCAGCCTCGTCGAGGCGCCGCTGCTGGGCGATGCGACAGTATGGCTGTCGATCACCAAATTGCTCGATTCCGACAAATCAAGCTTGCTCTGATCGTTCAATACAATGGTGGCATGTCCCCCCGGTCCCGTGACGATCCGATCTCCCACGTTCACGGTCATGCCCGGACCCGCAGCTGTGGTCGATGCGCCCCGCTGGACGGTCACCGTGCCCGTCGCACTGGTGAGGGTTCCAGCCGGCCCTGAGGGTGCCGGCGCCTGCGCGAGAGCGCCGAGCGGCAGCATTGCAACAAGCATCGCCACGACGAGGCATAGGAAAATGATTCTATGCTTGTATTGGGCGGCGATAGTCTGACACATCCTTAATTCGGTCCTTTTGTGAAGCGCCCGGTCCACGAGATTGCGGCTACGCGAGTCAAACAGAACGCTGGTTCGCACGCAAGCATCGCAAAATGAAAAGGGCGACGCTCTTTGAGCGACGCCCTTTCAGATTGATAAAGGAGTCGGCTGATGCCGAGTCTGGTGTAATTAACGCTTGGAGTACTGAGGACGCTTGCGGGCCTTATGATGGCCGTACTTCTTGCGTTCGACCTCGCGGGGATCACGCGTCAGCAATCCCGCTTTGCGCAGCGCGCCGCGAAGGGCCTCGGAGGCTGCGACGAGCGCGCGCGACAGTCCATGACGGACCGCGTCGGCCTGGGCCGAGATGCCGCCGCCCTCGACCTTGATGTTGGCATCGTACTGGCCGCCGGTTTCGGTGACCTCGAACGGCTCCATGATTCTCATCCGGGCGGTGTCGCGCGGAAAGTAATCTTCGAGCGTGCGTTCGTTGATCGTGATCGAGCCGGCGCCCGGCATCAACCTGACCCGGGCGACCGCAGTTTTGCGTCGGCCCGTGGTCCAAATGATATTCTTCTTTTCGGCCATAGTTGTTGATCCTTGAATCAGAGCGAAGCGGTCTCGGGCTGCTGTGCGGTATGCGGATGGTCAGCGCCGGCATAGACCTTCAGCTTGGTGAACAGGCGACGGCCGAGCCGGTTCTTCGGCAGCATCCCGCGCACGGCAATCTCGACCAATCTCTCAGGTTTGGATTCGAGAATCTTTCCGGCCGTGGTGGCGCGGACTCCGCCGGGAAATTCGGTGTGACGATGATAAACTTTGTCGGTCAGCTTCTTGCCGGTGAGCTTCACTTTTGCGGCGTTGATGACGACGACAAAATCGCCGACATCCTCGTGAGGCGTGTAGTCGGGGCGCGTTTTGCCGCGCAGAATCGACGCGGCGCGCGCCGCGACACGGCCCAGCGGGCGATCGCTTGCGTCGATCACGACCCATCGTCGTGACCGCAGCGCGCTTTCGCGGGGTATGCTCCTGGTCTGTTGGCTCAGTTTCAAGTCAGTTCACCTTAAGCGACCGGCGCGTGCCTGCATACACGCGCCGTCTTGTTCCCTTGATTCAAAAATTGGCGGGGCCGATGGGATTTGAACCCACGACTTCCGACGTGACAGGCCGGCGTTCTAACCGGGCTGAACTACGACCCCGCACGGATCATACCTTCTTACATTTTCTTTCGAGTCGAGCCAACTAGGTTACGGGATGCGGGCAAACGGCGCAACGGAGGATTCATCCGAAGTTCTCT